>Ga0315912_10000268_pt1 | contig 107343 bp, 84 predicted proteins | sample VfabasoilMG_FD_204469 | JGI IMG/M metagenome (GOLD analysis project Ga0315912, IMG submission 204469) | Garden soil microbial communities collected in Santa Monica, California, United States - V. faba soil | ecosystem: Environmental > Terrestrial > Soil > Garden | place: USA: California... | reverse complement strand
AGGCCAAACTCTACGGCAGCGTGGCCGTCGAACGCCGCGGCGCAGGGCTCCGGCCGAGCGCATACGTCGAGATCGGCACGCTCGCGGTGAACGGGCGTGCGCTCGGCTCCGGTCACTTCAAGCTGGAGAGCGAGGACACGGCAACCCACGCGGAGCTCGACATCGGGCCCGTCGAGCATCGCCTGCGTGCACGACTCCTGGCGCGCCCGGGCAGCGCGGGCGTCGAGGGCTCACTCTCCGCCAACGCGTTCGATGTCGCCAGCTTGTCGCCCTTCGTCAGCGACATCTTGAGCCACCTGGACGGCAGTGTGGATGCCGATGCCACCTTCCAGCTGCAGCGCAGGCCAGACGCGGCCTACTATCTCGGCATCAACGGTCACGCCGAACTGAAAGGGGCCAGCCTACACCTCGATCTCTTGGGCCTGGACCTGAAGGATCTCGGGGCGACCCTGCGAGCGCGCAGCACGCCCGACCATAGTGTGATCCTGATCGATCCGGTGAAGGCCAAGTCGCGCTCGCGTAAGGCCAATGTCGAGGCCGATGCCGAGCTCTGGCTGGAGGGCGTACGCCTGGTCAGCGGCGAGGCGCGCGTGAGGCTGAACGACGTGCCGCTCAGCTTGAAGAGCGCTCTGCGCGGTACGGCGCGCGGGAGGCTGGAGGGGCGCCTCGAACGCAAACCCGATTTCATGGCGCTGCAGGTCAAGGTCCCCGAGCTACGACTGGCGTTGCCCGCCAGCACGACGCGCAGTCTGATCGCGCTCGATCCGAACCCTGATTTTCACGTGGGCCAGGCCAAAGAAGCTGCGCCGCCGCGGGACAACGACGCCTTGCTCTGGAAAATCGCCTTCGACCTCGGCAACGCGGTGCGGGTGGAACGCGCCGATCTGAGCCTGCCGCTGGGTGGCGATCCGCAGCTCGAGTATCGGGACGAGGTGCGACCGTCCGGCAGCATCGAGCTGCGCCCGGGGGGCCGCATCACGCTCTTTGACCAAAACTTCAGCGTGGACCACGGCATCCTCAGCTTCGACCCGAACGCCGCGGAAAATCCGCGACTGGACGTCACGGCGAGCTGGCGAGCTCCCGATGGCACGACCGTCTACGTGGACGTCACCGGCCGCGCCCAGGACGCGAGCGTGTTGACCCGCGACGACCGCGGGCTGCAGGACATCGACCGCTTCTATCTGCTGACGGGCAACTCGACCCCGGTCACGAGCAGCGGCGCCGCCAACTCCAGTGAATCGGGCGTCAACGACCGCGCGGCACTCGGTCAAACGTTCTCGTTCGGCATCAACCAGCTCCTGCGCAAATCCGTGGGCAACGTGGCGGTCAGCGTCGACACGACCGCCGACGATCGCGCCAGCTACAGCGCGAGCGTGCGGCTCTCGGATCGGCTGTCATTTCAAGGTAGCTTTCGTCCGCCATCCGAGACGAATCGCGAGGAATCGACGGACCTGACCGGCACGCTCGACTATCAAATCTCCCGTCGCTGGTCGCTACGCACGGAGCTCGGCACGACCGGCGGAGCGTTCGATCTGCTCTGGAGTCACCGCTACTGAACCGCGAGCAAGTGTTGCGCGCGCGCGCGCAACTGCTCCTTGTCGCCCAGCACGAAGCCCTCGGGCACGTTGTTCTGCACGCACTTTTTCACGTCCAGATCTGCCGGCGGCGCGGCACAGCGCTCCACGAGTTTCAACGCATCCCGATGTAGCGCACTCTTCGGCACGATGGCCGCGATGACTCGGCGCGCTCCACTGCGGTCCCCGGTGGCCAGACGGTTCAACGCGAGCGCCACCTGCCCCGGCACGTAGTCGGGCTGGATCGCCAGTGCACGCTCCGCCGTCTGCTCGGCGAGCTCGTTGTGCCCGGCGATGCGCAGCACTCTCGACAAGGAGGCCCACGCTCGCGGGGAACGTGGCGCCGAGCTGACCGCAGACGTCCACAGGTTGGTCTCCGATTCCCAGACGGACGCCGCCGACCAACAAGCGACGATGCCCGCCACGCTCATGGCCGCGAGCAAACCCAGGGTGAGCAGGGCGTGCCTGCGGCGCAACCCGTGCGCTCCCCAACCGACGAACAGCGCTGCGGCCAGGCTCCCCAGGAACCAATAGCGATCGGCGAGCTCGTTGACCGGTGCGAAGATCGCGCAGCTGATCAGCGGTGCCACCAGGGCCACCAACAACAGCCCCAGGCAGCGGTGCGCGTTCGGACGACGCGCGAGCCACGCGAGTACCCCGAGCAGCGCCACGCCCGCCGGCAGCCAGAGCCAGTGCGCCGCCGGCAGTGAGGCGTATTCCGGGCGCGTCCAGACGGGCAGCAGCGACCGCCCCAGGCTGATCAGTTCGAAGCGCACGCTGCGCAGGCCCCGCTCTGCCCAGGATGCGTACTCCGCCTGTGGGATCTGCTCGCCGAGCACGGAGACCCCGAAGCGCCAGTTCAGCCAGAGGGCGGCCACGACGAGCGTGCCCAGCGGCAGGACCCCCGGCCACACCGAGCGCGCGGGGCGCCGCACCAGACTCAGCGCCGCCAGGATCATTGGGGCAACGAGTGCGCTCTCCTTGCTGAGCAAGGCGTAGAACCACAAGCCGAGCACCAGGTAGGGCCGCGTGCTCTCGTCGCGCCGCGCAGGCCAGAAGAACAGGGTCGCCGCAGCAACGATGCCGAGCGCTGCCAGCAGGTCCTCGCGATAGTTCACGACCGCTGCCACCTCCGCGTGCAGGGGCGCCACCGCAAAAGCCAGTCCGGCGCCGAGCGCCGCCGCAAAGCTGCGAAAGAGGGCAAACGCGAGCAGAAAGACCAGCACGCTCAGCAACGCGTACAACGCGAGCGAATGCAGGTGATGGCCGCCCGCCGACAGGCCAAACAGCTCGCGATCGAACCACAGCGACACGCCCATCGCGGGCCTCGTGGCGTCGGGCATGCCCCACTGCACCGAGCGCCCCGAGCCGGCGGCGCGCAGCAGCGTGCTCAGACTCTTGTCGAGATGCTGATTGCCGACGACCGTCCAGTAGTCGTCATAAATAAACCCGTAGCCAACGCTGGGCAGGTACGCCAGCGCCGCTAGCATCGCGACGAGCAACCCCCCTCGGCTCAGCCGCTGACGCGAACACCCCTCGAGCGAGCGCATCCAATCGGGCAGCCACGCCACGCCGTTCACCAGGCACCACCATCGACCGCAGTCGATCAGGAATCAACTGAGACAGGCACGACGTCGATGCGAAACCCCGCTGGGGCTCGCGCCGCACAAACCGACAGCTTCACTGGGCAGCTCGACACGTCAGACGTCGAGCAGATTGCACATCGATCACGGTGCACATCGATCGCTAGCGGGAGCGAGCGGATCCCCCGCACGTCAGCCCTGCACTACCGACACTTTGCTCGACGAACTCGGCGAGGTTCAACGCACGCGTCAACCCGCGAGGCCGCGGCTGCACACCACGGCCTCTCGACGCCGAACACTGGGTTCGAACGACAGGGGTTTGGACGACACGGCGCTCCAACGAGCGGCGAGACCCGCCGAGGACGATCCGAGCCGGAGCTCAGTTGTTCGACGTAGCTGCGTCGGCACCCGAATCGACGGGCACCTCACCGGCGTCGCCACCGTCGGGGATTTCACCCGTGCCGGCAGTGCCACCATCGCCCGCCACGCCGCCACCGGTGCCGCCACCGCCGCCCGCGCCGCCGCCGCCGGTGCCACCCACGCCGGCGTCACCGCCGCCGCTGCCCGCGGTACCACCGGTACCGCCCTGCCCGATGATGACATCGTCATCACCGCAGGCGACGTAGAGGGAGCAGCTAGCAGCTGCCAGGACGAGCACCATCGGACCAAAGGAAGAACGCTTAGCCATAAATACCTGTCTTTATTATCAGCTCAATGCCGGAGAACGGTCAACGAAATTTACAGTCACACGAAGGCATTCGCACACTTCGGTAATAGCAACCGTAGCGGCGCAGCGCGCGTGGAACACATGCGCGGACGACCGCACACATCCAGCCAGGCCTCGCGTGGCGCGCGCGTACGTACCGTACGCCTCATGCTCCCGCACCTCGCCGCTGCTGCTGTCGCTCATCAGTTTCCGATTCGTCGTCTGCGTCGCCTACTGGGCGGGTTACCTCGAGAGTCTACGTACTCTCAAAACTAGCCTTTACTACCCGGAACACCACTCCCGAACGCTCACCCCGAGGGGTTGAACTTGGGAACGTTCCAAGTACGGCGCCGAGTCTGCCTAGTTTAGCGATAAGGGGGCCGCGCACCAATTTTTCTGGCGCGCACATCGAACTTCGCGCGCAGCCATCGCAGGTCAAGTCATGACGCCGCTTACAGCCTCGAGAGAAAGCGTGCCGATGACTACGAAAGGAAACACTCCGTTCCGAAGGGCAGGCAGGGGACCGTCAATATTGGCTGCCGGTGCGAGCAAATGCTACGCGCTCGGGCGCGGGCTTCATCGGGAACGCAGCCGCGAATGGGGAGCGCCGCCGAGCGCCGCGACACACTCGCATGGAACAGACGATGAGCGCAGCAGGCTGGAGCGGGTCCCTCAGGGACGCGCTGGATCAACCCCTGTCGCGCCTACGCATGGGCTACGCCGCCTGGTTGTTCGGCGTCTTCTGCTATTTTCTACCGGCGGCCACCTGGAATCCAGTGTCGCGCTTCGATCTGACGCGCGCGATCGTCGAGCAGGGCACGCTCAGCATCGACGCCTACGCCGACAACACGGGCGATCGCGCGCGGCGCGGCGAGCACTGGTACACGGACAAGGCACCGCTCGCATCCTTGCTCGCCTTGCCCGCCTACCAGGCCTTTCACTGGCTCGACCTGGCGCGCGGCAAATCCCCTGGCTATCAGGCGTTCGCCAGCGATGGGCACCCGGCGCAGCGGGTCACGGTCAATCGTTCCTTTCAGCGCTCCCTGTACGTCTGCTCGCTGGCCACTGCCGGCCTCGCGGGGGTCGCGATCGGGCTCGGCCTGTTCGAGCTGTTGCGGCGCCGCGTCTCTCCGGCGGCCGCACTCGCGGGTTCGGCGGCCACGGTGCTGGCGACGCCGATCTTTCCGTATGCGACGAGCTTCTACGGGCACGTGGTGGCGGGCGCCTTCTTGGTCGTGGCGCTGGCGTTGCTCGACGGCTCGGGCACGCTCGACGGGGGCGGCGCGCCCCGCCCCGCCGAGTCGGCAGGGCCGCGTCGCTTCTGGATCGGCGCTGCCGGGGCGTGCCTGGCCGCCAGTGTGGGCTCGGAATACCTGAGCGCGGTGCCCGCGGCGGTGCTGCTGTTGGCCTTCCTCGGCGCCGTTCTGCGTGGTTCGATCGCCGCGCGCGGAGCGCGGGCATCGCTCGGCTGGTGCTGCTCCGAAGCGCTGCTGCCCCTGGCGCTCGGCGCACTCGGTCCCGTACTGATCATCGCCGGCTATCACTGGGCGTGCTTCGGCGCTCCCTGGCGCACGGGCTACTCGTTCGTCGTCGATCCCAAGTTTGCCGCCGGGCATGCCAGCGGGTTTCTGGGCATCCGGCTGCCGCGAGCCGAGGCGCTCTGGGGCCTGTCGTTCGGGCGCCTACGCGGTTTGTTCTACATCTCTCCGCTGGCGCTGGCGCTGACGGTGGGCCTGTGCGTGCGCGCCTGCAAGCGCGACTGGGCAGCGGGGGCGGCCGCGCTCGCCAGTCTCGCGCTCTTGCTGGTCAACGCCAGCTATTACATGTGGTGGGGCGGGGCGGCATCGGCGCCGCGACATCTCGTGCCCGTGCTCGGCCTGCTCGCGCTCGGTGTGCCGTGGCTCTGGCAGCACCGTTGGCTGCGCTACCTCTGCCTCGGCCTCGGCCTCGTCGCCGTGATCAACATGCTCGGCATCGCAGCGGTCGGACTCGAAGCGCCCGAACGGGGCGACGTGCTGCGCGACTTCGTCTACGCGCGGCTACTCGAGGGGAAGGTGTCGGCGTTGAGCGGCGCGTCGAATCTGGGCGTCGAGTTCGGGTTGGTCCGCGGCGGAACGCTCGGGCCGCTGTTCGTCTGGCTGCTCGTCGGGGCGCACGTGCTGTACCGCCAGGTGAGCGAGATCCTGCCGGCACCCGCCCCGGGCGCCGGGGCGGCGCCCACTCGCTCCTGAGCCGTCTCGGCTGGCCATGTCGGACGCCCCTGCCACCAGGCCCTCGCAGCATCGACACCTGGTCTTGCTCGTGCCCGTGATCCTGGCGGGCTGGGCAGCCCTGGAACGTTGCGCCACCTCTCCCGCGCTCACGTCCGCGCCCGGCGTGTCCCTGCCGGGCGCAGCGCCGCCGGGCGCGTCGCTACCGGGTGCGTCCGTGCCCAACCCGGCCGACCCCGAGCTGCGCGGCGCGCCCCCCGGAGCCCCCTGCCCCATCGATACGTTGCCCGATCGGGGATTGTGTCTACCGGTGCCACCGGTAGCGACCGTGGGCCTATCTCCGCTCCCCCCGGCCGCTCCCCCCGTACCACGACCGAGCAGCGCGGTTCCCTGAGCGAGCGGCAGCGCGCAGCCGCCACTGGCAACCCCAGACGCGTCAACGCCGCCGCGCAGGGGCGCGGCGGCGGATCGGCAGGTGTGGTTAGCGCTTGCCAGCACGAGCGTGCTGGCAAGCCGCTCCAGCGCTACTCGCGTGCGGCGAACGACGAACCGGTGCAGGCGACGAAGGTCGTGGTATTCGGCGCCAGGCCGCGACCCACGAAGCGCAGCAGGCGCTTCTCCGTGGCGGGGCAGTTGGCCACCAGCGCCGGGTTACCCACGTCTTGATCGGCGTCGATGTAGCACCAGCCCTCCACCCCGGCCGCGTCCTCGTCCTCGCGGCAGATGCGCAGCGCTTCGGTGGGGTTGGCGCCGTCCACCTTCTGGACTTGCTGCACCTCGCACAGGCACGCCTGGCTGCAGGTCGGATCCTCGGGGCCGCAGGGCTTGCCGGCCTCGAGAGCGAGCTGGCCACGCACCACCGCGTTCAGCTTGTCACCGGGCACCCTACGGGCGAACTGCGCCTCGCAGGGCGGACACGCGAGCTGTCGCCCGGTAGCCGGATCCGTCGGGGGCTTCGGCGTCGTCTCGACCAGGGTGCAGGGCACCGTGCCGTCCTCTTCGACGGTCAAGCCGCGAGGCAAGCAGCGGTCGCCCAATTGCTCCTTCAAGCGATCGACGATGGCAGCGATGGCCGGCCGGTAACCGAAGTCGGGAGCTGCCGCGTCGGTCACGTTGCGGGCGCAGATCGAGGCCACGATCGAGTTGTTCGAGGCGTCTCCGAAGTCCCGCAGCACCTGCAACTCGCGCAGACCCGGGTAGGCCTTGGCCCAGTACTGGGTGGTGCCCGGTGTGCTCGTGCCCGGCTGCTGCTCGCACAGCGGCCGGTTGAGCGTACCCTGGTAGCAGTCGCAGTTGTCCGTGTTGGGATCGAGCGTCGCGCAGTTGCGCGGCGTGGCGAGCGGGAAGATGCAGGCGTACTGCAAGTCGTCCGCGCGCGGCGTGCCCTGGGTCCCGGACGACTGCGTGGTGTCGTAGTCGCGCCCGTTGATCTGGTTGCCGACCGTCACACCCGGGCGGGGAAACTGCGGGCTCTCCACCATCTGCGCCAGGCGGGGCGGCGTCCCGGGCGAACCAGCAACCTCGGGCTGGCTCCCGTTCGCAGCGCGCCACGGCACGCCGGGCGAGCCCAGAATTTCGTCATAGACGTCGTCCTGGGTCAGCTCCTCATGCGTCTTGAAGCGCAGCACGTCGGGGTTGGTGATGGGGCGCCCGTTGTTGTCCACGGTCGCGGCGATGTTCTGCCAGGGCACGCCCACGATGCCGCCCAGGAAGACGAGCGACGGTAGGCGCCCGCCCACGAACAGGGGGTTCGGACGCAAGTCCTGAGGGTCGCAGCCGTCGGTCGAGAGATCCGGTGCGTTCCAGCACAGATCAAACTTCGTCAGCGCGTTGACGTAGCGGTCCGTCGGGTAGAGGAAGTCCACACCGAAGCGCTTCTTCTGCTGGTAGCAGCGCAGGTTCTGACCGTCTTCGGCCAAGGGCAAGCGATTCAGATTTTGTGGATCTGCCGAGCACACCGGATCCGCCGTGCAGCCTGCGGGCGGCGACAGCGGGCAGGAGTAACAGCACTTGTCGTTGGGATCGGTGGCACAGATCGTCGAGCCGCGGAACATCGGGCGCTGATCTTCGATGTTGAAGACGACCCAGGTTTGATTGCCCACCTGCGCGGAGCAATCGTTCTCGTCGGTCAGCATGATGATCGAAACCAGCGAATCCTCGCGCAAGAACGCGGCGCGCTGATCGAGCAGCTCCTGATCGAGCAAGATGCGGTTGTCCGTGCCGGTCGCCGGCTGTACGCAGTTCTGCGCCGTGGAGCTGCTGCCCCGGCACTGCACCTTGGCGAGCTCCTTGTAGGGTACCGGGTCGACCAAGAAGCGGTACCAGCTTTCGAGCGACGCTTCCCAGCCGCAACCGTCCTCGCCCACGTCCCGCACCATCTGCTGGAAGTTGCGATTGAAGTCGCCCAGGTCCGTCGAACCGGCGCGCCACTCGAGGAAGCCCGAGTTGTTCGACTGCGCGATGCTGCGCGGCAGGCTGCCCATCAAGTGCGCCATGTCCACGCGGTCGGCGACGAAGCGGGGAAAGCCCTGCGCCGGGCACGCCACGTTGGCGCCCACGTCGCCCAAGCTGGACGACACGATGCCGATGTTGATGTCCTTGATCGGGTTGAACTCTTGCGTGAAGCCCGCGTCGGGGCACGTCGTCGAGCCCGCGGGAGGCGCGGCGCGCTGCTCACCCTGCGAGTTGACGCAGATCGGATTCACCAGGCGAGTCACGAGATCCGGCACGGCAGCGCGCAAGATCTCCTGCTTGTCGCTCATCGAGATCGAGTTATCGATCATGAACAGCAGGTCGATCTTGTCGACCGAGGTCTGCGTGATCTTGTCGACGAAGATGTTCGTCGTGACCGGCGGTGGATCGCCGATCGGGCGGTCCAAACAAGCAGCTGCTGCGAGCACCGGAACCGCCCCCAGTGCGAGACGCTTCGTCCAGCGCCCGAGAGGCCGGCTCTGCGGACGCGCCTGCTGGGACCCTCGCCCCGTCACACCCTGTCGCTGAGCCTCCTCCGGATGAGACAGACCATCAGCATCCAAACCGCCATCAGAACTTATTTGCATACTGTCGTACCCATCCCTTGAGTAACATCTCCACATACTCGGAGCAACCTCTGCGCCGGGCTTTTCGATGTAGGCAACCCGGCGAATTCGCGGCAGCAATCGGCGCACCGCGTTGAGCGTGCGCAGCCTTGCCACGGCCGGATCCAGCCGCTCCCAGGGGCGAAAACGGCAGGTGTGGAACGGACTCCACACGCAGAGCCCCGCGGCTCAGGCGCGCCTGCTGGAATTGTTCGTCGCGACCCCCTTCGGGTCAATCCTCCCCGGGTCACCCGCAGCGGAGGCGACGATTCTGGAACGATGGGCTACGAGGCGTTGGAACCCGGCGTCGGCGGGGGGTCGAGCGCCGCCGCAAAGTGGGTGCGCAGCGCACGGACATGCCTGGGACCGATCCCTTCGATCGCGAGCAGCGCCTCGTCGCTCGAGGCCGCAAGCCGCTCCGGACCGCCAATGTGCCGCAACAGCAGCTGGCGCGTCTTGGGGCCGATGCCCGGAATGCCTTCCAGCGCGGAGGCGAAGCGGCGGCGCTTGCCCGCCTTCTTCCGCATGCGGTTGGCAAACCGGTGTGCCTCATCGCGCGCGCGTGCCAGCCAGAACAGCTCGGGAGCGTTGGGCTTGAGCCCGAGCGGATTCTTCTGGCCTGGCAGATATACGCGGTCGATCAGCTTGTCCCCGACGGTGTTCTCTTTCTCCTTCGCCAGGCCCACGATGTTCAGCCCGGTCAGGCCCAGATCGCTGGCGGCAGCGAGCGCCACGCCAAGCTGCCCGCGCCCGCCGTCCACCACCAATAGATCGGGCAGCGCCCAGGCGGGTCGCGCCTGCGCCTCGTCCCCCGCCTCGTCCCCCGCCGCGCCCTGCCCCGGCTCGCCGCGCTGGGCCAGTTTGCCTCGGACAAAACGCCGCGAGAGTACTTCATAGATCGCAGCGTAGTCGTCCCCCGCAGCGGCGAGCTTCACCTTGTACGAGCGATAGTCGCGCTTGAATGGCACGCCGTCCTTGAGCGCCACGATCGAGCCATAGGTGTCCTGCCCACCCAGGTGAGAAATGTCGATGCACTCGATGTGACGCGGCAACACCGGCAGCCGCAAGCGTGCCTGCAGCCGGCCCAGCCGCTCCTCGACGTCCTGCTCGGCGCGCCGCTTCTCCTCGAAGGCGTGCCGGGCGTTTTCTCGAGCCAGCTCCAGGAGCGGGCGGCGCGCGCCGCGCTCCGGGCAGAACAGCTGCGTCTTGCGGCGCCTCCCGGCGGGCTCCTGGGAACTGTTGCGCCGCTCGCTCAGCCACTCGGCCACGCCGGCAGCGCCATCCGGCAGCACGGGCACGATCACTTCATCCGGAATCAAGGCGTCCAGCCCGTCCTGCCCGTAGTGGTCGCGCAGATAGCTGGCGATCACTTCGCAGTCGGGGACCTCCACGCGGGGCTGGGAAAACGTGGCGGCTTCGATCACTCGCCCCGAACGCACGTAGAGCACCGCCAGCTCCACCAGATCACCCTCGCGGTAGAGCCCGACGACGTCCTGGTCTTTGTCCGTCACCGCCACGACGCGTTGCTGCTGCCGAACACTCTCGATCGCCTGCATCTGATCGCGGTACAGGGCCGCCAGCTCGAACTCGAGCTGCTCGCTCGAGCTGCGCATGCGGGCGTCCAGCTCCTGGCTGAGCTCGTCGTGCCGGCCTTCGAGAAACAGACTCACGGCCCGCACCTGCTGGGCATAGAGCTGCGCGTCCACCTCGTACACACACGGCCCCGAACAGCGCTTGATTTGGTACTGCAAACACGGCCGCTTGCGGCTTTCGAAATCGCGATCCGAACAGGTCCGAAGCTGGAAGTGCTTTTCGACCAGGTGCAGCGTGCGCCGGGCCGCCGTCGCCGAGTGATAGGGCCCAAAATAGCGCGCTTTGTCCCGCTCGGGTCGCCGGACCAGGTCGAGGCGCGGCCAGGCCTGGGTGGGGTCGAGACGCAAGGTCAGGAACTCCTTGTCGTCGCGCAGCTTGACGTTGAAGCGCGGCCGCTGCTCCTTGATCAGGCTGTTCTCGAGGATCGCCGCCTCTTTCTCCGTCTCCGTGACCAGGGTCTCGAAGCGACCAAACGCGCTGCGCAGGAATGGCAAGAACGCCCGATCGTCGCTCGTGCCGGCCTGGAAATAGCTGCGCACGCGCGAGCGCAGGCTCTTGGCCTTGCCGACGTACAGCACGTCCCCGTGGCGATCGCGAAAGATGTAGCAACCGGGGCGCGCGGGGAGCGCCGCCAGGCGAACCTCGAGCTCTTCCGGCGAGAACGGAGGCTCGACGACGGGCTGGGCGCGAGAGGCGGGGGGATCGGGAGGAGCAGCGCTCTCGGACATGCTTCGGAGCGGGCGAGGCCCGCGGTCGACCGAACGAGCCTAGCGCGCGCCGCCAGACTTGACGACCGCCGAGTCCGGGGGGCTGCTTGGTTGACCAATCTTCCTGGCTCGACCATGGATGCCGAGCTCGCATGTCGCGCCTCGCACTCCTTCTTCGGCCGGAAGGCCGTCGCCTGGCAGGGATTCTGGGCGCGGCCGTGGTCGGCGCCGTGGTCGGCCTCTCTCTGATCTTCTCGGGCGCGCCTGCCGGCAGCGACCGCGCGCCCGCGCTGCGCCTGTTGGGGCGCGACCTGCCTGCAGGCCCGGAGGCGGCGGAGACGGCGCTCGGTTGGACGCTGGAGTACCTGTCGCGCCCCTTCAGCCTCGAACTGCCGAACGGCGTCGAACGCCGCATCGGCTACGACGAGCTGGGAGTCGAGCTCGATCGAGCGCGCTGGCAGCAGCTCCAGAGCGACGCACGCCTGCCCCGGTCGCGCCGAGCGATCGGGCCCGCGGCGCTCGAGCTGGCGATCCCCGTGCAACTCGACACCCCGACCGCGGTGCGCGCTCTCCTGGCGCTCAAGGACGAACTCGATCTAGCGCCGCAGGATGCGCGCCTGGATCTGGATCGCCAGGCCGTCCTACCGGAGCGGACCGGCAGGTGGCTCGATCTCGATCGGAGCCTGATCGAGATCCGCAGCGCCATCGAGAGCGGCAGCGCACGAGCGCGCCTGGTGTTCGAGGAACGTGCGCCGCGACGACCCGCGTCGCAGCTGCGACCGATCGACCACGCCACGTTGCTCGGCTTCTTCGAGACGCCCTACGATGCCGCGGCACGCGCCGAGGACCGCACCTTCAATCTGCGCCTGGCGGCCTCGCAGCTGGATGGTCATGTGCTCTTGCCGGGCGAAGAGCTGGACTTCAACGCCGTCGTGGGCGCCCGGGATGAAGCCAACGGCTACCGAGTGGCCAAAGTGATCGCACGCGGTGAGCTGGTCGACGGCATCGGCGGTGGCACCTGCCAAATTTCCGGGACTTTGCATGCCGCGGCGCTCTTGGCGGGGCTGGAGATCCGCGAGCGGCACCCCCACACGCGACCGAGCTCCTACATCAAGCTGGGCTTCGACGCCGCGGTGGTGTACCCGACGATCAATCTGCGGCTCGGCAACCCGTACGACTTCCCGGTCGTGATCCGCGAGACGGTGGAGGGCGGCCGCGTGCGCGCCGAGATCCGCGGCGCGCGACGCCCCTACGCCATCACATTGCTGCGCCGCATCGACGCCGCGCAACCGTACGACGAGGTCTTGCGCCCGGACGAATCGTTGCCGGCGGGCACTCGGGTTCTGGCGCAGCGCGGTGTTCCCGGCTTCGATCTGCATCGGTACCGGATTCGAAGAGATGGCTTTCACGCGCTGCGCGAGACCGTCGTCGACCACTATCCGCCAACGTCCCAGCTGATCCGAGTCGGCACGGGCAAGAAGGGCGCTGGCGCAACGGGCCGGCCGCCGTCGGAAGTGCCGCCCGAATACTTCGCCGATGAGCTCCTGGTTCTGAGTCAGCTCGCCGAACCGGATGCCCCTCCCCTGGAGCAGCGCACCCCGGGGCGCTTCGCGACTTCGGGCTGGGCGAAAACTATCGGCGCGCCGGTCTGGGACTCCAAACACTGAGCCGGTGGACTGTTGGCCCGTGGACCCGAGCTGGTTTGCGTCTTTTTTGGAGGCCGTAAACCATTGAACTTGCTCAGTCTGGTCGATTTCTAGGCTCGCGACCGACCGTTCGGGTTCTCATCGACCCCGAAAGGTTGTATGGGGCTAGTGTGACCTTCGTGACCCGTCCGGATCTGACTCTACGACAGTTGACGACATCGTGACCGGGGATGATATTCCGAACAACCGTGCGGTTAGTTTCGACGACCTCGAGCAACGTCCTCTTGAGAATGAATGTGACCCTCGACCGACCGGTCGAGACAGCCCAGTAGAACCTATGACGACTGTAGATCCCTCTGTCCAGCAGTTCCACCCCATGAACGAGCAACCCAAGGACAACGGCGCCACCCCGCGCAGCGTAGATTGGAACAATCCACGCGTGGCGGCCATCCTGGATGCGGCAGCGAAATGCTTCGCTCGCAAAGGCTTCAGCGCCACCACGCTGGCGGAGATCGGCAAAGAGCTGGGTCTGCGCAAGAGCATCGTGCACTACTACTTCGCGAGCAAAGCAGCTCTGATTCACGAAGTGCAGAGCTACACGTACCAGAAGTACCTCGACCGCGTGAAAGAGGCCATTCAGGCGGCCGGCACGAGTGGTGACCCCGCGCATGTCGCGATGCGGGCCTTGTGGGCCGCCGTTGGCGAAGGTGACGTGGGGCTCAACATCGAGGTCTGGAGCGCGTCTCGGAATGACGATGAGCTGCGCCGCCGAGCGCAGGCTCTGCAGGAAGAGAAGCGCAAGGTCATCGAGGACGGGCTGCGCGCGCTGCTCGGACCGAGCGGTGCCAACAATGTTCCCTTGCGGCCGCTCAGCACTTTGGTGATGAGCGTGCTGAACGGGCTCGCAGTCTCGGAGTACGTCGAAGGGCACGACGCCCAGGTGCAGAAGTCGTACGAGATGTTCTTGGCCCTGCTCGCCGCCGGTGGCAAGCAGCCGAGCACGCTCTCGTCGACGCAACAGGCCAGCGCCGGCTCTGCTAGCTGACGCTGCATTTTCTAGCTAACGCTCCGTTGTTTTCTGGCTGAGCTCGTTCTCGAGGCCACGTTTCTCGAGGCCGCTTGCGCGAGGCGCTCCGTTGCTTCTAGAAGCTTTGGTTCTAGAAGCCGGGCCGTCTCCCGCTGAGCCGCCGGTGGTCGGCGATGGCCGGAACTCTCGCCCGTGCGGCAGAGTTACCGGCTCGCGGGTGTTCCTTCCCGGCGAGGTGTGTTGATGGTGTTCAGCGACGTGCTCGGCCAGGCCACGGCGGTGCAGACGTTGCAGCGTGCCGTTGCTTCGGGCCGGCTCCATCACGCGTATCGCTTCGAGGGCCCTGCCGGGGTCGGCAAGGAGTTGTGCGCCTTCGCGTTGGCGCAAGCCCTGGTGTGCAGCGACCGGCCCGGCGAGGGTTGCGGCCAGTGCTCGGCATGTCGGCGCGCCGTGACCTTGTCCGAGGACCCGCCTCAGGTGCCCGCGCACCCCGACGTCGTCTTGATCGAACGCGGCCTGTACCCCGCCGGCGTGCTCGGGCGTTCGACTCCGGAGAGCACAGGGATCGGCGTCGAGCAAATCCGCCGTATCGTGCTCGCACGCGCGGCGTTTCCGCCGCACGAGGCGGCGCACCTGGTGTTCATTTTTCGGGCCGCGCACGAGCTCACGATCAACGCCGCCAATGCGCTGCTCAAGACGCTCGAAGAGCCGCGCCCGAACGTGCACTTCGTGCTGCTCACCGATCAGCCGCGACGACTGATCGACACGGTGCGCTCGCGCACCTTGCCGATCCGCTTCGGGCCCCTGCCCAATGAGCAGGTCGCGGAGATCCTCCAGCGTCACTCGCTGCGCCCCAGCGCGGAGGTTCTGGCGCTCGCCGCCGGCAGCGCCAGCGCAGCACTCGAGCTCTGCGATCCCGAGCGCGTCCAACACCGGCAGCGTTTCGTGGACGCGGTACTGCGAGCCGTCGCGGCCCCGGATCTAGGCGCCGCCGTGGAACTGGCCGCGTCCGAGTCCGCCGACCGTGGTAGCCTGAGCGAGGACCTGCGGGGGCTCGCCCAACACTTCGCCCTGGCCGCGACCGCGCGCGCGGATCAAGAGTCAGGGCGCGCGCTCGGCTACGCCAGTTGTTATCGCGAGGTGCAGAATGCTCGCCAGGCGCTGGAGCGAAATGCTCCGCCCACGCTCGCTCTGGAAGCGTTGATCGCGCGCCTGCGCCGGGTCTGAAGCGCGCATCCGCAAGGCGGCGTCAGGGCTCGCTACCGCCGAGCGCGCGGTGCAAGCGTCGCGCGCGAGCCGCCACTTCCGACAGCCCAGCCGGCGGTAGCAGCGCGGAAATGACGGCGGCGGCGTCGGCCACGGCCGCTACCGCCGGAGCCCGCTCTTCATCGATGCCCCCGATCGCCACGATCGGGACCCCCGCCCGCCGGCAGCGCTCGGCCGTGCGAGCCAACGCCGCCAACCCCACGACGGGCTCGGCATCTGCCTTGCTGCGCGTGGCAAACACGGGCCCAAACGCCAGATAGGTAGGTCCATCCTCGAGTGCACGCTCGACCTCCTCGGCGCGGTGCGTGGAGAGGCCCACGCGCAGCGCAGGGGCCAGACGCCGCACGTCCTCGGGCCTCAGATCGGTCTGCCCCAGGTGCACTCCAGCGCCCCCCGCCAGCAGCGCCAGATCGGGACGATCATTGATGAAAAACGGAATCCCCAGCGCGGCGCAGCGGGCCGCGAGCAGGCGCGCCAGATCCAGGGTGTCGCGTGCCCGGGCGCCCTTGGCGCGCAGCTGAATGGCCGCTGGCCGGGCCAGCAGCAGTTGCTCGGCAAAAGCGAGCGGCGCGATGCCTCGGGCCTCCAGAAAATCCGTGTCGACGATGGCGTACAGACCTCTCACAGTGGCGACATATAGCCCGAGGCGCCGCGGACGCGAACCCCGTACCCGGGGAGCGCGCGGGCCCGAGTCGCCATCTCCTGATGATGAGGGGGCCTCGAATGTGCTAGCAGTGAGGCTGTATGCTGCGGTCGATGGAGCGGGTGGTGCTGGCGCTCTGGTGCTCGTGGGCGGTCAGCGCGGGAGCCGCGGATGCCCCCGCGCCGGAGGATCCGGGCGCGCTCGTCGCGCTCGGCCAGGACCTCACCTTGGTCGTCACCGAGGACGGGCCCGACCAGCCGTGGACCCTCAGCCTGTCCAACCAGGGCAGCCAACCGCTGGGCTTGATCGCCGATCCGGGCCTGCTCTGGTTCGAGGTGACGTTGCCGGGTCGCGCGCCGCAGGCGTGTCGCTTGCCCGAGCCGCTGCGGCCCGCGGCGATGCAGCGCAAGAGCGTGCTGGAGTTGCACCCCGGCGAGCACTTCAGCCGCAGATTCGATCCGCGCTTTTTCTGCTTTGCGGAACTCGGGCAACTGCTCCTGGTGCCGGGCGCCCGCGTGACGCCGCATTTTGGCTGGCCGCGCGAGGCACCCGAAGTGAAGAAGAAGGCCAAGGCAAAGGCCGCGCCGACGCCGAGCGTGGCTCCGCTCGCCGCGCCCTTCGTCGCCTGGCGCTGGCCGCAGGTCGGCGCGCCAGCGTCCGGCACGAGCGCCGCGCCGCCGGCAGCTGCCCCCAGCTCCGCGACGGAGCGTGCGGAGAGCGAGGGGGACGACCTCAGCACTGCGTCCTCTCGATCCCCGTGGCGCTGGCCCACGGAAGGCGTGAAATCCGTGGAGGGGGCGACGTTGGAGCTGCCCGCCTCCTATGCGAGCTGGATCGGTGCGCCGCGCCGGGACGCACCGCGAGATCTGGAGCTGGTGCTGGTCGCCGGTTCGGATGCCGACGATGAGCGCAATGCCACGGTCAGCTTCGGTCTCATCAATCCGCTCGACCGCGCGCAACAGATTTTCGTGCGGCGCGAGCTGCTCGACTACGACGTGCAGGGCCCGGACGGCTTTTTCCAGTGCCCGAGCTCCGACGTGGGCTCGCCCGATTTCGCGTCCTTCACCACGCTCGCGCCTCACGCGGCGGAGCGCCTGATGGTGCGCCTGATCGAGGTCTGCCCGCGCCGGAGCTTTGCGCGGCCGGGCCTGTATGAAGTGCACGCGCGGCTCACGGCCAAGTGGTCCGGTCAGGATCTGGGCCTGGATGCGTTCGTGGGTCAGCTGAACGCGACGCACCCCGCCTTCGTGCGCGTGCGCAGCGGCGACCGGTCGTCCTTCGCGCGTCTGGTCGTGGCGGCCGGCGGCAGCGCCGGCGCAACGGCGCGAGACGGCGCGGATGCCCCGGTCGATGTCGCGCCGGACACGGCCACACCCGACGATGCGCCCGGCGATCACGACACGCAGCCGGGCACTCCCGACGACGCCCCTGCCCCAGCAGCGCCCGAGCCCGTGCCGCCGCCGGTCGAGTGAGCCGTGGAGCAGAGCGCTCCTGCGCCTCGTCGCCTGCCCCATCTCGGGCTCAGTCTCGCGCTCTTGGCCGTGGCCTTGTGCTGTGCCTCGGCGCTCTCGCTCGCCGTCGGGCGCGGCGATCTGAGCGACCCCAACCTGCGAGCGACACTGCTCGAGCTGCGCGCGCAGCGCCTGCTGGCCGCGCTCTTGGCGGGAGCTGCGCTGGCCGTGGCCGGCGTGCTGGTGCAGGGGCTGTTTCGAAATCCGCTCGCCAGCCCGTCGGTGCTCGGGACCAGCGCCGGCGCGAGCCTGGGAGGCCGACTGGCGCTGATCGGCCTTCAATTCGTGCTCTCGACCGGCACGGTGCCGTGGTTGTCGCCCGAGCTCCTGCTGCCGCTCGGCTCGGTGTTGGGAGCGCTCGGGGCACTCGGCTTGCTCTTGCTGGTGACGCGCGTGCGCGACGATCTCGTCGTGCTCTTGCTCACCGGTTTTCTGATGTCGTCGCTGTTCTCGAGCCTGGAGGGCTTCGTCACCAGCCTGGCGCTGGAGCGCTGGGAGCTGTCGCGCGCCGTGCTCAGCTTCGCGCTCGGCGACGTGAGCGGTGCCGGGGCTCGCCAGATCGCGCTGGCCACGCCGCTCGTGCTGATCGGCTGCGCGCTCGGCTGGACCTGGGCGCGCCCGCTCGACTTGATGCTCAGCGGTGAGGACGAGGCGCGCAGCCTGGGGGTGGAGCTCGGCTCGCTGCGGCGCTGGGTCGTGGTCTGGACGGCCGTGCTGACGGCGGCGGCCGTCGCGCTCGGCGGCAACGTGGGGTTCGTGGGTCTGGTGGTACCGCACGTGCTGCGCCCGCTGGTTGGCTCTTTGCACCGGCGTCTGTTGCCCGCAGCAGCGCTCGGGGGCGGCACCTTCGTGGTGCTGTGCGACGTCGTCTGCCGGGTGGTGCCCGGCCGTACGGAGATCCCGCTCGGAGTCATCACGGGTCTGATCGGCGCGCCGACGTTCCTGTGGCTCTTGCTGCAGCATCGGCGCGAGAGTTATGCGTTCTAGGGCGCACCCCTGCGCCTCCCCCCTTGCCAACGTGCCCGCGCGTCGCACCACCGAATGGCTCAACCTGGCCGCAGCGCTGTTGGCGGTGGCGCTGTCTACACTGGCCGCCCGCGGCAACGCGCCGCGGGCGCCGCGCAGCGCTGCTGGCGCCGGCTCACCCCTGCCGTCCCCGATCGGATCGCTGCCCCTGGCAGCGGGCGGCGAGGCACTGAGCGACGCCACCGGGGCGCTCGTGCCGCGCGGGCCGTACCGGCGCATCATCTCCGGGAGCCTGCTGGCCGATCCGATCTTGCTCGAACTGTGTGCACCAGATGCGATCCTGGCGTTTTCCGCGCGCGCGCCCCAGGCCCAGGATGCGCAGCGTTACCTGGGCAAGCCCAGCGTCGATGCGCACCGGATCGAGGACTTGCTGTCCTTGCGCCCCGACCTGGTGCTGATCAACAGCCTCGGAGAGCAAGCCTTCACGCAGAAGCTGCGCGACGCCGGGCTCGTGGTCTTCGATCTTGGCCCGATGCGCGGCGTGCAGACCTTCCTGGGTAGCGTGCTCGCGATCGGCTGGCTCACGGGGCAGCTCGAGGCCGCGCGCGGGCTGGCCCTTCACTTCCAGCTCCGCCTGGAGTCGATCGCGCGCCACGTCCCGCCGGCAGCACGCCGGGGTGCCCTGTACGTCGGCGTGCATGGTAGCCGGCTGTACGGGGGAACGCGCGGCACGAGCTACCACGACGTGCTCTCGTACGCCGGTCTCGTCGATGTCGCAGCGCGCGATTTTCAGGGCTGGCCGAGCTACGATCCCGAGCAGCTCCTGCTGCTCGATCCAGAGGTCATCGTCACGCAGACGGGCAGGCGCGCCGCGCTCTGCGAGCGCAACGAACTGGGACGGCTGCGGGCCTGCACTGCCAACGGTCAGGTGATCGAGCTCGACTCGCGGCTGCTCGACGATGCGGGGCTCGGCATGCTGGAGGCGAGCGAATTGGTGCATCTGGCAGCCTACCCGGCGGAGCCTGCACCGTGAGCGCAACTGCCCCGCTGGGGCCTGCCGCCGGCTCCGTTCGGGCCCTCTCGGCAGAGGGCGTACGTGTCCATCTGGGCGGGCGCCCCGTCGTCGACGGCGTGGCTCTGGACGCCGCGGGGGGCCGGATCAATGCCATCGTCGGACCGAATGGCTCGGGCAAGACCAGTCTGTTGCGGGCGTTGGCGGGCCTCCTCCCCTACGAGGGGCGGGTGACCGAGGGTGGCACCGATCTCTCGCTGCTCAGCGCGGCCGAACGCGCACGGCGTGTGGCCTATCTGCCGCAGACCTCGGCGCTGCGCGCCATGTTGAGTGTGCGCGAGGTGGTGGCACTCGGTCGCTACGCCTGCCAGCCCGGGCTCTTTGCTCGCACGCGCCGCGACGACCTCCAGGTCGACGAAGCGCTGCGCCGCACCGAGATCTCGGGGCTCGCCGAGCGGGCCTATCCGAACCTCTCGGGCGGGCAGCAGCGGCTGGTGCTGATCGCGCGGGCGCTGGCCACGGGCGCCTCCACGTTGCTGCTCGACGAGCCGACCGCGTCGCTGGACGTCCGGCATGCGCTGTCCCTGTTTGCCCTGCTGGAGAGCCTGGCCAACGATGGCTATTGCATCGTTCTCGTGCTGCACGATCTGGACGACGTGCAGCGCCATGCAGATGGGGCCGTGCTGCTCGACTCGGGCCGAGTCCGAGCACACGGGTCACCGACCGCGCCGAGCTTCGTCGCGGCCGCAGAACAGACCTACGGCGTCAGACTCGTGCCCGGAGATCGGCTCGGTTTCCGCACTCGAGACAGCGTCACGAAAGGAACCGGAGCGCCATGATCACCTTGCTGCTGGGCGGTGCTCGCTCGGGAAAGAGCCGCTACGCGCTCGAGCTCGCCCGCCAATTGTCGCCGCGCCCACTGTTCGTGGCCACCTCGCGGCCCTGGGATGCGGAACACCGCGCGCGCATCGAACGCCACCAGCGCGAACGCGGCCCCGAGTGGCGCAGCCTGGAGTGTGAGCTCGACCTGGCCAGCCTGGAGCTCGACGGCGAAGTGGCGGTGATCGACTGCGTCACGCTCTGGCTCTCGAATTTTTTTAGCGACGAGAACGCCGATGTCGAGCGTTGCCTCGGACGCGCGCGCCCCATGATCGACCGTCTGGCGGCACGGCACGCCGAGTTGCTCGTGGTCTCGAACGAGCTCGGCCAGAGCCTGCACGCGCCGACGGAGCTGGGGCGCAAGTTCGTCGATCTACAGGGCCTGGTGAACCAATACATCGCCGCGCGCGCCGAGAACGTGGCCTGGATGGTGGCGGGCATCCCGCACTACGTCAAAGGCCACGCGCCACTCCAAGACCAGGCGCCGCGTGTTGGTTGAGCCGCGCCCCCCGCCTGCCCCCCTGCGTGGCGTGCGCGCCGCCCTGGTCAGCTTCTCGCGCGTGCCGGCAGGCGGCTATCCGTATCGAGCTCGGGAGTGGCAATGGGCGGCCGCACATCTGCCCCTGGTCGGCGCCCTGATCGGTGCCGCGTCCGCGGGCGTGTGGAAGCTCGCGCGCGCGGCGGAGTTGGGCCCACTGCTTCCAGCAATACTGGCTGTGGCCGCGTCCACCTGGCTGAGTGGCGCGCTCCATGAAGATGGGCTCGCGGATGCCGCGGACGGGTTGGGAGGCGCGCACGGCGGCACGCGCGCGCTCGAGATCATGAAGGATAGCCGCATCGGCAGCTACGGCGCGCTCGCGCTCGGCTTCAGCTTGCTGCTGCGTGTCGCGGCGCTCGCCGAACTCGATGACAAGCACTGGTTTTTGCTCGTGCAGATCCATTGCCTGGCGCGGGTGGGCCCCGTCTGGTTGATGTGGAGCCAACCGTACGTCAGTGACCCCACCAGCGCCAAAAGCCCCGCTTTTCTGCCGATCGGGCGCGCGCAGCTGGGCGTCGCGTTCGGCTGGGCAGCGCTGTGTACGGTGCTCGGCGTTCTCGGCGGCAGCCTCGCCTGGGTGGGAGGGCTCGCAGTGGTGCTCGTGCTCGTCGCGACGAGTGCGCTCGGGGCGCAATACTTTCGGCGAGCCGTGGGCGGGATCACCGGAGATTTGCTCGGCGCTGTGGAACAATTGGGTGAAATCGCAGCCTGGCTGACCTGGCTCGGATGTCGGGGATTGTAGCCAAGGGCGGACCCAGCGTCGCGTTTTGCTCGCGTGCCCACAAATGCCGATGGGTGGTGGCACGCTCCGTAGCCTGCGGCTACCATAGGGGTCTATTCGCGCCTGGCTCGCGACTGCCGCACGGGGGAGCGGCGGTTTAGCCACGATAGTCACTGCCGCTCGGCCGTGTCCGAGCGACTTCCTTCCTGACCGCGCTGGAGCCTGTGCAGACACAGGCATCATGATCGCCATTTTCACCGGGAGGCCGCTCGTGCACACACTGTCGTCGCTGAAGCAAGACCACCACATGCTGCTTGCGCTGACCGATGCGCTGGATGTCTTCGCTAACGCGTTGATGCGCACCGAAGAGGTGAGCCCGAGCGACGTCGGCGAATTTGCGCACGCCTTTCGCGAGTTCGCAGACTACGTGCACTACGAGAAGGAAGAGCACGTGCTCTTGCCCTTTCTCGTGCGTCACGGTTTCGACTGGAACTGCGAGCTGCTCGAACAGATCCGTGCCGAACATAGCCGGGACCGCTACCTGATCGATGTGCTGCATCAAGCCGGCGAGCAAGAGGGCCGTCTCAGCCAACATGACCGCCGCAGGCTCGCCGCCACCGCTGCCACGCTGGCGAGCGTGCAGCGCGGGCTGACCATGAAACAGGACATCGAGCTGCTGCCCGAGGTCGCTACCGCGCTGGCCCCGGAGACGCTGGAGGAGCTCAACGCCGAACTGTCGCGCTTCGATTCGCAGCGCGGCGGGCGCGCAGCCAAGCTGCGGCGCATGATCCAGGGCTTGACGCTCCGCTATTGTCCCACCAACGCCGAGCCTGCGCCGAGCGCCTCCTAGTGCGATGGCAGCAGGCATCGGCGCGCGCCGTCGCGCGCCCCTGAGCCGTGTCGAGGCCGGCGTGGCCGCCCGGTGCCCCGAGTGGACGCTCAGGGTCGCGCGCTGGAGGCCCGGCCCAGCTCTGCTTCTTCTCGCAGCGGCGGTGTCACGCCGGCGGCGGGGTTTCGGCGGCGATGGCGCTCGTACAGAGCAACACCGAGCAGCGCGAGCAGCGCCAAGAACGCGCTCGCCTGAGCGGGTGCGAGCCCACGCAAGCCTGCGTAACGCGCCTCGATCTGCACGCGCTTCGGCTCGGCGGACTCGGCCACGTCGACCCGGATGCGCATGGTCCCGCCGGGGTCTACGTCGCGGCGCAACTGCCAACCGGGGATCCGGTGCCCGTCGAGCGTGACCAACCAGCCTGGAAAGTAGAGTTGATGCAAGGTGATCCAGGTGCTGCGCCGCGTGCGGAGCTCTGCCACGACGCGAAACAGGCTCGCCTCTCGAGCAAAGATGAGCTCACCTTCGTCCGCGCTGAGCAGCGGGCGGTTCCCGAGCGGCGCGGGATCGCCGGACGGGGTCGTCTTCGGGCGAAACTCGTCCGCGCCGGCGTAGCGCTGGATCTGCCGGGACGCGGCGCGAAACTCTGCGTGCGCACGCGCATCTGCATCGGGGATGCGTGCCCCCAGCACAAACTGCTCCTTTTGCCAGAGCGCGACGGCGACCAGCAGCGCTGCAGCAAGCACGGGGCTCGCCCAGCGCCCCCGCAGCCGGGAGAAGCGCTCCCCGGCGGCGGCCAGCAGGAAGGTCTGCAGCACGGTGGTGACCACGAGCGCGCGCCAGGGAAACTGCGTGCGATCGAAGCCGGGCAGCCTCCACAACCAGCCGCACCAGGGCGTCATCGAGACGATGGCCGCCAGATACGTGCCGAACGCGACGCTTAGCAGCGGCGTCTTCTTCGCGACCCCGAACGCCAGCGCGGCCAGGGCAAAATGTGCCGCGCCGAGCTGGAACGGCATCCCGTCGTCGTCAGCGTCCACCATCGAGTCGCCGAAGCCCCAGCTGCGACTGAAGAACTGCCACAGGTACACCCCGTGGCGTGCCGCCTGGGAGGTGCCGCGGCTGGCGGCGTGAAGGTTGACCTCGCCCTGCAGCAGCAGCGCAGGCAACCAATACGGAGCGCTGAGCGCGATCCCGGCAGCCACCCCGAGCGCGAGCGGCCAGGCATGGTCCACGCGGAAGCGACGGCCCACAAAGCAGGCGGCAAGCGCCAGTGGCACCAGATACACGAGGATGAGAAAGCTCGTCAGCGGGTGCGCGTAGATCAAGGCAGCCACCGACAGCGCCAGGAGGGCGAGAGCACCTGCTTTCGGCTGGTGATCGCGGGCCCGGTCGTGCAGCTGCACGAGCGCGAGCAACACCCAGGGCGCCAGCATGAGACTGCTGAACTCACTCAGTGCGTTGCGCACGTACAGATCCACGTACAGGTAGGGCGAGAGCAAGAATACGCCGGCGACGGTCAGGCTCCAGAGCACCCCGCCATGGCGCCGGCCGATCGCGAACGCTCCGGAGCTACCGATGAAGAGCAGCGACCAGAGTGCCGCACACAACGCGCGGCTGCCCTCGAACACGGTGGACCAGGCGGCGTCCAGAAAGAAGATCAGCGGTTGATAGAAGACGAAGGTCGGGTACCCGTAGCCACCGTACAGGCGGGGCAACCAGCGCGGATAGCCCCCCGTCTCGAGCAGCGCCTCACGGAAGTGCTTGGCGAGCACGAGATAGCGCATACCCTCGAAGTGCCCGACCACCCAGTCGCCCCGAGCGAGCGGCAACACGATGAGCGCGCTGGCCACTGCCAACACCAAAAAGGGCAAGGCCGCCCGCACTGCTCGTCGCCAGACCGTGCTCGACGACATGCCTCGCCCGAAACGCTAGCATGAGCGCTGCTGACTACGCCAACGCCGGTGCGGTCGCTCTCACGCTTGCGGCGGCGCTTCTCCGGCGATGGTCATCTCGGAGACGCGCAGCGTCGGGCACGCCATCGAGCTCTTGAGCACGAGATCGCTGGCGACGCCGTCGATGTTCTGCAGCATCTGATCGAGATTGGACGAGATGGTGACCTCGCTCACCGGAAAGGCGAGCTTGCCGTCTTCGATCCAGAAGCCCGAGGCACCGCGCGAGAAGTCGCCCGTCACCGCATTGAAGCCAAAGCCCATCATCTCGGTGACGTACAGGCCGCGCGGGGTGGAGGCGATCAGCTCTTGTGCCGTTTGCGTGCCGGCGCTCAGGATCAGGTTGCTGGTGCTCGAGCTCACGCCGCCACCGGAGCGACCGGCGCTGCCGGTGGAGGCGCGCTTCAGCTTGCGCGCCGAGTAGCTGTCGAGCAGAAACGTCTCGAGCACACCGTCCTTCACCACCACGTTGCGGCGGGAGGGCAGCCCCTCGCCGTCGAAGACGCGGGAGCCAGGCCCGCGCACAATCAGCGGATCGTCGACGATGTTGACGAGCGAGCTGGCCACGCGGCTCCCCTCGCGCTCGGCCAGGTAGCTCGAGCGCCGCCAGACGGCGCCCCCGAGCACGCAACCGATGAAGCTCGACAACAGCGAACGGGCCGCGTCGGCCTCGAACACGATCGGGGCCTGGCCGGTCGCGACCTTGCGAGCTCCCAGCTGGCGCAGCGTGCGCTCGGCCGCCTTGCGCCCCACGTCCTCGATGGATTCGAGCCCGGACAGGTGGCGGTGGCCGGTCCAGTAGTGGCCGCGACGCTTCTTGCCGCCTTGATCCTCCACCACCGGCACCACGGAGAGGGACGCGAAGGAGCCGCGCCGCACCGCGGAAAAGCCGCTCGACAGGACCAGCGCAGACCAGCCGGAGACGCGCGACATGGTGGCGCCCTCGCTCAGCTCGAGCCTCGGGTCTTGCTGCAGCGCAATGCGTTCGGCCGCCTCCGCCTGCTGGAGGGCGACGTCCGCCCCCAGCCCATCGACGGCGGGATCGAACAGGTCGAGCTCCGGGTAGGGGCCATGCGAGAGCAGGCTCGGATCGGCCGGACCCGCGAACTCGTCGGCCTCGCTCAGCTCGACCAGCTCGAGGGCGTCACTGACGCATTGGCGCAGGCCAGAATCGGTCCAGTCGCTGGTGGAGGTAATGGCGACGCGCTGGGACTTGATCACGCGCAAAGCGACGCTCTTGTGCCCCGCCTCTTGCACGAGCTCCGGCTCACCGAGCCGCACCTTTGCCGTCAGCTCCCACCCCGAGCTGGCGCTCGCCTCGGCGACGTCGGCTCCGCCCCGCCGCGCTTGCTCGACGAGCCGCGCCGCGATGCCCTGCAAGCGCTCTGCTTCCGCTGATTCGGTCATGTGCATGAGGTAGCAACACTTGGGCCGGCTGGGAATGCCGCACCCGAAAAACACGGCGCCGACGCCGTGGGCCCCGGCCCGATCAGCCGCCCTCGACGCCGACCGCCGCCAGCCACTCGAGACAGCGACGCGCCAGCCAGGTCGCCACCAGCAGCGAGACCAGCAGCCAGCCGAGCAGGTAACCGAACGGCCCTTCGAGCAGGTGCCGAGCCCCGAAGTCACCGTGAAATTGCTCGAACGTCGCAGCGAGCCGCAGCCGTGGCGCCAAGATCAGCGGAGGCCCTGCGCCCAGCGCCAGGGGCACCCAGAACCAGCTCTGCACGAAGCCGGGGCGGCCCCGGCACGCACGCAAGGCCAGACCAAAGCCGAGCGGCACGCTCAGCCCTGCCAGCAGCACCAGCCAGGATGAAAGCCAGCGGGGCAGGCGCTCGGCAGGAACCAGATACGCAAACGCCCAGTCGGGCTCCGCATGGATGAGCAGCGCCACCGCCGGCGCGTACGCCAGAAAGCCCAGGATGGCAGCGATCAGGAGCGCCTGTCCGGCGATCGGCCGGATCGGGCGCCCGAGCTGTCGAGCCGCGGACCAGAATAATCCGGCCCCAAGGGCAAATCCGAGCAGTGGGGCGCTCGCGGCGGGCATCCGAGCGTGGTGCCACAGCTCGGCAGCCTCGCCAAGCAACCGGGAGCCTTTACCTGGGTTCCGCTCCCGCACTACACCGCCCGGATGGACCCCGAACGGCTCCGCACTCTGCTCCAGCAGCTCCAGGCTGGCTCCACCGACGTGGAGACGGCACTGCAGCTCCTGCGACGCTTACCGTTCGAAGACCTCGGCTTCGCTCAGGTGGACCACCATCGCGCATTGCGTCAAGGCGTACCGGAGGTGATCCTGGGCCAGTCGAAGACCGCGGCGCAGATCGCCGGCGTGGCAAGCTCGCTGATCCGCGCCGGTCAGCCCGTGTTCATCACCCGCCTGGATGCCGAGAAGGCGGCGGAGCTCGCGCTCTTGGTACCGCAGCTGGTGTACCACGAGCTCTCGCGCACGGCCTCGTTCACGAGCCGCGAGCTGCCGGTGCGCGATGGCGAGGCGGCGCTGGTGGTGACGGCGGGCACGAGCGATCTGCCCGTGGCCTACGAGGCGCTGGAAACCTTGCGCATGTTCCAGGTGCCCGCGCGCGGCATCTTCGACGTCGGCGTCGCGGGGCTGCACCGCATCATGAGTCATCTGCAGGCGCTGGAGCGCGCGCCCGGCATCGTCGTGTGCGCGGGCATGGAAGGTGCGTTGGCCAGCGTGGTCGGCGGCCTGGTGGCGGCGCCGGTCATCGCCGTGCCGACGTCCGTGGGCTACGGCGCGTCCCTGGGCGGGTTCGCGGCACTGCTCGGGATGTTGTCGAGCTGCGCCGCGGGCGTCACCGTCGTGAACATCGATAACGGCTTCGGCGCTGCCATGGCGCTGGTGCGCCTGTTCAGCCGCCGCTCCACGTCCGCGTCTGGAGCCGCCGTCTCGCCATGAACCCTCGCTACCCGCTGTTGCTCGACCACGCGCACGGGCACTCGCACGACCATGATCATGCGCACGACCATGATCACGATCCTGCGCACGACCACGACCACGGGCACTCGCACGACCATGATCATGCGCACGACCATGATCACGATCCTGCGCACGACCACGACCACGCTCATGCGCACGGGCACGCTCACGGGCAGGAGCACGCTCATCCGCACGATCACGGGCGCGAACAGGGCCAGGCGCACGCCGCGAGCCCGGCGCGGCCCCGTCCCGAGCTCGAGCGCGGCGCGGGCGCGGGCAAGATCCTGTTTCTCGATACGCCGAGCGGCATCGCGGGCGACATGACCATTGCGGCGCTGGTCGATCTGGGCGTGCCCTTCCGCGAGATCCAGCGCGCGGTGGCGTGCTTGCCGCTGCGCGGCTTCGAGCTCGTGCTCGAGCGGGGCTTCGCCGGCGCGATCGGCGCGAGCCACTTCGACGTGCGCGTGCAGACGCCGCAACCGGAACGCGGCTATGCGGAGATCGACGCGCTGATCGCCCACGCCGGGCTGCCGCCGCGCACCGAGAGCCTGGCGCGCGCCATCTTTCGGCGCCTGGCCGAGGCCGAAGCCGAAGTGCATCGGGTGGAGATCGGCGACGTGCACTTTCACGAGGTCGGCGCAGTGGACGCGATCGTGGACATCGTGGGTGCCGCCGCTGCGTTCGATTTTCTGGGGGCCGACGTCGTGTCGAGCCCGCTGCCCCTCGGACGCGGCTCGGTGGAGTGCCGGCACGGCGTGCTGCCGTTACCGGCGCCGGCCAGTCTGCTGTGCCTGCGCGGCGTGCCGACCTACGACGCGGGCATCGAGGCGGAGCTGGTCACGCCCACCGGAGCCGCGATCGTCGCCACGGTGGCCAGCTCCTTTGTGAGCTGGCCCAGCTTCATTCCGGAGCACGTCGGCTGGGGCAAGGGCACGCGTGAGCTCGCGGATCGCCCCAACGCGCTGCGCGTGGTGCTGGGCCAGCCCTGGCTCGCGGGGCCGGGCGGGGCGGGCAGCGCCAGCCACGTGGTCGTGGAGGCCAACGTCGACGACTTGACCGGGGAACTCGCCGGCCACGCCTTGAGCGCACTGCTCGCAGCGGGAGCGCTGGACGCCTGGCTCACGCCCATCCAGATGAAGAAGGGGCGCCCGGGACTGATCGTCTCTGCGCTGTGCCCGATCAACGCGGCCGATCAACTGGGCGGGGTGCTCCTGCGCGAGACCAGCAGCCTCGGTTATCGCAAGAGTGCCTTCACGCGCGGGGAACGGCCGCGCCGCTCGATCGAGGTCGTGACGCCCTTCGGTCCCATTCCGGTCAAGGTCAGCACGGGCCCCTGGGGCAGCCCGCAGATCAAACCCGAGTTCGACGTCTGCGCCGCGCGCGCCGCCACGCACGGCGTGCCCGTCCGCGAAGTGATCCAGGTCGCCCTCAGCCTGGCGCGCCAGCAGCTGGGAGTCTCGTCGGCACCGTGACCCGGGCATCAACTCCTGCCCGGACGTGACGCTCCACCGTCTCGAACAGCTCGCGGACGACCGCCGCACTGGGGCTGTCGCCGTGATGGATCACGACCGGAAGGATGGCGGGCAAGCGGCTCGGCGCATCAGTCGGCACAGGTTGCCCCCTGGCGAATGCCACTGGTGGACCCGGACGCCCGCCAGCACGGAGGTCGAGAAGCTTCTCTCGAATTTGGCGCCCGCCTACATCGGCATGGCCGTCGCTGAAGCCCGAGCGCCATGCCCGCCGTTTGCGAGACCTGCGGCGACGAGCTCCTCTTGCCCTTCTCCTGTAAGCTCCGCGGGATCTGTCCCTCGTGCAACCCCCGGCGCATGTCGAACACCGCGGCACACTTGGTGGATCACGTCATCGCTCCCGACGTCACGCTGCGGCAGTGGGTCCTGAGCGTTCCGTTCGAGCTCCGCCTTCTGCTTGCGGCAAAACCGGAGGCACTCTCTGCGATCGGTCGCATCTTCGTCCATGAGATCCAGCGCTGGCCGCGGCAGCGAGCCGAAGCGCTCGGCTTCGAGCGGGTCGAGGGCGCGGCCGTCTCCTTCTGCCAGCGCTTCGGCTCGAGCCTGAACTTGAACATTCATTGGCACGTCATCGTCCCCGATGCGCTGTTTGTGCCGGATGCCACCAGCGGGCACACGGTGAAGCATCGAGCGCCGACGTTCCAGCGCTGGGCAGAGCGCGGCCGGGCCGAGGAGAACGCAGACCCAGCACGGGGCCGCTCCGTGCTCCCACCCGCACGCCCCGTCGGCGGCCCTGCCTCGAGCGGAGCCTGTGCCCCTCGCTCCGTCGCATGATGCGAGCAAGGAACCGAGGTTCACGAGGCTCTCGCGTCTAGCTTGGGCCACGCTGTATCAGAGAGTCTTCGACATCGACCCTCTCGAGTGCTCGCGCTGCGGCGGACGGCTGCGCTTCGTCGAAGTGATCGAGGATGTCGGCAGGGCGCGCAGCGAACTCCGCCGTCGAAACCTGCCCGCAGGGCCTCCACCGTTGTCTCGAGCGCGGTCGCCCGATTGGACTGATTGAAGCGCAGACCGCCGGCTGGGGTCTGACCCTCCTCGGTCCTGCGAAAAATTTGACGAGCTGAAGCGTGTCGTGGCGCTCGAGGACGAGCGCGGCGTACGTGGTCTCGACCTGCAGCGGAGCTGGATACTCGCCCACCAGAGCTACTGCTGGCACGGCCTTGATGGCGGGCAGCGGATCCCCGGCACGCACCGCAATCCCGCCGCCGATCCGCCCCAGGTCCACGCGCGAGCCAGCGCGTACGCGCTGCTCCGCCTCGAGTGTCGTGATGATCGCCGGGGTCACCACCAGCACGTTCGCAGACTCACCAGCGAGCACCCGGTCACGCAAGGCACCCACAGGCCCGAACTCGAATTCGACGCTGAGACCGCTTTCGGCCTCAAACGACTCGATCGTGTCGCGCACGCTGGCCTCCGTGGCGCCTGCGGCGAGCAGCTGCAGCGGCTCGCCCGGCGGACTCGGCGTGGTCTCGTCAGAACTCGAGCCCGCACCGCGCCAGCTCAGATCAAAAGCGCCGTTCACGCAGCCAGCCCCGGCGAACGGTACCGAGAGCACGCCGGCGAGCCAACGCAGACGCAACCACCGGTATAGAGCAAGCGGCGATCCCCCCATGGGCGGACCGTATCGCGTCTGCGGGGTTTCACAATGTGAGGGAGCTGACCGCGCTCTTGGCTCGTCCGCGCACGTGAGCGTCCGCGACGGGCGGGTTGCGCTGGCGACGGAGTACAGGAAAACCAATGCGAGCCAGTCGGCTCCGCTTCGCTAAGTCAACGTGACTCATGCAAAGCAGGCCGAAACCTGTGACTCGAGCCAGGTTGTGCCAGCTCCCCCGCGCAGCTTGCGTGGGCTGTCATGACGTACAGCGACCTGCGCTAGCGGGTGCGCCAACGGTCTCTCTCTCGACACGAGCTTCCCGCGGGATTCGCTGTCCGTGACGCACTTCGCCGGCGCGGCACGCCGCTTGCTCTCTGCGAGGACCAAGCAGCACGGGGGAGCGAGGAGCAAAGGGCTCGTCGCTGTCGCGCCCGGTCAGCGCGAGGCCGTGCGCGGGTTTCACATTTCCAAATGAAAGGCGAGAACGTCACCGTGAAGAGGTCACCTTGTTGGTTTGCAGTCATTGGTCTGCTGGCGGCTTGTGCTGGGGGCGACCCTGCGCTCTGGGACACCGGTGGCGAGGAAGACGACGAAGCGCTCTTGGGCACCGCCGAGCAGGCCCTGTGCGTGGACCTGACCGGTGTCGCTGGCTTTCCTGGTGACCCTCCGCGATGCGACGACGTGGGCAACAACGCCGTCATCGAGGCCTTTGAAGACGGGCGCGAGGAGCTCGGCACCTTTACCGGGAACGGCCAGTGCGTGGCCTTTGAGCACCCTGACTTTCGCGGCGCCTCCTTGCGGTTGGACAAGAACGTCACCTTCACGTTCGTGGGCAGCAAGATGAACGACAAGATCTCCTCCTTGCGCGTCGCCTCTGGCTGTCAGATCCTCGCCTTTCGAGACCGAGATCGGCGCGGGACTCAGACGCTCTTCCGCAGCGACAATTCCTTCGTCGGTCATGATCAGGACGACGCCATCAGCTCGTTTACGTGCCGCTGCAACTAGCGCCTCGACGCACTCGAATCGAGGGCACAAGCGCGGCCCCCTGAGGCAAACCGCGACAGAGATCGAGGTCGGGCCACGGGAGCCAGAGGGAGACCCCGACTGTGACGACCGAGAGCTTGCCCCTTTTAGAATACGTGCCCGACCTCGTATGGGTCAAAGAGCATCAGTTAAGCATCATGGGCAGCACCATACGCACGCGCATGACGGTGCTCCGTCTCGACGGTGGTCTGTGCGTGCACTCGCCGGTGGCGATCGACGACTCGACTCGAGAGGACATCGAGAAGCTCGGCGAGGTGATCGCGCTCGTGGCCCCGAGCAACTGCCATCACCTGTATTTCACAAGCGCCCAGAAGGCCTTCCCCCGCGCGCGGACCTTCGGCACCGTGGATGTTCAGCGCAAGCGCGAGGATCTCCGGTTCGACGAGATCATCGGCGAGGAGCCGCCCTCGTGCTGGACCGGCCAGATGGATCAGGTGTTCGTCGGCAACCGCATCATGCGGGAGGTCGACTTCTTGCACCGGGCCAGCCGAACACTGGTCGCGGTGGATCTGGTGGAGAACTTCAGCAACCAGACGGCGGGGACCAACGGCGTGCTGCGGGCGGTGATGATGGTGCTTGGAATGTGGGGCCGGCCGCGTCCAGCTCCCGAGCTGCGCTGGTTCACGCGCGATCGCGAAACTGCGCGCAAGGCGATCGAGCGCATCCTCGCTTGGGATTTCGACCGCGCCGTGATCGCCCACGGCGATCTGCTGAATGGGTCCCCGCACGACGCGATCCGCGAGGCGTGGCGATGGGTTCTCCGATCATGACCCAACCCTTTGGATTCGCTGTACTCCCGACCGACGCTTGCGCGCCGCCGGCCGAACCAAGCCCACAATTTGCGAAGACTGACGGGGTTGCAGCCAATAGCCTTCGGGCATGCTCCTCGATGTCGAACGCCAACCGTGCCGACTGCTGCGCTCCCACCTCACGACGTCCTGCATTCTGCTCGTCGCATTTTGCGCGTGTTCGGGAGAAGGCAACGCACAACGCCAGAGCGCGGGAGTGTTCGCACCACCCGCCGAAGCGCAGGCGAGCCCGGGCTCGACAGACATGCCACCCGGCGCTGACCCAATGAACGGCTCCGGCGAGCCAGCGGCGAGCGTCACCAATACCGCGCAGGAGTTCGAACTCGCCTGGCGGGATGATTTCGACACCTTCGACGCCACGCGCTGGCAGCTGATGACCCACAGCTGGGACAGTAACCTCGCGCTCTTTTCGACCCAAAACGTGCGGATTGAGAATGGAATCGCGGCTCTCTCGCTGACGCCGGAGCCCACAGATGCGATCAAGCCGTTTCGCGGCGTCGAGATGCGCTCGCTCGAGGCGCTGACATACGGCAAGGTCGAAGCTCGCGCGCGGTTCGCGCAGGGCTCGGGGGTCGTCTCGGCGCTCGTGCTGATCTATACGCCGTGGCCAGCGGACGACTGGAACGAGCTGGACATCGAGTACCTCGGACGCTACTCGGATCGCGTCCAGTTCAACTCGATGGTGTACCTGGGGCCGCCCGCGACCCTCCCGGTGACCCAATCGGTGACGCCTACGATGTACCCGCAGCTGGCGCCCCTCGATTTCGATCCAGCCGCGGATTTCCATGTGTATGCCATGGAGTGGACGCCCGCTCGAGCGCGGTTCAGCGTGGATGGCGAGGTCGTCCACATGTGGGACACCGAAATCGACCGGCTGAAGCTGCCCATGAACATTCTGATGACCATCTGGGCGTCGTCCGCGGCGGCCTGGGCGGGGCCCATCGACGCGGCGAGCGCGCCGGTGGCCGCCGAATACGACTGGCTGCAGGTCTACCGTTACGTTGGCGGCGCGCCCTGAGCGCGTCCCGTTTGAGAATGAACGGCGCGCGGAGCGCTGGAGAATCGTCCTTCCTGGCACCCTGCCCGCGCCGTATCTGCTAAGCATGGGAGCGTGACCGGTGCGGTTTACCAGCCCTTTCCGATGCTGCCGCGTCGCCGCGCACAGATCTGGCGCTACTCGCCCGAGTATCGGCGACCGCGCCATTTTCACCGAGAGCCCGAGCTGAACCTCGTGGTCGCGGGAACTGCCCGCTTCGGCGGGGGGAGCACCACCATCGCAGCCACGCGCGGTGATCTCCTGTGCTGGCCGCCGGGGTGCGACCACGAGCTCATCGATGCCTCGGCCGACTTCGATCTGTACGTGTTTGCGCTGACGGAAGAGCTGTCCGAGCGCGTGCTCGTGGAGCGCAGCATCTCCGCGCTGTCTGGGCCGATCCGAGTTCGCTTGCCGGAGGCGACTTTGGTGGTCTTGCAGACGGAGCTGGCCGTCCCCGTCATCACGTCCGAGAGCTCCGTCGCCGAGCAGCACGTGGCGGAGCTCTGGCGCGCGGCGCACGACCTTCGGCTGAAGGCGCAGCGCCACGATGGCCTTGGGGCTCGCGTGCTGCGCTCGCTCTTGCAACGGCCGGAGCTCGACCGGAGCGAGCGCGCCCGCTTGGTGCTGGCTCACCCGAGCGAGCTGAGCCGCTCGTTTCATCGTGAGATTGGTCTCACCCTCGGCAGCTACCGGACGCGGCTGCGGCTCATGCGCTTCATCGAGCTCTTCGACTCGGGGCAGAGCACGCTGCTCGCGGCCGCCCTCGCGGCTGGCTTCGGCAGCTATTCGCAATGTCATCGCGCGTTCCGGGCGACCTTCGGCTGCACGCCGCGCGTCTTCTTCGAGACTGGCCTGCGTCATGAAATGGCGGGCGCGTTCGAGCCGGGCAGCTCCGAGGGCTGAGTCGGAAGAGGCCAGGCGGCGCATGCGGTGCGTCCTGTTCGGACCGCTGCGGTGCAAGACGCGCAAGTCCTGCTCGGCCGCGCCTGGGCGCGGGCGCAGGCGGGGCAAGAGCGCGCACGGCCTGGCCCTGGGCGGATACCTGGGCGCCGCTGCCCGGGGGGCCGCTGCGGTATGTGGTGCGGGCGCGGCGGGCGTGAAAGGGGGCGGGCGCGACGTCGGGCGAAGCGATCAGGTCCGTCGGCGATCAGCTCAGGTTTCGGAAGGTGTGGACCGCCCCGTTTCGGGCTGCTGCCCCGCTGTTTCGGCTCTCCCGCCTTTGATTTTTGGAGACCCTTCGGGCAAGACTGCCTCGCCGGGAATTGCTGGGAAGGTCGGTCCTGATGTCGCGAACGGGTTCGCTGCGGGTCGCGAGTGCGGCCGTTTCGATGGCGCTGCTCGCCGCCTGCGCGCAGATCGTGGGCATCACCGACACGGTGGTGGCGCCGCTGGACACAGGCCCCGACGCGGGTGTGTCCTCGCTCGGCGGCTCTGCGGGCGCGCGCACGAACGTGAGCTTGGCGGGCTCGGGCGGGCGCGGCGGCAGCACCGGCGCGGTCCCGAGTGCCGCCGGCGCCGGCGGCAGCGCCGGGGTGCCTGCGCTCATGTCGATGGATGCTGGCCCCCCGCTGGTGGACGCGGCCAGCCCCGGATGCGAGCAGGCCGCGCGCTGTGGAGCCGCGGGGCGCGAGGTCTGTAGCGCCGGCGCCTGGCAGCCGCTGCCCTGCCCGCTGGAGCAGCCGGCGTGTGAAGGCGCGGGGCAATGCGTGTTGCGTGGGCCCGCGCTGGTTGCCGTGGGCAACTTCTTCGTCCAGGCGACGGAGGTCACCGTGGCCCAGTACGGCCAGTTCCTCACGGCCAAGGGCAGCGATGTCTCCGGACAGAGCGACGTGTGCAGCTGGAACGAGACCTACTGGGATTATGACCTGCGCCCCGTGATGGAACCGGCGGAGATGCCCATCGCGTGGGTCGACTGGTGCGATGCCGCGGCGTACTGCTCGTGGGCGGGGATGCACTTGTGCGGCCGCATCGGCGGGGGACCGATCGCCCGCGCCGACGTCCTCGATGCCACGCGGAACCAGTGGTTCGTCGCTTGCGGGGGCCCAGGGGGATCCGCTTATCCCAACGACATGGCCAACAACATCGACGCGTGCAGCGGGGGCCCCTACGGCGATGTCGCGCCGGTCGCTACCCATCCTGGTTGCGAGGGGTACTTCCCGGGCGTCTTCGACCTGGCGGGCAACCTGGCGGAGTGGATCGACGGCTGTGACGGCAACACGGGCTCTACCGATACGTGCTATCTGATGGGTGGCAATGTCACCGAACAGACGCCGGCCTGCACCCTCGTGTATTACGACGCGGACAGCGTCTACCCACGCAGCCAGACGGCCTTCACCTTTGGCTTCCGCTGCTGCTCGGGCTGAATCGGAGCAGCCTCCGCGGCTACGGCTTGCGCCAGAACGCTGCCAGGCTGTCGATGGCCTCCAGAGGTGCTCGGGCGCCGCGCTCAGGCGTACAGATTGAGGCGCGAGCCCGTGGCGGCGCCCGTTTGCGGCGCGTTGACGCCCAGCTCCGGCTGCCGCCGCGCGTGTTGCTCGCGTGCTTCGGCCTGGAGCTGCACACTGCTCCTGTGCGGATCGATGTGGCGCTTGGCGAGCGCCTCTTCGGCGCAATTGGCACAGGCATAACCGTTGACTGAAGCCATGCGGTGGTTCCCGGAGCATCGGATCGGCAGCTCCGGCGCCGACTGAAGCCGATCCGCTCACGTTTCAGCGTGGAGCACCCTGATTGCTTGAAAAACGCACATTCGCCCTGAACGCAGCCGCAGAACTGGGCTCGGTCGAGCCACTCGTAACCAATGCACACCGTGACCATGGGACCGAACCTGCAGCTGGCGCATACGTTGCCGCAGCCATGGACGACGCACTCGTCGTCGTGCTGGCAGGAGTTCTTCGAGTTGCTGGGAGTCTCGTCGCCGCGGTCCCTGGGTAGGCGATCCCGCTCGGCCGCTGTGGCCCACAGCCGGGGTCGGCCGGCAAGCAACGCGGTCGTGACGCCATCGAGCGCGTCGCGCTCGGGAGGCAATTTCGTCGCACGTTGCGGGAATTGTGCTCGACGCGATTCGTTGACGACTGCGGCGGCCGCGCGCATGGGATTCCGGGCTGGCGGCAACTGACATGCCAGCGTAAGCTAGTGGCGTGTCATCCGCGCTTTGGCCACCGGATCTCGATCACGCTCTGGCGCGTCTGGGAGCCTTTTTCATGAATGAATCGCCGATCCAGAAAGCCGCTCACGCGATCGCTCGAGAGCTCGAGCAGCGGGGCATCGAGTACGCCATTGCGGGCGCGCTCGCGCTCGCGGCGCATGGGTTGGTGCGGGCCACCGAGGACGTGGACGTGCTCATCGATCGCGACGGGCTGGCGCGTTTCAAGGACGCTTGTTTGGGAAAGGGGTATGTGAACCTGCGACCCGGCGGTAAGGCGGTGCGCGACACCGTTCACGGGGTAAGAATCGATTTCTTGATCCGGGGCGACTTTCCCGGAGATGGTGCGCCCAAGCCGGTCGCCTTCCCAGAGCCAGCGAGCGCCGGAACGAGCGCGGGAGGGCTTCGCGTCCTTACTCTTCCGTGGCTGGTAGAGCTCAAGCTCGCTTCTGGCATGACGGCGCCGCACCGCCTGCAGGACCTCGCCGACGTACAGCGGATCATCGGAGTCCGAGCCTTGCCGGCGGACTTCGCCGAGCAGCTCGACCCGTACGTGCAGGCGAAATTCCTCGAACTGTGGCAGAGCGTGCAGAACCCACCGGACGACTATTGATCCGCAGCACGCGTGCGAGACAGCCGGGGCATGCCTGCGCAGCCTGAACCGCAGTCGGGTCGAGCGACTCCAAGCCCTCGCCCACCTGCTGCGCAGCGAGCCTCGACACGCCTGACGGTGCGCGCCGGGGCGGCACCCCGGCGCGACTTCGCGCTCGCGCGCCCTCACACGTTCTTGCCGTGCAAGGGCGCGCTCTGCGGCGGAGATACAGCGTGAGCTTCACATCACTGCCTTCGAGCAGCACGCGGGTCGCGTTCCGCGCGAGCTGCCCGTTCGCTCCGAGGATGAGTAGGTTCATCATGGGCTCCTCACAGGCTGGCCAACGTCAACGCCCAACGCGGCCCGCGAGCTGCGTGGGATAGCGATCGCCGACCACCTGAATCTGGGCCAACGACTCCTGGATCTGTCGCAGATCGTCAGCAGTCAGCTCGACGTCCGCCGCGGCGGAATTTTCCTTCATTCGGTGGACTTTCGTCGTGCCCGGGATGGGCACAATCCATGATTTTTGAGCGAGCAGCCACGCGAGCGCAATCTGCGCGGGCGTGACCTTCTTCTGCTCCGCGATGCGGGTCAAACGATCGACGAGCGCCTGATTGGCACGGCGGGCGTCCTCGGCGAAGCGCGGGACGATGCTTCGGAAGTCGTCCTTTCCGAAGGTCGTGCTCGCGTCAATCGTTCCCGTCAGGAAGCCCTTGCCGAGGGGGCTGAATGGCACGAAGCCGATGCCGAGTTCTTCGCACGTCGGAAGGATCTGCTTCTCGGGCTCGCGCCACCACAGCGAGTACTCGCTCTGCAGCGCAGCCACCGGTTGGACGGCGTGCGCGCGGCGGATCGAGTCGGCACCGGCCTCGGAGAGGCCGAAGTGCTCAACCTTGCCCTCGCGGATCAGCTCGCGGACGGTGCCCGCCACGTCCTCCATTGGCACCTTCGGGTCGACGCGATGCTGGTAGAAGAGATCGATGCGATCGGTGCGAAGCCGCTTCAGCGCAGCATCGGCAACCTTACGAATTCTGTCGGGTCGACTGTCTGTGCCCTTCTTCGAATCGCCGTCTTCGAACCCGAACTTGGTCGCGATCACGACCTGGTCGCGGAAGGGTGCGAGCGCCTCGCCCACGATTTCCTCGTTCGCGAAGGGGCCGTAGGCCTCGGCAGTGTCAAAAAGCGTCACGCCGGTGTCGAACGCTTCACGGAGTAGCGCGATGGCTGACGCGCGGTCCATAGGCTGCCCGTAGCCGTAGCTGATCCCCATGCAGCCGAAGCCGATCGCGGAGACCTGAACTCCACTCTTACCAAGAACACGCTGTTTCATCATGATGTTCTTCTCACTGTTCTGACTTCGGCGCGAGCTCGCCGAAGAAGTATGAAGCCGTGACTCCGCCATCCATCAGGAAGTCACTGCCGGTAATGAACGCACCGTCAGGCCCCATCAGCAGCGCGGCGACATTCGCTACCTCGTCGGGCGTGCCAGCACGCCCGACGGGGCACCCATCCACCATGCGTCGGTAGCCGGCAGCGCGGGGCCCAGACAGCTCGTCGCGAGCGAGCGGCGTAATGATGATGCCGGGACTAATCGTATTGAGTCGCGCCCCGCGCTTACCCCAGCGGACCGCCTCCGCCATCACGCGCAGCGAATTGCCGCGCTTGGCCAGCTGATACGCGTGCAGCGAATCCTTCACTTGCTCCTCCTGAAGGAAAGGGAGCGAGGACAGCTGCTCGGGCGGCGTCGTCGCGAGTGCCTTGTCCTGTTCGGCGGTCAGCGCACCGAGCCGGTGGCCCGATTGCGACGCGATCACCACCCCCGCGCCGCCGCGTGCGATGACGGAGCCGAACTCCTCGAGCAAGACCGCCGTGCCGTACAGGTCCACGGCGAGGATCGCCTTTACCGGCGCTTGTGAGGGCGACACGCCAGCGGAGTGAACCAACCCGGTGATGTCCCCGAGCTTCGTGGCTTCTCGAATCAGCGCTCGAATCGACTCACGGGAGGAGACGTCGACTGTCGTCGCGCTCACGTCGAAGCCCGCATTGGCCATTGCGTCGGACGCAGCCTTCGCATTGTCGGCGCGCAGGTCGGCCACGATGACTCGTTTGCCGGCGCTGACACGCCGCGCGATTGCCTGGCCAATCGAGCCGGGCCCCACGACCACTACAACTTCACGATTCACAATTCTCTCCCTTCACTTGGTCGTCTTTGATGAGAATGTAGGCTTCGGACGATGCGCCGAAAAGAGAGGTGATCTGCATGGCGCGCTTAGGAAAACTTCACGCTCTTTCTTTCGCCAGACTTCGAGCAACCTCGACGAAGGCGTTCAGGGCCTGGGAGATCTGAGAGCGGCTCGGGAAGTACATGAAAAGCCCGGGCACCTCAGGCGCGTAGGGCTCGAGTACGATGCAATCGTGGAGAAGCAGATCTTCCGGCTTCAGTGGGGCACCCTCCTCTCCAGATAGGACGGAGCCGCGGCGACAACAACGCGGGTGGGCGGTGTCAAGCGGACGTGCCTTTGCAGCCCTGCTCCCGCGCGAACTTCGCCATCGAATGGCCGCTACGCCGCCACTGCCGACCAGCTCGCGGGCTGCGGCAAATGCCCCCCTGCACGTTGCACCCACAAACGGCTCGCGGGGTCGTGTCGCCTCCGCGCCTCCGCGACCTAGCCTCAGCTCGGCCGATCGAGCGAGAAGCCGTCGCCTTCCCAACCGAGCACACCACCGTCGAGGAAGGCCACCGGCGAGCCTCTGGAGGCAAGATCGCCGGCGAGCGCCTTGGAGTCCGCCCCGGTTCGGCAATACAGGACCGGCGGCGCCGGCAAGTCGAGCAGCTCTTCGAAACGCGTCTCGAAGTCAGCCTGAGGCACGTTGATCGCGCCCGCGATATGGGCGCGCCGAAATACGTCGGCGGGGCGAATGTCGACCAGGCAGATCTGTTGCTGCTTGGCGAGCTGGGCCACCTCTTTGGGCTTCAATGCGCCTGCCGGACGCGGCAACACCGGCTCGAGCAACTCTGCCAGCTGCGCCTTCTTCAGGGCACCCGCCTTGCCCGAAACCGGCCGCCCCTGGTGAAACACGAGGAACGTGGGCACGGACTGAATGCCCAGCTGCCGCGCCAGGAACGGCGAAGCATCGATGTCCACCGTGAGGACCTTGGCCCGGCCGGCGTACTCCTGTGCCAGGGCTTGCAGCTCCGGCTCCACGACTTTGCACGGGCCGCACCAGGTGGCTCCGAACTCCACCAAGACGGGGAGCTCACTGACGAGCACCTCTTTCTCGAAGTCCTTTTCGGTCACCTGCTGCAGCTTCATGCCTTTTCCTTTAGCTCCGCCTCCGGGCTTCGCCAAGCGCCACGAGCGACGGGTCCACCTTCCTGCCCCGGGGCCCTGTTTCGTATCGCGGGCGGGGCTGGCCGAAGGCTCATGCCGAGCCCGTAGAGCGCCCCACTGGTGAGCCCGATGCTCAACGCTGCAATCAGCCACGGCGCCGAGCCACCGCTGCGCGCGACCACCGCCAGCCCCCCACCCCACGAGGGCACGCCGGCAGGCAGACCGAGATCCACGAAGCTCAGGGCGGCTTCGAGGCCGATGAGCGCGGACGCGCCGCGCAACAGGTTGGCGAGAAAGGGTCGGGTCAGGCGCGGCAGGACATGCAGGCGCAGCTGCCAACGGCGTGAGGCCCCGAGGGCGCGCGAGGCTTCCACGAAGTCCCCGAGCATCGCGCTCAACACTTCGCCGCGCACGAGCTGCGCCACCTCCAGCGTGCGCAGCAAGCTGAGCGCACAGAGCAGCGCGAGCACGCCATGGCTGGGATCGCCGAGCCGAAACAGACCGACGAGCAAGAGGCCGGGGAACGCGCCGGTGAAACCCGCCAGGCGCGACAGCACCCCTGCGAGGCCCTGGCCACCGTAGATGGCCAGCCCGCCGATGGCCGCGCCGAGCAGCGCGCCGATCAGGGTCGCGGTCGCGCTCACCGCCAGCACGTTGCGCGTGGCCAGCGTCCACCAGGCGCACACGTCCCAGGCGCCGGCCTGCCCCAGCTCGCTCTGGAGCACCGCTGCCGAGGCCGCGCTGTGCGTCGAAAACCAGTCCGAGACCAGGCTCACCGCGAGCAGCGACAGCAGGTAGGCGAGCGCCGCCAGTTTGACGATGCGGCGCGGGGTCACGCGTCTCCTTCGGCGCCACTGGCGACACTGGCCCAGCGCGGATCGAGCAGACTGACGACCCACTCGCCGAACACGTGCCACAACCCGGCGAACAGCACCGCGCTGACCGTGATCGCCATCAACCAGTTCAAGTCCGGGTGCTGGAGCGCGGCGATGGTTTCCGCGCCCAGGCCCGGCAGGCCGAGCACGTATTCAACGACGCAGGTCAGGGTCAGTAAATTCGATAGATGCGCCCCGAGTTGCACCACGAGACGCGCACTGGAGAGCCGCACCGTGGTCAGGCCCGCTCGCCAGGGGGCAACCCCGAGCGCCGCCAGCGTGCGCAGAAAGCCCGCCGTCCGAGCCTCGGGCCCCTGCGCGCGATCGGGAACGCTGAGCGGCGCGCCCCCCAGACCCATCAACAGCGCGCCCACCCAGAGCTGCCCCGCCGCCGGCCCCCACCAGCGCGAGACCAGCACGGCCAGCACCAGCACGGGCAGGAGCGCGCGCAGCAGCGCCACGGCGGAGGAGACCAGCACCGCCCGGCGGGTCGTGAAGACCCCGCTGACGACGGCTCCTGCCCAGGCCCCGAACACCCCGGCAAAGAACAGCGGGAGCGTCACCCGAGCCCCTTGTGCGAGCACGTCCCAGGCGGCTCGGCCGCCGTGCACCAGCCCGAGCTTGCGGCGTACGGCCTGCCCCGCCCAACCGCCGTAGCGCGTGTCGCGCAGCATCGCCGCGACTCGTTCCGTGCCGCTGTAGATTTTGTAGCGGCCGCGATGGCGACTCCACCAGTCCTGCCAGGCAACGCTGATGCGTTCGGCCTGGAGCAGATCGGCGTCCGGCGCGATCTGCAGCTGGATCTCCCCGGTGATCGCCGCGGCGATCTGCGCCAGCCGCCGCGCGCGTTCCAGGTCGGACTCGCCCTGGGGGGGCATCTGCGCGACGAGCTCCTCGAGCGCGTAGGTGTCGAGCTGCCGCACTTCCGTGTCGCGCAGCAAGGTACTGCGCTGGCCCAGGCGCGAGACGGCTCGCTTGGCCACACTGGGCCGGTAGTCGATCGAGTGCTCTTCCCAGAAGCGGGTCCAGAACAGGACCTCACGGCTCGGCTCCCAGTGTGGATCGAACTCGAGACCCATGCGTGTGCCCACCGGGCGCAACGCCCGCACCACGCGAGCTCGTTCCTCGGGGCTCAGCGCGTCGAGCGCCGGCAGCACGAAGGGCAGCGCGGCACCGCCCAGCTCGGTCAGCGTGCGCTGCGCCTCGGGCTGGGTTCCATCGGTGGCGGCGATCTGCTCCAGCGCGCGCCGGCTCAGGCGCTCCACCGCTCCCGGCTCGGGATTGAAGAACAACGGCAGATCTTCGAGCTCCGGATCTGCCGGCAGCGCGCTCGATAGCACGGCGAAGGTCAGGAGCGTGATCGCGAGCAGCGTGGGCCCGAGCCACAAGAGGCGCCGCAGCACCAGGCGCATGTGTCCCCTCGATCAGCGCAGCAGGTAAAAACCCATGACGATAATCAGCGTCAGCCCCGCCATGATGATCGCGCCGACCGTGCGCGGAGGCCAACCCGCGAGCGGCAATGCCACGGAGTCTTCTCCCGCCGACGCCGGGGCGGCCTTGGCGAGCAGACCGGGCCGCGCCGAGGTACTCGCCGGGCCGTCTGACTCCGGGGGCTGGCTGTCGCCGCGACCTACCGGCAGCTTGGCCGTGTCTCGAAACTCGGAGCCCTCCGGGGAGCTGCCCTCTTCCTCCTTGGGCGGGGCCTCGCTGCCCGAGAAGGAGTACTTCTGGTACGCCACCGGCTCGTCGTCGGGCTTGACGGCGGACAGGCCAGCGCCTGCAAACTTGACGATCACCACCGTCACGTTGTCATGGCCGCCCGCTTCGTTGGCGGCGGCGATCAGCTTGGCACAGGCCTCCACGGGGTCCTCGCGATCGACCAGAATCGCGCAGATGTCCTCGCTGCGCACCATGCCGGAGAGACCGTCCGAGCAGATCACGAGCGCGTCGTCCGCCCGCAGATCGACGTAGGTCAGATCCACTTGCACGACTTCCGAGGTACCGAGCGCCTGCAGGATGATGTTGTTGTGCTCGAAGGTCTCGGCTTCCTCCTCCGTCAGTTGGCCCGCTTCGATCAGCTGATTGACCAGCGATTGATCGCGGGTGATCTGCGTGAGCTCACTGTCGCGCAACAAGTACGCGCGGCTATCCCCGACCTGAGCGAGAAACAAACGATCGTCGATCAGGGTGGCCATGGTCGAGGTGGTGCCCATGCCGCGGCGGGACCGATCGGCGCGCGCTTCACCGAAAATCCTCAGGCCGGCGTCTTGCACCGCCTTCACCAGGCGCCTCGCCAGCTCCTCCCGACTGCGCGGCGCCTTGGCCTGCGACATGCGGTCGTAGATGATGTCCACCGCGAGCTGGCTGGCCACTTCGCCCGCCGCAGCCCCGCCCATGCCGTCACAGACGCCGAACACGGCGCCCGAACGCCCGAGCGACTGCACTTCAATCGGATCGAACGAGCGCGTCTTCTTGGTCAGGTCCGCGACCAGGAAGTTGTCCTCGTTATGCTCGCGCACCTGCCCGACGTCGGTCTGCCCGAAAACGCGGACCTCGATCGCTGCCGACTTCTTTCTAGAGGATGCGACGTCGCCCATGAATGTCAGTCTCAGCTCGATCTCGGCTCGGGGGGGGCGCCAGCTTAGGATCCAAATCCGAATCGGAACAGATGCTGGCCAACCCGCAAGTGATCGCCCTCGCGGAGCTCCACTTCTCCCCGAATAGCAAGATAGGTGCCATTGGAAGAACCCAAATCTCGCAATGTGAACGTTCCGGCCAGGGGATCCCGATGGATCGACGCATGTCGCCGGCTCATGAAGGAGTCGGTCGTGAAAACCAGGTCACCAAACTCGCGCCCGATCACAATCTCGTCGCCGGAGATATAGAAGACGTTGCGATACACCCCCTCCACGGTGCGCTCCGAAAGGCACGCGTAGCGGGGCCTGGCTGGCGAGCCGTAGACCTCGGTACCTCGTTCGACGGCCAGCCCCATCTCCCGGTCGGCGGGCGACATGACATCGAACCTCAATACTTCCGAGCCCAGGAGCACCAGATCCGCATGCTGCAGTGGCTCTGACTCCCGCACCCGCAAGTAAACCCCATTGAGCGACCCGAGGTCTTTCAACACGAACGTGCCACCCCGGGCAAACACGCGCGCATGCCGCGGCGACACGAACCGGTCCGCGACCAGGCGAATCTCCCCTTCCTCTCGCCCAATGTCCACGCTCCCCTGCTCGATCCAGTGGGTTTGCCCGGTCGAGCCGTCCTGGCTGATGACCGCGAGATGGGCCGGGCCCACCACACTGGCGGCCGGCCGACGCAGTTGGGGAGCGAAGGCCACCTCGGGAGCGCCGGGGCGCATCGACTCCGGCCGAGGCACCAGGTCAAACGCCTCCGCCGCCGCCGTCGACCCCAGGCCGGCGGCAGCGCCCCGATAGGGCGGATAGGGTGGCGGTACGCGCTGCGACGGGCGCGGCGGCGCGGCGGGCGGCGGCGGCGAGTGCTGGGGCGGTGGGTGCTGGACCGACGCCATGGTTTCCCCCGGCCCCGGACGCTCGGTGTGCATCACGCTGGCGGCGGCGCTCAGGGCATTGCCACAGCCCGGGCAAAAGCGGGCCGCCTCCGCATTGCTCAACCCGCAGCGCTGGCACTCCATGATGCAATGAGGACCGGCAGCTTAGAGATCGTCAAGCGCCGAGTCCAGCGCTGCTGCGCCGAACGCGCCGTCTCGGCGGGACTACCAGCGCGGCAGCGGATCGCGAATCTCGAAACCAAACTCGAGCACCATGATGTGGGCGAGGCCGAAGTCGAGCGGTCCGGTGGCGTGCGGCTTGCCCCCGCTGTCCGTCCAGCGGTGAAGAAACAGCTGGCGATACAGGGCGCCCAGGTTCAGGACGATGCTGGGGGAGACCTGAAACTCGACGCCCAGCCCGAAGGCAGAGGACGCCCCCCAGGTGTCGTACCCCCATTCGTTCCCATAGATCGCGGCGCCCGCCGTGATGCCGACGTACGGGGCAAAGCGCGTCACCCGGGTCAGGTACAGCCGCAGCTCGCCCCGCAGCTGCTGCAGGATGGCGAGGCGCAGCAGGTTCGACGAGTCCTGCCGGGAGAACTCGTAGGCCCCCCCGAGGTACCAGGGGCCGCGACTGCGGTATCCCATCCGCACCGTCAGCCCGCCCCCATCGTTCAGGATGCACAGCAGGTCGCCGCCCTCGGGGCAGACCTCGCCTGCCGAGAGGACGGTTTCGCCGGTCAGCGCCACGCCATACTGGAGGTAATGTGCACTGATCGGCGGCGGTGTGGACGGCGGCATGGTCGGATCGGGCAACGCCGGATCCGGAAGCTGCGCGCCGCTGGGCGCCGCGAACAGCAAAACCCAAGCGATTAGGCCGGCCGTAACAATCCAGCGAGATCGCCGGGCATCCGTCACGCCCCTTGACGCCTCACAGGCCATTCGCTTAAAGGCGGGTCGAGCTCGAGCTTCAGCGGAGCACACAGGATTTATGGAAATCTACCTCGACCGGCGAGCGATCCGCCAGATCCGCCTCGCGGCGCAAGAAAGCATCGAGGAAGGAGACACCGAGTCGCTCCGTGAGGAGGTGCTCGAAGCCTTTTCGGAGGAGCAGGTCGAAGAGATCGAGCGTCGCCTGGATTCAGGCGATTTCTTCGAGTTTCTGACCGACGTGCTCGACGAGTGGGGCGGCGATGACGCCGACGAGCTGCTCGAGTTGTTGGAAACGCAGCTGGCCGAGGCCGGCATCGACGTCAAGACGGACGCTCGCGCCGAGGGCAGCACGGAAGCTGCGGACGACGACGACGACGAGGAAGACGACGACGACGACGAGGCCGAAGAGGAAGACGAGGACGAGGAAGACGCCCCCGGCGACCTCGAGGACGACCTCGACGACGCTCTGCTCGACGACGAGTAGCGGCTCGACGACGAGTAGCGGCTCGACGACGAGTAGCGGCTCGACGACGAGCGGGGGCTCGGCGACGGATCGGGGCTGCGCCCGCGTGGCGTTCGCCGCATTCTAGCCGCCTTTCTCCGCTTCAGCGTCGTTGTCCCGGGTGGGGTCCGCGCCGCTCGAGCGCCGCTCCAGACCTGCCAGAAATAGCTCGTACGCCAGGATCTGCGCGGACTGAGCCAGGTTGACCGAGGGCTGATCGGCGGCCATCGGGATGCGTACGGTCTCGGCGCAGAGCGCATGGTCCTCGACGGAGAGGCCCGTCTTCTCGTTGCCGAAGACGAAGGCCACGCTCGAGCCCTGCTCGGCTGCCAGCGCCGTGCGCAGCGCGGCCGTGCGCGGAGCCACGACGCCCGAGACGCCGCGGCGCGACGTCGTGGCGAAGGCCCAGGCGCAGTCGACGAGCGCCTCACTCAGCTCGTCGACACAGCGCGCGCCGAGCAGCACGTCGGTCGATTTCACCGCCATCTTGCGTGCCAGCTCATGCTCCGGCAGCGCCAGGCGGCTCGGCTTGACCAGGATCAGGCGCGTGAGGCCCATCACCTTCATGGCCCGGGCCACGGCGCCCACGTTCTCGGGGTAGTGCGGGCGCACCAGGACGAAGACGCTGGCGCGAGTCACGGGAAGCTCTAGCACTCGGCCAGCATAGTCCCGGGCGGCGGCCCGCGAAACGCCTGCTGCGCGCGCCACACTGGCGCCGGACCCTGCCCCGGCCCCCGCGGGGCGCGGGGCACACTAGGGGGCACCGGGCTCGGGGCGCGCCGTGCGCACGCAGCGAAAGCCGAGCGTGGAGCGCCGTTCGCTGGGCTCGGCGAAGGCGCGCGCGGCGCCGCGCAGCCGAAAACGCCCGTGCGCATAGCTGCCGCCGCGCACGACCCGTAGGCTGGTGGCGCCCGCGGGGGCCCCCTGGGGATCGCGCACCGGCTGCGCGTCATACTCGGGTGCGTAACGATCGGAGGTCCACTCCGCGACGTTGCCGCCCAGATCGTACACGCCCTCGGGCGTGGCACCCGCGGCAAAACTGCCCACCGGGGCCAGCTCGGCGAAGCCGTCGCCGGGGTCAGTCACGTCCCAGCCGAACCGGCCGTGGTTGCTCGCCCAGGGGTTCCAGAGGTCGCCCCACGGATAGCGCCGGCCCTCGAGGCCGCGCGCGGCGCGCTCGAACTCCGCCTCGGTGGGCAGCCGCGAGCCGCGAAACGCGCAGTAGTCCTGGGCGTCGTTCCAGGTCACGCGCGAGACGGGAAAGTCGGGCCGATCCAGCTGCCGTGTCCCTTCCGACGTCGGGCGCGGACCGCAGCGCCCGACCTCGACGCACCGCTCGTAGTCGGCGACGCGCACCTCGAAGCGATCGATCCAGTAGCTGGAGAGGTGCACCACGTGCCGAGGCAGCTCGTTGGCGAAGACGGTGGGAGCGCAGCGATGCCCGTACGGCTCGCGCGCGCAGTCGGCGAGCGCCTCGAGCAACTCGGCCTCCTCCGAGCCCATCGCGAAGGAGCTCTCCACGATGCGCACCGCAGGCGAGAGCGGGCTCGCGATCGGCAACACGGCGCGCGGGATGAGCTCGCTCGGGGACGCCTCACCCTGGCGCGCGGTGCCCTGAGTCGAGCTGGCGTCCGAGGCGGACGCCGCGGGCTTGCCGGGGCTCTGGCCCAGCGCGGCGCCCGGCACGAGCGCGCTCGCCAGCAGCAGGCAGCAGCAGCGCCCGAGCCGTGCCGAGCCGCTCACGGGTCTTCGGACTCGCCCGCGGGCGGATCCTTGTCCTTGGACTCTTCCGGCGGCTTCTTCGGGTCTTCCGCCGGCTTCTTCGAATCGGCCGGCGGCTTCTTGGGGTCGGGCGGCGGTGGCGCGGCCGGCGGCTCCCCGTACTCTTCCTTCAGCTTCTCCAGCAGGCCGCGTTGCAAGAGCTCTTCCCGGTAGCTCGGCAGCTCCGGCAGGTTCACCGAGAGGCGCACCGTTCGTTCGCGCTGCACCACCTCGATCGAGCCGTGGCCGCTCTTCTTTTGCAGCTCCGGATCGGCAAAACTGAACAGCAGGTACGCGGCCTTCGGGTCCTTCTCGGTCACCTCGTAGGAGAGGTCCACGCGCAGGTAGCGCAGCGCCCCGCTGAAGGTCTGCTCGCGCGTGTACGGGATCTCGATCTCGGAACGAGCCATGGCCGGGCGCGCGACGCCAAGCGAGAGCAGCGCACAGCCCAGCGTAACCAGCTTTCGGGACAGTCCTCGCACCGGCGCCAGGTAGCCCGGGGCAACGCGCCGGGCCAACAAAACGGCACCGGGAGGCGGTCAGGCAGCCCTCTCTCGCGGCTCCCCGGCCCGAGCGCGCAGCCCGATCCCGCCGAACCAGGCGGCCCAGCCCGCAAAGGCAAACGTGACCAGCGTCTGCCCTACATAGAGCAGCAACACGAACAGAGCCCCCTCCCCCAGCACCCGCTCGCGCGGATAGAAGACGGCCAGGCCCGCATACAGCGAAAACTGAAAGGCCCCGACGAAGCCGGGCGCATTCGGCATCAATACGCCAAAGATGGCGAGCACCCCCGTCACGACGCAGGCGCGGGCAAAGCCAAAATCGGGCAGGCCCGTACCCCAGCCGAGGATCCAGGTGCAGGCCGCGTTGAGCAGCCAGTAGCCCGCCGTGGCCAGCACGAACGGCAGCGCCTGCCAGGGCCCAGACAGGAACTCGAGACCGTCTGCCAGACTCTCCAGGCGAGCCGAGGTCCAGTGGGACAAGCGCGGCGAGATACCGCCGAGCAACCACTCGACGAGCCGCCGCGCCGGTTGCCGCCAGAGGTGGAACGCCAGGAGCGCGAGCAGCGCCCCCGTGAAGCCGAGCACGGCGAGGTAGGCGCCGCGCGGGATGATGGAGACGCGGATCGGCAGATCACCGATGCTGTCCGGCAGCGGATCGAGCGGGGTCGCCAGGCCCAGCGCCACGAACATCATCAGGCTGAGCACGAGGCCGTCCACGATGCGCTCGGCGGCGAGCGTGCCGGCCGCAGCCCAGACCGACAGCTTGCCTCGCTCGCGGATCAAGAGCGGCCGCACCACCTCGCCGGTGCGCAGGGGCAGCATCAAGATGGCCAGATAGCCGAGGAACGACGCCGCGAAGACCCGGCGCAGGCTGACCTCGCCGAGAGGCGCCAGGAGCAGCTTCCAGCGCGCCGCCCGCAGCACGTGCACGAGGCTCCAGCCCACCAGGTACGCCGCCACGGTCCACAGCTCGAGGCCGTTCCAGAATTGTCGCTGGGGTACGAGCGGCATGGCCCCCGTGCGCAGCGCCCACACGAACACGCCGGCGATCGCCAGCGACACGCCGAGCCGCAGCAAGATTGGTCTCCAGCGCATCGCGCCCGGCGCGACCGTCGGCGGTTCCAGCTCTTCGGGGCCCGCCGTCTCGCCGGGGCTCACTGCCGCAGCGCTACCCGGAGCAAAGAGGTCGGCAGGTGCGGGCTCAGGGTGTGTTTCAATCACCGCTCGGCGGTATAGCGCGTTCCTGCACCGGGAGCGACCCGCCGCGGCCCCCCCTGGGGCGCCCTTCAGGCGCGCGCCGTGCCGGCGAGAATCTCGAGCGGGCCCTCCGCGAACAGCGCCCGGACCTCGTCCTCTCCGTACAGCGCCCGGACGCGCTCGATACCGCGGCCCACCGGCTCCACGTCGCCAGGACGATGCGCATCGCTGCACGCCGCGTGGTACAGGCCGCGTTCGAGCAAGGCCTCGGCGCAGCGCTGTGGGTGCCGGCCGTACTTGCCCACCAGCGCCGCCACGTCGAGCAGGGCCACCGCGCCCTGATCGAGCAGGCGTTCCAGAATCTCCGGCTGGTCCCAGAGCACGCGGTAGCGCTCGGGATGTGCCACCACAGGGGTGAGGCCTTGCCGGCGCAGCTGGGCCAGCAGCTGGTCGACACGCGGCGGAAAGGTGCTCTCGTAGAACTCGAGCAACACCGCCGCACCACCGGGATAGGGGAGGCCTTGGCCGGCGCACAGCCGTTCGAACACCAACTCGTCGAAAAAATGCTCGCTGCCGAGCGCCCGCTCCGGCAGATCCGGCATTTGCGCGAGCCGCACTTCGATGCGCTCATACGCGGCGCGCAGCTGCGCCGCGGTATTGTCGAACAAGCCGGGCCGCATGTGGGGGGTGGCGACGATGCGCGCGAAGCCGAGCCCTGCCAGCGCGCGCAACATCGCCACGGCATCGTCGAAGCTCGCCGCCCCGTCGTCCACCCCCGGGATCCAGTGACAGTGCAGGTCGACAAACCCGGACATGCCCCAATCTACGGCGGGAGCGAGCGGGGCCCGTAAAAAAGTCGCCCTCGGGCGGCTGGCCGCGAAAGCGCAGCGCCGACGCAACGTCGGCATTTTGCTGATACAAGGCCCTTCCCTGATGCAACCGACCGGCGCCCGCAGCTACCCCGCGGGGGCCCCCGCCCCGCTCTCGAACGCCTGGCTGTCGATCCTGGACCGGCGCCGCGTGATCGTCTGCGCCGGACCGGGCGGAGTCGGCAAGACGACGACGGCGGCGGCGCTGGCCGTGCTCGGCGCCCGCCGTGGGCGCCATGTGGCCGCGCTCACCGTCGACCCGTCGCGCCGGCTCGCCGACAGCCTCGGCATCCAGGACCCCGGGGCCGAGGCGCGCGAGCTCGATCCTGACGTGTGGCGCGACCCTGCCGCGGCTGCGCCGAGCGGAAAACTCAGCGTGATGATGATGGACACGAAGCGGACCTTCGACGAACTCGTCGAGCGCCATGCCTCGAGCCCGGAGGTGCGCGACCGCATCCTCGCCAATCGCCTGTATCAGCACGTCTCCTCGCACCTGGCGGGCGCACACGAATACATGGCCATGGAAAAGCTGCTCAGCGTGAGCCGCAACAGCGCCTACGACCTGATCGTGCTCGACACGCCGCCCACGCGCGACGCGCTCGATTTCCTGTCCGCGCCGGAGCGGCTCGTGGGCGCGCTCGACAGCTCGGTGCTCGGCTGGCTCGGACAGATCCTACAACCTGGCAAGGGGCTGACCCTGGGCCTGCTCGCGCGCGGCGTCTCGCGTGTGCTCGGCACCATGGGGCGCATCACCGGGCGGGAGCTGCTCGAGCAGCTAGCCGCGTTCATCGTCGATCTGAACGACCTGTTCGGCGGCTTCCGCGAGCGCGCGACCGCGGTGGCGCACGCCTTCCGCGGCAAGGAATTTGGCTTTCTGACGGTGTCGAGCCCGCGGCCCGCGGCGCTCAGCGAGAGTCTGCGTCTGGCGCGTCAGCTCAGCCTGGAGGGCATGTCGCTCGACGGCTTCATCGTCAACCGCATGCCGCAGCCCGTGGGGGACGCCAGCCTGGCGCAGATCGGCGCGGCGCTCCTCGCGCAGCTCCCGGCCTGGCCGGTAGCGCGCAACCCGGCGCTGCTGGACAAGATCTCCGGGGTGGCGGCGCGCCAGACCTCGCGCGCCGAGCGTAGCCGCCAGCGTCTCGGTGATGTGCGCGCGGAGCTCGAAGCGCTGGGGCTGGAGACGCCCCCACCGCTGTTGCTCGTGCCGGAGCTGCCCGCCGACGTGCAAGGCATGGCTGCCCTGCATCTGCTGGCGACGGCGCTGGCGGGGCCAAGGGGCGCGTGAGCCTCTGCAGCGCAGCGCTCGGGCCGCGTCCGGCTCACTCCTCGCGGCGGCGGCGGTTGCGGTAGCGCACGACCAGCGGCACCGACTCGAAGCCGAAGGTCTTGCGCAACTGGTTGGTCACGAAGCGGCGGTAGCTGTCTTTGATCTCTTCCGCCGCGTTGCACATGATCACGAACACGGGCGGCGAGGCCTGGGCCTGGGTCATGAAGTAGAGGCGCGGGGTCTTGGTGCTGCCGCGCGGTGGCGGCGTGCGCTCGACCAGCGTCTCCAGAAACTGATTGAGCTGAGAGGTGCCCACGCGCATCGAGAACTCGCCGTAGGAGCGGCGCACTGCGGTCATCAGCGCCGTGATGCCCTCGCCGGTCTGATTGCTCATGCCCACGATCGGCACCCAGGGCGCAAAATGGAGCTGGGTGCGCGCCGATTCGAGCGCGAGCTTTCGCTGGTCTTTGTCGAGCAGGTCGAGCTTGTTCATCCCCACCACGATGGCGCGCGCCCGATCCGCGCACAGCCCGAGCAAGCGCGCGTCCTGCTCGGCCAGGCCGATGGCGGCGTCGCACAGGAGCACGACCACGTCCGCGCGCTGTACGGCGCGCAAGGCCTGCATCACGCTCTGCGACTCGATGCCGTCCTCGACGCGCGCCTGGCGCCGAATGCCGGCCGTATCCACCACGACCAGCGGCTGGCCCTTGAACGTCACCTTGGCGTCGACGGGATCGCGCGTGGTGCCGGGGCGATCATCCACCAGGCTGCTCTCCTTGCCGGTCAGGCGATTGAGCAAGGAGGACTTGCCGGCGTTGGGTCTGCCGATCAGCGCCACGCGCGGCACCGCCAGCGCTGCGGGCGCGGGCGCAGGCGCCGCCGGGTCGCCGGGCTGCGCTGGAGCGTCGGGATCGTCCGGATCCGAGGCTGCCGCGGCGTCCGCGGCGTCCGCGGCGTCGGCGGCGTCCGCCGGCTCGGCGATTTCCGGGCTATCGCCCGGCACGTACGGCGGCAGACCGGCCAGCAGTGCCTGGCCGAGCTCGGCGATGCCGCGGCCATGCAGTGCCGACACCAGGATCGGCTCGATGCCGAGCGAATACAGTTCCATCGCCTCCTGTGCGTGCCGGGCGTTATCGACGCGGTTGGCCAGGTAGATGACGGGCTTGTCCGCCTGGCGCAGCATGCGCACGGCGGCAGCGTCCGCCTCGGTGGCGGGCCCCTGCCCGTCCAGTACGCACAGCACGACATCGGCTTCCGCCACCGCAGCGCGCACGTGCCGTGCGATGCCCCGACCGATGGCGTCGGTGTCCTTGGGATCGAAGCCCCCGGTATCGACCAGCGTGAAGGTGCGGCCGAACGCGTGAACGTCGGCGTAATGTCGGTCGCGAGTGACGCCCGGCTCGTCGTGCACGATGGCCGTGCGGGCGCCGAGCAGGCGGTTGAACAACGTACTCTTGCCGACGTTGGGACGGCCCACGATGGCCACGATCGGAATCATCTTTGGCGTGCTCCGAGCAACTTTGCCAGTTTCTCCTGGCGGCTCAATTTGACCATAACCTCTGCGGCTGCTGGCATGAATTCTGGGAGAACGTGCGCTTCGTCTCCAATACCCAGCACCACGTCGCCGCGCCGCGCGATCAGCCAGCCGAGCTGCGGTTCGCCGGGTAGGCGCCGTTCGGTCAGCTCCAGCGCTTCGAGCGGGGCGCTCGCCAGGGGGTGTGCATCGGGCCGGCGCCGCAACGACTGCATCACGTCCTCGGCGGACTCGGCATCCGGGCGGGCGATCGCCAGCACGCGCCAGCGCTTCTCTCCGGCCTGGTAGTAGCCGCGCGCGCTGGGGCCGAGCCCCGCCACCCCAAACGCGTCCGCGAGCAAGAAGCGCACCCCGAGCGCGATGCGTTCAGCCTCGGGCAACCGCTGCACGGCAGCGGGGGTGGCCATGGCTTCGCCCCGCTTGGCGAGCACGGCGCGCGCCAGCTCCGGCAGGGTCTGCGCAGCAATCGCTTCGCGACGATCGGGCGGCAGCTCTTCATCCACGAGCGTGAGCAACAACACCTCGCGACCGCGCCAGCCGAGCAGGCTGCTTCCCACCCGTACCAGACTGCCGTCGTCGAGCGCCGTAGCGTCGAGCTCGGTAGGGTCTGCGTCACCGACCAGCACGCGCGTGAAATGTGCGTACGCGCTGGCCAGGTCGATGAAGCGCGACAGCACGGCGTCGACACTGCGCGCGCGCGAGCCGTCGCTCAGGTAGCGGCACGTCTCCACCCGCTCGAGCCAGGCGTGCTCGTCGCTGCGACAGCCGGGGCCCAGCACTCGTTCACAGGCCCGCTCGAGGGGTTCCCCCTGCTCGCCGTAGAGCAGCGGCGGGGCCAGGCGATCCAGAGTGAACTCACCCACACGCTCGGCAAATGTGCGCGACCAGCCGGGCAGAGCGCCCACCGCCGGGCTCGGCTCCAGCGGCGCGAGCTCGGGCCGCGACACGGGCCGGGCCGCGAGCGACGAACCGGGCTCGGCACAGCCGAGCGCGATCAGGCTCGAAGCGAAGGGGGCGAAAGCTCTGCGCACGGTGGCCGCATACTCCTCGTGGGGGGCGATGCGCAAACCCCTCTGCAACTCCTGCTGCCCCCGGACACCCTCCGTGGGCCCACATTCGCCCCGTCGCAAAGCTTTCACAGCATGGAAATCGTTACTCATCGCCCATATCCGTCCACTGCGAAATTACTCGTGAATTTGACCACCCGAGAATGCGGAGCGCGGGCACGAGGCTTGCTGTGAGGGGACCTGGGATGCGTCTGCCTCGAGGAATTTCAGATCGGGCCACGCCCCGCGGCCGACGAGGCTCCGCGGGGACCGCCGGCGCGCGCGGTTTCACGCTGATCGAGCTGATGGTGGTGATCCTGATCATCACCGTGTTCGCCGGCGTGGCGGTGCCGACAGCGGTGCTGCAGCTGCGCGAGCGCCGCCTACAGGAGGCGGCCCGCCAGGTCGCCCTGCTCTTTCGTCAGGCACGCCTGCACGCGGTGGGTCGAGGCACGGCCACCCTGGTCCGCGTCGCCGACAACACGCTCACGCTGCTCGAGGCGCGCGAGGGCACCGGCGCGGCCTGCCCGGACATGCCGGTACCGGACTGCCGGGGTACCCCCTGGAATGGCAACCCCGACAAGAGCCGCGAGATCGGCGGCTTCCAGCCCGCGGCGACCGGCGAGCTGTCGACGATGGAGCTCGCGGTGAAGGACAGCGGGGGCTCGAGCGTGAACGAGCTCGAGATCTGTTTCTCTCCCAACGGGCGCGGCTTCGTGCGGGAGGCCATCGATGATGGCGAGCCCTTTACGCCCCTGGCCGAGACCTACCTGGCCACGCTGACACGCCCCGGCACGAGCCGGCCGCGCAACGTAGCCCTCTTGCCCAACGGAACCGCGAGGCTCAGAGGTCGATGAAACGAAGTTCTGTATCCTGCCCGGTGGCGCGGGCTCGCGCGGGCCGCCGCGCCCGCCCTCGCGCTGCCATCGCTGCCTACACGGCCGTCGAGGTGTTGATGGCGATGGCGGTCCTCGCCGTCGGCGTGATCGGGATCATCGCCAGTGAGAAGGTGACGGTCTCCTCGAACCTGCACGCCAAGAACCTGGCCATCGCCAGCCACATCGGGCAGGCCTGGCTCGGGGTACTCGACGCCGAGTCGAGCCTGTGGACCAGCGACGCGAACATCATCAACACGACCTGGATCCGCGAGGGCTCCGGCGAAACCAGCTGGTTTCGGCCGGCGTACAGCGACGCTTTGAGGTTTGGACCGGCCTTCGATGCGCTCGGCAACGCGGTACGCAACGAGGACCAGGACCCCGACGCAAAGTTCTGTGTCGACCTTCGCTTCTCGGAGATGAACCCGAGCACGGGCGGCACCGGCATGTATCGGGTGGAAGTCCGGGTGATCTGGCTGCGCGAGCAGGTGGTCGCCTCGAGCGTCGCTGCTCCAACCCATGCCTGCGGCATCTCCGCCCCGCTCGCTGCCGGCGCGGCCCAGCAGCCGCTGTTCTACTTCCTGTTCCTGTCCGGCGCGGTGCGCCAGGTGGTGCCGTGATGCTCGCACGAAACGTTTGGCGTCGGACCCGCAGCGCCGGCCAGCAGCAGAGGCGCCGGCAGAGCAGCGCCGGCTTTACCCTGGTCGAGCTCATGGTCTCGATGGTGGGAGGGATCTTCGTGTCGATGGCGGTGTTTGCCATCGCCAAGCATTCATCGAGCTTCTCGATGCAGCAGTCCCGCATCGCAGACGCCACGCTACAGAACGTGGTGGGCTTCGAACGGATGCGCGCCGACATCTCGCGCGCCGGCTTCCTCAGCACACCCAACATGATCGACGACCCGAAGCTGTGTCGGACGTCGGTCTACCCGCTCTGGCTGCGGCGCCTGGCCAGTATCTTCATCGAGCCCGTGCCCCCCCCGCTCTCCCCGGAGATGACGGTGAACGGGCTGGCACCCAGCCGCATCGTGCTCGGCGGCAGCTACGCATCCTCGAACGAGTTCCTCGTGCGGCGCATCATCGATGCGGCCCAGGCACAGGTGGTGTTGCAGCCCAACTCGCTCGGCATGGTCGAGATGGGCTTCAAGGCGAACCCGACCCAAGAGACCCTGGAGCGAGTCTTCGCTGCGGGGCGGGCGCTGCGCATCGTCGACCGCACGGGCAGGACTCAGTATGGCCAGATCGCCAGCGCCACCGTCGGCACCGACGGCGAACCGATCATCACGCTGGCCGCCGCCCCGGCGCTGACCTTTCGCTCGGGCAGCGCAAAGGGCTGTGGATTCGATGGCTTCGGCACGCAATTCACCGCCAGCGTCGTCAACATCATCCGCTACGACCTGCGCAACCTCGACACGAGCGCATTGCCCCAGTACGCGCCGATGTTCGTCGGTGGACCGAGCTACGAGAAGAACAATCGCCGCGAGCTGATCCGCGAAGAGCTCGATCTCACCGGCACCCCCTTCCCCAACAGTCTGGAACTGGTTGCCGAGTATGCGGTGGACCTGGGTTTCTCGCTCTTCGTGGCGCCCACCCAGACGCAGCCGCTGACCCGCCTCCTGCCCACGGAGGTGAGCGGCTACGCCGGGACTCCCGGCACACTGCCGACGGGTCAGGGCCCGCAGCGCATTCGCGCCGTCCAGGTCTGGCTCAGCACGCGCTCCCAGGAGGCGGACCGCAGCGTGGGCCTGGGCCTGACGACGACCGCTCCGGGACCCGAGTTGCTGCGCGTCAGTCTGCATCCGACGGACGGCGCTCTGCCGCCGTTCGCGCGGGTGCGAACGGTTCAATCGATGGTGCCCCTCAACAATCAAGCCATGGTGCCCTGGTGATGAAAAATCCCGCTCTCCTGCGCTGGCAACGACGGCGCGGCCAACGAGGCATGGCCGTGTTCCTGGTCGTGCTGGTGCTGACGATGGTGACTGCCATCGGCATCTTCTCGATGCGTTCGGCCAGCCTCGTCGACCTGGCCAGCGGCTTTAACCGGCAAAACATCCAGGCGACCCTGATCGCCGAGTATGGCGCGCGGAGCGCCGCCACCTGGCTCGGACCGAACAAGGAGCAGGTGATGGCCAGCGATCTCCAGGCCTGCAACCCGGCGCTCATGGCTGCCAACCCGGAGGCTCGTTGCGTCCCGGTCAAAGACACCCTGCTCGCGCAGTCGTTCACGGACAGCGCGCCGCTCGGCTTCAACGATGGCCTGATGGGCATGCTCAGCTTGCCCACCGGTTCCGGGCAGCAGCTGCGCGCCGAGGTGCTCAGCGAACTGACCGAGGCCGGCGACGCGCCCGCCGCCGCTCGACCGGGCTCGCCGGCGGGCGGGATCCGAGAATTGACCGTGACCACCAAGGCGCGCGTCTTCCCGACCACCACGGGCTCCACCGCGATTTGTTCCGATGGTGCACGCGGCGTGCTCAGCCAACAGATGCTGCGCACCCACGTCATCGTGCAGATGTGAGAATCGACATGTACCGAACCAGCCTACCGTTTCGTCTGCGTCGCCGCACTCTCGCGCTCGGCCTCGTCAGCTCCTGTGCCATCCTCGGCCTGAGCGGGCGCGCCGCGGCCCAGGCCGAGGCACAAAAGCCCACGCCCAACGTGCTCTTGCTCGTGGACAGCTCCGGGTCCATGGAGTTCAAGACCGACGGCACGTTCCCCACGTGCACGCCCGGCAACACGACGCTCAGTCAGAAGAGCCGCTGGATCAACCTGGTCGAGGTCCTGACCGGCACCATCAACAACTACTCGTGCTGGGCGCAGGATCGCAGCAGCCTGGCCTTCAAGAACGAGTATCTCCTCGACGGCCATACCCCCTACGACTTCGGCTACATCAACCCGTACCACCGCGCGCTGAGCAACAGTTGCATCTATGGCCCGGGGACGCTGCCTCCCGCATCCACGCCGTTCCTCTTTCCCAACGGCGCCGTGACGACCTACCCGTTTGCCGCCGGCGCCGTGAGCCGGACTCAGCCCGACGGCTGCTCGCCGAAGTTCAGCCAGGCCGGCGACGGCCTGCTCGACATCTACAAGGACGAGGTGCGCTTTGGTCTGATGACCTTCGACGCTCGCGTCCACGGCGGAACGGGCGTCAACGCGAGCACCGGAGCGGTCGACTACACGCCGGACATCGCCGGCCCCCCGCTCACCTACGGCAACTCGGGCATCGAGGGCAACTGGAGCTACCCGCCGCTCGGTCCGACGCGGCTAGGCCATCCCGCCAATTGCATCACCTCTTCCCCTCAGGAGGTGGGCGCACGCAACGCCGCCGCCCCCCCCTGGGAGGGTCGCATGGTGGCCTTTGGGCCGCCGGACTTGGCGGACAACACGCAGCGCAACACCTGGATTCAGCAGGTGTTGCTCTCGACCCGTCCCTATGGGGCCACCCCGATCGCCGGCCAGCTCTTCGACGCGCAGCACTTCCTCTTCGACGATCACGACCCCGATCCGTTCAATGCCGTCGGCGAGACCTACGAGTTTGGTCCCAGCCTCGACCGCAACTGGGGCGCGAACAACTGCCGCAAGACGATCCTGATCTTGCTCACCGACGGCGAGCCCAACCTCGACCTGCGCCCGTTCTGTGAAGCCCAACCGCCCGACGTGACCACGGGCGGGGTGTGCCCGTACGAAAAACCCGAGGAGATCGTGCGGCAGCTGCGGGAGTCCCCTCCCCAGCCCAGCATGTCCGTCGAGACCTACGTGATCGGCTTCGCGCTGGGCAGCGTCAGGCCCTTCCACCCGCCCCTCCACCCAGCGGTCGAGTGCAAAAATCTCGATCTGGACGCGGAGTGCGGCAGGTTGGAGAACAACAACTTTACGACCTATCCCGATGGCAAAGCCGTCCAGGCCTGTTGCACGCTGAACAAGATCGCCGCGGCCGGCGGATTTGACGCGACGGGCGTCGTGGGCCGCAAGGCGTATTTTGCCAACGACGCAGCGCAGCTGAAAGCCATCTTCACCGACATCCTCGACGACGTGGTCCAGGTAGCCACGCGCACGATGCCGGTGTTCGCCAGCTCCGCCGGCGATTCGCAGAGCAACGGCTTCAAGTTCTTCTCGGCGTTCGATCCGCAACCCGACCCGGCCGAGCCCCAGCTCTGGCAAGGCAAGCTGGAGCGCCACCGCTTCGTCTGTGACGAGCTCGAGCCCGAGGAGCAGTACTCTCCTGCGCGGGGCGACGACTTTGCGGGCAACGTCAACGACAACGGCGACGATCGCTGGTTTTACACCGTGGTCGGCAGCGGTGGCCTCGACAATCGCAAGACGATCCGCCCCGAGCTCCTGCTCGACAATGACGGCCTGGGCCTATCGTCGGGCACGCAGGTGTTCGCCAGTGATCGCTCGGCGCTCAAAGGGGTCGTGCCCGCCAGCGCCATGCAGGTCACGGCCACGACGTGCACGGCCGCGCCGACCGCCGACGGCTGCCGCGACCTGATCCTCGATCACCTCGTGGGCCTGACCACACCGGGCCAACCGAGCCGCTGCCCGAACGGGGTCTGCCGGTTGTTTGGCGGCATCTATCACTCCACACCCACCGTGGTGCCGGGCAAGCCGGGTGAGTTCTTGCGCGACGAATCCTACCAGGCCTTCGGCAAGGTCATGGCGGCGGACGCGCGCCCGAGCGTGCTCTATACCTCCACGGTCGACGGCTTCTTGCACGCCTTCAATCTGGCGCCCTTTCCGGGCAGCGACGACGCGGAAGAGCGCGAGATCAACAGCCCCGGGAACAACGAGCTCTGGTCCTTCATCCCGCCGGCGGTGCTGCCCGTCCTGCAAACGCAGTACCCGAGCACACCGGCCACCTTGCTGGACGGCGTTCCCATCATCAAGGATGTCGTCGCCACGGAGTCTACTGGCCGCTTCGAGCGCGTGGCAGCCAACGCGCAGGCGGGTACGGGCGAATGGCGCTCGGTGCTCCTCCAGGGCTTCGGCGAGGGCATGGTGGACGGCGGATACTTCGCGCTCGATATCACCAGGCCGGATCGTGACGATGGGCCCAAGTTCCTCTGGCAGCTGACGCGTGACGCGGCCGGTGCCCCGCTGTTCGGCAACGGCGGTACGCCGCTCATCACGACGGTGTTCATCAACGCGACCGGCGGAGCGCGCGAGGTGGCCGTGGCCGTTTTGCCGGGCGGCGACCTGGCATCGCCCGGCGGCGCGACGGTGCCCTCGGGCCCGGAGATGGCCACCGATCCGACGGAGTATCGGACGTCGCGGCCGGTGCGCAATTACGCCGGGATGGAACGCGCTCGTTCGCTCACCATCGTCCGGCTGGACACGGGCGAGGTCGTGCGCACCTTTCGACCCGCCATCGGCACCTTCAACAGCACGGTCTTCACCGAGACCAACATTCCGGCTCCGATCACCGGGCAGCCCAAGGCCTATCCGGAGAACACGGGCGCGGTCGCGGACCGCATCTTCGTCGGCGACCGCGACGGCCGCCTGTGGCGCGTGGACGTCTCCTCGAAGGACCCGGCAGCCTGGTCGATGGAAATCTTCTTCGATGCGTTCCATGACTACGCCGCTGCAGACGCGGGGAAGCGCCAACCGGTGATCTTGCCGCCGGTGCTCAGCGTCACCGACACCGGAGCCGTGACGGTGAACTTCGCCACGGGGGACCAGCAAGTCACCTCCGCCCCCAGCACCATGGTCAACCGCGTCCTATCGCTCACCGAGCAGCTGAACGACGCGGGCGACGCCTTCGAGGCGCACCTCAACTGGATCCACGAGCTGACCGACGGCGAGCGCGTCACGGGACCGATGGTGCTGTTCAATACCGGCCTGTACTACGCCGTGAGCCGTCCCCCGAACACCACGACGGCCGCCTGCGACGTGGGGCGCTCCAAGGTCTTCGGTACCCACTATCTGGACAGCGCGGATACCCAGGCCGAAAACGACCCGATCAGTCCGCTCAGCGGACCAGGCAAAGCGCCCGGTCTCACCGACAAGTTGATCGCAACGCGCACCGACGGCTTGATCTTCGGTCTGAGCCTGCAGGCGGAGCCGACCTGCAGCTCCACGCCCGAAACCATCGCCGGCAACGAGAGCTTCGGCACGCAGGAGGTCACGCTGTCGACGACCGTCAAACCCGGCAAGATGTTCCTGAGCTACAACGTGAGCGGCACCAGCGCCGGTACCAGCGGTGTGGAGCAGGTCAAGAAGGAGCTCGCCGATCCGGCCATTCCCGTCACGTTCCAATCCTGGGCACTGGTCTACGAATGAACCGAGCACTGTGCGCCGCCGTGGGTGTGCTGGTCGGGCTGGGCGCGGCCTGCCACCGGCGCTCCGAAGCCCCTGTGCCGGTGGAGCAGGCGCCGGCGCCGGACCGCCTGAGCGGCGAGGAGGGCTTGCCGGAGGCCGAGACGGCGTTTGGCCTGCCCTTGCCGCGCGGCTTGCGGCTGACGCAAGCGTTCAATGACTCGGCGTATTTTGCCGGTCGGCTGCCGCCGGCGGCGGTCGTCGAACATCTCGGCAAGCACCTGGTGTCGAGCCACCTGGAGCTGATGGGCACCCGCAGCGTGTTTGCACGTGCCCAGATCAAGGGAGATGCCGACAAACGCCTGTTCCGCATCGAGGTCTCCGAGCTCTCGAGCGGCAGCCGGCTCTACATCCAGAACATCACTCCCGCCCCGGTTCCCCCGGGCCTGTCCCCCGAGGAGATGTGGAAGCTCGCCGGCCGTAGCCCGGACGGCAAACCCATCGACGAGAACCAGCTGTACTGAGCTCGCTGGGCTGCGGGCGCCGCGCCGCGTCCGGATCGGGAGCTCGCCCGGCGATTTTCCCCGCGGCGCCCGGTGCCCCGCTCTGTGGTAGAGTCCGCCCAGCCACATGCAAACGGAGACCACGCCCAGCGCGCAGGAAGCCGGGGACGACGCGGAGCTCCCCGCAGCGGGCTACGATTTCGGCGGCGCCACCTTTGATCTCGATGACGCAGGGGATCGAGAGATCTTGCGCTTCATCCTGTCGCAGGCGCTGTTTGGCGAAGCCACCGGCGTGTACTGTGGTCGTTCGCTGTACGCCGCGCGCTCGCTGGAGGCCGCGCGCTTCTACGTGCGGCAAGCGCGTCAAGAGCTCGGGCACCTGCAACTGTTCGCGGACATCTTTCGCGACCTCGGGCTCGTGCCCATGCCGCCGCACTGGGTGATTCGGCTGCTCTCGGCCCACAACAACTACTACCCGTTGAAGGTGCTGCTGGAGCACGCGGTCGGGGAAGGCATGGTCCTCGACGTCTTCAAGGACCTGCTCTTGCAGACCCTGCCCGATCATGATCCGCGCGTCGCTCCGATCAAGAGAAAGTTGCGCGTGGTCGCGCGCGAGGAAGCCGAGCACGTCGCCTGGGGTGAGAAGGAGACGCTGGCGATGTTGCGGGACAAGCCCTGGCTCCGCGCGCCCTTCTTCGGCCTGGTGGAGCTGCAGCTCCTGACGTTGCCCGCGCTCGTCTCGCGCATCGCGAGCGGGCGTCCCGATCATCCCGTGCTGTGTCAGCTCGTGCCGTTCATCGAGCACGTGCGCGCGCGCGTTCGCCAACAGGGTCGGCGCCTGGGCTTTTATCCTGCCGAGCCCCCCGGCTGGGCCCGGCGCGGGCTGGCCATGGCGGCGGGCACGCTCCTGTTCGCGCGCAGCCAGCTGTCGCGCTCCGAGTCGAAGCTGGACAAGAACTACCTGAGCGAGCTGGGTTTCTAGGGGGGCGCGCGGGGGAGCGGCGCGCGAACGAGCTGCGCCGGGGGGGGTCGAGCGCGGCACAGGCTCGGCTTATAGGTGGATTGGGAAGACCAGCCTTGGGTCGGAGATTGCGGATTGGGTGCTGCGCTCGCGCGTCTTCACCCGGGCTCATGGGTCACTTTGAGGAACGGCGCCTAACGGCGTCGAGCGGCGCCGGGTGGCCTTGCGGAGCTTGCTCGCGAGCGAACACCTCTCCCGAACTCCGGGGTGGTTGGAAGGGAGGAGTGTCGAGCGGCACGCAGGGCCGGGGCCCATCAGCGGTTTGAGGGGATCGAGGAACAGCCGAGTGCACCGTGCGACGTTTCGCCCGGCAGGCAACCAAATTGCCATCGACATCCCCAAATCCCGTGCAGCGCATCCTCTATCCTCTCAGGAGTGGACAGACAGACCATCCGTTGACCGCCCTCAGTATCCTTCAAAGGCCGGCTACGACAAGAGTCGGTGAGTCGGTGGCCAACCGAGAAGGACTTCTTCCTGGCTCAACTTCACCCCCGGCACCCCGCATCAGCGGCGGCCGACGACTCAGCAGCCGACCGCCGCCCCTCAAAGAGCCGCGCCGGGCGCCTCCCTCAAGCGGGCCAAGCGACATCGGTCCAACCCAGACTGCGCTCTGCGCTTTCTATCGCTGTGTCGCGCCGACGGGGCGACCGCACCCAAGCCGGGGATCGTTCGGATCTCAGCGCATTGGCGCAGTCCGGGACTTCTCCTCGATCTCGAAGGCGAAACCCGGACCGACGCTGACGACCGCGTTGGGCAAGGTCAGCTCCCAGTTGATTCGGTAGCTCATCTCGGGCGGCACGTGATCGCAGAAGACGCACAGTGTCCCAGCACTCGTGCTGAGGGTGAGATCGTGCAGTCCGTCGTGAACTTCGACCGAATTTACGATGCTGCCGACGAGGGAGGTCAACACCGGCTGGAAGTACACGGCTTCTTGATCACTGCTCGCAATGGCCTCCCCGGCGACCAGTCGCCACGAACACCACACATAGAGGTTTGCTTCCCCGGTATTTTCGCGGAATTCCTGGCTGACGCTGGGGTTCTTCAAGGGTGCGGCGCGCGCGACTTGCCCTCCGAGCGCCAGCGAGAAGCTGCTGCCGGCCGCGCCACCCGAACTGACGTTCCAGATAGGCAGACCTTTGAGCTGCTCGAGCCACGCAACGACGCTCGGGTCACTCACACGACTCATCATCGCCGTCATCCTCCGCCTCGTCATCCTGGTCTGCATTCTCCTGTGCTATTTCTTTCGCGATTGCGTCGATGCCGGCCGGTCCGTCCATATCGAGTTCTTGTCCGGTGATCTCGTCGTGGAGGCGCCGCCGCTGATCTCGATCTAGACCGTATTTGTCTGCGATCCAATCGATCTGGGCAATGTCGTATTTTTTGGAAAGCCAGATGCCGAGTTCGGATCCCGTGTAGATGCCAAGTGTTCATATTGTGTGGATCACGCACTCATTCCGAATGCCTGGCACCTCGGCGTGTCGGCGGTTCCCTACTCTTCCCTTCCCGCTCACCTCTCCCTGATGGTATTTGGGGGTCGGACCCCGGCGCTGTCTGGAACTGACGCATCCGAGCTACCCTGAGGCGGCCACCCGCACTTTTCACTCCGGCTAGAGTTCCTTGAGCGTCAGGCGTTTGACGCTGCCCTGCGCGGAGTTGCTCCGGGCTGATACTGCGTATCGATGTTGCATCGAAAAATGCCTGCCCCGGCCGTCGCGCGCGCGCTGCCAACGCTCCGGAGAAACTTCTCTCTCTGGCGGCAAATGCGCGCCTTTGTGCGACGAAACCGGCCCGCCACAGTGCGCAGGCACTGTGCAACGAGCGCCACGTGTATCGAAATCGCACGTCATTCTTGCTGTTTCATCGAATGTCACACGCACTTTATCGCGGCGCTGCGCGGCTGCTCGAGGTAAACAATGAGTGAGCCCAGGTAGGTTTCGCACTGCCAAGCGCGCACACGCTGCTCCCCTGACAACCGAGGTAGACATGGCCATAATGCTCAGCACCATTCCCAGAACGCGTTGGACTCTGGCCGCGCCCGAAGCGACCAAGCAGGAGGGTGCAGCGGAGACGAATAGCGGGAGCAAGAGCAGCGTACCCGCCAAGCTGAGCAAGACCGGCCGCTTGCTGCTCACCGAGCACTTCGTGCGCCAGCTGCGCAAGAAGCTCTACGACCAGCGCGACGTGCTGGCCCTGGTGGACCACTCGCAGGCGTGGGCGCTCGAGATCATGTATCGCGAGTTTCATTCCGTGCGCGCCGCTGCCACCTTGCTCGAGCAACACAACATGGCGTCGGTCGCGGCGCGAGGTGAAGTACTCGTACAACTGCTCAAGCATCGCGTGGTTTGCTACGAGAACCGCCACCGGGAACTGCTGGAGGACACGCTGCACATCCTGAGCGGCATCCTCGATCGCATCGAACGCGACGGGTCCGACGTGCGCTGCTTCTCCACGGCGCGCACCGCCCTCTGCCTATACGCGGCGGCCGAACCCACCACTCAATATTACGAACCGAGCCACCTGCCGCCGCTTCAGTGAACCGGCTGCGCGAGCCAGCGCAACATGCGCGGCGGCGCACCCTCGAGCTCGGCCGCCGACACCTCGGGCAGCGGCACGCTCGACTTGGTCGACCAGAACAGCCGCACGCAGTTCGGGCGCCGCGTCAGGCGCTCGAACAGGGCCGCCGCTGACTTGGCGGAATACGTGGTGTCGAGCGCTGGCGCGAAGTCGCCCGCCCGTTCCAGGGCCGCGAGCCCCGCGGCCGTGGGACGACCGTAACCGGCGCCGAGCTGCCGCCCATCCACCTCCAGGCCCCGGGCGAGCTCCGCGCGCTCGATGTCGAAGACCCGGTCGCCCGTGAGCGCACGCAGCCAGCGCGTCAGCTGGCACGCCAGCCTGAGAATGCGGAAGGCGCTGGTCACGGGCCAGGGAGTCACCCGTACCGCAACCAGGCAGGGGCGAGCTGCGCTCGATCCGCCAAAGCCCAGCCCCAACCGGGTGGCCACCAAGAGCCCGACCAAGAGCCCCGCGGAGCTACAGGTCGAGCCGAGCGCCAGCACCACTTCGCGCGGCGCAGGCAGCACGCCCGCCTGCACCTGCAGTCCGAGCTCGAGCCCCGCCGAGAAAAAGCCCAGACCGCCGCGCGGGATCGCGCCGCCGGGCGGCATGATCAGGGCGGGCTCGCTGCGCTGACGCTGCGCGCGTTCGAACCACCACATACCGGTCGGCAAACACGACCAGTGCGGCAGCGAGATCACTCGCCCGGCGCGCGCCAGCGACACGCGCAGGTTGGCCTGCGCCGTCGCGGACACCGGCTGCGGAAACAGCAACACGGCGCAGCGCAGCCCGAGCCGAGCCGCGTGCAGCACGCTGGCCACCGCGTGATTCGAGCCATAGGCGCCGGTCGCCGCCACCCAGCGGTTGCCGTCGCGCAGCGCTTGCCCGAAGAGCGGCTCCAGCGTGCGGACCTTGTTCCCGCCGTACACGGGGGAGCTCAGGTCATCCCGCTTGACATGACAATCCCGCGCGGCCTCGCCGAGCGAGGGTGCCAGGCGCAACAGCGGTTCGACGGGAGTTGGAAATTCCCCGAGAGCCGCGAATCCAACCGCAGCAACGAGGCCCGGCCAGAGCTCGAACAGCGGTCTCTCCGGGACCGGCGGCAGCGGCACCGACATCAGCGGAACCGCTCGAGTCCGCCGCGCGCGCGGGACACTGCGGTGCGCGGCAATTGCCACGCGGCCGGCTCTCCGTTAGGCTCGCGGAGCAAAGAGTGTTTCCGGCGCTGCCGGCTCTCCGAATAGGGTCATCGGCGCAGAGTGTACCAAGCAATTGCATCAGCGTGCAGAAGGGTTCGGGGCCCCTTCGGGCAACGGGCGGCGGCCGCCGCCCTCTGGCTGGGCTGCGCGGAAACGACGCCTGTGCTCGGCGGCCCCAACCCCAGCACGCCCGCCGCCGCTCCGCTCGCGCACGTCACCTTTGCCTCGCGGCGCAGCCGGTCGCTCGATCTCGACGACCGCTTGCCGCTCTTCGATCGCATCGGTTTCTCCTCGCCCTCCGCGATCCTGCACGACCAGACGCGAGACGTATACTGGGTCAGCAATCTCAACGTCGACGGCCCCCCGGGCGCCGGCTTCATCTCGCGGCTCGACCCCGAGGGCAAGCGCGTCACGCTCAACTTCATCGATGGCCGCGCCGCGGAGGTGGCGCTCAATTCGCCGCATGGCCTCGCCATCTCGGGCGACTCGCTGTTGGTCGCGGACGTGACGGCGATCCGCAAGTTCAACGCCAACACCGGCGCCCCCGAGGGCAGCATCCAGATCCCCGACACGCGCTACCTCAGCGACGTGGCCGTGACTGCCGACGGCACGTTGTTCGTCGCCGACGTCGGGGGCGACCCGAACCTGGCGTCCGTACCCGAGGAGGGCACGGACGCGGTGTACCAGATCTCCGCCACGGGCCAGGTGAGCACGGTGGCGCGCCGCCCGGACCTGGGCGGCCCCTTCGCATTGCTCGCCGACCCGCGTGGTCTGTGGATCGCCTGCACGGGCAGCAGCGAGCTCTTGCTGCTCGTCCCGAACCCGAGCGGCAGCGACAGCCCTGACGCGGGGCGGCTCGAGCTGCCGGGGGGCGTGCCGCGCGGCATCACCAGCATTCCCGACGGCACGCTGGTGATCTCCAGCTGGAAGCAGCGGGCGGTATACCGGGGCTACCGAGACGGCCCGTTCGAGCCGGTGATCACGGGCCTCGAGTCGCCGGCCGATCTGGACTACGACGTGCGCCGAAAGCGCCTCTTGATTCCGCTCCTGAGCGGTCAGGCGCTGGCGATCTTCGAACTGGCTCCCTTCGAACCCGGCGCCACGGCCCCTCCCTGACCCGCGGGCCTCGAGGGAATGCACCCCCCGGGGCGACCCCCCGACGAGCCCGAGCCGGTTGGCAAGTAGGCATCAGCAAGGCTAATGCGGGAGCATGACTCTCGACGACGCATCGCGCCGCCCCTCCCCCTTCCCTGCCCAGCTCTCGAGCTACCTCACGGCGGGCGGCATCCGAGTGGAGCGCCGCAAGGAGGCCGTCGACGCGCAGCTGGCCATCGAAGGCCTGATCGACGCCCTGGACACCCGCCGCGGCGTGCTCCTGTCCTCCAACTATGACTATCCCGGCCGCTACACGCGCTGGGACATGGGCCTGAAGGATCCCCTGCTCGAGATCTCGTCCCAGAGCCGGACCCTGGAAGTAAAGCCGTGCTGCGAGCGCGGGGAGCTGCTCCTGTGGCCGATCCGGCAGAGCCTCGCCGGGCTCGCCGAGGTCGAGTCGATCGACGACATCAAGGGTGGCTTGCGCGTCGTGATTCGCAAACCCGAGCGGCGCTTCGCCGAGGAGGAGCGCAGCCGGCAACCCTCGGTGTTTAGCGCCATTCGTCGCCTGGTAGAGCTCTTTCACTCGAAAGAAGACGACCAACTCGGGCTGTACGGTGCCTTCGGCTACGATCTCACGTTCCAGTTCGAGGCGATCCGGCTCAAGCACGAGCGCCCCGCCGATCAGCGCGATCTGGTCCTGTACCTGCCGGAGGAGCTGATCGTCGTCGACCATCGCAAGGAAGCAGCCTTTCGTTATCAGTACGACTTCCACTTCGGCGGCAGCAACACGCGCTCACGCTCCGCCGTGCCCTACGTCGATCGCGCGGCGCCGGCGCCGCCCACCCGTCCCTTTGGCTCCGATCACGCGCCCGGCGAATACGCCGAGACGGTGCGACGCGCGCGCGAGCTGTTCCGGCGCGGCGATCTGTTCGAGCTGGTGCTCGGACAGACCTTCACGGAACCCTGCCAGCGCAAGCCCTCGGAGATCTTCCGCTGGTTGCGCCAGCACAACCCGGCGCCCTACGCTCTCCTGTTGAACCTCGGCCAAGCCGAGCACCTCGTCGGCGCATCGCCCGAGATGTACGTGCGCGTGGATGGCACGCGTGTGGAGACGTGCCCGATTTCCGGCACCATCGCGCGCGGCGTCGATCCGATTGCGGACGCGGAGCAGATCCGTGAGCTGCTCAACTCGGAGAAGGACGAGTCGGAGCTCTCGATGTGCACCGACGTCGACCGCAACGATAAATCGCGCATCTGCGAGCCCGGCAGCGTGCAGGTGCTCGGGCGGCGCCAGATCGAGCTGTACTCGCGGCTGATCCATACCGTGGATCACGTCGAAGGACGGCTGCGGCCGGGCTTTGATGCGCTGGATGCGTTCCTGACCCATACCTGGGCGGTGACGGTGACGGGGGCGCCGAAGTTTGCCGCCATCCAGCGCGTCGAGGACGAAGAAAAAACCCCGCGCGCCTGGTACGGAGGCGCCATCGGGCGCATCGGCTTTGACGGCAACCTCAACACCGGGCTCACGCTGCGCACGGTGCGGCTGCGCGCCGGGGTCGCCGAGGTACGTGCTGGCGCCACGCTGCTCTACGATTCGGATCCGGAGCTCGAAGAGCGCGAGACCCGCGTCAAGGCTTCGGCATTTCTGGATGCGATCCGGGGCCAGGAGCAGCGCACCAAGCCCACCACCAGCTGGAGCGGCCCGGGCGCAGGCAAGCGAGTCTTGCTCGTGGACCACGAGGACTCGTTCGTGCACACGCTGGCCAATTACTTTCGCCAGACCGGCGCCGAGGTGACCACCCTGCGGCGCGAGCTCGCCCTGGAGCGGCTGAGCACCGAGCGTCCGGATCTGGTGGTCTTGTCTCCCGGGCCGGGCACACCGAGCGATTTTCGGCTGAGCGACACGATCCAGCGCTGTGTGGAACTGGGGCTACCCTTGTTCGGGGTCTGCCTGGGGTTGCAGGGCATCGGGCAACACTTCGGTGGAACACTGAGCGTGCTGCCCTACCCCATGCACGGCAAGCCCTCGCGGGTGAACGTGCTCGGCGGGCGGCTTTTCGAGGAATTTCCGAAACAATTCGTCGCTGGCCGCTACCACTCGTTGTTCATCGAGCGCACCGGTTTTCCCGAGGCGCTGGTCGTCACGGCGACCACGGAGGACGGCCTGATCATGGCGCTCGAGCATTGCAGTCTGCCCATTTCGGCCGTCCAGTTTCACCCGGAATCGATCCTGACCCTGAACGGCGAAATCGGCATGCGGCTGGTGAGCCGCGTGATGACGTTGCTCGGCACTCGAAGTTAAAACCCGGAGCGGGGGAAGGTCAGCGCGTTCGGTGGGAGGGCCCCGACGCGGCAGACCGACAGCACCGGGGATCGGGCGCCGAGGTCCTTATCTCGCCGCACATGGACGCCGTCATGGACCACATGGGTCGCATCAAGAGCCGCTTCTTGCGTGCATTGATCGAGACTGCTGACCCCGAGCAGGCGGGCGGCGCGCTCACGCGCCTGCGACACGCGCTGCCTCCCCACTGGCTGCGTGTGCTCAGCCGCGACATCTTCGGGCTCGTAGCGCCAGACGCCACGCTCGATCTGGACTCGGGCATCGAGCTGTTGCTCGCGATCGAGCGCGTGCTCTCGGGCGGCAGCGGTGCCGTGATGGTGCGCGCATCGGGAGCGCTGGCGGCGCGGGTCCTGGCGCGCAGCCCCGGCCTCGTCGTCGCGGGGGATCTGGTGCGGACGCTGCAGCATCTGCGCGCCCCCTTCGAGCAACCGTTCGTGGACACGGGGCTCGGCTTCTCCGTCCAGGCCACGGGGTCTGGCTTCATTTTCGAGACGGAGCTGCCCGGGCAGCCCGGCGCGGCACGCTGGCTCGCTTGGGCGGGGCTCGGCTATGTCCAGGCCGCCGCCAGCTTCAGCGGCCACCACACCTCACAATTTCGCTTCGAGACGCGGCTCGCTGCGGATCTCGCGCGCATCACGGGTCGCCGCACCCACACGGGCCTGGTCGACCTGCGCCAGTCCCGCCCACCTGCCGCGGCGTCCGACGCGCCGGCGCGGAGCGTCCGCCGCCGCACCCCCCCTACCAACGCGGCAGCGCGCGTCGATCAAATTCTCGGCCGCGTCCCGGGCGGCAGCGTGCGCGGCTCGCCGGAGTCGGACGCCGGGAGTGTGCCGCGCGCCGCCGAGTCACGGCCGAGCCAGCCAGCGCCCAGCCGCAGCGGCACGCGGCCAGCGGTGCGCGAGGCGTCGCACCCTGCCAAGAAGTCTGCGCGCTGACGGGAGCGCAGCTGCGGCGGGTCGCACGCCCCCACGTGCGGCGGCTCGAGGCCCGCGCCCTGGCGCGTTCGAGCGCCCGCGCGGCCCCTGCGGCCCTCGAGGCAGGCAAAGGCTGGGCAAGCGGGCCTCCGGCAATGTAAGAGAAGGGGCTTCCGCAAGAGCAAGGGTGCCGCATGACTGAACGCCTGGATCCACTCACCTATCACGCGGGCGGACGCCCTGGGAAAATCGAGGTCGTCGCGACCAAGCCGCTGGCGACGCAACGCGACCTGTCGCTCGCCTATACGCCGGGGGTGGCGGACGTGTGTCGCGCCATCCACCGCGATCCAGAGCTCGCCTATACCTACACGTCCAAAGGCAACCTGGTGGCCGTGGTGACCAATGGCACCGCCGTGCTGGGCCTGGGCAACATCGGGCCGCTGGCGGGCAAGCCAGTGATGGAGGGCAAGGCCAACCTGTTCAAGAAGTTCGCGGACATCGACGTGTTCGACATCGAGCTCGACGCCCGTACGGTCGATGAGATCGTCAATGCCGTCAAGGCCATCGCTCCCAGTTTCGGCGGCATCAACCTGGAGGACATCAAAGCTCCGGAGTGCTTCGAGGTAGAGCGGCGCCTGCAAGAGCTGCTGTCGATCCCGGTGTTCCACGACGATCAGCACGGCACGGCCATCATCTCCGCGGCAGCGCTGATCAACGCGGCTGAACTCACCCAGCGCCAGCTCGGCGAGATGAAGATCGTGTTTTCGGGCGCGGGCGCCGCCGCGCTGTCGTGCGCGGAGCTGTACGTCGAGATCGGAGTGTCGCGCAGCAACATCGTGATGTTCGACGCGAATGGGCTGGTGCACGAGAGCCGCACCGATCTGTTTCCAGCGCAGCGCGCCCTCTGCACCTCCCGCCACTACGACAATATCGGTCACGCGTTGCGCGGCGCCGACGTCTTCATCGGACTGAGCGTGGGCGGCGTGATCACGGGGCCCATGATCGCGGGCATGGCGCCGCGGCCCATCATTTTTGCGATGGCCAATCCCGACCCGGAGATCCCCTACGAGCTGGCGCGCCGCACGCGCCCGGACGCGATCCTGGCGACGGGGCGCTCGGACTACCCCAATCAGGTCAACAACGTGCTCGGCTTCCCCTTCGTCTTCCGGGGGGCGCTGGACTGCCGAGCCAGCCGCATCACCCAGGAGATGCTGGTCGCGGCCACGCGCGCGTTGGCTGCGCTGGCGCGCTACGACGTCCCGGACAAGGTGCTCTCCGCCTACGGTCTGTCCAATCTGACGTTCGGCGATGACTACATCATTCCCAAACCATTCGATCCGCGAGTGCTCACCCACGTGGCACCGGCCGTAGCGCAGGCCGCGGCCGATTCCGGCGTGGCGCGCCTGCCGATCGAGGACCTCGGGGCCTACCGCGAACGATTGCACCTGCTCGTCGAACGAGCGCGCGGCATCATGCAGCCCTTGATCGAACGGGCGCGCACGGCACCGCGCCGCCGGCTCGTGTTCTGCGACGGCTCGAGCCCTGCCATCCAGCGCGCCGCGCAGATCCTGCTGGACGAGGGCATCTGCACGCCCGTGCTGCTCGGCGATCCGGACCGCATCGTGGCCCAGGCCGAGAGGATGCACATCACGCTCGACGGCATGGAGCTGGAGCCGGTCATTCACGGTCAGCACTCGGCAGAGCTCGCCCAGTCGCTCTGGCAGCTGCGTGCGCGCAAGGGCATGACGCTGGCTGCCGCGCGCAGCTCGCTGCGGCAACACGCCTGGTACGCAGCCATGATGGTGCGCGAGGGCCTCGCCGACGGCATGGTGGGCGGACTCAATCGACCGTACAAGCTCACCATCGGCCCCGCGCTCCAGGCGTTGGGTCTGAAAGCGGGCAGCCGCCTGGTCTCCGGCGCCTACGCCATGCTGTTCAAGAATCGCAAGATCTTCCTCGGCGACTGCACCGTCAATCTCGTGCCGACCGCGGAAGAACTGGCGGAGATCGCCATCAACACTGCGCGCGCCGCCGAGACCTTCGGCGAGAAACCGCACGTCGCGTTGTTGAGCTATTCCGACTTCGGCGAGCACTACAAGGATGAGCGCGTGCGGGTCGTGCGCAGCGCCATCGATATCGTGCGCCGGCGCTGGCCGGAGCTCGACGTCGACGGCGAAATGCAGGCGGACACGGCGCTCGATCGCAGCAAGATGGAGACGAACTTTCCGTTCTGTACGCTGTCGAGCACCGCCAACGTGCTGGTGTTTCCCGATCTCACCTCGGGTAACATCGCCTACAAGCTGCTCGTCAAGCTGACGGATGCCGAAGCGCTCGGTCCGCTCGTGCTGGGCATCGGGGGGGCCGTCGGCATCATCCCGGTGGGTGCCACCGTGAACGAGATCGTCAACATCGCGACCTACGCGGCAGCCCAGCCGCCCATGAGCGTGAGCCGTGAGCGGCCAGCGGACGGCGGCGGCCGGCTCAGCCAGCTCTAGCGCCCCACGGCCCGCCCGGGCCTCGGCAGTCCCCACCCTCGGCGTGCCGGAAGCGAACGCTCGGCGCAGTCGAGCTGCGCCCACTTGACGCCCGACGCTGCGGGCGTTAGCTGATGATTCAGACTTTGAATCTGGATTCAGGGACGTGACCAAGCCCACCCTTCGCGAACGCTTTCGCCAGGAAACTGCTCAGGAAATCCTCGTTTCAGCAGAGCAGGTGTTCGTCGAGCAAGGGACGGGGGCAAGCATGGCGATGATCGCGGAGCGGGCCGGCGTCGCGGTGGGCACCCTGTACAACCGCTTCCAGGATCGGGAAGCGCTGCTGCAGACCCTGCTGGCACAGCGGCGCGCCGAACTCCTGGCAAAGATCGATGCGGCCGCGCACGGCCTCGCGCGCTTCGATCTGCGCGCGCGCCTGGCCGGGGTGGTCCACACCATCCTGCTCGAATGCGAACAGCATCGCCCATTTCTACGGCTGGCGTTGGCGAGCGAATGGGGACACGGGCCGAGCAAGGAACTGATGCTGCAGAGCCTGCGCGAACGGCTCGAGCTCGTGCTGGAGAAGCAGGACGGCGACCCAGAGCTGCGCGAAGATCCGGAGCGCGCCTTCCCGGTGCTGCTGATGGCGCTGATCCGCGGCACGCTGGAGCGGGACCGCTACGGCCTGCCCGTGCTCGACCCCGCCGCTGCCGCGCGGCTGGTCGTGGATTTTTTTCTGAAAGGCGCGGGGCGCTGAGTCATGTCCCCCTCCGCGGGAGCGAGCAAGCCGGTCAACAAGTGGTTGGTCGCGCTATCGGTCACCTTCGGAACCCTGATGGGCACGATCGATGCCTCGATCGTGAACGTGGCCACACCCCACCTGCGCGGCGCCATGAGCGCCACCGTGCAGGAGATCACCTGGGTCACCACCGGGTTCGTGATCGCGAACGTGATCGTGATGCCGCTGACCGCGTTTCTGGGTCGCCTGTTTGGGCAAAAGCGCGTCTACATGGCGGCGCTCGGGCTGTTTGTCCTGGGTTCGGGCCTGTGCGGGCTGGCGCACACGTTGCCCATGCTGGTCGTGTTCCGACTGGTCCAGGGCCTGGGTGCGGGCGCGCTGCAACCCACCGAGCAAGCCATCCTGCGGCAGACGTTTCCGCCCGCCGAACAGGGCATGGCCATGGCGTTGTTTGGCGTGGCGGTGGTGATCGGGCCTGCCTTTGGCCCAAGCCTCGGCGGCTACATCGTCGACAACTACAGCTGGGAGTGGATCTTCTACATCAACCTGCCGGTGGGTTGCCTGGCGCTGTTCATGGTCAGCCGCTTCGTGCATGAGCCGGAGGACATCCGCCTGGCCAACCAGGCGCAGGCCGCGGAGCAGCGCAAATCGATGGACTGGCAGGGTATCCTGCTCCTGGCGCTGGGCGTCGCGTCGCTACAGTACGTGCTCGAGGAAGGCAACCGCCTCGACTGGTTCGACTCCAGCCTGATCGTGAGCCTGGCCGCCTTCTCCGCCGTAGCGCTGGCCGCATTTGTGGTGCGCGAGTTGACGGCGCCCGTACCGGCCGTGAGGATCCGCCTGTTTCTCGATCCGGTATTTTCATCCGGCACGCTGATCGGCGCCGTGATGTTTGCCATGCTGCTCTCGCTCACGTTCCTCTTGCCGGTGTTCATGCAAGAGATGCTGGGCTTCACCGCAGTGCAAGCGGGGGTGGCGCTGATGCCGCGCGCGCTGACGATGATGCTGATGATGCCGATCGTCGGGCGCCTGTATAACCGCGTTTCGCCGCGCCTGACCGTGGCCTTCGGCGTGACCCTGTTCGTGCTGAGCGCGTACATCATGAGCCGCTACACGCTCGACACCACGACGCGCGACGTCGTGCTCGTGCTGATCTTGCAAGGCGTGGCCTTCAGCTGTCTGTTCATCCCGCTGACCACGGTGGCGCTCGCCAACATCCCCCGTCACAACCTGGCCGACGCCACCGGTCTCAACTCGCTGCTGCGGCAAATCGGCGGCTCGATCGGCCTGGCCACGTTTGCCTCGCTGATCCCGCGCTTCGAACAGGCCGCTCGCCTGAGCCTGATCGCACACCTGGGCGCCAGCAGGCCCGAGGTGGCGGCGCGCCTGGCGCGCATCAGCGCCTTCTTGACCAGCCGCGGCTACTCGACGGATCAGGCCCGCGCCGGGGCCGAGCGCATGCTCGGCGGCGTAGTCCAGCGTCAGGCCAACGTGCTCAGCTTCGAGAAGTTGTTTCTGTTGGCAGGCCTCGTGTTCCTGGTGGTGCTGCCACTGCTCGTATTCCTGAAGTCAGGGAGGGCGCAGCCGGCCGTGAAAATCGACGTGCACGCGGAGATCTAGCCATGCAAATCGAAGAACCGAGAGAGTCACGCGCGGGGCAGCGCCCACACGCCAAACCACCCCGGCTAGCGGAGGCCGAAGCGCCGCGGCCGCGAGCGCCGGACGTGCCCAGCGACGCCGCCCCGACCAAGCCCAGCGCGCGGCGCCCATGGTTGATCCTGGGCCTGGTAGTGCTGGTCGGCCTGGGCGGGTTTGGCGCCTATGCGGCGCTGACCGCGGGCCGGGAAGGCACGGACGACGCGCAGGTGGCGGCGGATCTCTTGCCCGTGAGCGCGAGAGTGGGCGGTCTCGTCCAGACGGTCGCGATTCGGGAGAACCAAGCCGTACAGCCCGGAGAGCTGATCGCCCAGATCGACTCGGCGGAGTACGTCGCCCGGGTGCAGCAGGCCGAGGCGGAGCTGGCGAGCGCGCGCGCGCAGGCGGCTTCGGCAAACGCCGAGGTGGCCATCGTCACCGCCCGCTCCAAGGGCGGGCTGTCGAGCGCTCGCGCCGCGTACTCGGGCTCCTCGGTGGGAGTGGCCTCGGCGAACGCCGAGCTGGAGGCCGCGCGCGCGGGGCTCGTGGGCGCAGAGGCGGACGCACGCAAGGCGGAGGCGGCGCTCGCTCGGGCGCGCTCTCTCGGCGCGGCCAATGCCATCGCACCGGAGGCGCTCGACAACGCCCAGGCCGCACGCGATTCCGCGCAGGCCGCAGTGGCCCGTGCCCAGGCGCAGATTGCGGCCGCGCAGGAGGCCAAACACGCCGCCGTCGCACGCATCTCGGAAGCCGCGGGGCGTGTGGCCCAGAGCGAACCGATCGACGCGCAGATCGCCTCTGCCGTGGCCAACGCCACGCTCGCCGAGGCGCGCATCAAGAGCCGGCAGGCGGAGCTCGAGCTCGCGCAGCTCCAGCTCTCGTACACCAAGATCGTGGCGCCCGTCGCGGGGGTGGCCTCGGAGCTATCGGTGCACGAGGGCCAGCTGGTGAGCGCCGGTCAACCGCTCGTGCAGATCGTACCCAACGAAACCTACGTGGTCGCCAACTTCAAAGAAACGCAGCTCGCCCGGCTGCGCGTGGGGGAGCGCGCGACGATCGACATCGACGCCTACCCGGGCCGAAAGTTCGAGGGCAAAGTGGCGAGCATCTCTGGCGGGACGGGCGCTAGCTTTGCGCTCTTGCCCGCGGACAACGCCTCCGGCAACTTCGTCAAGGTGGTGCAACGCGTGCCGGTGCGCATCGCCTGGGTCAATCCGCCGGCGGAGGTCGCCCTGCGCGCCGGTCTATCGGTCAACGCCGTGGTGTACGTGCAGCCATGAAACCATCACGCTTCTGGATCGCGGGTGGCCTTCCCTCTCTGGCCGCCCTGCTACTGATTTCGGCAACCGCGCCGGCCGCCGAGCGGCTCGGCGTGGAGGACGTGCTGCAACTGGCGATGGGCTCGCATCCGAGCGTGGAGGCAGCGCGCGCGCAGGCCCGCGCCGCCGAGGAGCGACACAGCGGCGCCCGGGGCCGGCTGCTGCCGGTCGTGTCCGTGCACGACGAGTACCAACACTGGGACTCGCCCTTCGAGATCGCGTTCGGCGATCCCGGAGCGCCGCCCGTGGTGGCGCGAGAGCAAGATACGAACACCTTCACGGCTGCCGTGTCCCAGCCGCTCTTGGGCCTGCTCGGCCGTGCCCAAGACCAGGCTGCCCAGGGCAGCGCCGCCGAGGCGCGCGCCGCCCAGACGGAGGTCGTGGAGGCGAGCCTGCGCGAGCAGCTGCAGATCGAATATCTGCGGCTGTTCGAAGCGCGCGCCTTGCAGCAGGTGGCCCAGGCCTCTCAGGGAGAGCTGGCACAACAGGTGGCCAACACCCAGGTCAAGGTCCAGGCCGGCACCCTCACCAACGCCGATCTGTTGCGCGTCCAGGTCGCGCTGACCAACGCACGCCAGCAAGAGATCGTGGCCGTGACGGCTCAGACCGTGGCGCGCGCCCGGCTGCTCAGCGCCATCGGCCGTCCACCGGACGACGCTAGCGTGGAGTTTGTCGAGCCGGCGCAGCTGCTGGAGCAGAGTCAACACGGCCTGCCGAAAGCGGTCGCCGCGCCCGAGGCCCGACCGGAGGTGGTGCGCGCCGAGCGTGAGGCCCAGGCCGCGCACCACGAGGAGCGTTCGCGGTTTTTTGCGCTGCTGCCCGAGGTGGATCTGAACCTTGCCTACTCGCGTGTGGATGGGCAGGTCTTTGCACCCCAAAATGCGGCCTTCATCGGCGTCAAAGCCGACTGGCCCGTGTGGGAATGGGGGGCGACCTCCTCCGCACATGCTGCCGCTCGAGAGGAAGAGGCCGCAGCCCGCTCCCAGGTCGAGAACGAACGGCGCCAGGCGCTCACCGACATGAGCGTGCGTCGCGCAGAACTCACCTCGGCGGACAGCGCCGTCGGTCTGGCCAAGGAGGGTGTGGCCAGCGCCACGGAAGCATTTCGTGTCACCGAAGCCGTCGTGCGAGTGGGCTCGGGCACCACGACGGATCTGCTCGACTCGCAGTCCGCGCTCACGCAGGCGCGGCTCAATCTGGCACGCGCCGAGTACGAGCGGGCCATCGCCTTCGTCCAGCTCCAGCGCGCCATGGGGCTGCACGCGACGCACTGAGCCATCCCGGGGCCGTACCGGACACAAAAGCGACACTCCGGGTCCACCAGCGCGGCTTTGAGGCTGGGCCCGGGCGAGCCGTGGCATACTGCCCTCGCCGATGAGCGTCCGACCCACTTCTCGTGCCGCCGGGTCTCGCCCGCGCGCTTCGCTGATCGATCCCGCAGCCATCCGTACGCTGCGCCAGGTCAGCGAACGCGCGTTGTCGCGCGCCAGCGGCGCGCCGGTGGTGCTGGGCAATGCCGTGCGCATCCTGGAGGACGCGGCCGGCAACTACCCGGTCTGGCTGGAGGCCATCCGCCGCGCCGAGCGCACCATCTACCTGGAGAGCTACATTTTCGACGAAGACCAGGTGGGCCTGGCCTTTGCCGAAGCGCTGATCGAGCGCGCGCAGGCGGGCGTGCGCGTGCGCATCGTGCGCGATTGGCTCGGCACCCGCGGTGGGGCGTCGCGCGGGTTCTGGCGGCGGCTGATGCAGGCCGGCATCGAGGTACGCTGCTTCAACCGCTTCCAGCTGGGCAGCCCGTTTGCCTGGGTGACCCGGGACCACCGCAAGATGATCACGGTGGACAGCGAGATCGCCTTCGTCGCGGGGCTGTGCATCAGCCAGCGCTGGAACGGCGACCCTGCCCGTCGGGTCGCGCCCTGGCGAGACACCGGGCTCGAGATCCGCGGCCCTGCCGTGGCCGACGTGGAGCACGCCTTCGCGGAGATGTGGCACACCATGGGGGAGCCAGTGCCCGCCGAGGAGCTCAACCCCACGGCAGAACGCGCGCCCGCGGGAGAGGTCGCGCTGCGCGTGCTGGCGGGCACGCCTTCCACCGCCGGGCTGTTTCGCATGGATCAGCTGGTCGCTGTCCTGGCGCGCCGCTCCCTCTGGCTGACCGACGCCTATTTCGTCGGTATCACGCCCTACGTGCAGGCGCTGCGCGCCGCCTCACGCGACGGTGTGGACGTGCGCCTGCTCGTGCCGAGCTCTTCGGACATTCCGATCGTGCGCACGCTGTCGCGCGCCGGTTACAGATCGCTGCTCGAGGACGGCGTGCGTATCTTCGAGTGGAACGGTTCGATGTTGCACGCCAAGACTGCGGTGGTCGACGCGAAGTTCTGCCGCGTCGGTTCCTCCAACCTGAACCTGGCGAGCTTCGTCGGCAACTACGAGCTGGACGTAGCGGTCGAGGACGAGCAGATCGCCGGCCAGATGGAGCAGATGTATCTGCGCGACCTGTCCAACTCCACCGAGATCACGTTGCACAAGAACCGCGTGGTGCGGCGCGCGGAGCCGAGCGCCTCCTTGCTGCAGCCGGGGCCACGCCCAGAGGAGCCAGCGGCGGAGTCGACGGGGCCAGCGTTTGAACCGATCCCGGAGTCCGAGCTGTCGCCCGCGCAGCGTCGGCGCGGCTCGCGGCGCCGACGCAACCGGCGCGGCTCGCGAGGCGCGACGGTCGGCGCGCTTCGCGTTGCCAATACGGTCGGCGCCGCGGTCGCCAATCGCCGCACGCTGGAGCGCGCGGACGGCACGGTGCTGTTCTGGGCGGGCGCATTGCTGGCGGCGCTCGCGGTGATCGCGGTGCTCTGGCCGCGCAGCGTGGCCGTGCCGTTCGCGTTCCTGGCGCTCTGGATCGGCCTGGCGCTGCTCTGGCGCGGGCTGCGGCTCGCGGCCCCCCCCAAGGGCCCGCCCGCGTAGAGGCCCTGCTGCTCTCGGGCTCGCCACCGGGCGCCGCTGCGCAGCGGCGTGCCCTTACCCGCGCGCGAAGGCGCCGTGGAACGTGAGGGGCACGTGATGGTCGAGCCAGATCTTGGCAACGGGGCCGTCAGGGATGCGGCGAGCGTCATAGACCGCGAGGAAGGCGGCAGCCACGGTGTGGCACAGCGAGAGTAAGTGACCGTCGACATACAGAGGCTCGCTCGCGCGCTGCTCGGCCGGCAACTCGTGCAGCGCGAGCCGGCCGCGCGCGTCGACCGAGCCGAGCGCGCGCAGGTCATCGAATACCGCATAGCCGAGCGCGTGCTCCTGACCCTCGCTGCCCGGCGCCACCGTAGGAAACTCCATGCGCCGCTCCGAGATCCGCTCCGAGCGCAGCGTGCGCGCGGTCAGATCGATCGTGGCGCGATGATAGTGGCCATCGTCGCGCGCGCCGCTCGGGTGGTCGGTAGCGACAGCGCCGAGGTCGTGGAACGAGTCAAACCCCGCATACCGAACGTAGTCGACCACGAGCTCGCTACCGCGCGCGAACGCGTTCATGAAATGCCACTGGTAAAATGCCTCGACCGTGAACCGGACGGGCTCGCCCGGTCGATCGATGGGCACGGCCAGGATCTCCGTGCCGAGCTCCGGGCGCCAGCGGAACAGCTGCTCGAAGCTGCCGACCTGCAGCAGCATGCGCGGCACGTCGACCCGCACCGGTGAGATGAAGAAGATCAGATGCGTCTCCGTGGCGATGAAGTCGTGCAACATCGGCGGTCCCGGCAGCTGAACGGCGCCGAGGTGGCGCGCCGGCCCCTGGTCGGGCAACTCGTAGAGATGCAGGCGCGTGACCGACCCATACTCGAGACCGAAGTTGTACGACGCGCGGCGCGAGGCGACGCGGTGGGGATGCGCGGAGAAGAAAGAGGCAATGACGCCCAGGTCGGTCTCACCGAGCGTGGCAAGGTCGAGCGGATCGAGCTCGGTCGGTTTGCCCGCCTCCATCAACGCGAAGACTCGCTCCTGCCAGACCAGCACGCTCGTGTTGGCCGTGTTCTTGTTGCGACCCCGCAATGAATTGGCCAAGCGCCGCGGCCACGGCACCGAGAGCCCGTACAGCGGCTTGCCTGCCGCACGCTCCTCGAGCAGGCCGGCGCTCTGGGTGATGCGCGCTGCGCCGAGCGCCTGGCCCTCCGCGATGCGAATTGCGGTCGTCTGCCCATCGGCCTCGAACGGATGCGTGTACTTCCGGCCAAACTGGCCAAATTGACCCGGCCCCACGCGGTACAGAGTCCCGCGCAAGGCCGCGGGCAAACGGCCCTCGACGTGCAGCGGCTCAAAGCCGTGCTCGCGCCCGAGGTCCTCGGTCCAGAGCTGGCGGGCGAGTTGGGGAGCGTTGCCGGGAACTGCCGTGGCTGCCATATGTGAACATCGTACACATTGCCTGCTTGACCTGCCAGAGAAAAAGTGAACAATGTGCACATTGGCTAGCAAGCGCGCGTACCATCACGGAAATCTCAGGCCGGCCCTGGTCGCCGCCGCGCTTCGCGAAATCGCGCACGAGGGGCCCGACGGCTTCTCTCTGCGCGGGGTGGCACGGCGCGCCGGCGTCTCGGCAGCGGCCGTGTATCGGCACTTTCGCGACAAAGAAGACCTGCTCGTGGCCGTTGCCGGCGAGTGCGCCGAGCGGCTCGGAGCGGCCACGGTGGAGGCCGTCGCGCAGGCGCCCAACGATCCATTGTCCCGGTTCCGAGCGACGGGCGTCGCGTTCGTGCGCTTTGCAACAGCGCACCCGGAGCACTTTCGCGCCCTCTCCGTGCCGGGCCTCACGGAGCGCACGCCCCCGGAACAGCGCGCGAGCAAGGCTGCCTTCGAGCAAGCGGAGCGGCACGCTCTGGCCGCCGCGCAGGCACAGGGGCTCGTCGCCGCCCTGCCGCTCGACGATATCCTGGTCGCCGGCTATGCCCTCGTCAGCGGTCTGGCGCACATGATCGTAGAGGGCCGGCTCGGGGTCGTGGACGACGCACGCGCCACCGAGCTCGCCATCGCCATCACGGGCGTCATCGGCGAGGGGCTGGTGCCGCGCGGGGCCCCGCCGTGTGAGCCCGAGCGCACGCGCGGCTGAGCCCGCACCCGACCGCCAGAGCTGCGGCCAACGTGCCCCCTGAAGACTGATCTAGAAGGCGTTCCGGAAGGGTCACTTGCGGCGGCGGCACCCGCCGCGTGCAGCGCTTGCATCTCGTCGTCGCTCGTGCGACAGCCTTTGGCCGGGCGGGTGGAGGTTGGCGATGATGTTGCTGGCACTCAGGCACAGGGGGCTCCGAATGGCTGCGCTGCTGCTCGCGCTGCCCCGCGCAGCGCAAGCAGACCCGGTGCATCACAATGAGGTGCTGGTGGGCGGGCGGGCTCTCGGCATGGCGGGCGCCGCGACCGGGCTGGCGGAGGATGCCGCGAGCGTTTACTACAACCCCGCAGGCATCGCGCAGATGAACGGCGCCAGCGTGTCGGCCAGTTTCCAGGTCAACGCGTTCCAGAAGATCACCGTGGACGGGGGGCTGCAGGCGGCGGGCCTTGCCGATCTCACCCATGACGAACAGCCATCACTGGCCGTGTACGTCAGCGCCATCGCCAAGGTGGGGGAGGAAGACGCCAACGGATTTCGCAAGCATGCGCTCGCGTTTTCGACGGTCAACCCCGACCAAACGCAGCTCTCCTTCGGCGGTGTGGGACGGCTCGACGACAACTTCGCCAACCTCAACATCGACTCGAAGGACAACACGGTGTGGCGGGGGCTCAGCTATGCGTACTCGTTGTCGCCGCGCTGGGCGTTTGGGCTATCGGGGTTCTGGGCGCGCCGCGAGCTCTCGCATCGCGAGGCCTTCATCCTCGCAGCCAACGTGCAAGCTCAGGACTACACCGATAGCCAGGGCAATGTGCAGACGGCCGTTCTGACCAACAACCTGCGCGGGGACCTGCGCACGGTGCAGATGACGTCGGATGCGATCGTGCTGCGGCTCGGCATGCGGCACGACCTGTCCGATCACTGGCGCCTGGGGTTGATGCTGCAGCCGCCGGGGCTCACGCTGAGTAGCAAGGCCACGGTGCGCCAGGAGCGGCTCACGTTTGGCGTGGACGAGCCGGATGCGCCGCTGCCGACGTTCTTTGACTCGACGCAGCCGGCGGCGGCGAGCTCCCCCATCCCGTGGGAGGTTCGCCTCGGCGGCGCCTATCTGTATGAGGATTGGACGGTGGGCCTCGACTTCCTGTTGCACGGCCCCACCGGTAGCGCTTCGGATCCCGTGGTGGCCGTGGGCCCGCCACGGGTGGACCCGTACTTTGGCCGCGCGCCGGCGCTGCCCTTCATCCTTCCCGGCAGCTACTACACGACCTTCGTGGGCAACGTGGCGCTGGGCGTGGAAGGGGTGATCGCCGACGTGGTGCCCTGGGCCACCGGAGTGTTTACCGATCTCTCGGCGGCGGCGCCCATCTCGGGTCCGTCGGAGATCTACGCCTGGCCCGATGTCGATCGCTTCGGGGTGACCGCCAGCCTGGGCTGGCGCGCCAAGGGCTACAACCTGCAGATCGGTGGGGCGCTGGTGCTGGGCGCCGGCGATGCCTTGGTGGTCAACACCGAGGCGGACGGCCCCGCGTACACGCCGAGCCGCTGGCACGAACGGACCTTTACCTTCTTTGTCTCGGGCTATCAGCGCGCCGCCCAAGACCTCGCCAAGAGCGCCGTCAGGACCGTGCTGGGTGAGCCGGAGCCCGCGGCGGCACCTGCCCCACCCTGAGGCATTGGACGAAGGGGCAACGGGGCTCGCTCGGAGCCCCATTCGCCAAAGTTACGCCTGCAAGTCGCGATCCGCAGAGGGGAGCCAGCGGCTCGCCACGCGCACGGCGTTGGTGGCGGCGCCGAGCCGCAGGTTGTCCCCGGCCACGGTCAGGCAGATGCTGCGGCGGCTCGCATCGCGCGCGTCCGGGCGCAAGCGGCCGACCAGAGCGCGATCGCGATCGTGGACGCAGCTGAGCGCGCTGAGCCCTTCGCCCGCCGCCCCCGTCAGGTACTTGACGAAGGGCGCCTTGGTGCTGTCCCCCAGCAGCGCTCCGACCCGGTCCAGATCGACCGGTTCGCGAAAGCTGACCCAGATGTTCTCGTAGTGGCCGACAGCCACGCCGACCCGGCAACACTGCGCGCTCACCGGCAACTCTGGCAGCTCGAGAATCTTCTTCGACTCGAACATCAGCTTGCGCTCTTCCGCGGAATAGCCGCTCTCGTCCGTGCCGCCGTTGTGCGGCACCACGTTGCCTGCATAGGCGGCGCGATCAAAGCTCTCGCCCAGCCGCTCGTGGCGCGCGTAACCCGCCGCGCTGGCCTCCAGAAATCCGTCGAGGGCCGCGATGCCGGCGCCGCTCACCGCCTGGTACGTGCTGGCCGTGATGCTCGCCAGCCCGTACGCTGCGTGCAGCGGCGCGAGCGCCAGCGCCAGCGGAATGGTCGTGCAGTTGGGATTGGCCACGAGGCGCACGGAGGCGTCCACGCGCCGCGAGTTGACGCCCGCGACCACCAGCGGCACCTTCGGATCGGCGCGGTACGTGTTGCTCTTGTCGACGACGCGATAGCCGAGCTCGAGCAGCCGCGGCACGTAGCGCTTGCTGTGTTCGTCATCCAGCGCCACGAAGGCGACGTCGCCGCCCGGCGTGCCCGAGTCGGCGAGCTTCGGCGCTGCCAGCACCGGATACTGCTTGCCGCCGAGTTCGAGCTCCTGGTCGCGGCTGGCGTACAGCGCGAGAGTCGCGCCCGGCCAGGCGCGCGCAACGAGTTCGATGGTTTCACGACCGACGAGGCCGGTCGCACCCAAAATGCAAATCCGCATGGCGGGGGCCTAGCAGCCTTTTGCGCCGCTTGCCAGCCTCTCGGCGCAGCGGCCGGCAAGTGGCACCCCTGCCCCCCTTCGGGTCAAACATCAAAGCGGACGCCCTGGGCGAGCGGCAGCGCGCCCGAGTAATTGACCGTGCTGGTCGCGCGCCGCATGTACGCCTTCCAGGCGTCGGAGCCCGACTCGCGACCTCCGCCGCTATCCTTTTCACCGCCAAACGCGCCCCCAATCTCGGCGCCGCTCGGCCCGACGTTCACGTTGACGATGCCGCAATCGGAGCCGGACGCCGAGCAAAACTGCTCGGCCTCGCGCACGTCGCTGGTGAAGATCGAGGACGCCAGCCCCTGAGCGACGCCGTTCTGAATCGACACCGCCTCGGACAGCTCGCGATAGCGCATCACGTACAGGATGGGCGCGAACGTCTCCTCCTGGACGACGGGCGCCCCCGGCTCGATCTCGACCAGCGCCGGGCGCACGTACACACCGCCCGCCGGCACGCCCTCCTGCACCCGCTCGCCGCCCGTCACGCGGCCGCCGTGCGCCTTGCTCTGGGCAAGCGCCGCCTGCATCTGCTCATACGCAGGGTAATCGATCAGGGGTCCCACGAGCGTGCCCTCTTGCCGCGGATCGCCGATGCGCAGGCTGGCGTAGATGGACGAGAGCCTGCCCATGAACTGCGCCGCCACCGACTCGTGCAAGATCAGCCGACGCAGCGTCGTGCAGCGCTGCCCGGCCGTGCCCGCCGCGGAAAACACGACCCCGCGCAGGGCCAGCTCGAGCTCGGCACTGGGCGCAATGATGGCGGCGTTGTTGCCGCCCAGCTCCAGCAGCGAGCGACCCATGCGGCGGGCCACCGCCACCCCCACGGCGCGCCCCATTGCCGTCGATCCGGTCGCGGAAATCAGCGGAAAACGCCGGCTCTCGGCCAGCGCCTGGCCGACGTCCCTGCCACCGATCAGCAGCCCCAGGAGGCCCGCTGGGCACGCCGAAAACTCCGCGCACACCCGCGCCGCGAGCGCGTGCGTGGCCAGCGCGCACAGCGGCGTTTTCTCGGAGGGCTTCCACACCACGGGATCGCCACACACCAGCGCCAGCGCGGCGTTCCACGCCCAGACGGCGACCGGAAAGTTGAATGCGGTGATCACCCCGACCGGACCGAGCGGGTGCCAGTACTCGGCCAGGCGGTGCCCGGGGCGCTCGCTGGCCATCGTGAGACCGTAGAGCTGACGGCTCAACCCGACGGCGAACTCACAGATGTCGATCATCTCCTGCACTTCGCCGCGCGCTTCACTGGTGATCTTGCCGGCTTCCAGCGATACGAGTTCCGCCAGGTCCTCCTCGTGCTCACGCAGGACCTCACCCAGCCGCCGCACGACGCGCCCGCGTTCGGGCCCGGGCACGAGCCGCCAGGCTTTGAAGGCGGACTCTGCGCTCGCAAACACCCGGTCGGCGTCCGCTGCACTCGCGGCCGCGAAGCGCGCCAGCACCTGGCCGTCGATGGGCGAGAGCTTGACCAGCTCCGGTCCCGTGCCGTTGGTGAACTCCAGATCCCGCGCCACGCTGCCCCAGCGCTCGGGAACCCCACAGCGCCCGAGAGCGCGCAGCACCGAGCTCACGACAACCTGCCGGAGAAGTCGGGCGTGGTCGAAGGGGCCAGCCCCGACGCGTAGTGGCGGCCGAAGCGGTTGGCCAGAAATTCGCGCAGGCCGACCTGTTCCTGACAGGCAAAGCCCCGTTGGGTGAGCCGCCCCTGATAATGCAGGTCGACCATCGTACACACGCCCGCGGCGGTCGTGATCTGGATCGCGCTCCAGTTTTGCTCCAGCAGCGTGGCGTTGTAGATCTTGCGAGCGTCGCTCACCTGCACCAGCTGCCCGTCGCGCCAGCCAGAAACGGTGCAAAAGATCACGACGACGTCCTGGAACGTGATCGGAATGGCGCGCTCCAGCAGATCCTTGAACAACTTGCGGTCGTCCCCGAGATGCAGTTCATTGACCAGGAACCAGGCGTACTCGCGGTGCCCCGAGTAGCGGATGGTCTTGTAGTTGAGCTCCCGCACCTTACCATCCAGGGTCTCGCACAGGGTGCCCAGCCCACCCGAGGTATTGAAGGCCTCGTAACGAATGCCGTCGATCGAGAAGTTCTCGAGCCCCTCGAGCGGCAGGACCTCGATGCGCTTGCCACGATGGATGGCTTCGCACGGATTGCAGTACTCGTTGATCAGCCCGTCCGTGGACCAGGTCAGGTTGTACTTCAGTGCGTTCGACGGAAACTGCGGCAGCGCGCCGACCCGCATGAACACGCGTTCCAGCTTATCGAAACCTCGCGTCAGCTCCTGCGCGGCCACCGACACGAAGCCCGGCGCCAGCCCGCACTGCGGCATGAAGACCTGCCCCGGGCGGGCCTGCAGCGCGATCTCGGCGATGCGCCGCGTGGTCGCCACGTCTTCGGTGAGATCGAAGTAGCTCACGCCGGCCTTCAGCGCAGCTTCGGCGACGGCCGGATTGTGGTGGTAGCTGAGCGCGGAAATCACGCTGTCACAGCCCGCCAGCGCACGTTCCAGCTCGCGCGGGTCGGTGGCATCGAGCCGCATGAGCTCGAGCTGCCCGGCGTCGACCGCACGCGCCGAACTCTGTCCCAGGTGGCGGAGGGAGGCCTCGTCGACGTCGACCACCCGCACCCGATAATCGCCGGTGCTGGCCAACCAGGGGCCCACCATGCGTCCGATCTTTCCACTGCCCAGCAAGAGGATCCGATGCATGCCGGAAAGATACGACCCTTCGCGAGAAAAGGTAGGGGGCGGACCTACTGGGGAATGTCAACCCGAGGTGCCCAGGCCGGCACGGGGACGGCTCAGCGCGAGGCTTGCGCCGGAGCGGCCGGAGCGGCCGGAGACGGCGGAGCGGGAGGCGCCAGCGCCGGCGTGCGCGAGATCTCGACGAAGTCTCGCCCGAGCAGGTGGCCATATTGGTCCTCGACCTCGACCCGCACGATCCATGGCCCGTCGCCGCCCTGGGGAGGCACCTCCGTAATGAAGCTGGTGCCCTGCTGGCGCCAGCTGACCGAGAGCTCGTCGATGCCCAGCAGCACGCGAAAGCGGGGCGCGATCCAGGCGGGCGCGCTCATCCCCTGGGGGCCCTCGATCTTGACCTCGACGCGCACGCTGTCCCCCGGCCAGCGCACGAACTTGGGCCCGACCGAGACGCTCGTCTTGACCTCCTGGGCTAAGAGCCGGGTCGAGACCAGGCGCGTGTCGCCCACCTGGCGCATGTGAAGATTCATCGGCTCGCCCGAGGGCAGCACGATCTCCTCGGGCACGGGGTGCCAGTCGAGTTGCCCCGCGCCGCTCTTCATGAGCAGGCCATCGGCGTAGGTCAGGTGCACGCGCCGATCGTAGCCGACCACGATGTTACCCTGCGCATCGACGTAGCCACCATCGGTGTTGCGCACGCCGACCACGCTGAAGGGCTCCGGGCGCGAGAAGCGTCCGTTGATCCCGAAGCGATCGATCGCCTGCACGCTCAGCGCATAACGCCCCGGCTCGAGCTCCGGCGACGGCGACAGCACGGGAGCGATCGTCTCCACGTTGCTCACCAGGCGGCGTTCGGGCTCGAGCTGCTCGATGCTGACCCGGTAACCGACCGCCTGCGGGACGGCGTCCCAACTCACGCCCGATACCAGCGCGCTCTGGCCGAAGCTGCCGAACAGGTTGTTTTCCAGGTGCAAGGTGGGCGCCACGAGGATCGTGCTCTCGGTCTGCGAGGTGCGCGACAGCGTACGCAGGCTGCCGGGCGCGAGCGGCGAGAACTTCCACGACTTCATCGCCCAGCGCACGTTGCCGTCGAGATTGACGATGCTGACCTGGTCCGAGCGAGCGGCAATGTGCATGCGACCGCCGCGCACGAAGCTGGTCACCGCCAGCGGTGAGCTCACCATCACGGCGCGCTCCGGATCCAGGCTCTCCACGTCCATGCGGCCGCTCGCGAGCGCGATCAGGTGCGTCAGCGTGCGCCCACCATTGTCGAGCCAGAGGCGCGACTGCTTGTGCGCTCGATACAGCTTGGCTCCCGGGGAGAGCCTCAAGTGGATCCCCTTTGCCAGCCGCACCGTGGCGCCCTCGGCCTGCGCCACCATCCCGTCGACTTCTTTTTCCAGGCGCCCGGCGACCACCTGAAAATGTACCTCCGCCCAGCTCGGAGTACTCAGAGCGAGCACCCACACACACATCCAGGCCGAAAGCCAATGGCGACGAGCTCGCATGGGTACCCCACAAGAAACGGACTTGCTACCCGCGAGCTTGAGTCCCAGCGCGCGAGCCGTTAGATCGCTCTCCGAAATGAACCAGTCTTCGCCCGCGTTGACGCCGCAGCGCTCCAGATCGAACGCTCGCGCCGGGACGGAGAGCGCCGGGCAGACCAGCCGCGCCGAGCTCACGTTCCGCGGCAACCTGGCCAGCACCCGGCACGCTTGGTTAAGACTGACGCCGGCCTACTCGGTACGACTGGTGAGCGGGCTGTTGACGGCCCAGAGCGCGTTGGACCCGCCCTTTCTGGACCCTTTCTGTGGCACGGGGACCACCTTGCTCGCCTGCACGGAGCACGCGCTCGACTGCGACACGGTCGACATCAATCCTTTCCTGATCTGGCTCGCGCGCAGCAAGGTCGGCAGTTACTCCCGCGCGCAACTCGCCGAAGCGCAACAGGGCATCAGCCGCATGCGTCGCTCCGCCCAGCGCGAGCAGGGGCGCGCCGCCTGGGCGCCGCCCATCCATCGCATCGAGCGCTGGTGGGGCCCCGCGACCCTGGCGGCGTTGAGCCGCAGCAACGCCTGCCTCGAGCAGCTCACGCAGAGCTGCTCGCGCGGGGCGGCCAACCTGCTCCGGCTCGCCTTTTGCCAGGTGCTGATCGAACGCTCCCGGGCCCACTTCGGCCACCAGTCGATGTCGTTTGCGCCGGGCTCGGCGAACGCCGGGGAGGATCTCGCCCCCGAGCCCCCCGGCGCCGCCGCAGACGTCGCCAGCTCGCTGGGCCAAGCGCTCGAACGCCTGGTCGCGACGGCCAGCCCCGGTCTGCCCGCGACGCGCCGACGGCTGTTCCTGGCGGACGCGCGGCGTCTGGACGAAAAGCTGCCGGTCGCCCACTACGGCTCGGTGATCACCTCGCCCCCCTACGCCAATCGCATGAGCTACATCCGCGAGCTGCGCCCGTACATGTACTGGCTGCGCTACCTGGAGGACCGAACCCGCGCCGGAATCCTCGATTGGCGGGCCATCGGCGGCACCTGGGGCGTGGCCACCAGCAACCTCAGCAGCTGGTCGCCCGAGCCGGGCGCGCCGCTGCTCGGCGCCGACATCGAGGCGCGCCTCGCGGCCATCGCCGAGCGGAGCCTGGTCCTGTCCAGCTACGTGCGCAAGTATTTCAACGACATGTCGGCGCATATCGGCTCGCTCGGACGGGTGCTGCGACCGGGCGGCAGAGCGCTGTTCGTGGTTGGCAACTCGAAGTTTTACGACGTGGTCGTGCCGGTGGAACAAGTGCTGGCGCGCCAGTTCGAAGCGGCGGGGTTCAGCGGCGTCAACGTCGAAACGCTGCGCAAGCGCAGCAGCAAGAAGGAGCTCTACGAGTTCCTGATCAGCGCGCGCCGGCGCTGAACCATCTCGCTCCTCGACTCGGACCCGGCCTCTTGCTAGGGGAAAGGGACGGCCATGACCAACGCGACCCCAGACGTCCCCGAGCTGGTGCTTGCGGCCTGGGAAGCATACGACCCGTGGCGGCAAATCGTCGGGGCCGAGGAGATCAGCGCCAACGTCTCGACGAATCGCGTGTACCGGCTGGTCCTGTCGGACAAGAAGGAGTTCGTCGCCAAGGTGTCGAGCTATGGCTCGTTCGTGCACTTTCGGCAGGACCACCAGCGGATCCAGCAGTGGAGTGGGCTGCTCTCCGGCGGCGGCTTTCGGAATTTTCTGGCCCGCGTCGCGGAGCGCGACGGCAAGGCGTTCGTCTACAAGCAAGAGAACCGCTGGGTCGCCTTCTATCACAAGGCTGGCTTTTACGATTTCTTGCCCAAGCTCCTGTCGGACACCGACGTCACGGCGCTCGGACGCAACCTGGCGAGCTTTCACCAGGCCTCGTTGCGCGTCACCACGGAGCTCAATCCGACGTGGAAGACCGTGGGCTCGGACATTGCCAACCTCTACGATCAACTCGACAGCCCCGACTGGCGGCGGGAGCGCGCCATCGGCAACGTGGAAGAAGCGCTGATCCGGCGCCACTGCGACGCTTTCCTCGAGAACGTCGAGGCGTGCGGCTATCACGGTTGGCCGAAGCTGCCGATCTTGATCGACTGGAACACCGGGAACTTCTCGGTGGGCTTCGACACTAGCGGTTTCAAGTTCTACAGCCGCTGGGACTACGACTGGTTCCGCATCGACTCGCGCATGTTCGATTTCTACTTCGCCAGCCGGGTGGTTCGCGAAAGCGGGGATCAAACCGTGTTCAGCTACACGACAGGGCCGCTCTTCGAGCCGCGCTTCATCGCGTTCTTGAAGGCCTACCACAGCGTATTTCCGTTGAGTGAGGGGGAGCTCCTGTTCCTGGAGGAAGCGTATCGCTTCTTCATTCTCAACTACGTCGTGCGCTCCGGCGAGCATTTCTTCCGCTCCGCCATCTGGCAGCGGCTGATCCGGGAGTCGCTCGAAATCTACCTGCCGAGCCTCGATCGCCTCGATCTTCGACCGCTGGTGAGCGCCGTGCTGACGTGAGTCGGCAGACCTGGCCAGGCGCAGCGCAGGCGCTGGGAGCCGCTCGGTTACCCTTGTGTAACCGAGCCAGGCCGGTTTGCATGCCGCGACTGGCATTTTCCCCAGCGCTCGCTCGCTCGATGAACTAACGAAAATGGCATGGCCCAGACCCTCGCCCCGCCCAGCACGTCCTCCGCGGCGCTCGGCGCCTCCACGAGTGACCCGCGGGAGCCAGTGACGCCGTGAAGGCAGATCCCACGCGCCGTCGTGTTGCACCAGTGGCGGCCGCACTCGTCGTGCTCGTCGCGCTCGCGCAGCTCGCTTGCAACCAGTCGCCCGCGCCTTCGTCCACGCCCGCCCCGCCAGCGTCCACGCCGGCGCCCTCCCCGCCCGCCGCGGCCCCAGCCGCGCCAGCAGCGCCGCCAGATCCAGAGCCAGAGCCGGGGCCAGAGGCGCCTCCCGTCGATGGAGGATGGCCGCGCGCGAGCACGACGCCGAGCGGCGCCAGCCTGGTCGTGTATCAACCGCAGATCGCGAGCTGGACCGACCAGAAAAACATCGTTCTGTATGCGGCCGTCTCGTACACGCCGAAGGGGGCAGAAAAGGCGGCGCTGGGCACCATCAAGGCCGAGTCCCGGACGGAGGTCGCGACGTCGGAGCGCCTGGTCAGCTTCCCGGATCTCCGGGTCACGGAAACGAATTTCTCCATGCTCCCGCCCGATCAATTGCGAAAATTCGCCGCGGAGCTGCAGCTGGCGTTGCCGCTGAATGAGCGGGTGATTGCCCTGGATCGGGTGCTCGCCAACCTGGACAGGAGCCAGATCATTTCCAAGAACGTGGACGGCGTGAAGGCGGAGCCGCCGCCGATCTTCTTCAGCACTGAGCCGGCCGTGCTGGTGAACGTCGACGGCGCACCGATCTGGAGCAGCATCAAGGAAAACGATCTGCAGTTTGCCGTGAACACGAACTGGGATCTGTTCCGGTCGGTACAGACCCAAAAGCTCTTCCTGCGCGTCAACGACAGCTGGCTCACGGCGCCGGCGCTCGAGGGCCCCTGGCAATACGCAGGCACCCTGCCCGACAGCTTCTCCAAGCTACCGAACGACGACAATTGGAAGGCCGTGACGGCGGCGTTGCCCGGCAAGCCCGGCGCGGGCGCTCCGCCCAGCGTGTTTGCGACGACGGTGCCCGCGGAGCTGGTCCTGCTGCGCGGCCCGCCCCACTACGTGCGGGTCGAGGGCACGGCCAGCTTGTTCTGGGTCGAGAACACCGACAGCGATCTGTTCCGGGTGACGGAGACGGGCCGCGTCTACTTCCTGGTTTCTGGCCGCTGGTTTTCCGCGCCCGACTTCGGCGGCCCCTGGACGTTTGCATCGGACCAGCTGCCGGAGGACTTCAGGAAAATCCCGCTGGAGCATCCGCGCTCGCGCGTGCTCGCGTCAGTGGCCGGTACACAGGAAGCCGCCGAGGCGGTGTTGCTCGCGCAGATCCCGGAGAAGGCGAGCGTCGCCAAGAACCTGAAAGCGCCGCCGGTGGCCTATCAGGGCAAGCCGGAGTTTGTACCGATCGAGTCCACCAGCGTGCAGCGCGCCGTCAACACGGACAAGGACATCCTGAAGGTCGGCGACCTGTATTACCTGTGCTTTCAGGGCGTCTGGTTCGTGTCGAAGAGCCCGTCGGGGCCCTGGGAGGTGACCAGCGATGTGCCCAAGGCCATCTACGAAATCCCGGTCAGTTCTCCCTCGTACAACGTCACCTACGTCACGGTGGAGAGCAGCACGCCCAGCACGGTCGTCTACGCCACCTACCCCGCCTACACCGGCGTGATGATCGCCTGGGGCTGCGCGGTCTGGGGGACGGGCTACTACTACCCACCCTACGTCTACCCCGGGCCGTATCCGATCTATTATCCGCGCTACCCGACCTACGGCTACGCCGCGGCTTACAATCCCTGGACTGGAGCGTACACACGCGGCGCCGTCGCCTATGGGCCGTACGGGGGCGCGGGGGTCGCCGCCCGCTACAATCCCCGGACGGGCAGCTATGCGCGCGGCGCTGCAGCCTACGGGCCGTACGGCGCTGCCGGCGTGGCACAAAGTCATAACCCCCGCACCGGGACCTACGCGCAGACCCGGCAGGGCGCAAACGCGTACGGCAGTTGGGGGTCAACCAGCGTCCAGCGCGGCGACCAGTGGGCCACCACGCAGCGCACGACCAACAACGTCACGGGCGTGAGCACTCGCAAGACGGTGTCGAGCGCGGGCTCAGCCGTGAGCAAGACAGGGCCCAACGGTCGCACGACCATCGCCAGGAGCGACAGCGGGGACCTCTACGCGGGTCACGACGGCAACGTCTACAAGAAGGGCGACAGCGGCAGCTGGCAGAAGTACGAGAACGGCAACTGGGGCGGTGCTGCGGAACCGAAGCAGGGGCAGCGGCAGCAGGCGCCCGCCAGCAACCGCACCACGACCGTGACCAGCTCGGATACTCTGCGGCACGTGCAGAGCGATTCGGCGGCGCGCGCCTCCGGAGCGCAGCGCACGAATGCCTTCAGCGGCGGTGCAACGGGCGGCAGCTATCGCGGCGGTGGGGGGGGGCGGCGCAGATAGCGGCACCCGCCTACGCTTGACACCCGGGGGGCCGACACTAGCGCGCGCGGCTTTCCATGGCTGCCCCGCCCGCGGCGGCTCGACGGTCCATGTCGCCGCGCACGGCGATGAACCTCTCATCGAGCAGATCCTGCTCATCGGGGCGCAGCGAACCAGGCTCTTTGCGCTGCCACTCGAGTGCGTACTCGAGCCAGTGCAGCGCGCCATCCAGGTCGCCCAGGCGCAAGAGCGTTGCACCGCGATACAGGCCGTACTCCGCCCGCTCCTGGGGCTCCGCCTCACCGAGCCGTGCTTCGGTCTGCTCGAGCACCTGCGCTGCCTCGATGTAGCGACCCTGGAAATACAGATCGCTGCCTCGGCTCACGTAGTGGGTGCACGCTACCAGCCCCAACGCGAGCAGTAGCGGCCAGCGGAGCGCCGCGGAGCCGGGCATCATCTAGGCTCAGCCTAGCGCCTGGGCGAAGACCGGACCAGGGCAGCAGCTGGCCCTACCTCCGCGCCGCTGCCGCTTTCAGCGCATTTCTCCGCCAGATCATACGCCTGCGGGGTGACCCGCCCCGCGCTCGTCGCCGTCGCGGGTCGCGTATCGGAGCAGGGAGTGAGTGTAGGCTGGCCAGCACTGGTGGACACCATACGGCAGCCGTGTCTCACCAAACGTGCGCCCGTTCGCCGGCGACCCTGCAAAGCTCCAGGCTGGGTGCGTCGTTGTGCAATGCATGAAGCCACCGCGCCCGGTACCGGCCAACGCCAGGCGAGCGCCGGCAGCCATCGGGCTCGCCTGCGGCTCCGTCGTGATCGCGTCGACACTTCTCGGTTGTGGAGAAGAGGAGCGCGCGCCCCTGCTGCCCCCTCAGCCAGCGCCCGATACGCTCAAACCCTGTGAACAAAAAGATCCGATCAACCCGTTCTTTCGCACCGAGCTGATCCCGGACGTCGAATACTGGGATTGCCCGCTGCCGCTCTCGGGTGAAGGCAGCATGAGTTTCATCGAGAGCCAGGGCAGCACCGCGGTCGTCACGGGCTCGGAGGCGCGCTTTTCCCTCGGCTGGGAAGGCGAGGGAAACCTCGACGGGCACGAGGTCATCGTCTGGCTGACGCCCGGCGCGAAGGGCTTCTACGCGTTTCCCGCTCCCTCGGACACCAACCCGCAGGAGATCGCGCTCTTGATGGCCCCCGAGGTGGCGAGCGGCGACTACCAAGTGGCGTTCGGCATCTCGGACGGGCGTGATGAGCGCGGCAAGCCGCTGCTCGGTCGCATCCTTCGCTCTCCCCTGCACGTGATCCAGGTGGGCAGCGGCGACATCCAGGTCAACCTGAACTGGCAGGCGGTCCTGGACATGGATCTGTGGATCACCGAGCCCGGCGGGACTTCGGAGAACAACGGGATCATCTACTGGGGCAACAAGGTTGCTCCCAGCGGCGGGACTCTCGATCTGGACAGCTACGCCAATTGTAAGAACGTCGCGGAAGATCGAGGTGTCGGCAACGAGAACATCTTCTGGCCCATCGGAAACGCCCCGCGCGGCACCTATGAGGTCGAAGTCCACCTGTTCATGGCGGGCGGCGAGTCGACCTCGGGCTACCAGAACGGGTGCGATGTGATTGACGCCACACACCCCGGGGACTTTACCGTCACAGTGGTGAAGGGCGAGACCGACGTCACGACCTACAGCGACACTTTCGTGGCGGGTGATCCGGACAGGACCCGTTTCGTCACGACGTTCGACTACTGAGGGGACGCCGCGCACCGCAGCGTGCTCAGCATCCAGACGAGCAGCGCCAGCGTGGCAAGCTTCTGCAACACGGGCTGCGTGGGCGTCTCCGGCCCTGCCAGGTAGGCCACGTAGACATACCAGCCGGCATTGCCGACTCCGAACAGGAGCGCTGCCGCACCTGAAACCCGGCGCAGGCTCCAGTTCTTCTCTTCGGGCAAACGCCGCGCGACGCAGAGCCCGACGCAGGCGCTGCCGAGCCCCGCTCCGAGGAGCGCGATCGCCCCGTGCAGCACGGGATAGGCGTCGGAAGGCAAGAGCGCCATGCCGACGAGCGCCAAGGTGGAGGCCCGGCCCCACCAGAGCACCCCGCCGGGCCGCGCCCCCCTCGAGGCGAGCACGCTCGCCGGCCGCCAGAAACACCACAGGGCCGCTGCGAGCGCCGAGAAGGCCAGGCCGGAAAATCTCCGGCTCGCCGCATTGTCCGCGCCATTGATCGCCTGACTGCGCAGCAGATCGCACCAAAAGTTGCGCCACAGCGAGAAGCCCGAGAGGCTCCGCTCGCTCCAGCTACCGCCGGGATACAGCGCCGCGGCCGCCGCCAGCGCGAGCGCGAAGACGGCGAGCGCGACCAGCGTACAACGGGACGCCTGGCGTATGCTCACGGCCGCTCCGTCCCTCCGCCGTGCCTGACCCTGTGGTCCGGAGTGGCATCACCAGCGGCGGGGCGCGCTATGGCCCGAGCTCGCTGATGCGCTGTTCGCCCGCGTAGACGTTGAAGCGTTCGCCGCGGGCGAAGCCGATCAGAGTCATCTTGGCCCGGCGCGCACAGGCGATCGCCAGCGAACTGGGCGCCGACACTCCGACCACGAGCGGGATGCGTGCGACCGCTGCCTTCTGAACGATTTCAAAGCTCGTGCGCCCGCTGACGACGAGCGCTGCGCCGGCCACCGGCCAGTGCCCATCGAGCGCCGCACGCCCCACCACCTTGTCGACCGCGTTGTGCCGCCCCACGTCCTCGCGCACCACGTACAGCTGACGCGAGGCATCCCACAGCGCGGCCGCATGCACCCCGCCGCTGGAGGCAAAGTTGGCCTGCCGAGGCGACAACTCCCGGGTCAGACCGCGCAACCACTGCGCGGAGAAGCGCGCGTCATCCTCGAGCTCACCCACGCGCGCCAGGAGATCGTCGATGTTGCGGCGGCCGCACACGCCGCACGCCGACGTCGTCAGCGTGGCCCGCCGGGTCGGCCCGGTCGGCTCCCATTCGATCACCCTGCCGGGGGCCGACGTCACCTCCATCACGTTGCCGGACTCTCCGGGCCGGCCGCAGTGGGCGATCCCGCCGACCTCTCCCGGCGAGCGCACGATGCCCTCGGCGAGCAAGAACCCGAGCACCAACTCGGCGTCATGCCCCGGCGTGCGCATGGTCACTGCGACGGAGTCGCCGGCGATGCGGATCTCGAGCGGCTCCTCCCGGGCGACCTGGTCCTCCACGTCGCCGTAGCCGTCGGCGCCGTAGCGCCGCACCGAGACGCGCTCCAGACCCAGGGCGGTTTCACGGCTCAGCCGCGGAACACCGTCTCGCCCGCCGCCCCGGGGGGCCTCCGCAGGCGCGCTGGGCTCCGCCGGGGCCTCGCGTGATGTCATGCCCTTACTCTACACGGAGTTGGCTCTTCCCGTGAGCGGGGACCGGCCACCGGACCCCATCGGCGCTGCTCGCCGAGCCCCGGGCGTGCCTTTTTGGTAAGCTCCCGGGGCAGCTGCTCGGAGGCTCGCTCCTCCTACCGCGGGGTCGGATCTTTCGAAACGACCGCTCGTCGTGTAGGTTGCCGCGCCTTTCCTCCGCGAAAGCCAACATCTGACCCCCGAAAGAATCTGTCGTGACCAGCGATTTCGCATCCATGATGCAACAAGCCACCGGGGCCGAGAGCGGCCGCACCAGCACTCGGCTGCGACCAGGTCAATCGGTCACCGGCACCGTCGTGCAGATCGGTCAGGACTACGTCTTCGTCGACGTGGGCACCACCACCGAGGCGCGCATCGATCGGCGCGAGCTCGAGGACAAGGCGGGCACCATCAGCGTACAGCTCGGTGATTCGCTGCGCGCGAGCGTGGTCAAGGTCGATGACGTGATGGGCCCGCAGCTCACGGTCAGCTTTGGGCGCGGCCGCGGCAAGCTCGACGAGCACGCCCTCGAGAATGCGCGCGATGCGAAGGTCGCGGTCGAGGGCGTGATCGGCGCCGTCGTCAAGGGCGGCGTGGGCGTGGAAGTGCGCGTGCTCGGTGCGCGCGCGTTCTGCCCGGCATCCCAGCTCGGCCTCGAGTTCACCGCGGATCTCGCCGCGCTGGAAGGGCAGAAGCTCGAGTTTCTCGTGCTCGAAGTCAAGAACGGCGGGCGCGACGTGATCGTCAGCCGCAAGGCCTTGCTGGTCGCGCAGCAAAGCCAGCAGGCGGAACGGACGCGGGCGCAGCTGCAGGTGGGCAGCGACTATCCCGCCAAGGTCGTCTCGCTGCAGAAGTATGGCGCCTTCGTCGATCTCGGCGGCGGCGTGGAAGGCTTGATCCACATCTCCGAGCTCGCGCACGGTCGGGTCGAGCGCGTCGAGGACCTGCTGCACGTCGGCGAGGAGATCACGGTGCGCTTGCTCGGCGTGACGCCCGGGGAAAAGCAGGGCTCGCCGCCCAAGCTGCGGCTGTCGCTGCGCGCGCTCTCCGAGGCAGGCGCGCCCGCGCCGGAGCCCGAGCGCGGCGAGGTGCTGGTCGGCAAGGTCAGCAAGGTCACCACCTTCGGCGTCTTCGTCGACACCCCCAAAGGCCAGGGTCTCGTCCCCTCGCGCGAGCTCGGCACGCCGCGCGGCAGCGACACGCGGCGCGGATTTCCGGTCGGCAAGGAAGTCAGCGTGGTGCTGGTCAGCAAGGATTCCTCGCGCGGTCTCACCTTCAGCATGTCGCGCGTGGCCGACGTGGAGGAGCGGCGCAACTTCCACGAGTTTTCGCGCGCTCAGTCATCGCCGCGAGACGACAGTTCGATGGGCAGCTTCGGAGCCTTGCTGCAACGCGAGCTGAAGCTGCCCGAACCGGTGCGTAGCGTGGCGACGCCGGTGGCCGCCCCGCCGGCTGCCGCAGCGCCGGCGCCGGCCCCCGCGGCGGCGGCCGCGCCTGCGCACGCGGTGGCTCCCGCCCGGGCGCCCGCTCCTGCCGTGGCTCCCGCCCGCGCTGCCGCACCCAGCCCGGCGGATCGCGACCTCATCGATCGCTCGTCGAGGCGCGGCCCCTCTCCGGCGGACCGCGCGCGCGTCGATCGCTCGCCGCCCCCGTCCGGCAAGCCCGCAGCGCCCGCCCCGGACAACTCCGGCAATCTTGGTGTCGTGCGCGGCCGGCGCCGTCCGCCGAGCGGCGAGCAGGGCTGAGCGAGCAGCGACATGGCCCTCACCGCAGCCCCTTCCGCCGCCAGCCCCGTCGCCCCTGCGCCAGCGGCGGGGGGCGCGCCGTGTGTGATCAGCGTGGCCATCACGGGCTCGCTCCCCACCAAGGAGCAAAACCCCGCCGTACCGATCACGACCAGCGAACAGATCGAGTCGACGCAGCGAGCCTTCGAGGCCGGCGCGGCCCTGGTGCACATCCACGTCCGCGACGACGCGGGCCGCCCTTCCTCGGAGCCGGAGCGATTTGGTCGCGTGCAGGAGGGCGTACGCAAACACTGCCCCGGCATGATCATCCAGTTTTCGACGGGCGGGCGCGGGCGTCAGCTCGAAGAACGCGGCGCGATGTTGTGGCTGCGCCCCGACATGGCGTCGCTCGCCACGGGCTCAGTGAATTTTCCGACCTCGATCTACGAGAACCCACCGGACTTCGTGGAGTCGCTGGCCCGGGCGATCGCCGAGCACGGAGCCAAGCCGGAGGTCGAGATCTTCGACGTGGCCATGCTCTACAACGCGGTCGAGTTGGTCAAAGCCGGCTTGCTCGCGCCGCCTGCGCACGTGCAGTTCGTGCTCGGCCTGAAAAATGCGCTGCCCGCCCGGCGTGAGCTGCTCGTGTTTCTGGTCAGCGAGCTCGAGGCTCTCTTGCCCGGCGCAACCTGGACGGCTGCCGGCATGGGCCGCCATCAGCTCACGGTCAATCACTGGGCGCTCGAGCTGGGCGGCCATTGCCGCACGGGGCTCGAGGACAACGTGCGTTTCGATCAGTCGCGGCTCGCGGCCAGCAACGCGGAGCTGGTGGCGCGCGTCGCGGGCCTGTGTACCGAGTATGGGCGGCGCCCCGCAACGCCGCGGGAAGCGCGCGCGCTGCTCTCCCTGCCCCCCTGCTAGCGGCCCCGCTGCTCGCGGCCCCGCGGGGCACCGCGCCGCTAGCTCTGGCGGCGCTCGATGCCGGCGGCCGTCAGTAGGTCAAACAACGCGGCAGGGTTCTGCAGCGTGCCCGGATTCACCACGCCCTCGACCGGCGCCCCGCTGAGCAGGCGCTTGATCGGCACCTCCAGCTTCTTGCCGCTCAACGTCCGGGGCACTTCGCGGATGGCCACGATCTGATCGGGCACATGACGGGGCGAGAGTTTGCTGCGCAGCGCCCGCTTCAGCGTGTCGACGAGCGCGGCGTCGAACGTCTGTCCCGGTGCCGGCACCACGAACAGCCAGAGCTTGCCAGCGCCATCCCCGTCGCTGGTGTCCACGACCACGCTGTCCGACACGAGCCCGAGATCCTCGACCACGCGGTAGAATTCGCTGGTGCCCATGCGCACGCCGCCGCGGTTGAGCGTCGCATCGGAGCGGCCGGTGATGATCGCGCTGCCACGCTCGGTGATCTCGATCCAGTCGCCGTGCCGCCAGACGCCGGGATAGGTCTCGAAGTAGCTCTCGCGATAGCGCTGCCCGTCCGGGTCGTTCCAGAAGCTCACCGGCATACAGGGCATGGGCTCGCGAATCACGAGCTCGCCCACTTGCCCGATCACCGGCTGCCCGCTGGCATCGAACGCCTCGACCTTGGCTCCCAGCGCCCGGCACTGCAGCTCACCAGAGTACACCGGCAAGAGGGGACACGCGCCGACGAAGGCCGTGCACAGATCGGTCCCACCGCTCACCGAGCCGAGCAGCACGTCGCTCGCCACCGCTCGATACACCCAATCGAAACCCCCGCTGGGCAGCGGCGCCCCGGTCGATCCCAGCGAGCGCAGCGCCCCCAGATCCTGTTTTTTGGGTTCGATGCCCGCGGCGCGACAGGCCATCAAGAACGGCGCGCTACAGCCGAAGTAGCTGACCCGCTCGGTGCTGGCCAGGCTCCAGAGCGCGTTCAGGTCCGGGTAGCCCGGGCTGCCATCGTAGAGCACGATCGTGGCGCCGACGAGCAGACCGCCGATCAGGTAGTTCCACATCATCCAGCCCGTCGTGGAAAACCAGAAGAAGCGATCGGTCTGGCCGAGATCCGAGTGCAACGACAGCACCTTGAGGTGCTCGAGCAGCATGCCTCCGTGCCCATGTACGATCGGCTTGGGCAAGCCCGTCGTGCCAGAGGAAAACAAGATCCACAAAGGATGGTCGAAGGGGACCAGTTCCTGCTCGAAGGGGCCGTCGACACGGCACAGTTCCTCGAAGCCCAGCGTGAGCGGTCCGCCGTCGGGCAGCGCCGCGCTCGCGTCTGGCGCGGCGTCGACGAGCACCGTGGCGGCGAGCGAACTCAGCGCCGCAATCAAGCGCTGCACTTCAGCGCGACGGTCGAAGTGCTTGCCTCCATACCGGTAGCCCTGACACGCGACGAGCACCTTGGGGGAAATCTGCGAAAACCGGTCGAGCACGCTCTCCACGCCAAACTCCGGCGGACAGCTCGACCAGATCGCGCCCAGGCTGGCGCTGGCGAGGAACGCGATCAACGCCTCCGGACCGTTGGTGACGTAGCCCACCACGCGATCCCCTCGCCCTACCCCGAGCCGGCGCAGGCCCACGCGACAAGCGCCCACCGCTCGCCTGAGCTCACCGTAGCTGAGCTCGCGTCGAATCCCCGACTCCGAGCGATGCACGACGGCGACGCTCGAGCCCGGCCACGTTGCGACGCGCGCTGCGTAGTTGAGGCGCGCGCCCGGAAACCAGCGCGCGCCGGGCATGACCCGCGCTTCGAGCACGGCCTCGTCCCTGGCTCCTAGCTCGAAGAAGTCCCAGAGCCCGCCCCAAAAATCCTCGATCTGGTCGACGCTGTAGCGCCAGAGCGCCGCGTAATCCGCAAACGCTAGCCCGCGCTCGCTCTCGAGCCAGCGCAGGTAGCGCGCCATGTTCGAAGCCGCGCTGCGCTCCTGGCTGGGGCTCCACAAGAGCGTGCCGGGGGCACTCGGCGGCTCGGCGTGGGGCTGCTGAGCGGCCGCCGACGTATCCGCCCGCTCACCTGTTCTCTGGTCCATGCTGGCGTCTCAGGGTAGCGCCCCTGCCGGTAGCGGCGCGGCTCCGGATGATACGGCGGCCCCCCATCCGGAAACCAGGCGGGAGGGCCAGCGCGGCCCCCGCGAGCGCCTGGCTGGAAACCCGCCTGTGTACTTCTGGGGTTGCGCTGCGCTGTGCACAACTTCGGACGGGTCGCGCGACCCGCCACGCTTTGCCGCCCAGAGAACCAGAAAAGCTGCCCAGAGGGGTGCGCACGATCAGCGGTCCTTCCTTTGGGGAAGCTGTGGACGACCGGTGGGTAACTGCAGATCTGCGCAGTGCGCCGCCCACCTTATCCGCCAGACTTGCCCCGGATTGGGGCTTTAAACTTGATGCACCCCAATAGGTTGGGGTATACAGGTCTTCTTGGTGAGTTTCCCCCTGAGCAGATTAACCCCTGAGCAAGCTCCCCCTCTGATCGGACGCACAGCCTCTCATCAGCACAGTGAACCTCGGCAGAGTGGCCCTCGGCAGAGTAGCCCTCATCAGAGTGGCCCCAGCCTCCCCCTGGCCCAGCGGCAACGCTAGAGGGTCAGCAGGATCGCTCGGGACCCCTCGGAACTTTCAGCGGCGCCCACCCCCGAACAGGCCGGCGTCTTCGAATCGAGGGCCGGTGACTGAGGTTGAAGTGATGAGGTGGGCTTCCCTGGGGGGGCCGCCCTGCAGAGTCATTGGCCCCGGACAGCGTCACTGGGGCAGCGTCATCGCGGCATTGGGGATCATGCGAGTCATTGATGGCGCTCCGAAGGTGGGCGCTCTGTATTGGTGGAAGACGAGTGGTTGGGAGACGTGGTTGGGTTGGTGACGGAGTGTTGGAGACACGGCAACAGGTGTTGGAGACACTAGTTTTGCAGAGTGGGCTCTGTTTGGAGAGTGGGCTCTGGATGGGGGAACGGACGGGTGCCGCACGGCAGCCTTCGTTTTTTGTAACGCAGGATCTTCAGGCCGCTTCGTAGCGCGGGTGAGTCCTTCTGCAGCACTGATGTCGAATCGGTGCCTCGAGGGCTCGAACGAGCATGAAGCGTCCGGCTTTGACGGATGGCAATTGGGTAGCGCCGGCACGCAGCGGCGAGGAAGGATGATTCGGAGGATGGCACAGCCGACAGTGGTGGGTCAGGATCAGTCAGCGAGCAATACGAGCGTGGCGAAGCACCGCACCGCAGGCGATCTCGAGATCGGACCGGCTTCTTCCCCGCCGGATTCCGTGGCGCCCGGATCTCTGCCGCCAGAAGCCCTGTCACCAGATGCATTGCCATCTGATGCCGCGTCCGCACACGGCGACGCCACCTCCTCTCCGGATTCCGTCCGAACGGGACAACCCAGCGCCCGTAAGACCGGGGCCTCGCGGAACACCCCCCGCGCGAGCAAGTCGCGCCGAGCTGGCTCGGCCGAAGCGGGCCTGCGGCTGGAGCGCAAGTACACGCGCAGCGATCGACCGCCCTTCGAGGATCTGGTCTGGGAGCGCCGCAGCAGCATGATCAGCAACCCGGACGGGTCGCAGGTCTTCCGCATGGATGGCGCGGAGGTGCCGGCAGGCTGGTCGCAGCTCGCGACGGACATCGTGGTGTCCAAGTATTTCCGCAAAGCAGGTGTCGGCGGTGACTCCAAGGTCGGCGAAACCAGCGTGCGGCAAGTCGTGGGCAGAATCGCGCGCACGATTCGCAAAGCCGGTGAAACGTTTGGCGGCTACTTCGCCACGCCCGAGGATGCGGCGGTGTTCGAGGACGAGCTCACCTATCTTCTGGTGAATCAGTACGGCGCGTTCAATTCGCCGGTGTGGTTCAACTGCGGCCTGTATCACGAATACGGCATCCAGGGCTCGGGCGGCAACTGGGCCTGGATGGCCGACGCCGACGTCATCAGCGAGACGACGTACGCTTACGAGCGGCCGCAGTGCTCGGCCTGCTTCATCCAGGCGGTCAACGACGATCTGATGAGCATCTACGATCTCGCCAAGAGCGAGGCTCGGCTCTTCAAGTACGGCTCCGGCACGGGCACCAACTTCAGCTCGCTGCGCGGGCGCCAGGAAAAGCTGTCGGGCGGCGGCACTTCGAGCGGGCTGATGAGCTTTCTCGAGGTGTTGGATCGCGCGGCCGGCGCCACCAAGAGCGGCGGCACCACACGGCGCGCCGCCAAGATGGTGTGCCTGGACATGGATCATCCCGAGATTGCCGACTTCGTGCAGTGGAAGGTGCGTGAGGAGCGCAAGGCGCAGGCACTGATCCGCGAGGGCTACGACTCGGATTTCAACGGTGACGCCTACCACACGGTCAGCGGACAGAATTCCAACAACTCGGTGCGCGTGACCGATGAGTTCATGCACGCGGCCCTCGCTGGCGGCAGCTGGCAGACGCGAGCCCGTACGACGGGCGAGGTGGTGGACACGCTGGACGCGCGTGAACTCTGGGACCTGATCGCGCAGGCCGCCTGGGGCTGCGCGGATCCCGGCGTGCAATACGATACGACGATCAATCGCTGGCACACCTGCCCGAACACGGCGCGCATCAATGCGTCCAACCCGTGCTCCGAGTACATGTTTCTCGACAACTCGGCGTGCAACCTGGCCTCGCTGAACTTGACGAAGTACCTGCGGGAAGACGGCAGCTTCGACGTCAAAGGCTATCGCCACTCGGCCGAGGTTTTCCTGCTGGCGCAAGAGATCCTGGTGGATCTGTCGAGCTATCCCACGCAGCACATCGCCAAGAACTCGCACGACTACCGCCCGCTCGGGCTCGGTTACGCGAATCTGGGCACGCTGCTGATGGTGCTCGGCATTCCCTACGATTCCGATCGGGGTCGCTCGATGTCGGCCGCGCTGACCGCGATCCTGTGCGGCCGCGCCTATCGTCAAAGCGCGCTGATCGCCAAATCCAAGGGGCCCTTTGCGGGCTACGAGAGCAACCGCGAACCGATGTTGCGCGTGATGCGGATGCATCGCGAGGCGGCGTACGCGATCAATCGCGACCAGTGCCCGGAAGAGCTGTGGCGTGCCGCCACGGAGGACTGGAACGACGTGGTCAGTTTCGGAGAACAGCACGGCTTCCGCAATGCGCAGGCCACCGTGCTGGCGCCCACCGGCACGATCGGGCTGCTCATGGACTGCGACACCACCGGGGTCGAGCCGGACTTTTCGCTGGTCAAGTTCAAGAAGCTGGCCGGCGGCGGCTACTTCAAGATCGTCAATCAGTCGGTCCCCGAAGCACTGCGACGCCTGGGCTACTCCCCGGCCCAGTGCGCCGAGATCGTGGCCTACGTCTCCGGAACCAATACCGTGCTCGGCGCGCCGCACATCAATCGGCAAAGCCTGAAGGCGGCCGGTCTGAACGACGACGACCTGGCCAAGATCGAAAAGGCCCTGCCCGGCGTCTTCGAACTGAGCCTGGCGTTCGCTCCGTGGGTGATCGGCAAGGACACGTACACGCGCCTGGGCATCAACTCGGACACGCTGTCGCAGCCCGGCTTCAGTCTGCTCGGACATCTCGGCTTCAATTCGCAGCAGATCGGCGTGGCGAACGATTTCATCGTCGGTCGCATGACCATCGAGGGTGCGCCCCATCTGCTGCCAGAGCACTACGCCGTCTTTGATTGCGCGAACCGCTGCGGGCGGGAGGGGCAACGCTTCCTGGCACCCATGTCGCACATCAAGATGATGGCGGCGGTGCAGCCGTTCCTGTCCGGAGCCATCAGCAAGACCGTCAATCTGCCGAACGATGCCAGCGTCGAAGAGGTCAGGAAAATCTATGAAGACGGCTGGAAGTTGGGACTGAAAGCCGTCGCGCTGTATCGAGATGGGTGCAAGGCGTCCCAGCCGCTCTCCAGCTCCACGAAGCAGGCCAAGGCGGATGCCGCGGAAGAGGCAGAGAGCGTGGCCTCGCCGGAGGTCGCACCGGTGGCAGAGCTCGACCTGCGCAGCCGCCCCGAGGGCTCGCGAGTTCGCTTGCCGCAGAAGCGCCGTGGTTTCACGCAGGAGGCCCGCGTCGGTGGCCACAAGGTGTTCTTGCGTACCGGCGAGTACGAAGATGGCACCCTGGGCGAGATCTTCATCGACATGCACAAGGAAGGCGCCGCGTTCCGCTCACTGATGAACTGCTTTGCCATGGCAGTGTCGGTGGGCCTGCAATACGGCGTGCCGCTGTCGACGTACGTCGAGCAATTTACCTTCACTCGCTTTGAGCCGCACGGGGTGGTCAGCGGGCATCCCAACATCAAGTTCTCGACGTCGATTGTCGACTACATCTTCCGGGTGCTGGGCGTGGAGTATCTGAAGCGCTACGACTTCGCGCAGGTTCAGCCGGAACCCGAGGCTCCCGCCATCGATGACCCGGCGCATCCGACGGGCCTGGCCATGGCGGCCCAGAGTGAAGCGGCTCCGGTATCGACGCCGGCGCCTGCCACGACCATCAGCCGCAACGACAGCCGTGAATCGAAAGCGCTCGCCGCAACCAGCGCCCGCGCGGACAATCCTCGTCCGGAGAGTACTCGTACCGCCGCAGCCAGCGCGCGAGCCGCAGCCAGCGAGCACGATCCACTCACGCAGCAGCTCGAGGAAATGATGGGCGACGCACCGGTGTGCGACGGCTGCGGCCACATCACGGTCAGAAACGGCGCCTGCTACAAGTGCCTCAACTGCGGCAACTCGATGGGCTGCAGCTGAACGGCTCC
>Ga0315912_10000267_pt1 | contig 107610 bp, 78 predicted proteins | sample VfabasoilMG_FD_204469 | JGI IMG/M metagenome (GOLD analysis project Ga0315912, IMG submission 204469) | Garden soil microbial communities collected in Santa Monica, California, United States - V. faba soil | ecosystem: Environmental > Terrestrial > Soil > Garden | place: USA: California... | reverse complement strand
CGACGGCCGTGGAGCCGTTGTCGGAATAGAAGACGCGGGACAGACCGGGCGGAGCGCGCAGAGACAGGGCCTCGGCCAGCGCAACCGCAGGCTCGTGCGTGATGCCTGCAAAGGCGACGTGACAAAACTCCGCAGCCTGGCTCCCCAGCGCAGCCACCAGGCGAGGGTGATTGTGTCCCAAGAGGGAGGTCCACCAGGACGAATTGCCGTCCAAGAACGTGCGCCCGTCCACGTCCAGCAGGCGCGAGCCCTCTGCGCGCGCGATCACGAGCGGTTTGCCGCTCTCGAGGTAGGGCCCCATCGGCGTATACGGGTGCCAGACGTAGCGCTTGTCCCGGCGCACCAGCTCGGCGCGTTCAGCTGGGTTCATGGTCACCTTCCCGGCTCTCGCTGGGCTCTTCCACGGCGAGCATGCTGGACGAAAGCTGGCGCCTACGCGAGAGCGGCGCTTTTGCGCTGGAGATGGGCATTTCGCTGATCCGCTCCACGGCCAAGCGCAAGGTGACCGTCGTGCCCACACCCGGTTGGCTGTCGATGGTGAGCTCGCCGCCGTGCGCCTCGACGATGCGTTCGGCGATGGACAGGCCGAGGCCCGTGCCCCGGGGCTTGGTGGTGAAGAAGGGCTTCTTGGCACGCTTCAGGTCGGCAGGGTTCATGCCAACCCCGTGGTCCTTCAGGGCGACGATGGCGGCGGGCTCGCCGTCGGAAAAGTGCCCCCGCGAGATGGACAGAATCACGCGGCCGCCCTGCGGCATCGCTTGCAAGGCGTTCGCCATCAGATTGTCGAGGGCCAGGCGGAAGAGCCCCGCGTCCACCATGACCGAACCCAGCTCTTCCGCCGATGCCGCCGTGAGTACCACCTCGTAGCCTTCCTTGCAGGCGACACGCAGCTGCTCGCAGATGTCGTAGAGAGAAACCGGAACACGTGCAGCGTCGATGGGCCGGGAGAAGCGCAGGAGCTCCTCCACCAACTGATTCAGTCGCCGCGATTCCTCGTCCACGATGGATAGGAGCGTGTCTCGGTCTGCCTCGACCAGCGCCGGGCGGCGCATGCCGGAGGCGGCGTTCATGATGATGGCTAGAGGATTGCGCACCTCGTGCGCGATGGAGGCGGCGAGCTCGCCCACGAGCGCCAGCTGCTCCTTCTTGAAAAGCTCGCGCTGAACCAGCTCGAGCTCTGCGTAAGAAACCTCGAGCTCCAGGGTGCGTTCGGCCAAGCTCGACGTGGTCTCGCGCAGCTTGTCTTCGGCGCCACGCAGCTCCCAAAGCAGGCCGAGCACGATCGACAGCGCGTACACCCAGAGCAGCGCTTCCGTCAGCAGGGTGCTCTCATTCCGCAGGACGAAGCGGGCCAAGTCGTAGAGTCCAGCCGGGCCCATGAACGTCAGACAGGCGAGCGGCAACATGCTGCTCTTCTTCCCCTGGCGCACCGCGCGCCAGAGCAGCACCCACGACAGCACGAGCAGCACCCCGACCCACGCGGTGAGCAGGTGCGCGAGCTGGACGTCGGGCGTGGCAGGGAACGACTGCCCGAATGCGGGACTTCGCCGTACGGCAAGCAGGTACTCGCCTGCCACCAGAAGGCCGGCGGCAGCGTAGACGACGCGGAGGACCGACCTCGGCTGCTGCATGTCGCAGTAGTGGGTCAGGAAGTGGGCGTTGAAGAGCGGAGCCAGAACGAGGGCCCACACAATCAAACGGGTGCCCAGGTACGTGTGCGAGAGCGATGTATCCGTCGCAATGAGCCAAACACCCAGGGCCGACAGCGCCAAGTGCGAGGTCGCGGCGCCGAGCAGGAGGTAGCCACGTCCCGGAAAAAGGCGGCTCGCCAGGGCCAAGAAGACCGCCAAACCGGCATAGACCATGGCCCAAATGGGGGCCCCGACCAGCAGGCCCTGACTCATGGCGCTGGGCCCTTTGGCCGAGCATCGGCGTTGATGGTGACCGTGCGCTCGCTCGCGCCGATCAGCTTACCCGCAGCATCGAAGCAGCGGACACCCAGGCGATGGTCGCCGCTCGGTAGGCCGCGTGCCAGCGCCGAAAGCCCGGGAGCCAGGGAAAGCGGGTCCGCGTCCCGGGTGAAGTATTCGAGCCGCCGCACGTCCGCGGAGAGAGGTGCTGCCAGGAGCTCGACCTCGGCGCTCGGAGAGGTGTGCACCGTGCCGCCGGGCGAAAGCAGGGCACACTTCGCCTCGCTGTCCAGACGCGGCAGCTCGAGCTCGATCTGAAAATGCACGACGGAAAGCTCGACCTCGCTCGCCGTTTGGATGAACGCGACCAGTGTGTGCCAACCGGGCGCGAGCTCGCGGTCCTCGTCCACGACGCTGCGAAGCGGCACCGTCCGCGCCAAGAGGGGACGCGGCGACTGGTCGTCGAGCACGAGGAGCAGGCTGCCCTCGTCGGTCGCTCGGATTGCGCGGGGGCCCCCGGCAGAAAGCGCCTTGTCCTCGAACTCCGTACGGCTGAAACGCGCGCCGTCGTCGAGCGCGATCAGGTCGGGAGCCGGGCGAAACGTCCGCGCGGGTCCCTCGGCCAGCACGGCGACTGGCGTTTTCGGAGTGCTCGAGGCCGGTGTCGCGCTGACAGCGGACGACGGCGGTGCCGGCGGCCCGCCCACCGCGTGCTGCCCCGTTCCGCTGACGCCGCGCTGGCAGCCGAGCCACGAGGCCGGAGCCAAGAGTAGAATCGGCAGCACGAGCCAAGACGCTCGCGCCCATGGCGCCCGCGGCTGCGCCGCCGCTCCGCGTGGCACGCCAGTAGGCCAGAATGGCGTCCAGCGTCGACTCGTGCAATGTCGACTCATGTCGAGGCCACGCGGACTCTACCGGGGCGCCAGGGCCCTCGCCACCCAGAGCGCTCCCCGGCACTTTGTCAGGCAGAGAGGGGTCCCTTGCGGCGCCCCTGGAACGAGGCCTATCTCGGGCCCAGTCACCCGATGAGCTACCTGGTTCTGGCCCGCAAGTGGCGCCCGATGAGCTTCTCCGACTTGGTCGGGCAAGAACACGTGAGCAAAACCCTGGCGAGCGCGATTGCCTCCGGGCGCATCGCTCATGCCTTTCTGTTCACGGGCGTGCGCGGTGTGGGCAAGACGACGAGCGCTCGCATCCTGGCCAAGGCGCTCAATTGCCTCGGCACCTCCGGCGATGGCAAGGACGCCGGTCCGACCATCGAACCGTGCCTGACCTGCGCAGCTTGTCGCGAGATCGCAGCCGGCACGGACATGGACGTGCGCGAGATCGATGGCGCCTCCTACAACGGCGTCGACGAGGTACGAAAGCTGCAGGACTCCCTGCCCTACAGGCCTACGCGCGATCGGTACAAGATCATCATCGTCGACGAGGTCCACATGCTTTCGAGCGCTGCCTGGAACGCGTTCCTCAAGACGCTGGAGGAGCCGCCACCACACGTGAAGTTCGTGTTCGCAACCACCGAAGTGCACAAGGTGCCGGTCACCATCTTGAGCCGCGTGCAGCGCTTCGATTTCAAGCTGATTCCCGCGCGCACCATCGCAGAGCGCCTGCGCTACGTCCTCGGCAAGGAAGGCGTGAGCTTCGACGAGGCGGCGATTTCTATCCTGGCCCAGAAAGCGGCGGGCAGCATGCGCGACGGCATGAGCCTCTTGGACCAGGTGATCGCCTTCGCTGGCGACACGCTGCGCGGCGACGACGTGGCCCAGGTGCTCGGCGTGGCCAGCCGCCGGGCCTTGCTCGATCTCGCCCGTGGGCTGGTGCAGGGCGATGCGGCCGGCTGCCTCTCCATCGTGGCGGAGGTTGCCGAACAGGGGCTCGACATCGTGCAGCTGGCGCGCGAGCTCTTGTCGGTCCTGCGTCACTTGGTGGTCGCACGCATCGCGAAGGACGCGGACGAGCTGATCGACCTTCCCGACGAAGAACGACTCGAGGTCCGAGAGCTTGCGCGCGCCGCCACGGACAGCGACCTCTTGCGCTTGCACCAGGGTTTCTCCAAGGGATTCGACGACGTGAGTCGCGGCGCCGATCCGCGAGCGAGCCTGGAGATGCTGCTGGTCCGCCTGGCGCTTCGGCCGCCGCTCTTGCCGCTGGACGAGCTCCTGCTCCGGCTGGGCGCGTTGGAGAAGCGCCTGACCTCGGGTCGCGGCGCCCTTCCCCAGAGCAGCGCTCCCGGCGCGCTTTCGCCCAAGGCACAGCCGCAGGCGCCAGCACCAGCGCGCGCCTCCGCAGCCCGGGCCCGCCAGCCTCGCAGCGACGACGCTGGCGGCAAGAGCTCCCCCGAGGGCGCCGCCGACGCGGACCCCGACCCGGCGCCCCCGACGCCCAGCAGAGCCCCGCTCGAAGGCGCGCCTGTGCCCCCGCCGCTCGGCGCAACGGCGCCCGCCCCGACCGCCCCCGCCCCGACCGCGGAGAGCGCACGAGCGCCGCTTCCCGCCGACCTGCTTTCTCGGACGCTCGCCGTGCTCGGCGCCTGCGACCGCTTGCGCGGCGAGGACGGCCTGCTCGCGTCCTACCTGGAACAAGCCGAGGTGCTGGAGCTCGGCCCGACGCGCCTCCACCTGGGGCTCGAGGACGGGTTCCTGTTCGAGCGCGAGCTCACGTCGGAAAAGGCACTAGCCAAGGTCCGAGAGCACCTCTTGCCCGACTTCGAACCCGAGCTCAGCCTCGAATTTTCCAAGGCCAAAGTGAGCTGGTCCATCGGCGCCGTGCGCGCTTGGCTGAGGCAGCGTGAGCGCGAAACGCAGATCGAAGAGCTTCGCAATCATCCCCGTGTCAAACAGGCGGTGGAGGTCCTGGGCGCGCGCATTCGCCAGGTCGTCCTGCCAGAATAGCCGTCAAAGTCACCCTCATGCTGCCTGCCCCCGCCCGTCGCATCATCCAGCTACTCTCCCGCTTGCCCGGCGTTGGTGAAAAGACCGCCCAGCGCTTCGCGCTCGAGCTGATCACGGATCCCGAGCTCGCCCGGGAGCTCGGCCAGGAGCTGGTGGAGCTCGGAGCGCGACTCGGACTCTGCGAGACGTGCGGCAACCTGGCCTCGGTGGAACCAGGCCAGCCGCTCACCTGCTCGGTCTGCGCGGACGGGCGTCGCAGCTCGGGTCTCTTGTGCGTCGTCGCGCGCGTTCAGGATCTCATGGCCATCGAACGCAGCGGGGTGATGAAGGGGCGCTACTTCGTGCTCGGGCGCCTGCTGTCGCCGCTCGATGGCATCGGGCCGGAATCCATTCGTCTCACCGCGCTCGAGGCACGCATCGAGAAGGACCAAGTGCGCGAGGTCATTCTGGCTACCCCGCCGACGGTCGACGGTGAAGCGACGGCGCTGTACCTCGCCCGCGAGCTTCAAGCGCGGGGGCTCGTGGTCACGCGCATCGCGTCGGGCGTGCCCCACGGCGGGGACCTCGAGTTCGCCGATCAGATCACGCTCGGCCGGGCGATCGAAGGGCGCCGAGGCGTCGGCTCGTGAGCATCCCGGAGCACGAGCTCCTCACCTGGCTGCTCGTGCCGACGGGTGTCATCTCCGGCGTGATGAACGTCGTCGCCGGCGGCGGCTCGTTCCTCACCTTGCCCGTGCTCTTGGCCATCGGTCTGCCGCCCGACGTGGCGAACGGCACCAACCGCATCGCCGTGATCATGCAGGCGCTCGTGGCCGGAAAGACCTACGAAGGCGAAGGCCAGCTCGACTGGGCTCTATTCTGGCGCCTCCTGCCGCCGCTTCTGGTCGGAGCGATCCTCGGTGCGGGCCTCGCCACGTGGCTCGATCCGACCCAACTGCGCTTCAGCTTCGGCGTGCTCTTCCTCCTACTCGGCAGCTGGCTCCTGCTGCGCGATCTGCGCGGCGCGCCGCCAGCCGACTCCACGCCAGGCACCGAGATTGCCGTCCCGCCGGGAGCGCGCTTCAAAGAGCCCGCACTCCTCTTCTTGATCGGGATCTACGGCGGCTTTCTCCAGGCCGGAGTGGCGCTGTTCATTCTGCTGGTCACGGTGCGCCTCTTCGGCGAATCGGCGCTGCGCGTGAACGCGATCAAGCTGCCGCTCGTGATGACCTTCACCGTGCCGGCATTCCTGATCTTCGTTTGGGCCGGGCAAGTGAGCTGGTGGCCTGGCCTCTTGCTCGCGGCTGGCAGCGTCGTGGGCTCCTTCTTGGGGGTGCGCGTGACCATGCTCGGCGGGCCCACGCTGATCATGCGGGCGGTCACGGTGGTGCTCGTCGTCACGGGTCTGGTCCTGGTCCTGACCTGAGCGCCCAGGCCAGCGAGCCCAGCCGAGCGAGGTCAGGCCAGCGAGCGCAGGCAGTGCGCGCGGAAGGCGGCGAGCAGCTCCGCAGAGATCGGGCCCGGTCGGCCCGCGCCGATGGGCTGCCCGTCTACTTCGACCACGGGGACCAGTTCGCGTACGGAGGACGAGATGAACACCTCGCGAGCGCTCTTCAACTCCGAGAGCGTCGGCGTGCGCTCGGCCACGGGGCGCCCGAGCTCGCGCGCCACTTCGAGCAGGTGTTTGCGGGTGATCCCGCTCAGGATGCCGGCATCGAGGGGCGGCGTGCACAGGGCTGCGTCCGCGTCGACCCAAAATACGTTGGAGGTCGCGCCCTCCAAGACTCGGCCGGACCCATCGACGATCAGCGCCTCTCTCGCCCCGGCGGCTACGGCCTTGCGCGTGGCGAGCACGGCGACCAAGTAGTTCCCGAGCTTGGCGCCGCTGGCCTCGGTGTGGTCTGCCAGCCTCGGCACGCCGTAGGTCACGACCGAGATGCCGCTTTCGTAGACGCTCGCGGCTGGAGGCGAGAGGGGCGTCACGATGAGCACACGCAAGGGCGAGGTGGCCAAGCCCGGATCCAAGCCAAGCGCCCCGACGCCGCGCGTGATCATGAGGCGCAGATAGAGCTCAGGAGCGTCCCAGTTGCGGCAGGCGGCCTCGAGCTCGGACAGCAGCTCTGCTGGACCCACCGGCAGATCGATGAACACCTTGCGCGCGCTCTCCTCGAGCCGGGCGACGTGCTCCGCCGCGGCGAATGGCCGCCGGCCGTAGGTACGCAGCGTCTCGAACACCGAGTCGCCGTAGAGGAACCCGCGATCGAACACCGAGACCACCGCGCCCCGAGCAGCAGACTCCGCACCGTCGATCCAAACGCGTGCCTCGCGCAGGGGCTCGGGCAGGAGCAGCTCCGCGGCTGGGGTAGACGCGCTAGAAATTTGCGCCTTCATGGGAACCGGAGTTTGACGTGGCGCGGCTCCAATAGCACGCTGACCGGACCTCGAAGAGTCCCTTTGCTGGCCGTGTATCTCCGGAATCGCCCCCCGCCCATGGCCTCCCTCGCGCTGCTCGTCGGCGGCGCCTGGGCTGCGCTCGCCTGCGACAGCTTCGTGCCGACAGCGCCCGCGGATCCTCCCGCCGAAGCCTGCGACCTCAGCGGCGGCGAGCCGCCCGAGGCGCGCCTGCTCACCAGGAGTGAGTACCGACGCACGGTACAGGCTCTGCTCGGCGAGCCCGACGACCCCACCCTCAGCTTTCCGCACGAGCCCGAGGTCGACGGCTTCAACAACAGCGCGAGCTCGCACCGGGCCAACCCGCTCCTGGTAGAGAGCTTCCTCAGAGCCGCCGCCTCCCTCTCCACACGAGCCCGCGAGCGCGGCCTGGGCCTCCTGGTGCCGTGCGAGGGGGACGACGCCGTCTGCGCCGACCTCTTCATCGAAGACTTCGGGCGACGCGCCTTCCGTCGCCCTCTAGCGGGAGATGAAGCCACCGCCTTCAAGACGCTGTATTCGCGGCTCGCGCCTTCCTTCGGCCACGAGGACGCGCTCACGGCTGTCGTCGAAGCAGCGCTGCAGTCTCCGCAATTTCTGTACCGCGTCGAAGCACCCCAGCTCGGGGCGGAGTATGGCGTGATGACGCTGGGGCCCTACGAGCTGGCGTCGCGTCTGTCGTACTTCCTGTGGGGGACGATGCCGGACGACGTCTTGTTTGCGGCTGCGGAGAGTGGACAGCTGGACACCAGTGCGGACATCGAACGCGAGGCGAGGCGGCTCCTCGGCGACCCGCGTTCGAAGGAGCGGGTGCGCGAATTCCATCATGCGTGGCTCGGGCTCGAGCACCTGCCCAGCGTGGCGCGTGAGGGTGCGCCGGCGGGCCTGGGTACGTCCCTCCAAGAGTCGATGAATGCGTTCGTCGACGAAGTGTTTTGGGCCGAAGGCGCCTCCGTCTCGGATTTCTTCACTTCTCCCACCGTGTACGTCGATGCCGTGCTCGCCTCCGCCTACTCGCTGCCCCCACCCAGCGCTGGCATGGTCGCCCGCGACCTATCTCCACGCCGCACGGGGCTACTCACACAACCGGCGCTGCTCACGCTGCTGTCGAACGACGACCAGTCGTCCCCGATTCGCCGTGGCGTCTTCGTGCGCGAGCGCCTGCTCTGCGCCCCGGTTCCGGCACCGCCGCCGTCCGTGGACAATTCTCCGCCCGACCCCGACCCGACCTTGACCACGCGTCAGCGCTTCGCCGTGCACACGGAGGACCCGGAGTGCGCCAATTGCCACCTCGTCATCGACCCCATCGGCTTCACGATGGAGGGCTTCGATCAGATCGGTCGCATGCGGGCCACCGAGAACGGTATTGCCGTCGACACCAGCGGCGAGCTGATCGAGAGCGGCGACCCGAGCATCGACGGCCCCGTGGCCGACGCCACGGAGCTCAGCGCGCGCCTGGCAGACTCGCCGACGGTTGCCCGTTGCGCCATGAGCAAATGGTTCACCTTCGCGCTCGGTCGTCCCCGCACGTTCACCGACGAGTGTGCGCTCAGCTCGGCCTACGACCGGATCCAGGCGAGCGGCGGCAACCTGGTCGAGATGTTCGTCGCGCTCACCACCAGTCCCGCCTTCCGCGTCCGCGCCCCACACGCAGAGGAGAACGCGCCATGAAGCCCACTCGCGGAAAGCAGAGTCGACCCAGCCGGCGTCACTTCCTGCGTGCGTCCGTCGGCGCCCTCGCCCTACCCCTCCTGGATTCGCTGCGCGCCGATGCGGCCGATAACGCCACTCCTCCCAAGCGCTTGGTGCTCGTCTACACGCCCAACGGCACCGCGCCCGAGGCCTGGTTCCCCACGCCGGGAGCGAGCACGACGGACTTCGCCCTGGGCTCGATTCACCAGCCGCTCGCCGCATTCAAGGACCAGCTCCTCTTGTTCAAGGGCGTCCATTCCGCGGTCGGTCAGGATGCGAACAACAACGGTGGACCCCATCAGCGCGGCATCGGCTCGCTGTTCACGGGGCAGATGCTCGGCATGGGCGAGTTCAAAGACGGCTGTGGCTCTTTGGCTGGTTGGGCCGACGGCCCCAGCATCGATCAAGAGGTCGCGACCCTGATCGGCCAAGACACCCTGCTCAAGAGCCTCGAGCTCGGCGTGCGCTGCATGGACAACGACGTCCAGGGGCGCATCTGCTACGCGGGTCCCGGGCTGCCGCTCCCACCGATCAACGAGCCCATCAACACCTACGAGCGGCTCTTCTTCCGCACCACCTCGGCCCCGGACGCCAACTTGCGCGCCGAGACCATCCTGAACGCCGTAAGTGACCAGTTCACGGCTCTGCGGCCGCGCCTGGGCCGAGAAGACCGCGAGAAGCTCGACGCACACCTCGGCCTGGTCGAGGACTTGGAGCGCAGGATGGGCATCGGTCAACCGAGCGGAGGTTGCGCCTCACCGTTGCCTCCGCCGGGAGACATGAATGCCGATAGCGAAGACACCATGCCATCGGTGAGCCGCTTGCAGCTCGACCTGCTGGCGGTGGCATTCGCCTGCGATCTCACGCGCGTGGCAAGCGTGCAGTATTCGACTGGCTTCAACCGCATCCGTTACCCCTGGGTCCAAAGCTTCGAAGAAGGACACGCGCTCAGCCACTCCGGCGACAGCGACGTCGACTCCTGGAGCCGCTTGGCATCGCGCCAGACCTGGCACGCGAGCGAGCTCGCTTACCTGATGCAGAAGCTGAGCGAGATCCCCGAAGGGGACGGCAGCGTGCTCGATAGCACCCTCATCGTCTGGGGCACCGAGGTCGGCAAGGGCAACTCCCACACCTTGAACGACATCCCGTATCTGCTCGCTGGATCCGCGGGTGGCGCGCTCGACACCGGGCAGTACCTGCAGCTGGACAATGTCAGCAACTCTCGGCTGCTCCTCACCATTCTGCGCGCCTACGGCTACGACCACGCGAGCTTCGGCCACGCCGACTACGCGGGCGACGAGATCCCGGGGCTCTTGGCCTGACGGATCGGTGGCCTGACGGATCAGGGCGTGGTCACGATGCGCGAAGCAGGGACGACCTCGTCCCAGGCCGACTCGTGCGCTTCGTAGTGGACCTTGAACTCGGTCGGGCTTTTGAGCTCGAGCACGACGGCGCGATAGACCGAGCCGCGCCACATGACCTTCACGCGGTCGCCGGCCTTGTAGCGGCCGAGCTGCGTCTGGTCCTCTTGGCCCTCGGCCTTGGCTTGCGCCAGCCGGATCTTCTTGGGCGGCGGGGGGTGGGCCGGACTCGGGCCGGCGCGACCTCGGATGCGCGGTAGCGAGACGTCTTCGTCCCAGCGCGCCGGGTAGCCCTCGAAGTGGACGCGAAAGACGGAGCTCGACTTCTGCTTCACGATGAAAGCTGGATACACGTGGCCTTCGTCGCCCCATTCGACCAAGACGTGGTCGCCGATCTGGTAGGGGCGCGTGCAGGCCGGTCCCAAGAGCAGAGCGAAGAGCAAAGGCACCCACGTCAGCGCGGGCTGGACAGCGCTCGAGCGTCGCGAGAGTCGAACGGAGCTCCAGTCAGCCATCGACGGGGATTGCCTCGTCCATGCGACTGGCGCGTGCGAGCTCACTTCGTGCCAGCAGGACGGACGAGAGCACGATGACCAAGAAGGCGCCGAGGGCGCCGCCCTGCCACGCTGGGGTCCAGAAATCGAGCTGCAGCGCCGGGATCCGCAGCACGGCGGCCAGAGTCGTCACCAAGTTGAAGCCGACGTGCGCTGCCACGCTCGGCCAGAGGGACCCGCTGACGGCGCGCAAAAACGTGAGGTAGGTAGCCACCAGAAGAATGGGGGCGAGCAGCTCCAGCCGCGGATGGCTCAGAGTGAACCCGATCCCGGTGATGAGCCCCGCCTGAAGGCCGGACCGGCCGCTCCGCCTGAGGGCGCCAAAAACTGCGCCGCGAAAGAAGGCCTCTTCCGCGAATGGAACCAGGGCGGCGAGCACCAGGACGAGCAGCACCGAGTGGAGCAAACCGTGCGGCTCGAGGAGAGCTGCCTGCTCCGCCACGAACTGCTCGACGTCCTTCATGTACCAGCTCTCGATGTGGACGATCCCCTCCGCCGGTACTTGCGCCAGGGCGCCGCCGAAAAAACCGAGCGGGATGAACCAGGGCGAGGTGGGCCGCAGACCCAGCGTGGCGCTGACGCTGTCTCCGCCCGGGTGACGACTGGTGAGCAGCGCGGCGGTGAGCAGGAACGCCACGGCGCTCAGAGTGCCCATCGAAACGAGATCGCTCTTGGCCTCCTCGCGGACGGCGACGAGCAGGAGCAGACCGAGCACCCCCCAAAGCAAGGCCGTGGACATCCAGAACACGGCGTGGATGGCGCCGAAGTGGCTCGACGTCGACGTCGGAGCGTTCAAGGCCAGGCTCCGAGGTGGGCGGAGACGCCGCGCTTTTGCACGCTGTCCTGCGCCTGGCCGCTGGACCGCTCCGGGTGATTGACGGTGAAGTGCAGCCCGCGGCTCTCCCTGCGCACCTGCGCGGCCCTGATCACGAGCTCAGCCACGGTCTGGATGTTGCGCAGCTCGAGCAGGTCGCGGGTAACCAGATACTTCCAGTAGTACTCGCGGATTTCCTGCTCGAGCAGGGTCACTCGGTTGGCGGCACGCTCGAGGCGTTTGTCGCTGCGCACGATGCCCACGTAGTTCCACATCAGACGCCGAATTTCGTCCCAGTTCTGCGTGATGATGACCGCCTCGTCGCTGGGGATGGCGCCGCCCGTTTGCCAGTCCGGCGCTTCCGGCAAGGGCTTCTGCCGCAGCTCGGCGATCTGCGTCTCGAGCTTGAGCGCTGCTTGCTTGGCGAAGACGAGCCCTTCGAGCAAAGAATTGGAGGCCAAACGATTGGCGCCGTGCAGCCCCGTGCACGCCGTCTCGCCGATGGCGAAGAGGCCCGGCACGCTGGAGCGACCGAAGAGGTCGCTGGAGACGCCTCCACACGAGTAGTGCGCAGCCGGCACCACGGGGATGGGCTCCTCCGAAATGTCGATGCCGTACTGCGCGCAGCGCGCAAAGATGGTGGGGAAGCGGTCCTGGATGAACTGCCGGGACTTGTGGGTGATGTCGAGCAGCACGTGCTCGGAGCCGGTGCGCTTCATCTCGAAATCGATGGCGCGGGCCACCACGTCACGCGGTGCCAAATCGGTGAGGTCGTGATGGCGCTTCATGAACGGGTCGCCATCTGGCAGGCGCAGCACCGCCCCTTCGCCGCGCAGCGCCTCACTGACGAGAAAGCTCTTGGCGCGCGGCTCGAACAGAACGGTGGGGTGGAACTGGAAGAACTCCATGTTGGAGATCTCGGCTCCGGCGCGGTACGCCATGGCGACTCCATCGCCCGTCGCCACGTCTGGATTCGACGTGTAGAGGTACACCTTACCCGCCCCACCCGTAGCCAGGATGGTCGCCCGAGCCAGGAGCTTGTCGACGCGACCGGTTTTTTCGTCCAGCACGTAGGCGCCGACGCAGCGCTCCGGTTTGCCGCGCTCCGCGGAGACGATGAGGTCGACCCCCATGTGCCACTCGAGCACTCGGATCCGCGGGTGGCTTTCGATGGCCGCCACCAAAGCCCGCTGAATCTCGGCTCCCGTGACGTCCCCGGCGTGAGCGACGCGGCGCGCGCTGTGACCACCTTCGCGCCCGAGGTCGAGCGCTCCGCTTTCTTTGGCAGTGAACGTGGCCCCCAGATCCATCAGCCAGCGCAGGACCTCCGGCCCCTGACGCACGCACAGGTCCACGGCCTCGCTGCGGCACAGACCGGCGCCCGCCACGTGCGTGTCCTCGGCGTGGTTCTCGAACGAGTCCGCCGGATCGAGGACCGCCGCGACGCCACCCTGGGCCCAGCCGGTTGCGGATTCACTCATGGAGCGCTTGGTGACGACCAAAACGTCACCGAACTCCGCTGCGCGCAGCGCAAACGAGAGTCCCGCAATTCCGCTACCAAGGACCAGAAAATCGGCGCTGCCGCTCATGAGGAGCCGCTCTCATACCCCAAGAAATGCGCGGTCGTCCCGTTTTGCCCACCAGAGCCAAGAGCACGAGCCCGCGGACATTTTGCGAGCAAGGCCGGTCTGCCTGCCTACTTTTTTCCAGAATTTCAGCGGCTTAAGGCCCACGGGGGGCCTTGACGCGGGGCCTCGCCCCCCTACCTTGGGGGATGCGCGTGCGCGAAAGCGCCCCGCAAAGCTGAGCAGTGGAGCAGCCGGGCCCCTAACGAGGCCCTAGGAGCGAGGAGAGCACGGTGAAAATTCTGGTAGCGCTCAAGCGGGTCAGTGACCCAGACCACGCCAACAAGGTCAAGATTGGAGCCGGCGGCAGCGCCGTGGACACCTCGGGCCTCGAATGGAAGGTCAACCCCTTCGACGAGTACGCGCTCGAGGCTGCCCTGCGGCTGACCGAAGACGGCAAGTCGAAGGCGCACGAGGGTGAAGTGGTGGTGGTGACCTTGGGCAACAAGGACACCGAGACCACGTTGCGCTCGGCCCTGGCAACCGGGGCGGACCGCGCCATTCGAGTCGAGGCCGAAGACAGCGCGCTCGACGGCGGCGTCGTGGCCGAGGCGCTGGCCAAGATCTGCGCCGAGGAAAAGCCGGATGTCGTCCTCTTGGGCAAGCAGGCGGTGGATGGCGACTCCAACCAGGTCGGGCAAAGGCTGGCCGAGCTGCTCGATTTCCCGATGGCGACCTTCGCCGCGACCATCGTGGAGGAAGCGGCCGGGACGCTGCTCGTGGGGCGGGAGGTCGACGGAGGCGTCCTCACCTTGCGCCTATCGCCGCCTTGCCTGATCACGGTGGACCTCCGCATCGTCGCACCGGAGAGCGTGTATTCGAAGAAGACCGAGCGCAGCTTCAAGTACCCCGAGGGCGTGCGCTTCGCGCCGCTGCCGGCGATCATGAAGGCGAAGAAGAAGCCGCTCGACACGAAGGCGCTCGCCGCTTTAGGGGCGAGCAAGGCTGCCTCGAGCTACGGTCCCTTCGAGCTGCCCAAGGCGCGCAAGGCAGGCGTTCTGGTCAAGAGCGCCGCCGAGCTGGTGGAAAAACTCAAGACGGAGGCCCGGGTCCTATGAAGGCACTCGTCATCGCAGAGCTGGGTGAAGACGGCTCGCTGAAGCGCGGCTCGCTCTCGGCCATCACCTTCGCCAAGAAGGCCGCCGTAGCGGGCTACGACATCCTCGCGCTGGGCGCGAGCCCGGAGAAGGCGAGCGAAGAGCTGTCGCACCACGGCGCGGGCAAGGTGATTCAGGTCAAGGACGCGAGTCTGCAGCACTACGTGGCCGAACGTTTCGCGCCCACCGTGGCCGACGTCGCGCGCGGCTATCAGCTGGTCCTGGCCACGGCCTCGAGCTTCGGCAAAGACCTGGTGCCGCGCGTCGCAGCGCGCCTGGGCGGGGGCTACGCGGGCGACTGCGCGGACGTGACCAGCGGCGGCGGCAAGCTGAGCTTCAAGCGGCCGATGTTCGCCGGCAATGTCTTCGGCTTCTGCCAGCTGGACGGACCGATTCAGTTTGCCACCGTGCGCCAAAGCGAGGTCGATCCGAGCCAGCCCGTGGACGGCTCGAGCCCCATCGAGAGCGCGCCGCTTTCGGCAGCGACGGCAGCGGCCGCTCGCGTCGAGTTCGTGTCGCTCGATGCGGTGAAGTCGGCACGACCTGAGCTCACCGATGCCAAGGTCGTCGTGTCCGGAGGCCGCGCGCTCAAGGAGCGCTTCTTCGAAGTCATGGAGCCTTTGGCCGACGCGCTCGGTGCGGGCCTCGGTGCAAGCCGGGCCGCGGTCGACGCCGGCTATTGCCCGGGCGACTTCCAGGTTGGCCAAACGGGAAAGATCGTCGCGCCGTCGCTCTACGTGGCCGTCGGCATCTCGGGCGCCATTCAGCACATCGCCGGCATGAAGGGGTCGAAGGTCATCGTCGCCATCAACAAGGACCCGGACGCCCCCATCTTCCAGGTGGCGGACTACGGGCTCGTGGCGGACCTATTCACCGCGGTGCCGGAATTCGTGAAGGCGCTCAAGGGCTGAAAAGAGGGAGCCCAAGGCAGCGCTGACCCAGAAGGCCGAGTACGTCTTGACAGCTGGGTCCGTGGGCATCATTGTCCCCCGCCCCTGCCGGGCCCCCGGCCGGGGCGAGAAAGCGATCGGGGCGTAGCGCAGTTTGGTAGCGCGCACGGTTCGGGATCGTGAGGTCGTGAGTTCGAATCTCACCGCCCCGACAGATCGACAGCTCGACAAGACGGTCTCCTCACGGAGGCCGTTCTGTTTTTTCGCGCTCGGCTTTCCCCACGCGGCCGCAGCGCCTTGCGACTTGGTCCAGCGGGCGCGACACTGCACGCCTAAAGACGACGCGACATGCCCGCCATCTCCCACCCCATCCTGGCCTGGTCCGGCTTCATCGCGCTCATCCTGTTCTTGCTCGCCATCGACCTCGGGCTCGTGCACCGCGGCCAAGGGAGGATGAGCACCTCGGCGGCGCTGCGCTGGACGGCCGTCTGGATCGTGATTTCGCTGCTCTTCTCCGGCGTGGTCTACATGCTCTACGAGGGCCCGTGGGGGCGCGAGCTGTCCGCCGGCCTGCCCAAGGGCATGGAGACCGTGGACGGACAAGACGCCGTCTTCAAGTACCTGACCGGCTACCTGATCGAGAAACTGCTCAGCCTCGACAACATCTTCGTCATCGCCGTCATCCTGGCCGCCTTCAAGGTGCCGGAAGAGTCGATGCACCGCGTGCTCTACTGGGGCATCCTGGGCGCGCTCATCTTGCGCGGCGTCATGATCGGCGCGGGCACCGCCGCGCTGCGCCAGTTCCACTGGCTCATCTACCCATTGGGTGCGGTGCTGATCTGGACGGCCTACAAGATGCTGCGCGCCGGGGAGGATGGCGACGACGTGGACGTCGACAAGAATCCACTCGTCCGGGTCGCACGGCTCATTTTCCCCGTGTTACCCCCGAAGAACCCCGGAGAGTTCTTCACCTGGCACGAGGGCAGGATCGCCATCACGCCCGTCTTCCTGGCGCTCCTGGCCGTCGAGGCCTCCGACGTCCTCTTCGCGGTCGATTCGGTGCCCGCCATCTTCGCGGTCACGCTCGACCCCTTCATCGTCTTCACGTCGAACATCTTCGCCATCCTGGGCCTGCGCTCGCTCTTCTTCGCCCTGCAGTCGATGCTCGGGAAGTTCCGCCTGCTCAAGCCCGCCCTGGCCGGCATCCTGGCCTTCGTCGGCGTCAAGATGCTCATCTCCTCGTACATCAAGGTGCCGCCCCTCTTGTCGCTGCTGGTGATCGTGGTCGCCGTCAGCACCGCCATCATCCTGTCCCTGGTGATCGAGCGGCGCGAGGACTCGAAGCCGCCTGCGGACGAGTGAGGGAGACGGGGATTCCGAGAGCCGCCGCCACCGTCAGCTGGGCGCCACAGGCTCGTTTCACGGCGCCGGAGGCGCTTCGGCGCCGAGCGAGACCACACACGTCCCCGCGGCGCAGCCAACGCCAACGTCCGTGAACTGAGGATCGAACAAGAGCTCGCACGAGACCGTCGCCTCGAGCATCGCCTGGAAGCTCGCCTGGGCGTCCGCACCGTAGCCGAAGGCTTCGCCCCACAGGGTCGCCTCGTAGCCAGCCAGCCCCAGTCGCTCCAGGCTGCTCCGTCCCTGGGAGTCGACGAGCGTCAGCGCACCCGTCTCGTCCAAGTCGCCGGCCAGAATGCGCGCGCTGCACACCAGGCGCCCGTCGAGGCGCAGCTTGGGCAGGGTCCCGACGGTCGCATCCCCACAGGGGGCGGGACCCGAGCCCCGCATGCCCTGCAAGAGGGCGAGCACTTCCTCCTCCTTCGTCTCGATCTCGTCGGCCGGAGCGCGCGCTGCCTCGCAGAACGCATTCTCCGGGATAGGAGCGGATGCACACCGCCCATCGACACAGGTTTGCCCAGCCTCGCAGCTCCCGGGCTCGCAAGTCCCCATGCACAAGGAGGCGCCGTCCCCCGGCGCTCCGCACTGCGTCATCGCCGCCGACTCGTCCGCGGCAGTGCAGGAGGCGTCCACGGGACCATCACAGTCATCGTCCGTGACGCAGGTCCGCGTGCACAGCCCGCACAAGCAGCTCGCCGCTCCGCAGTCGGCAGGCACATCGCAGGCGACGAGCCAGTTCGAGTTGCTGCCCGTCCCCGTCTGAGCCCCACCATCACAGCCAAAGAAGCCGAGAGCACAAGCCGAAAGGGACAGAACGAACGAACCAGACAGCCCAGCGGTCCTCATCATGGTGCGTCTTCGGCAGCAAGGGTCACGGACTGTCCAAAATAGAAGGATACCTCTTCGCGAGACTCCTCCGGGATTGGATGGAGCTCATTGTACTCCTGCACCGTGTCCCAGAGCTGGTTGACCTCGGCCCGGACGCGCCGGAGCTGATCGAGCACGGCTGGGCGATGCGGATGCTGGGCGTGCAAGTGAAAGGAGAGCGTCGCGCCGCCCACGACGTCGTCGCTGGCGGATTGCGTTCTTCCACGTTCGACCTTGCAGGCGATCGCCCGCGCTACCGCCTGGAAGTGGTCGAGTACGGCGGCCTCCCAGCCCTGCTCGGCACCGACGGGCACCAGGAAGGTGTCCGCGGAGTACCGCGGATCGTCGTCGCCTACGGCCTCTCTCGCTAGCTGACCCTGCGCACACAGGATCTCGAGAGCCTCATCCAGAAGGTCTGCGGGAAGGTTGAGCCTATGCAGGAGCTCCTGACGCCGGATGCCTCCGGAGCGAAACACCACGACCCAGACGATGGGCAGGACTCCCTCCCGCTGCTGCTCGCTGAGCGTGGTCGACAGGTCGCGCTCGGCGGTTACCCCGAACACCGACCCGTCTCCCACGCCCGTGCGGTAGAGGAGCCCGCTCGACACCAGATCACTCAGGACCGACCCGACTGCCATCGGGTCGTCGCGATCGAAGGCTTTCATGATGTCGCGACGCGAGGCGCTGCCCCTGGAGGCCAGATGCTCGATCACCGCCTGCCACAGCGTTCTGTCTCGGTCGGTCGCGCTCTCCGTAATGCGCCGCACCTTCTTCTGATACGTCCGCAGAGCGAGGCCGAACATGTCGGCCGCAACTTTGCGGCCAATGCCCTGCGCTTCGATCTCTCGCGAAAGCTCCAAGAAGACCTGGTCAGCGACGTGAGCGAGAGGGGCGCGAATCCCCGCTGCAGTCGACAGTCGCGCAATGAGGATCGTCGTCTGTTGGACGAGGGCGTCGATCAGCAGCCTGGTGTTCACGGCATCATTCTAGCTCAGGGCGCCCTTGGCGCCTCGCTCGCGTCAGCCAGAGGAGCCCCAGCAAGCACGCGGGCAGAGCCCACGCGGCGCGCGATGGCGGCTCGTGCCAGGCACACTGACAGCCCGCTTGCTCCCCGGTGCCTCCTGGTCCACCGCTCACGCCGCCTGATCCTTGGGCGGGGTCGGCCCCGCCCGTCGCCGCGGCACCAGACGTGCCACCGCTCGAGTCCGAGGCTCCTCCGCTGCCCGAGGTGCTCCCGCCACTTCCTCCGCCGCCGCTGCTTCCGCCACTCCCTAGAACGGGCATTTCGCACGCCGAGTCGAACCCATTGCAGTCCTGATCGATCGCGTCTCCACAGAGCTCGAGCGCGCCGGGATGCACGTCCGCATTTGCGTCGTCGCAGTCGGTGTCGACGCGCGCGCCATCGCCGTCGTCGTCGGGCGGGAGCAAACACTCGGAATCCACGTTGGCTTGCATGCTCGCACACCCCCACTCGCAACTCTCCGTGGAATCGATGCCGTCGATACAGCGCTGTCTCGTGGTCCCGTCCGCGCTGCAGGTCCAGATGGCGCCGAGATCGGGGGGGCACTCGGGCTCCACGGCTTCACACGCCGGTCCGGGCATGCCGAGGTAGGGGCCCTGTTCTACCCAGAGGGAGGTTTCCGTCGGTGAGCAGTCTCCCTCGTAGGGGTCGAGCGCCTCGCCGTACCCAGGGCCCGAGCTTCGAGGTTCGAAGTGGAGGTGAGCGCCGCTGCTACAGCCCGAGCTAGCGATGTGCCCCAGGACCTGCCCGCACTCGACGCTGTCCCCCACCGTGACGGTGACGCTTCCGTTGCGCATGTGACCGTAGATCGTGCGGTGGGTCCCGTGGTCGACGATGACGTGGTTGGCGAAACCGCCGCCGGGAGTGTTCACGCCGCAATCTGGCCCGCCACACATCGTGCAACGATCGAAGCTCCCGTCCGATGCCGTCGTCACGACACCCGCCGCCGCCGCGACGACCTCGTTTCCGTCATCGATGGCGCTATTGCCACCGCGCAAGGAGTAGTCGGTTCCCGTATGGCCAGGATACGTCTCGGAACCGCACGTGTAGTCGGTCTGGTCTCCGTGGTCGACGTGGTACCAGTAGTTGATGCAATCCTCACAGGCGACCGGCCTACTGTAGCTCTGCGCCGACGCACCGCTGGACACGAGCAAGGTCAAGACAAGCGCAGCAACAGGCCGCGCTCGCACCAGCGACTGGGCGCTCATTCCGACCTCGCCGGGAGGACGTGCGATTCCCAAGTCCCAGTCGACGCTTGCCAGCGCACTCGCTGGCCATCGAAGTCGACACGCGACGTATCCGGCGGTGGCGAAACGTAGGCGTCGCCCCAGGGCTGTCCCGTACGCAAGCCGCAATTGGTGACGCAGCGCGCCCCGCTGGCATCGGCGACCCAGACGCCGACCACACCGCCTGGAACCGCACCAATGAAAACGACCGTCCGATCCTGCTTCGGGGCCACGCGCGTCGCGATCCCATGAAACGAAGTCAGGCGCTGGTTTTCTCCGCCTACGGTGAGCCAGTGGACTTCGACGACGTCCCCGAAGCGCGCTGGGTAGGCGATCGATCCATCGCTGGCCCTCGCTGGGAGTCCGTCGGCCTCACGAGCAAGGAGGGAGCTCGATCCGTCTGGGTGAACCAACAAGAGGGCGCGCTGCAAGGTGACGACGACCGCGCCCCGGCGGAACTCGAGCGCGTCGAGGAACTCCTCGGGCAGCTCGACCAACGAGCCGTCGCTTTCCCTTCGCGCTAGGCGCACCCGAGGTGCCGCATCGGGGCCGGTCGGTTGCACCGGTGGACGAACCACCACGAGCCTGACGCTCCGCTCCGTGGCGGGCTCGGCCTGCGCAGCGTCCCGAGGGTCGAGCTCGACCTGCCCGCAGGCCATGGTCAGCCAGCCGCAGGCCAGGGAGGCGCCGAGACGCGAAGTCGTCCTCCGTGTCCGCTTCCAAAAATGGGAGAATACTGCACCCCTGGGCTCTGCGAGCTGCACGGCCAGGGTATGCACCGCGCCCCCCAGTGCTCGGGAGATGTCCGTTTCTTCACCACCACGCGGGTCCTGGCCGTCGGAAGCGCGGAGCCCCTGCTGGATCAGAGCATCAGCGCGGCTGGACGAGCCTGATCGACGGCGGCAGCGGTGGCTCCATCTCGAAACCGAGGAAGTAGTCCACGTGGTGGGACTGCTTGTATCCGTGGACGGTCAGACTGTTTCGGTACGCGGGGTTGTGCACCATCGTGTAGAGACGGTGGTCCGTCTCGTAGGTGGTCGTGTAGATGCGCAGCTCGCCGCCGTTTTCGAGCAGCGCCTCATCGCGCCAGTCGCCGAGAATGTCGCCGTACAGCGGGATAGCGCCCCGTGCTTGATAGGCGCCCTCGAAGGTCCTTCGCCAGACGTAGGTATTCCGCTCCTGAGCTTCGAGGTTCCAGTCGCCGACGCGGTTGTTGTCGAGAAGTTCGGTGCCGAAATCACCATCCCATTGCATCGCAAAGTTGGGCCAGGGCACGTTGCGGTCCACTTCGGCGACCAAGAGCCCACCTGCTGGTCCGGAAAATAGCCCGTTGAAGCTCCAATACTCGAGCCCGGGCTCGGTCGCGAAGAGATCCGCAACCGTACCTCGCGCGAGGTCTCCACCCGGTCCGCTGGCGACTCGGTGCTCGCGCAAGACGACACCGGTCGCAGCATCGTAGTAGTAGGTCTCGAGCCCGTTTGCGTTGTCCTGTTGGATTCCAAACCCTTCGAGTCCAGGCCGGGCTGGATCGATGTCAGTGACGAAGAAGCGGTCGCCGTGGATGATCCCCTGGTCGCCGAGGCTGTAGAGCTGACTGCCGTCGTCGTCGATGACGTAGCCGCCATCGAGGATCTCGTCGCGGCCGTCTCCATCGACATCCATCACCCGAATCTGGTGATAGTCCGGCTCATTGCCCGAGCGGAGGCGCTTGAAGCGCTGAGTGAGCTCGGTTCCATCGAAGTCGTAGACCACGACCACTAGGTTGAAGCCTTCGCTCCCCACGCGATTCTTGCATTTCGCAACGACGCTCGGATGAGCCCCGTCGAAGTAGCCGACGCCGAACTGACACTGTAGCGGGCCGTCGGTCGAGAAGTCGCTCGGTAGGGGTGCTCGTGTGATCTCTTCCCCCATCTGTCCGTCGACGATCGAAACGAACTGATCTTGAGCGTTGTCGTGGTCGAGCGCATCACCATTGCCGAACACGAAGCCTTGCGCCGTCTTGACGGCGACCTCTGCGAACCCGTCGCTGTCGAGGTCGAACACGGTGAGACCATCCCACATGCCGTTGCTCATGGTGGTGGCACCGCCCTCGATGTTGTCCTGGTTCACGCCGAGCGGTCCGGTGTCCAATCGCCACAGGAACTCCCCGTGGCGCGAGTAACCGTCGATCACGGGCGCGGCCGCGCTGATGCGGTTGACGACGAAGTCGTACTCGCCATCTCCATCCAGGTCGCCGACCCAGGCCAGGTGCACGAATGCCCCCTCCGCGGCGGGCTCTAGTGGGATCCGAATGTAGTCTTGGGCTTGCAAGACTGCGGAACCGCTCTCTGCCCCTTCGGTGCCATCGATTGTCGCGCGTACGAAGTAGCTCGCCCCGGCCACCGGTGCGTCATCCCGGCACCAAGTCCCGGCGTCGGGACCGCGCGAGCACACTGTCGAGGGACCTCCGGCGGGCCCTTGTCGGTAGAGCGTGAACGTGACGTTCGAAGGATCCGTTCCGAAAAGGCGCCAACTGACGAAGGCGCTCGATCCGTCGGGCACCGCGACGACGCCGCGATCGAGGCACTCCATGGCGCGGCCTTCCGCGCTGCCACCACTACAGCGCTGCGGCGCCGTTGATGCGCCGCCGCTGCCATTTTGGCCCCCGCTTCCGACACCGCCGCTCGCGCCGCCGCTGCCACCTCCACCCGCGCCGCCGCCACCGCTGTCCCCACCACCCGTCACGAAGCCGCCCGTATTCAGGCCGCCGCTGTTCGCGTTCCCAGCGCTCGCCGCACCGCCCCCTGCGTCAGTCGGCAAGGCTCCGCCCGTCTCGGTTCCCACGGATCCACCGTCGGTCTCCTGCCGGGTGGAACACCCTCCGAGCAGGCCGTGAAACCCCAGCCAACAGGTGATCAGCCACCGCTGCGAGCTCATGTCAGGCGGTAGGTTGCGCGTGGCTCGCCGGATCGGTCAAACGACTCTGGATCCAGCTTTTTCTTCGTGCCGAAGGGCAGACTTGAACTGCCGACCCCACGCTTATGAAGCGTATGCTCTAACCGACTGAGCTACTTCGGCCAATCCCGCGGGCTCGCGGGGGGCCGAGACTATGGTGGCCGCAAAGGGGGGTGTCAAGCAGCCTGCACGCTTACGCTCCGCCTTGATTTTGGCTGCAAGAGCGCGCTCAGCGTGAAGAAAAAAAGAGGGCGCCCCCTGGTTTTGGGAGGCGCCCGGTCCGGTCGCGCTCAGCCCGGCAGCGGCCCAGTCGGGCGTGCCGGCGAAGTGCTGTGCCGGTAGGTCAAGTTGGAGCGCCGAGCGGTCGGGGGAGAACGTTTCCGACCAGCTTGCGCTCAAGCGAGGAGCCGAGAAAGAGGAGTGAAAAAGAGGACGCCGCAGGCCCCGCGGGAAACCCATCGGAGGAGGAGGAAAGACGGGAGTCCAGCGGCGCCCCCACATAGTGACCGGAAGCGAAGTGGGGCAGGCGTTTTTCGAACGAGCTCGGCGGGCTGGCGGTAGACGCCGAGCCTCGATCAATTGTCGCCGAAGAGTGCGTGGATCTTCGAGTCGAGCGCCACTGCGATCTTGTAGAGAGACGAGATCGACGGGCTCGATTCGGCACGTTCGATTTGGGAGAGCAGGGAGATGGAGAGACCGGTGCGCCGGCTCATCTGCTTGAGCGTCAGCTCCTGATCCTTGCGCAAGCCACGGATGGTATCGCCAATGATCTTGTGCAGCTGCTCCTCCGGCGTGCGCGCGAGGCCCTTCTTCTTCATCACGCGGGCCAAAACCTCGCGGAACTCGTCGACGTTGAAGGGCTTCTTGATGTAGTCGACCGCGTCGAGCTTCATCGAGGCCACGGCCGTCTCCAGGTTCGGATGCGCGGTGAACATCACCACGGCCACGTCGCTGTCGATGGCGCGGATGCGCTTGAGCACTTCGATACCGTCGAGCTGCGGCATCATGACGTCCAAAATAATCACATGGAACGAGCCCTGACGGACCTCGTCTTCCACGCGCGTCGGATCGCTCTGAGTGCGAACCTCGAACCCATCCTTCTCCAGGAGGGTCTGCATGTATTCCAGGATGGCTTGGTCGTCGTCGACGATGAGGATGTTGACGTTGGGAACTTCGATGGCCACGTGGTGCGCTCCGAGTGCTCGGCAGGGCGGAACCGCCGAGAAAGGATTTGTTCAGCCGGCTGGAGGGCAGGGGTCTGCTTCCAGTGTGGGCACAATACATGCACCGGTTTACCGTGTCACTAGATCGAGAAGAAAAAAGTGAGATCGACCGAAATAGCCCAGTGATTCCAATCCGTTGAATGGAGGCGCTTCCGCAACGGCACGCGGCAGGCAGCCGCTCCGTCTATTCGACGGGGCGGCTTCGGAAGTTCGGGGCCCGGCCGCGGATCCGGGGTGCGGGCCTGTGGGTGGCGGGAGCTCCGCTTACTGCCGGGTCAGCACGATGGTGACGCGATCCCCGTCCGGTACGCCCAGCTGGAGGGTGCCCTCGAACGTGTTGCCGTCGTCGGACAGCGCTCCATCCACGCGCATCTGGTGTTTGTCTACGGTCGAGCAGGTCGCTCCATCGCAGTCGCAGAACACGCACTGGCGCCAGATGAAACAGCTGACCGGAGTATTTTCGGGACCGAAGGTGCAGGTGCCGTCCCCGTGGCTCAAGGTCGAGGGGCTCGTGTCCATGTCGCAGGGGTAGCCCGGGACTGGCTCTGGCCCGGCAAGGGCGCACCAGCTGCCCATGAGGGTTTCGGTGTCCGAGGAGAGCTGCAGACGCGCGGCGTCCACGGTGGCGCCCGCGACTGGGTACGCGAAGCCGGAACGGATGCCGCCACCGTAGTCATATGGATCCTGGGCTGGGCCAAGAGGCGGATAGAGCGCCTCGACCACGGTTGCGGGGCCGATCAGCTCTTCTTCGCCGAAGCGCAGCGAACCGTTGCCGCTCGCGTCCAGAGTGAGCCGCACCCGGTCGGTGCCATCGCCACGGAAGGCATAGGCCTGCGCGTAGCCATCCCACAGCCCCGCGTAGTCCTCGAGCACCTGACCGAACTCGCCGCTGCGATCGTCGCCGACGTTCAGGTCGCCGCCACTGGTGCAGGCCGATTCGGCCAGGCACAGAAAAACTGGCAGGAAAGCTGCTGGTCGAATCCTCGTCAGCTTGGTCATCGTTTTGGTCGTCATGTGTCCGCTCCTCTCATGCGCAGGGGCTTTTCGTCTGCGCCTTCTCGCCTTACTTGTCCGCCCGGAGCCCGGACCGTCACGGCGCGCGCCCATTGCATGCCCTCGCGACGCGCTTCTCGTGCACGCTCTCCGGATAGCGCACCAGGAACGTGGCATAGGTGCCCTTGCCCACACTCGGATCGAGGAGGCAGTCAGCGATGGCCCGCGCGGCCACGCGTTCCTCGAGCAAGCGGCCACCGGGCAAGGTGCGGTCGAGCTCGTTCAGGTATTCGAGGGCCAGTGCCGCTTGCCCTTGAGCCAGAGCGCGCTGCACCGAGCGCACCGTCTCGAGCTCGTCGGGGCTGGCAGGTGTCGCAGACTCCGCGCGGACGGGGCCGCTCGAGGCTGCTTGCCTGATGGGCGGCTGCTCGGCCGTCTCACGATCGCCGGGCGAAGCGGGGCCAGGCTCGATGTCCTGCGCCCGAGGGTGCGCCGGCGGGGGCTCGGCTCGGGGCGCGGGCGCTGCCTCGGCGGGGACCGCTGTGGTCGGGGAGGTAGCGCGCTCGGTCTGCGCGCGACCCAGTTGGTACCCAGCAGCGAGCCCCAGCGCAGCGCCGAGCAAGAGGCCCATGGTGGCCGACTTGAGGCGCGCCGCCTCCGTCCAGCCGGGGCGAGGGGCGTCACCGGCCGCGAGCCCAGGAGCCGCCAGCGCGCTCTGGAGCCGCACCTGGGCGCGCGCGAGATCGCCCTCGCTGGCCGAAAGACCGCGTTTGGCCTTCTGCAAGAGCTCGCGCGTGGCGTCGTCGAGGTCGCTCACGGGCGCCAAGTCCTCTCCAGGGTCGCCTTGAAATCGGCCCGGGCGAGCCGGAGCCGGCTGTAGGCCGTGTTCAGCGGGATGCCGAGCGCTGCGGCGACCTCCGTGACCGGCATTTCCTCCAGCTCGACCAGGAACATGACTTCCCGCCGCTTTTCCTCCAGGCGTCCCAGCACCTCGCACACGAGCTCTGCTGCCTCGCGTTCCTCGATCGACTCTGCGGGCGTGCTCGGCGCTGGAGCCAAGATGTCCGCCTGCCGAGCCCACGCTTGGGCGCGTCCGCGCGAACGCCGCTGACTGCGTCTGTAGTTGTTCACGACCATGCGCACGATCCCGAAGAGCCAGCCGCGGGCATCACCGTCGGCTCGAAAATCACCGAGGCGGCGGTGCACGACCAGAAACACTTCCTGCAAGAGGTCGTCCACGTCCGCCAAGGGCACGCCCAGGCAACGCAGCCCGCGCCAAACGAACTGAGAGTGCTCGCGGAAAAACTCATCGATCGGCACCTGTTCCGAGCTAGTTTGTCCGGCCGCCGCTCGATCCGTCACGAAATCGTCCGGCCCGGCCAGCGGGGTCACGGCGTCCACTGCAGGGCAATGTCCCCGCGTCCGCTGACACTGGGCAGCTCGTGCGCAACGGCCCCGCTGTCGAACACGAACCGGCTCTTGCTGAGGCCGAATGCCGCGCCAACGCCGACGCGGAGGTCCAGCCGGCGGGCCAGCGGAATCAGCGCCCCGAGCTCAGGTGTCAGCGCATGCCACAGGGCTGTCTGCTCCTGAGCGTTGGCGAGGCCCTCGCCCACGCCCTGACCCACCACGATGTCGAGGTCGTAGCCCAGACAAACCCGAGGCCGGAGCGGCCACGCTTGGATCACCGCGCAGCCAAAAAGTCCGGTCAGGTAGCCCTGCAGACGGATGCCGGTCGCGCTCGTGGTGTCGAACTCGCTCGGCACGAGCGCCGCACCCCGCAGGCCGAGCTCCCAGACACCGAAATCGAGACCAACCCCGAGCACGCCGCCCAGCGTGGGGATACCAAGCAGCGACGTGTCGAGCGTCAAGCCAGCGAGCAGTGGGACGCGCGGCCCTGGCTTCTTCTTGCGTGCGTCGATCGGTTTTTCGGGCGCTGGCGGCTCGTTCGGAGCCCCGGTTTCCTCCGCTTCGGGCGGGTCGGCCGGGGCCTCTTGATCCTCGGTGAGGGCGAGTGCCAAGGCAACGGCGGCGGCTTTCGAGACGTCGGCGCAGGAGCCGCCTTCCATGCTGCGGGGTGCACTTTCGAGCCCGCCCTGGTCCACGTAGGTCACCTCGGCCTGCCAGACGGTCCCGCTGCCTCTGAGCGTGACCTTGATCTCCGACGCCGGGAGCTCTGCCACGCTGCGCTCGGTGCTTGCCTCGAGCTGTGCCGTGAACTCGTCCGGCGGACAGCGGCTCTCCGTTTGCCAGCTCAGACTCGCGCCGGCTGCCAGTCGGGACCACGAGAGAACGGCGACCACGACGGTGGCCCAGCCCTGCAAGCCCCCGCGTCGCACTCCGGCGAGGTCATAGCAAAAGGCTAAGGGTGTCAAGGCGCCAGGCGGCTGTCCGGCGGCTGTTCGCCGGTGGCCATGGGAAGTGGAGCCGAGGGGGATCGAACCCCTGACCTCCGCATTGCGAACGCGGCGCTCTCCCAGCTGAGCTACGGCCCCAAAAGGGTGCGCGGAGGCTAGTCGGGGCCAAGCAGCTGTCAACTTTCACCACGCCCCGGTTCCGGGGAGACTCACGGGCCATGTTCCCCCTGCACAAGATCCCGCACCCGGAAAACTTCGCCTTCATCGATCGGGTTCGGGACGGCCGAGTCTGGCTTGGCGATGGTGCGAGTGAAGGCGACCTCGCGGCCCGGCTCGACGACCTAGGTGAAGACGTGTTTCGACTCTCGGTCGCGCGGGCGGACGAACGCCACGGCCCGCGGCTCGCCGCGGTGTCCTTCGCAGGCTCTGCGCCGAGCACGTACCTGGCCGAGCTTGGCCAAGAAGGGCAGCTCAGTTTGCAGCCGGGCGTCGGCGAACTGCGCGCGGGCCAGCCGGGCCCCCGGCTCACCGGCACTGCGGGAGGAACGCTGGGCTTTTCCGGGCCGGCCTGGATGATCCGCCTCGGCAGCGAGCCCGAGGATCGGTTCTTCGGCATGGGAGAGAAATGGGGGCGCCTGGAGAAGTCGGGCCTGAAGGCGCAGTTCTGGAACACGGACGTGTGGGCCGACTTCCCACACGAGGCCATCGGGCGCGCGGAGATCGATGCCTGCTACGCGTCCATTCCCTACTTGGTGCTCGAACGCGACGGCGCTTTCTTCGGCATCCTGCTCGACACGACGCGCCGCGCCTTCATCGCTACCAATCCCGTCCTGTCCCTGACCGGCGAGGATCCTTTTGGGGGGCACCACGAGCGGGCGACCAAGAGGACCGCCGGACAGCTCTACCTGGGGGCGACGAGTGGGCCATTTTCCGCGTATTTCTTGGTCGGACCCAGCTTGCGCGCTCTCACCAAGAAGCTGCAGCGCTTGGTGGGAACGACGCCGCGCCCCCCGCTCTGGGCACTCGGTCATCACCAATCGCGCTGGGGGTACGGCGACCGCAAGGACTTGCTCGAGCTGGATCGCAAGTTCGCCAAGCACGGCATTCCCTGCGACGGCCTCTGGCTCGACATCGACTACATGGACGGCTTTCGCGTCTTCACGACGCACGAGGGCGCCTTTCCCGAAGCCGAGGGGCGTTTCGAGTGGGGCGCGCTCGGCGAGCGCCGGCGGCGAGTGGTGCCCATTTTGGATCCCGGAGTGAAGGTCGATCCGGGCTACCCGATCTACGATGCGGGCCTCCAGGGTGGGCATTTCTGCCTGGGCCCGAGCGGACGGCCGTACGTCGGCATCGTGTGGCCGGGCGAGGTCCATTTTCCCGATTTTTCTCAGGAACGGACGCGGGAGTTCTGGGCGACCCAGGTCACTCGACTGGCGCAGAAGGGCTTCGACGCCTTTTGGATCGACATGAACGATCCGTCGACCGGACCGGTCGAGGGGGAGTCGATGCTCTTCGACGGCGGCCAGGCGCCGCACGAGGCGTTTCACAACGAGTATGCGCTCGGTATGGCGGTTGCGACGCAGAAGGGTCTCTCGCGCGCGCACCCCGAGGAGCGGCCGTTCGTGCTCACGCGCAGCGCCTCCATCGGGATCGCTCGCTATGCTGCCGTCTGGACCGGGGACAACGTGTCGAGCTTCCGCCACTTGGCTGCCGCGCTGCCGACCTCGATCAACTTGGCCTTGAGTGGCGTCCCCTTCAATGGGCCCGACGTGCCGGGGTTCGGCAGCGACGCCACCGACGAGCTCGCGGTGCGCTTCTATCAGGCCGCTTTTCTGTTTCCCTTCCTGCGCAACCACAGCGTCCAGGGTTCGCGCAGGCAGGAGCCATGGGCCTTTGCGCCGAAGACCGTGGAAATCCTGAAGCACTACATTCGTCTTCGCTATCGCTTCCTGCCCTACCTCTACCAGCTCTTCGTGCGCCAAGAGCAAGACGGCGAGCCCATCCTCGGCCCCGCCTTTCTCGACGAGACCAGCCAGCCGGATTTTCACGCGCGTGAGGACCAGTTCACGCTCGGGCGCCTGCTGGCCGCTCCGGTCGTCGACGAAGCGCGCCGAAGGAAGCTGCGCCTGCCGAGCGGCGACTGGTACTGCCTGCGTACGGGGAAATGGAGCGCTGGCGGGCGGGTGCTCGAGTCCAAGGTGCCGCTGGCCGAGACGCCGCTCTACGTCGCGGGGGGCACGCTCCTGCCCTTGGCGCCGGACGCGACCGTGCTTGCGCCGGACGGCGGAGCCCCGATTGGTGACCAACTGCTGCGTGAGTTCGACGTGCACGTTTTCCTGCGCAAAGGGCAGCGCGCCGAGCTCCGCTACGTTCAGGACGACGGCCAAACGACGGCGTACCGCGAGGGCGCGCAGCGGGTGGTCGTGTTTCGGGCCGAGCGGCGAGGGAGCACGGTGGAGGTGAAGGTAGAGGCGGAGCCGAGGGCCGGGCGCGCGGCCGTGCTGCCGCCGCTCACGGTGCGCTGGGTTCTGCACGGCGGAGCCACGCGTCTCCGGGACAGCGCGGGGTCAATCAAGGTGAAGCTGGCGCATGAACGCCTAACGGGCGGCCGCCTCGACGTCGGGGCTTCGAACGCGACGATCGTCGAGTGACCATATCGCCTCATTGCCGGTGAGATTAAAGCATCGGAAAGCGTCCGCGCTTATCACAAACGAAACACATTTGTAACCTCAACGGGCCGCAATAGCCGGGCCACGGCGCCAGCGCTCGCCGCCAGAAGACTTGCACCGGAGCGAAGAACGGCCTGCCTAGACCCACCCGCGCGTTCAGGAGATGGGAAGGAGCAGTCTTCCACACCAGGTGCGACCTTAGGCGGCGAACGAAGGGGAGCGCGAAATCATTTCACAGCATTTCACTTCATTTCAACCATGCGGTCTTGAGCCGCCCGGCGAGCACGTTCAGTGTTAGCTTTTTGATTGACTGGCCGATTGATGAACTGCTATGCACGCAGCCGCGCTTTCTACGATCGTGCCCCCTCAACCCGAGGAGCCGTCGTGGGCTGAAAGGTTTACGTGACGCTCGCCAATTCGTGGTTCTGGGCTTCGTTAGTTCGCTCTTCGGCCTCAACTGCATGCCTGGTTGGGGCGTTGAGCGTAGTCGGAGGGCCACTAGGTTGTGCGGTGCGCGAGCCAGGCGACGAGAATTTGGCTAGACGCCAGCAGGCGACGACGGCCGCGTCTCTCTCGGCTTTCGAGCAGGCGATGGCATCGGGTGCGGTTGTGGTAGGGACAAACGCCGTCTACTTGGGAGATCGCATTCAGCTGAAGACCGCGACTGGGGGATGGGCAGCGGTCTCGAACACCGGGCCCGTGATGACTCGCGTTGGTACGGATGGCAAGGTTGGCCCAATTTGGTCCAACTCGCCGGTGGACCTGCGCGACCGGGCGACCGTTTTCGGTTCGGCAAAAGCGCCTAGTTTCCAGGTGGGCAATAGCGTGGTCGTGCAGGGGGGCATGAGCACCGGCCCACGGGGTCCTACGACCAACCTTCTCGATGCGTTCGGGGACCTTCCAACGCGACAGACGACAGCGATCATTGTCGAGTCGGGGCAGAGTCGCTCCCTTGAGCCGGGGAAATACGGGAGCATCACCGTGCGCGGACAGGGCACCCTGACCCTTGAGGCTGCAGAGTATAGCTTCTCTACCATCCTGGTCGAACAAGGTGGCCAGGTCGTAACCAAGAGCGATTGCTCTCCGACGCGCGTCCAGGCCAGGGTCGCTTGCACCTTTCGGGGCATTGCGGTCGAAGCCGGCGGGAACGATCCCGGCATTGGGCTCGTGCTGTGGCACGAAGGCACTTCCACGGCGTTCATCGAGCAGCCCTTTCGCGGCGTGGTCATTGCGCCGCTCGCCGAGATCAACGTGAGCGGGCACGCACACGCGGGTCGGTTTTTCGGCAAGGTCATTCGCGTGCAAGCCGGCGGCACTGTTACCGACGTCGCAGCACCGACCTTCGCTGCCGGAGAGTGCGCCACCGGTTTGGATTTCCAGCCAGCGAACCAAACGGTCGACATCGGACCTGCGCCGCCACTCGCGACACCCGCCGATCTCGACACCTTCTTGCCCTGGTTCTACAAGATCACTGAGGGAGAGAAGGCTGCCGCCGAGGCCCGGATCGCGGCCGTCCCGAACAACTCTGGCATCCGCGAGGCCGTAGTCGCGCGCTTTCAGACTGCCCGAAGTGCACGCGACCTCGGCCCAGCCCTCATGTTGCTTGCTTTCCTGGGTCGCCTCGAGGATATCGGCGTAAGACCGTTCTTCCTGTCCCTCGCCACCGAGGCCATCACCGCAGTCGAGGAGCCAAACAGCGAGAGCACTACCCAGTTCGACGAGGAGGTCGCCTACCGTCGACAAGCGCTCTATATCCTCAACGCCATCAACGCACCTGACACGGTGAGCGCAGTGAGGGACGTGGCGGTGAACAGCAGCGTTCGGCAGGTTCGGGCAGCAGCAATCAAGGCCCTGCGCCGGGGGAAGAGCCCGGAAGCCATCGAAAGTCTGCGGGGTGACTTGCGACCCGAAGACTCCTTCTACTTGGACTTGCCAGCCCGCTCAGAACCAGATTTCGACGCGCAGATGGCCGCGTTTCGCGCAAGATATTCTTTTGACTGAGAGGACGTAGGAACGATGAAGCGAGCCAACGATACTCGATGCCTTTGCTGCACGCTGTGTGTTGCCAGCCTTGTGCTTGTCCCAGGCTTGGCTTGGGCAGACTGCTTGCCGACAAACAACTCATCCGACGCCGCATTCATCGCGCGGGTCGATCCTGCCCTGGTTGCGGCACACGAGCTGAAGTACGCTGGCAAGTCCTACATCTTGATGCAGGAAGGGCCTGACCTCGTCGACGCCAACGGTGTGGTGGTCCCATACTGGGGCGACGGGCACTGGCGCTCCGATGAAGAGCAAAGCCATTTTCTCGCCACGCTGCTCATCAATCACCACATCATCGCGCCGTTCCCGCCGCTTCGGCGGAACACTGCTGGGGCATGGGAGTATGATCCGGACGCCCTGGTGGCGTCCACGAGCTTCCACCGCTCGTGGGACGGGTACGGGCCACTGGCGCTAGATGTCTCGGCAGCTGCGTGCCAAGGGGTCCACCCAACGACGGCGGACCCAGCATGCATGCCAAGCGTTTTCACCAGCGCAGTCCCCAACTACGGCCTGGGCATCGGGTCTGGCGTGCTAGACGCGTTTCCAAACACCGGCACAGCTGCCGAGTTCCGGACCATTTGGGATGCATTCAAGGATCCGGATTGGCAGATCCGATACGCGTGCAAGGCACTCACGGACAGCACGGGCATCGTTGGGCTGGCCCGGATCATCATCCATGAAAACTGGCACGCAACCCTCGCGCCAAAACACATCTTCAACCCAGCCGGCGGTACTTGCGCGGAGGGTGGCGGAACCGACCCAGCTGCTCGCTGCGACACGTTCATCTGGGACGCGACAACGTCGGCCCGGATGTACGCAGGGCTGGCCCAACAGCAGCTCGAAGGCGTGGGGGCGTACCAGATCGATCAGGAGTTCATGTGCGATCTGGTCGACCATGGGGCGCCAGGGCTGCCCCTGCAGACGAAGCTGGTGGCACAGACGCTCTTCGAGACCCGGCGGGCCCAGAGTCGCTTCGTAAACATCGACCCGGATCCGATGTTGTCGAATGATCCGGAAGGGCAATTCCCGGAGGACTGTGGCGTTGCGTCTTCCATCCTGAGTGTGCCCGCAGATGGAACAACCACGTGCCCTGGGACGAACGAGCTCCGATGCAACGTGGATCCGGACTGCAACGATGGCGACTCGCTCACGGCTGATCTATGTGTCAACCTGTGTTGCACGCATACCGTCGTGAAATGATTGGGCGGACCCTCGTTCGTGTCACACCACTAGTCCTACTTGGTTGCGGGGCGACGGGCTCTCCTCCGCCGGAATGCAACGCAGCACCAGCCGCGGCCGTTGGGACGTGGAGTCAGGTCGACTTGCCGGAGGGCGTCAATATTCCCTCTGATCCGGTCGCAACAGACGGCCAGGAGCTCAGCGTGTTCGGCCTGCGATGCACGGACTGCCCCTATTTCTCGCTCGATGCGGCGGCGAGTACCTGGGTGTCGATGGACCTAGCTCCGTTCGGCGACTACTCGGACGGAGGCAGTGCCACCTCGGCGGAGCCTTACCACTATCTGAGACTCTACTCTCAGGACGAGGGCGCGCTCGGGTTTCTATACGACCGAGTGGCCTTGGAATGGCAACAAGTTGTGGAGCCGGCAGACCTCTCCGTCGGTGAGGCGGTGCATTGGACAGGCAACGAGTTCTTGTTCTGGGGCGGCGCACGGTACCAGACGAACAATCCCAATGGGGTCCTGCAGCCGGACACACCAGGCGAGCGCTTCTACGACGGAGCGTTGTTTGATCCCCTTACCGGCGCATGGCGCGCGGTGCCACAGGCCCGGCCGCCTGATTCGTACCTGTGGGGCGAGGGCGGCCCCAGCGTTGCAAGCGTGTGGACCAGCGTGGGTCTCTTCGTTTGGGGGACCACCGTGGACCGGACGGCCGCGTGGGGAGCCATTTTCGACGTCGAAGCGATGGCCTGGGAAGATCTCGAGGTGGGTGCGGATGCTCCTGCGATCCTCGAGTCGCACCAACTGCGCAGCATGGCCGACGCAGTTTATCTTTACGGAGGCCGCTCCGCCGGCACCGAACCAGGAACCTTTTCTCGGCGTATGTGGCGCTACTCGCTCGCCGGGAGCGCCTGGACTGAAGTGCCCGTCCCGGAGTGGGCAGACCCGATGAACGGCACCGTGGTTGAGGACAAGCTCGCCTTCGTGGGCCGATGCGCTGGCGGCGACCTCTTCGATCCAGCTACGGACACCTGGACGCCGCTAGCTGTCGATGGGGCGCCGCCGTCGACCGGCGTGCCTCGTGGCGCCGGGAGCTTTCTCACCGTCACAGACACCTACTACGGCGACACCGACACCAACGCCGTATGGGTCCTCGACTTGCAAGACCAATAGGCTGCGCGGCTCACGGCTCCAGGGTTAGAACAGCTCAACCCCAACCGTCGTCACCGGGCGCACGGGCCAGCGCGTGACGAATTCTTCCTGGCCTGCGCTCGTGACCACGTCGTAGTGGACGTGGGTGAGGTCGACCTCCACGCCGAGGCCGAGCTCCAGCCTCAGGCTGGGCTCGACGCGGATCTGCCAGACGACGCCGCCGCTCAGGAGCGGCACCGCTCCCACTCCGTTTTCCATCGCTTGGAAGCTCACGGGATCGAGCGCCTCGGGCGCAGTGAAGGCGACATCGAGGCCGCCGCCGACGTAGACGCCGATCCCCGATCCTCGGACGAGCCGCGTCCAAAGCGAGCGCACCTCTGCGCGGAGGGCCAGGCTCTGAAGCTCGAGTGCCACGCCCGGCTCGGCGTGACGCTGCGGGAACTGGTACTGCGCGCCCACGGCGAAGCCGGTCTGCTGACCCGTGAATATGCGATCCGCTCCGATGCGCAGGGCCGGTCCTTGCGTGGCCGGGAGCTCGGACGAGTGCGGCGCCCAGCGATAGAGGAGGCCCACCTCCGCGGCCCATCCGCTCGGTCGTGAGCGCCAGGGCGCCAGCGCTCGCTCGCTCCCTTCGTCGACGGGCACCGTGACCGGGCCCTGGCTGGCAGCCAGCAGCGCTTCGGCATCCGCGCGCGAAAGGCCAGTGTTGCCTTCGGTCAGCGCCTGCAGCGACCACTCGATCGCCTGCGCGATCGCTTCGCGATCCATCTCGTCCATCGAGTCGGAGAGCTCGAGATCGCGCACCAAGAAGCGCGTTCCGTCGGGGTTGGCGAGGTAGAGCCGAGCCTTCCTTTCCGTGGTGGTGTCGACCCAGACGTGGATGCTCGCGCGCGACACGATGTGGGCGCGAAACAGGTCGTCCTTTCGAAAGTCGTCGGCCGCGGAGAAATCGAGCTCGTAGAGGGACCTGAGGGCTGGCCCCAGCGTGCGCTCGAGCTCGCTTACCGAGAGGGCTCCGACCGCGATCACTTGGACCTTCGGCAGCGCGGCGGGCTCCGGCGCCGGCTCCGCAGCAGGGCTTGGCTCGAATCCATCGCCCGGCTCTTCCAGCGCAACGCCGTGCGCAGAGATCGTGAGGAGGAGAAGTCCCGCACCGCCCGAGCTAGCCCAGCCCGAGCTAGCCCTGCTCCAGCTAGCGCAGCTGGTCGAGGCGAGAACGCGCGTGAGTCGCATAAGCGGAGCCAGGATACTGCTTCAGCATCCGCTCCCAATTCTGGACTTCATCCGCCCGGCGACCAAGTGCTTCCAGGGCGCGCCCGCGTCCGTACAGGGCCTCCGCCGCGAGCTGTCCCCCGCCTCCGCGCAAATACGTGTCGAATTGAGTCAGCGCCGTGCCCGCAGCGCCCCCGCGCAGGAGCAGGCCACCGAGGGACACTCTGCCGGCCTGTGCCTCGGCAGAGGTCGGAAAGCGCCGCAGCAGGAGCTGGTAGTGCCGGATGGCCTCGTCCGTCCGTCCTGCGCGACGGGCATCGTTGGCGACCCGATAGAGCTCGCTCGGGCTCGGTGCGGCGCTCTCGACCGGCGCGGCGGGAGCCACCCTAGCTAGAGGAGCAGCTGCTTCCGCCTCCTCGGGCTCGACCTCGGGCCGAGCTGCGGCAGCCGGAGCAGGCGCCCTCCGAGGTTGCATCGCCTGCGAGACCGGTGGAGCAGGCGCGCGCAGCGCACCTTCCGGCGAAGCATCTTCCGGAATAGCACCTTCCGGAACAGCAGAGCGAACGACGAGCCACCCCGCGGCACCGGCGAGAGCCGCCCCCGTGAAGACGGCCGCAGCAGCAGCCAAGGACCAAACCCGGCGAGGCGCGCGCAGCGAGCGTGGGAAGGCTGACCGCCCCGCACCGACTGCGGCCGCGGCCAGCCGCGCAACCCGCTCCGAGTCCCTCGGTTCGGTAGTGCCCGAAGCGTCGAAATCGCCCATCACTTCGAGCGTGAGGCGACAATTCTCGCAGACGCTCAAATGCCCATCGAGCGCCACCCGTTCCTGGTCCGACGCGAGCCCGCGCCGCACGCGCAGCAGCAGCTCACCGCGACAATCATTCATGGGAGCCTCCCCGGAGCAGAGCCTGCACCTCTGCGTCAGAGCCGAGGGCTCGTTTGAGCGCCTGCTTGCCTAGCTTCAGCCGGCTCCACACGGTGTTGGGCGATACGTCCATCGTGTCGGCGATCTCCTGCACCGTGTAGCCGAGCATGAAATGAAGCGCCAACGCCTCGGCCGTCGGCTCCGGCAGATCGTCGAGCAGCGATCGCACCAGCCGCCGACGCTCGCGCGACATCGCCACATGCAACGGCGAGACATCACGCGTGTCCGCTTGCTCGGCGTCGAGCTCCCGATCGCCCACTTTGTCGCGCGTCTTGAAGTGCCGCCTGGCATGCAAAGCACGCCGCAGGGCGACTTGCTGCGCAAAATGCGTCACGCTGCAGTCGCCACGGAAGCTCTGGAGGGCGGACAGGAGGCTCAAGACAGCCTCCTGTCCCACGTCCTCCACGTCGGGATGGCCCGCTCCGAGCACCTTGCGCACCGTGCGCAGGATCGGACCGCCGACCTCCAGGACGAGCTCACGGATGGCCTGCGGGTCCCCCCCGGACGCACTGCGTGCCAGCCCCCGCAGCGGATCCGCCCGCTGGGGCCTCGTCGTCGATGGTTCACTCTGGGGTGCGGGCTTGCCCACGAGGTGAAGTCTGCGCAGTGCCAGTCTCCTCTTGGAAAGGCGGGGATCAGCCTTTCATCCTGACACAGGAGTTGCGTCTCCGGGGCGGAATCGGTCATCGCGGGCTCGAAGTTCGTTTTGCGTCCACTCTCTCCGTTGCGCCGGCTCGGTGGAATCGGTCAATCAGGGTCGAATTTGTCGGATTTGGCGGCCATAGTACGGTTTCCCTCGATGCTTGGCTCTCCGCTTCCCTGGCCGGCCCGCAGCCTGCTCGCGCTCTTGGCCTTGGCAGGCCGTGCAGGTTTGGCCCTTGCGGGCTGCGCCGAGCTTTCCCTGGCGGGCTGCTCGGAACACGCCGAGGTGATCGCTCGCGAAACGACGAGCGGCGGCGGACAGGCGAGCGGCGGCGTTGATGGCGGCACAGGCGCCAGCGCATCGGGTGGGCAGGCCGGCGGCGACACGGGCCCGTCACCACCGCGCTTCGGCGTGCCGCGCCCGCTCGACGACATCAACGATCCGGTGGCCAAGGATCAGGATCCCACCCTCACCGAAGACGAGCTCGAGATCTTCTTCTTCTCCGATCGCGGCGGGAACGCCGACCTCTGGCGAGCGACGCGCACCAGCACCGACGCTGCGTGGGAAGCTCCCACTGCAGTGACCGAGCTGAACAGCGACGACATCGAGCAAGGGCCGGCCGTCTCGCGCGATGGCCTCCGCCTCTGGTTCTCCTCGTCACGAGATCCGGTCGGCGTCTTCGTCGCCGCACGTCCGAGTCGAACGGAGCCGTTCGGAGCGCCCGAGCCCATCGCGATCGCTGCCGACAGCGGAGGCACCGTCATCGCCCCCTCCTTGGACCAGGCAGAGCTGCGCATGGCCGTGTCGATTGGCACGGGCGACTCGCGCGATCTGTTCGAGCTCGTGCGCGCGTCCCATCTGGGCACCTGGGGAGCCCCCGCTCCGCTGACTGGTATCGCCAGCGAGAATGCCGAGAGCACCCCCTATCTCATCGATGACGGACGGGAGCTGCTCTTCCACTCGGGTCGCTCTGGAGCGGGCGACCTCTACTGGGCCTACCGGGAGGCCGCCGGCCTCCCGATCGTGCGCCTCGAGCCCCTTTCGGACATCAACGATCCCGCTGGGTTCGACTCGCACCCGCACCTCACCGTCAGCCGCAGGCAGGTCTATTTTGGCTCGGACCGGAGTGGGGGCACCGACCTCTACGTGGCCGACAGTACCCAGACCGCCGCTGGCCCCTGAGCTTTTTTCGTGATCGATCCGGGGGCGCTGGCGCAACAGACCACCGTGCATCAGCGGCGACTCGTACTCCTCGTGTCCCTGGCGGGACTGGCTTTCGGCTGCGATGCGACCTTCCAGGGGACGGACGCAGGGCCAACCTGCGGCACCGGCGTCTGCACGGGCGGAACGGGTGTCCCGGGAGCCGGAGGCGCCTTCACGGGCAGCGGTGGGGCGCTGCCGACGGCCAGCGGCGGAGCCGGCGGGACGGGCGTCGGCGGGACGGGCGTCGGCGGCGTCAGCGTTGGCGGAACGGCGGCGGGCGGCGGCATCGGCAGTGGCGGCATCGGCAGTGGCGGTCTGACGAATGGCTCGGGGGGCAGCAGCTCCGGCGGCAGCAGCTCCGGCGGCAGTGGTTCGGGGGGCAGTGGGACCGGAGGGCAAGGGACGGGAGGGCAAGGGACCGGCTCGCTCTTCTCGGAGTGTCGCTTCCACTTCGGCACCATCCGCGAGTTCGCCATCGATCACGCTCAGATCCGGCAGGAAATCGACTACTTCACCCCCGGCTGGATGGGGCTCTCGAACACGTTCGACCAAGAGTACGTCTGCGACGACTTGGAGGGCGTGCTGGCCGGGAAGCTTCCCGTCGTCGTCGCCTACGTGTCGGCGTTCTATGCCAAGCGAGAGCGCGATCTGAACGACTGCAACGTAGGCATGCCCGATCTCTGTACGTACGGCTCCGAGGTCATCAAGGAGGATCTCGAGATCATCACGGACATCTACCGGAGCTACGCGGAAGGCTACGCAGCCTGCCTCCCGCCGGGGCAACCCATCGTGTTCGAGATGGAACCCGACTGGTTCCAGTACACGCTCTCGAACCAGGGCGACCCCATGACTCCGGCGCAAGCGGGCCAGATCATGAGCCAGTACGTCGAGGCCATGCAGGAGTTCCTGCCACAGGCCCATTTTTCCCTCGATATCTCGCCCTGGGTGCCACCGGACAACGGGAGCGACCACGGTGCGACCTGGTATCAAAATTTCGATCTGTCGCTCTTCACCTTCATCAACACGTCCGGGGGCACGACCAACGGCGATGCCGACAAGATCCGCGACTCGAACAACATGACCTGGGCGGGCGTGCACGGCGTGACCCAGCGCCCCATCCTCGCGGACACCGGCTACGGGGTGAACGGCGCGTCCGAGGGCCACGACCCCGCCTGGGACTCGGTGTCGAACTTGAACGCGCGCATCGCGAGCGGTGTGATCGGTGTGGCCCAATACAACCCCGACTCGAACTGGGGCGCCACGATTGCGGCCATTCGCAGCCAGCTCGCGGTGCCGGCGCACTGCCCGTAGGCAGCCCCTTCCTCGTACGCGGCGACGCAGTGGTATCGCTGCAAAGTTGAAGCACGCGCCGCCCTTCCTCCTCCGCCGTGAAGAATCCTGAGCCGGGATGACCGACTCCGAGCACGCTGCGCAACTGAAGGTCGATAGCACTCGGATCGATCATGAAGCGAATTGCCTGGACCCTGGGTTTCCTCTTGGCGGCGGCAGCGCCCTTTGGCTGCAGCCCAAACATGACCCCTGGCGACGGCCCGCTCGTATGCCAGCCCGGTCTCTCGGACTGCGCCGGCGTCTGCGCCAACACCCAAACCGACCCCGCCCATTGCGGCGGCTGCGGCCTTGCGTGTGCGTTTGGGCAAGTCTGCTCGGCGGGCATGTGCAGTGCAGGCCTCGGCACGGGTGGGGCCGGCGTGGGCGGCAGCTTCGGCAGCGGCGGTGCGACTGCCAGCGGCGGCGCCTTCGGCACGGGCGCTGCTAGCACGGGGGGCGCGAGCTCGGGCGGAGCGGTCGGCACGGGTGGTACCAGCACGGGTGGCGCGGCAACCTCCTGCGGAGAGCCTCCGAGCGGTCACTACCAGATGGAAGACCTCGATCGCGGCGTCGTGGCGGTGGCTGGAGACGGCGGCAACTACGTGGGTTGGCGCATGATGGGCTACGAGTACGACCGCGAGAACCCGAGCTCGGTCAGCTACAACCTCTATCGGGACGGGGCGCTCGTCGCCAGCGTGACCGACAGCACGAACTATTGGGACAGCGGCGCGGCCGCCGGCGCAGCGTACTCGGTCAGCGCCGTCATCGGCGGCGCCGAATGCCCCCAGTCGGAAGCCGTGACTCCGTGGGAAGAGAACTACCTGCGCGTGCCGCTGACTCCGATCTCGGGCTACACGCCCAACGACACCACGCCGGCGGACCTGGACGGAGACGGCGACTACGAGCTGGTCGTCAAGTGGTACCCCGACAATTCCAAGGACAACTCCCAGTCCGGAGTGACCGGCAATACCATCCTCGAGGGCGTCGACCTCGACGGCACTTCGTTCTGGCGCATCGACCTCGGCGTCAACATCCGCTCCGGTGCCCACTACTCGCAGCCGTCGATCTACGACTTCGACGGCGATGGTCGCGCCGAAATCGCCGTGAAAACGGCTCCAGGCACCCGGGACGGCACGGATGCCTATCTCTCCACGGGTCCCGCTGCGAGCGACGACGATGGCGAGGATTTCCGCAACAGCGGCGGCTACATCCTGACCGGACCGGAGTACCTGACCGTGTTCGACGGCCTCACGGGCGCGGAGTTGGCCACGGTCGACTACCCGGTACCGCGCGGGAACGTCGGCTCCTGGGGCGACGACTACGGCAACCGCGTCGACCGCTTCAACGGGGGCGCGGCCATGGTCACCGACGACACCGCGGCCACGGGCCGGCCGAGCATCATCCAGCAGCGCGGCTACTACACGCGACTCACCATGTCCGCCTTCCACTTTCGCGACGGCGCGCTCACGGAGAACTGGGTCTTCGACAGCAACGATTCTGGCAACGGCTCAGCCGCGGGACAGGGCACCCATTCCGCCATGCCCGCCGACATGAACGGTGACGGCGCGCAGGAAATCATCACCGGCTCGGCCACGCTGGGCAGCGACGGTTCGCTCGAGTGCACGACGGGACACGGCCACGGGGACGCGATGCACGTGACCGAGCTCATCCCGGGCGAGCCGATCGCCGTCTTCACCGTGCACGAGGGCAGCGGCGGCTACAGCGTGCACGATGGGATGACGTGCGAGAGCTACGCCGAGGCGCTCGGAGGCGGGGACAACGGTCGCGGCGTCGCCGCAGACGTCGACCCGAGCAATCCCGGCGCCGAGTTCTGGAGCGCAACCTCGGCGGACATGTACGCCTGCGCGGACGGCTCGGCCGTCGGCGACGAGCCCCAGTCCGCGAACTTTCTCATCTGGTGGGACGCCGACGAATCACGCGAGCTGCAGGACGGCGCGTCGATCCAGAAGTACGGCGGCGGCACCTTGCTGAGCGCCTCCGGCTGCTCGGGCAACAACGGCACGAAGAACACGCCCAATCTGACGGCAGACCTCCTGGGCGACTGGCGCGAAGAGCTCGTCGTACGCGAAAACGACAGTACGGGCCTGCGCATCTACACCACGACGGACGTCACCGAGCGGCGCATCTACACGCTGATGCACGATCCCACCTATCGCATGCAGGTCAGCTGGGAGCAGTCGTCCTACAACCAGCCCCCGCACACGAGCTTCCACATCGGTGCCGGCATGGTCGACCCGCCCGAGCCCGACATCCACGTGCGCTGAGCTCCACTGCTGGACTGGTCCGAGGCACTCGGACCAGTCCGATACCGCTGGGCCGGTTCGCAAGCGGGGACCGGCGCCGCGGATGAACTTCCGCCGGGACGTGGTACGGTCGCGGCGCTTTGAGGACCTTCCTCGCCGCTTTCGCCCAAGCGGGACGAGCGCCCGCACTTTGGGCACCGCTCTCGCTTTCTGCGCCTCTGGCCCCTGGCCTGGCCCAGCTGGAAGCGGCCCAGGCGGCGCCAGAACAGGCAAAATCGGCTCAAACGCGGCCGGCGGCGGTCGACCTCGGGTACGCTGCACCAGCAGGCTGCGGTTCCCGGGAAGAGGTCTTGCGCCAGTTCGCCGCGGCGATGGGTGAGCGCGGAGCCGAGGTCCCTCCCCTGCAGGCGCGCGTGACGGTCGAGCCGAGCGCGACTCACTACATCCTCACCTTCCTGGCGGAGGTCCATGGAGGACGCAGCCAGCGCACGCTGGAGGTCGACAGCTGCGAAGCCGCGGTCGAAGCAGCCGCGCTCCTGCTCGTGATCACTGCGGATCCAAGCGCGGCGCCCACGATCGGGGGCGAGCCGGAGTCGACCACGAGGGCAACGGACGACGGAGAACCCGCCGCAGCAGGGGCCGAGCCCACTTCACAAGGCAGCGCCGACACGAGCGCCACGCCGGCCGCCACAAGTAGGGCCGCCAGCGTCCCGCCGGAAGAGGCGCCGCTCGAGGCCAAACGACGACGGCTCGTGGGCTTCGTCGGCGTGCGCGGGAGTGCCAGCTCCTCCCTCGCGCCCTCCATTTCCCTCGGTGGTGGGCTCGCGCTCGGCGCGCGCCTAGGGCTGTTTGCCTTCGGCCTCGACGGCTTGGTCGAGGCCACGCCGCTCCCGGCAGCAGTCAACCCGGGGGTCGAGCTCTGGGGGGTCCTTGTGCGAGGCCGTGGCTGGGCGGGCCTGAGCTTTCCGATCGGACGCCTTCGGTTGGGTCCGTACCTAGGCGCTGGGGTCGAGCTGCTCCAGGTCTCGGCGAGCGGGCTCAGCTCGGGGGGGTCGGGCTCGAGCCCCTTCGTTTCCGGCTCGGCCGGGGGCCAGGCGGTTTGGCAGCTGGGCGGCCCCTGGGCGCTGGCGCTGGATCTGGGGCTCACCGTGCCCTTCGAACGCCCGGCGTTTTTGGTCGGAGGCATCGATGGGCCGGTTCACCAGCCCGCCCCAATCAGCGCCGAGGCGGGAATCGGCGTAAATTGGTCCTTCGGTTCACAATGACGGGTTCGAGCGGCCACTCTCCATTGGGTATGTCCGCCGCTGTCTGGTCCGCTTCCGTGTCCCGAGAGGACGCTCCGGGCGACCCCCAGCCCGCGCCGGCTGCGCCGGGCGACGCTGCCACCCCGCGGCCCGACTTCGAGACGGTGTACACCGAGCACTTCGGGTTCGTCTGGCGAGCGGTGCGCGGCCTCGGGGTCAGCGTGTCGAGTGTCGACGATGTGACGCAAGAGGTGTTCTTGATCGTGCATCGGCGCCTTTCCAGCCTGGACGACCCGAGCGCGCTCAAGAGCTGGCTATTCGGGATAGCTCGCCGCGTCACCAAAGACTACAGGCGGGCGCTCGGGCGACGAGGCGAAGCCGTCGAGCTCGATCCGGAGCGTGCGCCGAGCGCCGCTGGAGATCCGGAACAGGCCCACGCCGAGCGGCAATCCATCCGTGCGGTGGCCGCGTACTCTGAACGGCTCGATGACGAAAGGCGAGCCTTGTTCTTTCTTGCCTTGGTCGAAGGCATGCCGGTGCTGGAGGTGGCGGACATGCTCGGCTCGAATACGAACACCACCTATTCACGCGTGCGCACGATGCGGCGCGAGCTCGCCGTGCTTTTGGGACTTTCCACCGACAAAGGTGCTACCGAAGAGGGAGACAGCCATGGACGACCTTGATCGAGCGCTCGCCGGTCTCAGGCGCGACTACGAACCCGACGCGCACGCGCCTGCCCGCGTGCGCGTGCTTTTGGCGACGAGCCTCTCAGTAGTGGGGACCAGCGCGGGCGCAGCCGCGGGATCGGAGTCCATCGCGCCTCTCGGCGGCACGGCTCGGCTGGGCTCAGGCATGGTCAAGGGCATGGTCAAGGCCACGCTTGCCACTCTGGCGCTTGGAGGCGCCGTTGCCGCGGGCGTGCACCTCGGGAGCGCTCCGGCGCCCGCGCCAAACAGTCCGCGCCCCACGCCGACGGTCGCCCTAGACGCCCCGTCCACGCCAGTGCCGCAGACGAACGGCCTCCACGCCGCGGGGCCCGAGCCCAGCCTGGAGGTAGAAGCCGCGAGGGCCCCGCCGACGCCAATGCCCGTCCAGCTCACGCGAGACGCGGCAGCTGCCGAGCGGCGCGGGCATACGCTCGAGGAGCTGCAGCTCCTCAGCGCCGCGTCGCGTGCCCTTCGAGCAGGCGATCTCGCAGAGGCCGAGCGCGCGCTCAAAGACCACCAGGAGCGCTACCCGAAGAGCGCGCTGGCTCAAGAGCGGCACGGGCTCGCTTTGGAGGTCCGCTGCGCACGCGGCTCGACTGACGCGGTGCGAGCCGAGGCGCAGCGCTTCGTGGACAGGGCAGCTGGCTCCCCCATGGCAGCCTCGGTGAGGAAGCAATGCCTGGAGTAGGGGTAGGCTGGCTGCGTGAGCTCGCTGGGGCTCGGCGAAGGTGGGCATGGGTCGCGCTCTGTGCGCTGGCAACGGGCCTTCCTGGCTGCGCGCGCGATGTCCTCCTCGGCGAGTACACACCGCCGCCCATCGGCCCGGGGAGTGGAGGCGACGGTTCCGGTGGCGTCCAGTCGACGACCCATTCAGGCGGCGCGGAGACGGCCTTGCACTCAGGGGGCGCCGACGCGGCGAGCCATTCGGGTGGGGCGCACTCCGCAGGCGGCACGCTCGGGGAGGATGGGCTGCACGCCTCGGGTGGCATGCCCTCCGGCGGCATGCACTCCGGCGGAAGCGTCGGCGAAGACTTCCCGTTCGGGGGCACCATGGGAGACGGCCCTGACGTGAACCCGGGACCCGATGTCGGCGCGCAGGACGGCGTGGGACCGGACGGCGGAGTGGGCGAGCCGTAGCGCCGGCCGGTGCGCCGAAGTTCGATTTCGCACCCCGAACCTCACGGATCCCAATTCCGCGGCCACTGTCTTTTCGACGGGCCCGAGAACGACCGCAGACGAGCAGGTCGCAGAAGTCGTGCGCCCGTGGAGGGAATCACCATGCAAAATATCTTGAGCAAACTGTCTGTCGTCGTCCTCGCCGTTGCCTGGTCCGCGGGCTGCACGCAGAGCGACGTCGACTCGGACTTGGACGGCCTGACCGACGCCAAGGAGCTCGCGCTCCACACGGATCCGAACGACGCGGACTCGGACGACGACGGCGTCTGGGACGGCCGCGAAGACGAGAACGGGACCGACCCGCTCGCGTTCGACACGGACCACGACGGCGTCTGGGACGGCGACGAGGACCTGGATGGCGATGGCATCATCGCCCGCGACGACCACGACGGAGACTGCGAGATGGAAGGTGGCCTCGGCGGCGCGCACGGCGGACCGGACGGCGAGGTCGAAGAGGACGCCGAGGAGGGCGACGGGGCGCCCGATGCGCCCGAGGAACACCCCGACCAGCCAGACGGAGAGCAGCCGGATGGAGAGCATCCCGACGACGGGCTCGGAGACGAGCCGGTGGAGCACGACGACACCGCCCCCGACGCTCCCGACGACGGGCTCGGAGACGAGCCGGTGGAGCACGACGACACCGCCCCCGACGCTCCCGATGAGGAGCACGACGCGCCGGCGGAAGACGAAGTCCCGCCCGTGGGCCACGACTTGCCCGGCGAGGAAGGCGACGTGCCCCCTGCCGACGGCTGAGCACGACTGACTGCGGCCACGGAGCCGCCCGAAAGCCCGACCTGTCGACCCCCGGACCGTGACTCCTACGTCCGGCGGTCGGCAGCGTCTTTTGGCTTTCCCAAGCCACGTCGATTGGGGCTCGGCCCGCGCTGGGGGTAAGATCGCCAGATGACGATCTCGGCGGAACAGCGGTTGCTCGAGCTGGCCCGGGAGGTGAAGGCATCGTTCGACCACCAGCGGCGAGTGCTGTCGTTCGACCAGTACCTGAGCGAGGTCGAGTCCAGGCCGCGCGTACTCTGTCGAGACGCGGGACGTTACGTGAAGGACATGCTCGAGTTCTACGGGCAAGAGCGCGTGAGCGGCGTGCGCGGTGACGAGCAGCGCTTCCGACTCTTCGATCTGCCGTTCCTGACGCCCGGTGAGGCCGAGGTCGACGGACTGGTGGGCCACGAGACGGTGCAGGGGGAGCTCTGGCGGGCGCTCGGCAACTTCGTGCGCGTGGGCGCTCCCAACCGCGTCATCCTGCTCCACGGGCCCAACGGCTCGGCCAAGAGCACCACCGCGGGCTGTCTCTTGCGCGCCCTCGAGCACTACTCCAACCAGGACGAGGGTGCCGTCTACCACTACGACTGGGTTTTTCCGAAGAAACGCACGGTGCGCGGCGCCATTGGCTTCGGCGGTCGCTCCTCCACACCCACGCTCGAGAGCTACGCGCACCTGCCCGACGAGGAGCTCGACGCGCGTGTACGCATCGAGGTGCGCGACCATCCGCTCTTCCTCATCCCGCACGACGCTCGGCGTCGGCTCCTTCTGCAGCTCCTCGGCACCCAAGCCGAGATCCCGCGTTGGCTCCTTGCCGGCAGCTTGTGTGACAAGAGCCAGAAAATCTTCCAGGCTCTCTTGGGCTCCTACGAGGGTTCCCTAGAAGAGGTCCTGCGTCACGTGCGCGTCGAGCGCGTGCTCTTCTCGCGTCGCTACAGGGTGGGCGCGGTCACCCTGGGACCCGAGCTCAGCGTGGACGCGAAGGAGCGCCAGCTGACCATGGACCAGAACTTGGCAGCCCTACCGGTGTCGCTCCAGGGCCTCTCCCTATTCGAGGCGATGGGCGAGCTCGTGGACGCGAGCGGCGGAATTCTGGAGCTTTCGGACCTCTTGAAGCGTCCGCTCGATGCCTTCAAGTATCTGCAGATCACGGCCGAAACTGGAGAAGTCGCCCTCGGTTCGCAGAACCTCCTGGTCAACTCCGTGCTCCTGGCTTCGGGCAACGATCTGCATTTGTCGGCGTTCCGCGAGCACCCCGAGTACGCGAGCTTTCGCGGCCGGCTCGACATGATCCGCGTGGGCTACCTCCTGGATCATCGCCTGGAGCGCAAGATTTACGAGCGCCAGGTCGCTGCACGCGTCGGCACCCACGTGGCCCCGCACGCGATGGAGCTCGCGGCGCGCTTCGCCGTCCTCACCCGCCTGGAGAAGCCCGACCCCGATCGCCACGATCAGAAGGACCGGGACCTGGTGCGGCAGCTGACCGCCTGGCAAAAGCTGGAGCTGTACGCCGGTGCCAACCCAGACCTGGGAGGGCGCGCTTCCGAGGTCTCCATGGCACAGCTGCGGCGTCGCCTGGCGAAAGAATGGGACGCCTCCGATTCCTACGAAGGCGGCGACGGGGTCAGCCCGCGTACCCTGCGCACGCTCCTGCTGGATGCCGCCCAGCACCCGGATTTCGGCTATCTGTCGCCTTTTGCGGTGCTCGCCGAGCTGAGCGAGCTCATCGCCCGCCGGGCGGAATACACGTTCCTCAGACGTGGCGTGGAGGGCGGCGGCTACCACGACCACGAAGCGTTCGTGAAGCGTCTCAAGACCTGGCTCCTCGATCGACTCGAGGAGGACTTCAGCCGCGCGAGCGGTCTGGTCGAGGAGCAGAGCTACGAGGATCTGCTCGGGCGCTACATCGAACACGTCAGCGCATCGGTGAAAGGCGAAAAGCTGAAGAGCACGGCGACGGGGCGCAGCGAGCCCGCGGACGAGGCGTTCATGGCCGAGGTGGAAGGCATGCTCGGCTTCGACTCCACCTCCGGTCTAGGCGGCTCCGCAGGCAGGCCGGTGCTCCTCGGTCGCATCGCCGCTTGGGCGCTCGATCATCCGGGCGAGCGCGTGCGCGACTCGGACCTCTTTCGCGACCTGCTCCAGCGCCTGCGGCGCTCCGTGTTCCAGGAACGCCAAGCCGGAGTGGCGCGTTTCTGCCGCCAGCTGGTGGACCCGGAAATTCCGCGGGAAGCCGCCGACGAGCGCCGCATCGAGCAGGCTCTGATCTGGCTCGAGACGAACGCCGCGTACCGCGCTGATTCCGCTCGCGATGCTGCCGCGCGCCTGGTGGCCGAGCGTTACCAAAAGCCGCCCGAGGCGAAGGGGCAGCGCTAACCCCTCCATGTCGCGTGCCTTCGCGCTCGTGAGCCTCCTCGTCGGCCTGGGGATGTTCATTGGTTTCGGCTGGCTCGCCGTCGACTGCGCCTTGGACTTGCGCGCATTCCCCCAGCGCCCGCACGGCCGAACGCTAGCGGAGCTGGCAAAGACGACGCACGCTCCGCGCGGGACCTGGGTGCGCTTGGTCGGTCCGGCCGAAGTCGCAGCAGGCCCGGTGCAGCCGAACTCGGGAGGCCCGCACTACGTTCTGCTTCGTTCCACTGAGAGCTCGGCGTTTGTGGTCGTCGCGACCGAGCTCCCAGGAGCATCTGCTCCCTTCGTCGGCGTGCCCAGCGTCCATCACACGACTGCGCAGGGCCGGCGCTACGGCAGGCTCCCCACCGGGCTGCACTTCGAGGCGGTGCCCTGGGCTCGCGGACCTGGCCAGCGCGTCGTCATCCTGTGGACGCACTCCGGGCCCGAAAACAGCCGCCTGGGCGTGCTCATGGCGCCACTCTTCGCACTACTCGGCTTGTTCGTGATCTTCTATGCGCAGCGGCAGCTGCATCGGCCGGCGCTCACCAAGGACGTGGTCTGGCTCGAGGGCGAGCTGCCGAAGGCAGTGCGCCTCGGGCCACGCGCCGGCGCACGAACTCGGGCGCAAGCGCTGATTCTGCTCGGGCTCGGCCTGGCCTGGCTGGTCGCGTTCGGGTGGATGGATTTCGCGCGCGGACACCTCGAGCCGAGCAGCCTCGTCGTGCTGAGCGTCGGGGTCGGGCTGCTCGGGCTGGGCGCCGGGCTCGGGCTCTTGGCGCGTCGGGTCTCCGGCCACCAGTACTTCGCCGACTTGGTCTGGCTGCCGGTAGCGCGCACGTTCGCGGTGAAGTCGGAGGGCTTTTCGACGGGGGTTCAGGCGTACGAGGTCGAGCGGCCGCTGGGGGCACAGCCGGGCGCCCTGACCGTCCATTCGAGCCCTGTCCACGGTGGTCTGGTCTTTCGTGACGCCGCGCGGTCGGCGGTGCTCGCCGCACGCCCACTCCACTCGACCGATCTGCTCGTGCTCTCCAGCACGCTCCAAGAAATCCCCGAAAATCCCCTGGCGCCGCTCGCACATCCCAGGCACCGAGTCCGACCCATCGATTGATCGCGGCAGCTCAGGCGGTGATGCGCTCGTGGACCAGACGAAGCGGGCCCGGAGCACGCCTGCCGATGCGAAATGCTTGCTCGACGCGTGCCAGGGGCAGGTGCGTCTTCTGCGCGGCATGAAGTAGACACAGCTCCTGGCCTTTCTCGACGGCATCCCCGCGCTTCTTCAGGAGCTCGATGCCTACTGCGGGGTCGATGTCGTCCTGGGCGCGGGCACGGCCGGCACCGAGACCGAGCGCGACCTCGGCCAGCACACGCGCATCGACGGCTTGCACGACGCCGGCAATGGGCGCACGAACTGGGACTCGATGACGAGCCTGGGGCAGGAGCTCGGGCCGCTCGACGAACGCCGGATCTCCGCCGTGTAGCTTCACCATGCGTGCGAACCGCTCGAGCGCGAGGCCGCTGGAGATCGCGGCTTCCAGCTGGCGCCGCGCACGCTGCCGCCCCGCCTGGGTCGATGCATGCGCGCCGGAAAGGAGCAGCATTTCCTCGCCGAGGGCCAAGGTGAGCTCGGTCGAATCCGCCGGACCTTCGCCCCGCAAGATGGAGAGCGACTCCCGAATTTCGAGGGCGTTCCCAATCGTCGTGCCGAGGGGTTCGTCCATGTTCGTGATCAGGGCCACCGTGCGCGTGCCCAGCGCGGTCGCGACGCGCACCAGGTTCCTGGCCAGAATTCGCGCATCCTTCTTCGTCCGCATGAAGGCTCCGCGCCCGCACTTGACGTCGAGCACCAAGGCGTCGAGGCCGACTGCGAGCTTCTTGCTCAAGATGCTGGCCACGATGAGCGGTCGCGACTCCACGGTACCCGTGACGTCGCGCAGTGCGTAGATGCGGCGGTCCGCCGGTGCGATGGCATCCGTCGCGCCCATGATCGATGCGCCCACCTGCTTCAGGATGCGTCGGAAGCGCGGTACGGAAATACGAACGTCGTAGCCAGGAATGGCCTCCAGCTTGTCGAGGGTGCCGCCGGTGTGACCCAGGCCCCGACCAGCGATCATGGGCACCCGAAGGCCACATGCAGAAACCAGCGGCGCGAGCGGGATGCTCAGCTTGTCCCCGACGCCGCCCGTCGAGTGCTTGTCGACGCAGGGACCCAGCGTCCGTCTGAGCTCGAGCCGCTTGCCCGAGTCGACCATCGCTTCCGTGAGCCAAACGGTCTCTCGGTCGGACAAGCCCCGCAGCAGCGCCGCCATCAGCCAAGCACTCATCTGGTAGTCCGTGAGCTCTCCGCTCATCAGGGCTCGCACGAGAGCGTGAAGCTCCTCCTCGCTGTGCTCGTAGCCATCGCGCTTCTTGATGATCAGCTCGGTCGGCCGCACAGGCATCCAGAGATCATGAAGGGGATTCAGGCATGTGAAAAGGCCCGGCGCCTCAGCGAAACGAGCTCCTTTGGCGCCAGCTCCGGCTCGACTTCGGGACTGTCCCAGGGTTCGACCACGATCTCGAAGCGGCCATTATCGAAGGGCGTGCCCGGTGCGACATCGACCTGTACCAGTCGCTCGCGCAGCCCTTCCTTCTGGTGCTGTCGCGCACGAAAGTGACAGTAGGGGTTGTTGCCGCGCCGACCCAGGAGCGCGTGGGCCGTGAAAGAACACCCGCCCATGCACGTCTTCGCGAACGGACAGCTGGCGCAGTACCCCCAGAGCTCCGAGGCCGTTCGCGTGCGCATGATGCCGAGCTCGGGAGCGTCGTGCCAGATCTGCTCGAGCGTCTGCTGCCGTAGGTTGCCCCCCACGTAGTGCGCGCTCTGCAGAGACGGGCACCCCTTGACTGCCCCGTGCGACTCGATCCCGAGCACGAAGCGCCCCGCCTGGCAGCCCTGGAAATGGTCGCTGTCTCCTGGCACGAGCGAACGCAGGAGGGCCTCCTCGGGCCCGAAATAGCCAAGGTTATTGCCGGGCGTGATCAGGAGCCCCTCTTTCTGACCGCGCTGCTTCAGTAGAGCGATGCGCGGCAAGAGGTCCAAGAGGTCGTACGGTTGCAAGACCATCTGCGGCCGATCGGCGGCACGACCGAGGGGTGTGGTCAGCTGGATCTGCCAGCTGCTCACGCCTTCGCGGAGCAGGATCTCGTAGAGCTGCTCGAGGTCTCCGCGGTTGAGACGGTTCACGTTGATGTTGGAGCTCACGCTGATCCCGGCAGCCCGCAGGTGACGGAGAGCAGCGAGACCGCTGTCGAAGCTTCCCTTGAGCTGCCGCATCAGGTCGTGCGTCGGTCCTACCCCGTCCAGGCTGACGGAGGCGCGCCGAATTCCGGCGCTGGCCATCGAGGCAGCCAGCTCCGCGTCGATGCCGCGCCCACCCGTCGTCATCACGACTGCGACCCCGAGATCTCGCAGCCGAGCGGCCACCTCGAGGAATCCCTCGTGCAGGTACGCTTCGCCGCCAATCAGCACGACTTCGCGGGCGCCGAGCGCAGCGAGCTCACCTGCGACTCGGAGGGCCTCGCTCGTCGAGAGCTCGTCCTTGCGCGGAGCGCTGGCGCGCGAGCCGCAGTGCGTGCAGGCATGGTCGCAACGGAGCGTGAGCTCCCACACCACGTAGGCTGGGTGGAACGAGGTATCGACGACGTCGAGGCGCCGGCGCTGCCCTGACCCCTGCTTGGTCCAGTCGACCATGACGTCTCGGCCCCCCGCTCTCCGGGCTCAGGGCTCCCCGCCTGCGAAGCCTGCTCCCCCACCCTCGCCGGCACCACCGCCGGTCGGCGTACCACCTCCCGAAGACACGCCGCCGGAGGAGAAAGCCCCGCCGGAGGAGAAAGCCCCGCCCGACGCAAGGCCCCCGCCAGAACCCAAGGGGCCGTTGCCACCGGTGCCGAACGTGTCGCTGCATTGAGCGGGGGGACATCCGTAGCAGGCGGCGAGCACCATACTCGAGCCGGTGACCACCGTGCCCCGGAGCGCCCAGCGCAAGAGCCGCGCCCCGCGGCCGGGTGCGCCGCGCTGAAGGCCCTCGGTCGGTGGGCTCCCTTCGGAGGAATCCTGCGAGGAAAGTTCCGAGGAATCATCCGAGGAAGCGAGCGCAGAAGCGCCGCAATGGGGGCAAACCGTCAAGCCATCGCTACCACAGTCCTCAGGAACGAAACCCAGGCAAGACGAACATCGAGTAAGCATGCCTCATCAGTGTCACACTCCGCATGAGCCACGCAACATGACAGTTTTGTCAGACGAGCGGCCAACGGACCGGAGGCTGCCGTGCTGTGCGGGCAGGCTCTCGCCGGCAGGCTCTCGCGAGCGCTGGGCGGAGCGGTCTGGGCTGATTCGTCGGGGCTGATTCGTCCGGGCCTAGCTGGCGCTGAGGGCGATCTTGAGCTCGCGCTTCTCCAAGAGGCAGACGGAGGCGTCACCCTCCTTGCAGACGGAGAAGTGGAAGCGACCGCGAACTTCGTGCGGGCCAGCCGTCTCGAGCTTGATCTTGACCGGCAGCGTGGCGCCGTGACCTTCGTAGGTGGCGTCTTCCTTGGGCACGGTTTCCTTCTCCGCAGCGATCCCCGCCACCTTGTGCACCACGAATCGAATCGGATACTCGTGGTTCACTTTGAAGCCGGTTCCCGCCTCGAGCTTGACCTTCAGGGTGAGACTTTCGCCCACCTTGCCGCTTTGCGGACCTTCCAAGACAACGCTGAACTCGGATTCTCGATAGCTCTGCTGCGCGCTCGTGGCCACCTCGGCGGGCGCGGCTGCCGGTGGCGGCGCGGGCTGGGTCAGAGCCACCTTCGAGGCTTCAGGGAGGGTGCTGGCTTCACTGCGCCCGCTGTCGCAGGCGAGTGCGCCGAGGAGCGACAGGACGAGCGCCGAGCAGGAAAGGTCGAGAGAGGCAGAGCTGGACATGGCCGATCGATAGCAGGTTCTAACGCAGCACCCAGAAGAGCCCGCCCATGGCCAAGAACACGCCGCAGACGACCCACGTGAGCAGGGCGCGGTTCGACCCAGGCCGGGGCACTCCAGCTGGCAGAGAAGGCACGAGCGAGATCGGCCCCTCTGGCATGTCCACGTCGAGATGCCTCGGGTTTGGGGCCGAGGCGCTGCTTCCCCGCGCGCCGTTTGCGGCGCCTTGGCCCGTGCTGGGACGCAAGCTGAGGGGCGGCGGAGCCATCGGCCGAAGCTCGAGCGAGCCCGTCTCGCCGAAGAAATCATCTTGGACCGAAGGCACGCGCGAAGCGGCCCGCCCCAGGAGGGCCGGCAGCCGCTGCCCGATCTCGGCGGTGAGCTGACGCTCGGGCCAGACGGCCCACGCCCGGTGGGTCCCCTCGAGCCCCAAGGCGCGCCCCAGCGCATCGGCGAATGCCCCGGCGGACTCGAAGCGCCCAGCAGGCGCTTTGCGGAACGCTTGCTCGAGCACGCGATCGACATCGACCGGGATCGAACGACCGGCTGCCTTGGCGACCTCGCTCGCGGCCTTCGGGCGCTTGCTGACGATGGCGAGCAGGATCTGCGCGGTCGTCTCGCCCGTGAAGGGCAGCTGCCCCGTCAGGGCCTCGAAGGTGATGGCAGCCAGAGACCAGACGTCCGCTCGTCGATCCAAGTTGGTCGCACCCTGGGCTTGCTCGGGCGCCATGTAGCTGGGCGAGCCCAGCGTCGTGCCGAGAGCAGTCAGCTGGCGTGCGCCGCGGGCAGTGTCCTTGATCGAGCCAAAATCGAGGATTTTCGCGTTGTCGCCATCGGCAGTCTGGCAGAGGTAGAGATTGTCGGGCTTCAGATCGCGGTGCACGATCTCGCGAGCGTGGGCGACGTCGAGCGCCTCGGCCACCTGGCTCACCATGCGGACGACGCGCGCGGGCGCGATGGTCCCCTCGCGGCCGAGGGTGTTCTTCAGCTCCTCGCCGTACAAGAGCTCCATCACCAGGGCCCGCTGACCGCCACCCAGCTCGATGAAGTCGAGGACCTGGACGACGCCGGCGTGAACGAGCACACGGCTGAGCGCCGCTTCGCGCTCGAAGCGCTCGATCTGGACGGGATCCGCAGCGACCGCCTTGTGCAGGACCTTCACCGCGACGCTACGGTTGGCCACCAAATCCAACGCCTCGTAGACGCGTCCCATGCCGCCGTCCGCGATCACGCGCCGCACCTGGTAACGCGAGCCAAGCGCCTGGCCGACGCGCGCATCGTCAGCCGGCTGGACGGGCACCTTGCTCGCGCGGATCAGCGCCGTGCCGTCGACCGGACAGTAGCCGGCGTCGGTCGGATAGAGCCGTCCGCAGCTGGGGCAGGCCTTCATGGTCTCATCCCTGACCCGCTAGACTGCCCTCGCTCCCCGCCAGGGTAAAGCAGTCAGGCGCGCGCCGTCCGGGAGGGTCGAGTCCGGGAGGGTCGAGTCCGGGAGGTCGCGATCAGGAAGCGGCGATCAGGAAGTCGACTGCGTGGCGCCGCTCGCTGGCTCCGCTGCCGCAGCGGCCGGAGATGCGCCAGCCGGCGTCGACGCCGCTGGCGCGGCACCGCCGTCGACAGCACTGCCATCGCCGGCGGCCTCGTCAGCGGGTCCGAAGTAGAGGATGCGCTGGCAGCTCGGGCACTGGAACAGCTCCGCCCCCTGCATGATGCGCTGGTAGAGCATGGGTGGGAGCGAGATGTTGCAGGTCGAACAGCGCCCGTCTGCTGCCGCCGAGAGGCCGCTACCGCGCCTGGTTCGCACGGCGTCGTACTTGCGAATGAGCCCCTTGTCGGTGGACGCCAGGAGCTCGCGCCGCCGCTCCTGCTCGACGCCAAGCTGACCCTCCAGCTCCCGCACGCGACCGCTGCTCGCGCCCTCGGTCAGGTTGAGGTCTGCGCTGATCTGGTCGCGTTCGACAGCTGATTTGTCCAGATCCTGCCGAGCCTCGTCGATCAGGCCCACCAGCTTCTGCGTCTCCGTTTCGCGCTCGCGGAACAGGCGACGCAGCTCCTCCAGCTCTCGCTGGACGGCGTTGGCCTCACGCTCGTTGCGGCAGCGCATCATCTTCTCGCGCGAGCGCTCCAGCAAGACCGAGGTCTGCCGCATCTCGGAAAGCAGCTCGTTTCGCGTGTGCTCCATGGCGCGCACGCTCTCGAGCAGGCGCTCGATCTTCACACCCAAGCCCTGCACCTGGCTCACCTTGTCGCCAATCCCTGCTCGCTCCTTGTCCAAATCCGCCTGAATCGCGGCGATCCCGGCGTCGAGCGTCGAGAGGGACTTCAAGGTTGCAATCTGAGCTCGAATACTCACAGGCTGGATGGCGATTCGTCGTGGGCCCACCTGGGTTCGAACCAGGAACAGCCCGGTTATGAGCCGGGGGCTCTGACCGATTGAGCTATAGGCCCCGGATGGCGCTGGCGCAAAAGCTAGTCGAACGGCCTGAATTGAGCAACTGCTCCTGCGGCACGGGTTCACTGTACCTGTCCGGAGAGCCTGTCCGGAGCGCCTGTTCGGAGGGAAAGCTCGCTCACGCTCGACCCTGCTGGACCAGCACTGCCGCAGCAGCAGTGGCCTGAAACTGCCGGAACCGCACTGCCGGAACAGCAGTGCCGGAACAGCAGTGCCAGAACCGCACTGCCGGAACCGCACTGCCCGCCGGAACCGCACCGCCCGAGACACCGGCGCTGAAAAGCGAAGCCGGGCAGACAAAGGAGCGGCACGGCCACCTGGCTCCCGGCGGGCCCCTCTGCAGCCAGCCCCCGCGCCGCGCCCCTCTGCAGCCAGCGCCGGCAGTATGCTAGAGCGCGCCACCATGGATAGTCTTGTCGTCACCAAAGCGGCACAGCACAATCTAAAGAACGTCAGCGTATCCCTGCCCCGGAACCGTCTCGTGGTGATCACGGGTCCGAGCGGCTCGGGCAAGTCCTCCCTCGCCTTCGACACCATCTACGCGGAGGGCCAGCGTCGTTACGTCGAGTCGCTCTCGGCGTACGCGCGCCAATTCCTCGATCAACTGCCGAAGCCGCGCGTGGAGAGCATCGAAGGGCTCAGCCCCGCCATCGCCATCGAGCAAAAGGCCTTGGGCAAGAGTCCACGCTCCACGGTCGGCACCGTCACCGAGATTGCGGACTACCTGCGGCTGCTCTACTCGAGGGTCGGGATCCCCCACTGTCCCATCTCGGGGGTCGTGCTGCGCGCATACACGGTTCAAGAAATCGTGGACGCCGTGATGGCGCGACCGGCCGGTGCTCGGCTCACCCTGCTCGCCCGAGTTGCGCGCAAAGAATCGAGTGACCTCGCCGACATCTTGGGTCGATTGCGTCGAGATGGCTTCGTGCGCGCGCGCGTGGACGGTGAGAACATCGACCTCGGTGACGACGTGCGGATCGATCCAAACGTTGCCCACGACCTGGACGTTGTGGTCGATCGGGTCGTGATCCGGGACGACATCAAGGGCCGGGTGACGGATTCGGTCGAGCTATCGCTGAAATTGGGCCGGGGAACGGTGCTGCTGGACGACATGGACGGCGGCGAGCTCAAGGTCATGAGCGAGGAGCTGGTCAGCTGGGAGCACGGCATCACCTTGCCCAAGCTCGAGCCGCGCCTCTTCTCGTTCAACAGTCCGCACGGTGCCTGCCCCGAATGCGCCGGCCTCGGTCGCAAGGCATCCATCGACTCCAGCCGCGTGGTGCCGGACCCGACTCGATCCCTGCGCGAAGGCGCGGTCGCGGCCTTCGGTCGTCGCGGCTCGGATGCCAACGCCAGAGAAGTGCAGCGGGTCGTCAAGGCGCTCAAGGTGGATCCCGACAAGGCCTGGGACAAGCTGCCCAAGGCCAAGCGAGACGCGATCCTGTTTGGCGACGAAAAGTACCAAGGTGTCGTGCCGCACCTCTTGGCGATGCTCGAAGATGGCGACGTCATCGAAGGCGAGGAGCCGGAGGAGGGAGCGGTCGGCCCGGACGACCTGACGCGATTCATGAGCTCGCAGCCCTGCAGCGCCTGCGGTGGCACGCGGCTCCGTCCCGAGGCGCTCAGCGTGCGTCTGGGGGGCTTCACCCTGGGTGAGCTCTGTCGCTTTCCGCTCACGCGACTGCGCCAAGAGCTGCTCACCATCTCGACCTCCACCCTGCTCTCGTCCAAGGAAGCTGCCGTAGCGGAGCCGCTGATCAAGGCCGTCACCGATCGGCTGCGCTTCCTGATCGACGTCGGCCTGGGCTACCTGTCGCTCGATCGCTCCGCCGCAACCTTGTCCGGAGGCGAGGGCCAGCGCATCCGCCTAGCCACCCAGATCGGTGCATCACTGGTCGGAGTGCTGTACGTGCTCGACGAGCCTTCGGTTGGGCTCCACGCACGTGACAATCGGCGCTTGCTCGAGGCGGTTCGGCGCCTGGTCGACAAGGGCAACAGTGTAATCGTCGTCGAGCACGACCGCGACGCGATCTTGGCAGCCGACCACGTGGTGGACATGGGACCACGAGCGGGGATCCACGGCGGGGAGATCGTGGCCGAAGGCACGCCCCAGCAGGTCATGGAACATCCTGGATCCGTGACCGGACCCTACCTGTCGTACGAAAAGTACCTGGCGCCACCCAAGCGCAAAAAGCCTTCGTCGAAGAAGGCGCTGAAGGTAATCAAGGCCAGCGCCCACAACCTGAAAGATGTCACCGTGCAACTGCCGCTCGGCGTGCTCACGGCGGTGACCGGCGTCAGCGGATCGGGCAAGAGCAGCCTGATCGTCGATACCTTGCTCGCGGCTGCGCGCAGCAAGCTCTACGGAGCGAGTGGCTGGATTGGGCCCTGTGAAGGGATCGAAGGGCTCGAGCAGATCGACAAGGTGATCAGCATCGACCAGGCGCCGATCGGGCGCACGCCGCGCTCCAACCCGGCCACGTACACGGGCATCTTTTCGGACCTGCGCGAGGTGTTCTCGGGCCTGCCCGATGCGCGGGCGCGCGGCTACAAGCCGGGGCGCTTCTCGTTCAACGTCAAAGGCGGGCGCTGCGAAGCTTGCCAGGGCGACGGCGTGGTCAAGGTCGAGATGCACTTCCTGCCCGACGTCTACGTGACCTGCGATGCATGCGGAGGCAGCCGCTACAACCGCGAGACGCTGGAGATCCGCTATCGAGGCAAGTCGATCGCCGACGTCCTGGACCTAACGGTCGAGGACGCGCTGGACCTGTTCGAGCCCATTCCTCGCATCTTCGAGAAGCTGCGTATGCTCCGGCAGGTGGGATTGGGCTACGTGACGCTCGGTCAACCGGCAACGACGCTGTCGGGCGGCGAGGCACAGCGCGTCAAGCTGGCGCTCGAGCTCAGCCGGCGGGCTACTGGCAGCACGCTGTACGTGCTGGACGAGCCGACCACCGGCCTGCATTTCTCCGACATCGAGCACCTGACGCAGGCCCTGCTCGACCTGCGTGAGGCCGGAAACTCGATTGTCATCATCGAGCACAACCTGGAGGTCGTCGCCTGCGCCGACTGGGTCATCGACATGGGCCCCGAGGGCGGCGACGGCGGCGGACGCATCGTGGCCGAGGGCACGCCGGCAGAGGTGGCCGAGGTCGCAGCGAGCCACACGGGCGCGGCTCTCAAGGACATCCTGGCGGCGATCGCGGAACGCGAAGCGGGCCGCCCGTGGACGGGGCGCTCCAGTCGCCCCGGGCAACTGCTGGCCGCGGCTGCCGCTGGACCTCGCAAGCCAAACGGGGGTGCTAGCTCGAGCGCTGTTGAGTCGAGCAGTGTTGGTTCCGGCGGTGCCAGCTCGGGCGATGCCAGCTCGGGGAGCCCGGCTGCGAGCGGGCTAGCAGGTCAGCCGAAGTCCCGCTCGACCCGCTCCTGATCTTCCTTGCAACGGATGCAAAGCGTGGTCTCGGGGCGAGCCTCGAGGCGCTTGAGCGAGATCTCCTCGCCGCACTCCTCGCACATGCCGAAGCTGCCGTCTTCGATCCGGTCCAGCGCCTTCTGAATCTTGTCCAGAAAGACCTTCTCCCGGCCACGGAGGCGGAAAGTGAACGACTGCAGGTACTCGCTGGAGGCGAGGTCCATCTCATCGGGCAAGTCGTCCTGGTCGAGGGTCATGTCCTCGGAGAGAGTCTGCTGTGCGCGTTTGAGGATCTCCTCGCGTTTTTCCTCGAGCAGGTCCTTGAACTTCTTGAGATGGGTCTTGTTCATCATGGGGCCCTCGCTCTTGCCGAAACACCCTTGGCGAAAATACAGGGTCGGGGAGCGGTTGCAGCCGTCCGGGTCCGACCAGTACGGAAGCCCTCCAACATAAGTCCGGGGTTTGGCTCCGTCAAACGGCGCTAGGAGGGCCCCGCTAGGGCCGCAGGAGGGGTCACCGTCAGCGACCTTCCCGGTAGGCGCGGACGGCGTTCGCGATGGCGTCGGCTAGGCGCTGCCGATAGGCGCTCGAATCCAGATACCGAGCTTCGGTGGGATGAGAAATGAAAGACCCCTCGAACAGGACGGCCGGCATGGACGCTCCGGCCAATACGTAGAAGCCAGCGCGACGAACGCCGTGGTCCTCGATCTCGGGATAGACCTGACGCAGGGACACACCCGCGGCGCGCTGCAATAGGCGCGCAAACAGCTCGGAAGCAGCCCGGCGCTCGCCCGACTCCACTCGACTGAGCGCGTTGGCCAGCTCCGCCGCTGCTGCGGCAGTGGACGAATTTTCCCGTGCCGCGACCTGCGCTGCCGCTTCGTCTCGCGAGGAATCGAGCACGAACGTCATCACACCTCTGCCGTCCGGGTCGGGGCTGGAGTTCAAGTGAATGGAGACGAAGAGGTCGGCGTTGAACGCATTCGCGCGCGCCGCGCGCTCGTCCAGCGGCACGAAAACATCGACGTCCCGTGTGAGCAAAGTGCTCACACCCACCTCACGGGCCAAGATGGGCGCGGCGCGGTGCGCCACGTCCAGGGTGACGTCCTTCTCACGCAGGCCGTTGGGTCCGATAGCGCCAGGATCGCTCCCGCCGTGCCCGGGGTCGAGGACGATGCGGCGGATGTCGCGCGGCTTAGTGACCTTCTCCGTTGGGTCGACACTGAGATCGATGACCAGCCGGAACGGGTCCGGCAGATAGAACACGCGGTGGTAGGCCACGTGCCGCAGGTCCATCACCACGCGCGTAGCGTCTTTCTGCGCGCCCAAGCGGACCCGCTCGAGGAGCCCCTCGCCCTCGTAGACGTCCGCCCCCTTGAAGCTTGCGCGCTTGATGTCGACGAAAAGCCGTGGTCCCCGGCCGTCCGCAGCTTCGACATGCCCCACCGAGAAGCGCGTCGGGTGGGTGACGCGCACTACGACGCGTGCCGTCCGCTCGGCGCCGAATGGTTCGACCTTGGTGATCTCCGTGGGTCCGTCGAGCACCGCCTTCAGCTCCGGCATCACCACGTGAACGTTCGCGTCGGCGTGCATCGGCGGCGCGGCGTGGGCGCCCCCTTTCTGGGCTGCTGCCTCGCGCAAGGTCAAAAGTTCCTCTTCGCTGGGGCGATGCGCGGCGAGTGCGGCAAGCGCCCGGTCGATCCGCTTTCGACAGTCGAGGTCAGTCGCTGTCTGCCGCAGCAGGTAGAGGTCCTTGTACTGTCGCGCTGGATCCGGCTCCACGTAGGCGCGCAGACCCAGCCAGCTCAGCGCATCGCTGCAGCTCGCTGCCGCCGAGCCGCCCGCATCCGCCCACAGCTCCTGGGCCTCGAGCGCGTCGAGCCTGCGACCTTCCAAGAGGTAGGCAGCCTGACGAAGGGACGCAGCCCTCGCCGCCAGGCCTTGCGCCACCGCGCCCCCTTCTCGCCCTGCACGAACCGCAAGCTGATCGGCTTCGGCCACGAGCTCGGCGCGCGTGGCGCCTCCGGCCAGGGGCACACTGTCCAGATCGAGCGCGAGAGGCACCGTCGGCGCCGCCTCTCGGCGCCACACGAAAAGCGCAACGATGACGGCGAGAAAGCCCAGTGCCAAGGCCCCCAGGGTGACGAATCTCTTGATCGCGGCCCGACCCACCAGAGGGGGGTGTACCCCGGATGGAGAGTTTTTCGAACCAGGACCTCACGAGCCCGGTCGACTTGCCTCCGGCGCAGCTGCAAGAGCTGCATCGCGGCCGGGCGCCTTGCGCTCGAGCACCGAGCGCAAGGTCGTCCGGGGCACGCCGGCAGCGCGCGCGGCAGCGCTGATGCTTCCGTGGCAGGAGACGAGCTCGGAGGCGGAGCGAAAGTCCAGGCGGGCTCCGCGTGCCTTGGGCTGGCTCAAGTCGAGGTGCCCCGGCTCGATGAGCGGCCCAGGATGGAGAGCCGCCGCCCGATAGAGTGCCTTGCCCAGCTCGCGCACGTTGCCGGGAAAGGTCTGCTCCATCAGGAGATCGAGGGCGAGGGGTGATAGCTGCCGCTGGCCGACTTCGGGCGCCATGCGCTCCAAGAGTGCCCGCGCGATCTCGGGGATGTCGCTGCGGCGATTGCGCAGCGGAGGAACCTCGACCACGAGCGTGGACAAGCGATGGTAGAGATCGTGACGGAACCGCCGCTCGAGCACGCGCTCACCGAGCGGGGCGCAGGTGGCCGAAACGACGCGCACGTCCACCCGCCGCGCGAGCGTGGAGCCAACCGAGCGGACCATGCCGTCCTCGATCACGCGCAAGAGCTTGGCCTGACCACCCGCGGAGAAATCGGCTATTTCGTCGAGAAACAGCGTGCCCCCGTCGGCCTGCTCGAATGCCCCCGGCCGAGTCGCCTCCGCGCCCGTGAACGAACCGCGCTGATGCCCGAAGAGCTCTGCGTCGATCAGACCCTCGCTGAAGGCCGCCATGTTGAGCGGAACGCAGGGGCCCGATCGTCCCGACAGCCGATGAATGGCGCGTGCCACCAGGTCCTTCCCAGTGCCGGACTCGCCGAGCACGAGCACTGGCGCAGAGAGGGGCGCCACTTGTCGGATCTCCGCCCGCAGGCGAGCCATCGAGTCGCTCGAGCCCACCAGACCGAGGTCGCCCTCGGCGGGTGGCACGGCGCCCTTCAGCTCGCACACGGCCGTAGTGCGCCCGATCGAGAACGACGCTCCGTCCCAGGACAGGAGGGCCGAGCCCACCCGACTGCCCCCCACGTAGAGACCGTTCTTGCTCCCCAGGTCGGTGACCTGAAGGCCGCGTTCGGTCACGTCGACCCGGCAGTGGCGGGCGCTGACGGCCTTGTCTTCGACGGCGAGGTCCGCCTCGACCCCGCTGCCGACCACCAGGCATTCCCCGGGACCGAGGACCCGCAGGCGTTCCTTCTTGGCGCCCAGGAAGCGCAGGCGCCAGCGGCGGGGCGGGCTGGGCAGAAGCAGTGTGATCGTGCCCTCGTTCATGGGATCCCCATCGGCCCGAGCTGGACTTCGTTGCCCGGCAATCTGTGGTAACCAGGCCGCCCATGAAGGCGCCTTGGCCCTGCACCCTCCTCGTGATCGCAAGCTCGAGCTCGCCCGCCTGGGCTCAATCGGCGGCCCCTGCCCCCAGCGGCAAGCCGGCTCCCGCCGCCCCGACCGCCCCTGCCCCCGCGGCAGCCCCTGCAGCCCCTGCAGCCCCTGCAGCCCCTGCCCCCGCGGCCGCCCCTGCCCCGCCCGCAGCAAGCCCCGCCGAGCCCGCCCCGGCCGAGCCAGGCTCCGCCGAGCCCGCCCCCCCCGCGCCGGCCGAGTCGACTCCCACCGAGCCGAGCGCCCCCCCGCCTGCCGCCGCGGCGCCTGCTGCGGCCCCAGCGGCAGAAGAACCAGAGCCCCAGGCGGAAGCGGCCCAGCCGAGCGCCCCGGCACGGCCCCGGAGCTCGAACCGCGGCCATGTCCGCATGGGCCTCCGGGCGGGCCTGGTCGCCCCCTTCGGGGCAGTCGCAGTCGACACAGCGCACCTGGACGTGGCGACCATGGGAGCCGGGTATGGGCTCGACCTCTCGGTCGGGCTCACCGAGGACGTCACGCTCGGGCTCTATGGCGACCTCTTGGTTCTCGACCGCACGGAGAGCTGCGATGCCTGCGCACCGCTGTCCTACGGGGCTGGACTCATGGTTCGCTACCATCTGGTCCAGGGCCTACGCTTCGATCCCTGGGCTGCCTACGGCATTGGGCTGATCGGCCTCGGCGGCACGCCACCAGGCGGAGACGGCAGCTACGTTGGTCTCGAGTGGATGCGCCTGACCTTCGGCGGGGACTGGTATGCGATGCGCAACCTCGGCTTCGGTCCGTACCTGGAGCTCGGAGCTGGCAGCTTCTGGACGGTGCCCGAGACGGAAACCGCTGGGGGAGTGCACCTGCGCTTTCAGCTAGGCATGCGCATCGTGCTGGACATCCCGGGGCGCTGATTTGCGCCCACGCTCGCCCTGCTCAGAGGCCGAGCAAGCGAATGCCGAGGCCGCTCGCAAGCAGCGTGACGCCGGCCAGCGTGTGCGCATGCTGGCGGAGGCGCGGAGTCCAGCTGCCCAGGTGCGCCGACAGGCGCGAGGTCCCCACGAAGCCCAGCGCAACCAAGCCGAGCATGGTGGACAGGGTCGCAGCGGAGAAGACGGCTGCGATCGCGAGGCCGCGTGCCCAGTCCAGTGTGACTCCCCCAGCCATGAGCAGGGGCAAGAGCACCTCGCAAGGTCCGAAGGCAAAGACCAAGAAGAGCGCAGGCATCAGCCGCTTCGAGTCCAGGCCTCTCGAGCTGGGGTCTGCTGGTTCCGACAGGGTCGGTAGGGTCTGGGCCGCTTCGGTCTGCGCCGGTAGGCTCGGCACCCTCGAGCGCCAAAGCGCGACGGCGGAGTAGGCGAAGCCGAGGGCCACGAGCAGCCACGCGGCCCAGGCTCCCCGACTCTCCTCGATGGCGAGCAGGCGCTGCCCCGCCGTGCCCAGCCCAAGGCCAATCCCGGCGATCAGCACGGACGAGAGGACGTGCAGGGTCCCGCAGCCAAGCGTGATCGCCAGAGTGCGACCGAGGGACCAGCGGCGAGCCTGCGCGAGCGCGATGAACGGCAACGAATGGTCCACGCCGAGCGCGGTGTGGACGAAGCCGAGGGTGGCGGCCGTCGCCAAGAGCACCAAAAAGACGTCATTCATTCGGCCCCTCCGAGCGCTCCGACCCGGCGCCGCCGTCCAATCTATCGTCCGCAGCGTGCAACGCCCACTGCTTTAGAACGGCCCGAGTTTCCGCTGGGTTTCCGCGGGGTCAGCCTGCGCGGGGTCAGCCTGCGCGAGCCAGCTCCGCGCAAGCCAAGCCTGCGCGAGCCAACCCTGCGCGAGCCAACCCTGCCCGAGCCAATACTGCCCGAGCCAGTACTGCCCGAGCCAATACTGCTTGGGTCAAGCGTACACGGCGACACCCATCGCCTTGCGCAGCGCCGAGTACTCGATGCTGGTCGCGAAGACGAGGAGCTCTTTGAGCTTCTCCTGCGGAGTGAGGTCACCCGGAACCTGTTGCTCCGAGCCGATGATCTTCTTGGCCACGTTCAGGTCGCAGCACAAGATGAGCCCGGCGCGGCAAGCAGTGTGCTCGACCGCGTGACTCCACTGCTTGATGTTGACCTTCGCTCCATCGGCCAGGAAGGACTTCACCGCCTGCTTGAGGCCCTCGAGCTCGACCGGCTGAATGTGCCGACCGATCTCCTGCGCGGTGGACCGAATGGGTGACTCCATGTCGGGCGGCAGCGGCTGCTGCGGCGCCACCAGCATGATGGCCGCGAAGAGCATGACGGTGAGCTCTGCCTGGGTGGGGAAGAGCGCCTTCAGGTAGTGCTCAGGCCGGTAGAGGGTGAGGTGCTTGCCACAAACGAACGTGAGCTCTTGCGGTTGCAGGCCGCTCAGCACGAGCTGCCCCGCGACGCACGCCGGAGGTTCTGCCGCCACCGCACCGATGTAGGCTTGCACGTCGTTGCGCACGTAGAGGGCCGGCGGCTGGATGCCGAGCACCTGGGACGCCCAACCGAACGTCTTGGCGAAGGTGACGGTCGAGGTCGCCGGATCCTGGCGGAAGCGATCGTCGAGCTTCGGCAACTTTCCCTGAGCCTTGAGCTGAGCGAGCTTGGCTTGCAACGCAGGCCGCACGATGAACTTGAAGATCTCGGAGATGTGCCGGTTCTCGTGCGGATGGATGATCGCCCGCTCCCAGTGCTCGTTGGCGAGGCGCCCAGAGACCTGAAGCATCCCCTGCGGCCGGTAGTCCTGGAAGAACCGATCCTGGTCGGCGTCCGCCTTGCCCATGAACGCCATCGCGGCGGCGAGGGCCCAGGCCTCGTCGTACGCCTGCTTGTGCAGGTAGAGGCGATAGAGCGCCTGGTATGGGTCGATGTTCAACGGGTCGCCACGCAAGAGCACCCGTTGCTCCTTGATCGCGTCGTCCCACTGCTCGATGCCCTCGTAGAGCTCGGCCAGGATCTTGCGCTGCAACGGCGCCTCGGCCACGAGCGAGCTCGACATGCGGAACGCTTCGATCGCTTCTTGCGTTTGGGCCGTGCGATCCCGGTAGATGAGGCCTAGCTGGTGCCAGAGCTGATGCTCCAGGTCCTGCTTCCCCTTGCCGGCGATGCGATGGAGCATCTTGCGGTAGGAGCGCTCGAGCTGCTTCCAGTTCTTCTCGGCCGTTAGGATCTTGTTGATGCGCTCGAATGCCTCCAAGAACTCCGGATCGAGGTCCAGAGCCTCGTTGAAGAGCTCCACCGCGCGCGCCTTGTCGTCGAGCATGTCGCGATAGATCTGCGCCTGCGTGTTGATCAGCTTGGCCTTGAGCTTGGGACGCTCTTCGACTTCCTTGATCGCGTCGAGGACGTCGACCATCTTCTGCCACTCCTGTGCCTTCTGGTAGTTCTGCACCATCTTGTGGAGCAGGACGTGATCCTGAGGCTTCAGGTCGCGCGCTTCCTCGTACGCCTCGAGCGCCTTGAGTGGGTCGTTCTCCTTGCCGGCCCACAGATCGCCGATGTCCATCAGCATGGTGAAGCGCTGTTCACCGTCGAAGATGGTGTCGAGAATCTGGCGCTTGTACTCGGCCACCAGCTTGTTCTCGCCGGACTTGCCGTAGACCTCGACCAGCGAATCGAGCGAAGGCCTGTGCTCGCCGTCGAGGGCCAGCGCCTTCTCGTAGTTGTTGATGGCCTGGCGATCCTGGCCTTGCGCTTGCTTGATCTTGCCCAAGCGCCAGTAGACGTCGGTCCGCGATTCGATGTCCTCCTCGCCGAGCGAAGTGAGGACCTTCTGGTAGTTGGTCAGCGACGTCGGCCAATCTTCGAGCGAGTAGGCAGCGTCCGCCATGCCCCGCACCGTTTCCTGATCGGTCAGATCGAGCTGATGAGCGGTTTGATACGCCTTGAGGGCCTTCTCGTGCTCTCCGAGCTTGGCCATCACGCTGCCGAGCAGCTTGTGCAGGGTCTGCTGCTCCGTCTTCTCCAGGTTCTTGGACTTGCGGGTGAGCATCTCGGCGAGCGGTGCCGCGTCCGCGAAGCGCCCCTGGCTGCTGTACTCGTGCACGAGCGGCAGTGCTGCCTCTTCGCAGTCCCCATCCAGCCCAATTGCTTGCTCGTAGGCCGAGATGGCGGCCTCGTGCTCGCTCAGCATCTCGTCCTTGATCTTGGCCAGCTCGACCAAGAGGCGCGCCCGCTGGCGCGGAGCCTCCGTGTTCTGCTGCTCTTGATCGAGGTATTGGCAAGCGCCGTCCCAGTCCGCCTCGTCGACGGCGATGGTGCGCAGAGCCCCAAGCGAGGGCAAATGCCTGGGCTCGAGGTCCAGGGCGAGCTCGAACTTCTCGCGCGCTCCATAGCGATCGCTGAGCTTCTCCTCCATAGCGCGACCGATGCGGTAGTACATGTCGACCTTCTGACCGCCATCGACGGTCAGCTCGGCCACCCGCGTCATCATCTCGATCGAGCGGGCCGCATCGCCCTGCTTCTCGTAGAGCTTGCTCAGCGCCTCGAGTGCCGGAATGTTGGTCTCGTCTGCATCGACGACGGCTTGGAACGAGTCGATGGCCTGATCGACATCGGAAAGCTCGTCGCGATACACGGCACCGATGGCCGCATAGAGCTCGACCTTGGTGCCGCGATCCAGAGTCTCGTCCAGGTGCCGACGATAGACGTCGACAAGGTCGTTCCACTGCTTGAGCCGGCGGTAGCAGCGCGCCAGTGAAACGTATGCCCCCTCCTGCGTGTGATCGATGGCTAGCGCTTGCTCCAAGCGCTGCGCCGCGATGTCCGCCTTGAGAAACTGATTCTCCTGCACGTCGGCGAGCCGAAGCAGGGTGACGACACGATCCCGCTCCGTGTCCACCACATCGAGCTGCCTTTCGAGGATGGTGACGAGATCGCCCCACTGGGCTTGACCGCCGAGCGTTCGCTCGAGGCCACGCAGCGCCGTGATGTTGGAATCGTCGAGATCGAGCGCTTCGCGGTAGGCCTTGGTGGCGCCGCTCAAGTCGCTCAGGCGGTTCTCCAAGAGCTCGCCCAACCGCAGCTTCTCCGGCACGGCATCCTCGGGACGATCGAGCGCGCGGCTCTTCTTGGTGAGCACGGCAACGAGCTCCGGAACTTGATTCCGATCGTCGTAGATGCGCTCGAGCGCCACCAGAGCCGGCATGTAGCCGTCGTCGACGTCCAGGGCGCGCTTGTAATAGCCGATGGCCTGGTCCACCTGGTCCAGGTTGCGGAACAGGATCTCGCCGAGGTCACCGAGGATGACCTTGCGATCCTCGTTGGCAACGGCCACTTCGAGCGCCTTGTTCAGCATCTGCCCGGCCTTGCTGTAGTTGCCGGCCAAACGCTCGATCGCCGCCATCTGGCGCATGACGCGCGTGTTGTTCGGGTCGATCTCGAGAACGACGTGGTAGTACGCCATCGCGTCGCTCGGTCGGCCCAGGTCCTCGCCGTACCACTTGCCGAGGCGCAGACTGAGTTGGATCTTGGTTTTGCGATCCTTCTCGTCCTTGAGCCAGGTGTTCGCGGTGGTGAGGAGCTCGCCCCAACGACCAGTGGATTGCGCCACTTTGCTCAGTGCGGCCGCAGTCTCGTCGTCGAAGTAGTCGTCGGCAAATGCGTTGACCAAAGCGTCGAACGCCTGATCTTGGTCGTGCAAATGCTCGTCGAAGACTCGCGCGATGCGGCGCAATAGGTCGCTGCGTGCCGGCACCTCCACCAGGTGCTCGAGACGATTCAGGTAGAGCTCGATCAGCGGCTCCCAGCGGTTGGCGTGGCTGTGGAGCTTCTCCAGCTCCTTGAAAGCCTGATCGTGGATCGGATCCGCCTCCAGGATGCGATTGTAGGCCTCGACGGAGCGGTCGTACTCGCGGACCGTCGTCTTCCAGAGGTCGGTGACTTCCAGTAGCTCGCGTACCTTCTCAGCGGGCTCTGCGAGCGCGCTGGCGCGCTGCATCTTCACGTCGATGACCTCGGTCCACTGCTCGTCGGCGCGATAGATGGCCTCCAAGCGCTGCAATGCTTCGAAGTCACCCGGGCCGACCTCGAGCAGTCGGCGCCAGGCGTCGGTGCCCTCGTACAGCTGGTCGAGCTTGTCCTGGTGCAACTTGGCTAGCTCGCGGAAGGTTTCGACCAGCTCCTTTTCGGGGAGCTGCCCGCCTGCCTGATCGACCATGGCGTGCAGTGCCTGCGCCAGCTCCTCGTCGTTCTTGCGGCGACGCCAGATCTTGGAAATGGCGCGCAGCGCAGTCACGTTCGAGAAGTCGATGTCGAGGACGCGCTTGTAATTCTCGAGCGCCTCGTCGTCGCGGTTCAGCTGCTCGTCGAACAAGCGCGCGCGCATGGTGAGCACGTGCACCCGATCCTCGTCGGTTTCGGCGATGTCGAAATGCCGCTCGAGCACGTCGGTGAGCTCGCTCCACTTCCCTTGCTTTTCGTAGAGGAACGCAAGCTCACGCAGAGCTTCCGGATCCTCCCCGCGCAGGTGCAGCACGCGCTTCCAGCCTTCGACTGCAGCATCCACCAGGCCGAGGTGCGTCGCAGACAGGCGAGCACGCTTGGCTCGCACGTCGGCCTCGTCCGAGTCGCCCGCCGTGTGCTCCAGCTGACGCTGGTAGACGACGTCGAGGTTGGTCCACTCACGGGTCAGTTGGTAGCAGCGCTCGAGGGACTCGATCGCGTCCTGATTGTCCTTCTGCAGGCGGTCGAAGACGACGCGGTAGGCGACGATGGCGTCTTGCAGACGCTCCTGGTTGTACTCGACCGCTCCTTCGTCCTCCGCCAGCTCTTCGGCTGCGCTCGCAGCCTGCGGAGGCTCCGACTCGATGGCCTCGAAGCCGTCGTCGACGGGCTGCGCCACCGCGTCGAGATCCTCGTCCTCGTCCGCGGGCAAGAGGTCGTCGAGCGAAGGCTCGATCTCCTCGGGCGGGACGCTCACGGGCTCGGGCTGACGCGGAGGTGGCGGAGCAACCTTCGGGGCCTCCATCACCGGGGGGGCCGCAGCTGCTGCCCCGAGCGGTGCGAGCTTCTCTTCGTAGGTGTGACCGAGACGCAGATAGAGGTCGACCTTGTCGAACTCTTCTTCCGCCACCTTGGCGCGTACTTCGAGCACCTGGGCCAGCTCGTAGTAGCGCTCGGCGTCGGTGAAGATGCGATCCAAGTTCTCCAGAGCCACCGCATCCGCCGGCGCTACCGAGAGCACGAAGCGATAGGTGCGGACCGCGCGATCCACGTCCAAGAGCTCGACCTCGGCGATGCGGGCCAAGTGCTGACCGACGAGCGAGACGGTGCTCGCTGCCGCACCTGGCTTCTGCATCACGTCGCTCAGCGCACCGGCCAAGGTGCTCCAGCCGTCGTCTGCTGCGGGCGCCAGACGCGCAAGCTCTTCCTGCGTCTGCTCGACGCTCGGAGCTTCCTTCAGCGACCGGATCAGGTAGCCGAACGCGCGATCGACGTCGACCAGCTTGACCTCGGCGTCCTCGGCCATCTGGCGGAACAGGTTCACCCGCTCCTCACTGCCCGTGACCTGCCCGAGCTCACCTTCGCGCAGGTCGAGCAGCTTCTCCCACTCACCGCTGGCCTGATAGAGAGGCTCGAGCACCTCGGCGATGCGCAGCACCTCGGTGCCGCCCGCAAAGAGCGCTTCGAGCGCCTCCAGCGACCCCTCGTGCTCCGGTGCAGCCGCAAGAACCTCGCGGTAGGAGTCGATCGCCTGATCGACCCGGCGCAAGCGATGCTGGAAGGTCTGCGCCAGGCGGAACTTGAATTCCAGGATCTCGTCCGGCGTCGCGCCGAACTCTGCCTCGCGCGCCAAGATGTCGGCGAGCTCGGCGTAGCGCTCCGTCTGCTCGTAGAGCCGATCCAGAGCGCCCAGCGCCGCCGTGCTCTCCGGCTCGGCCTCCACCACCGTGCGGTAGCGGGCGATCGCACTCTCGACGTCGTCGAGCTGAACCTCGTAGACCTGCGCCACGCGGAGCCCGAGATCGACGACTAGCTCGGGTGCCTCGGCCAGGGAGGCCAGGGCCTTGTCGTACGTCTGCGCAACGGCCCGCCAGTTCTCGCTCACGGTCGCCAGGCGCTCGAAGCTTTCCAGCACCTCGAGGCGCTGACTGTCCAAAGCAACGGCACGAGCATACGTGGCAAACGCGCGCTCCGGCGCGCCGATGCCCTCCTCCTCGAGGGTGGCGATGCGCTGCAAGAGTTCCACCGCCACCGCCGGACCATCCGCGTGCTTGACCTGCACCTCGAGGGCCCGCACCAAACGATCCGCGTCGCCGGCCGCTTCGTAGACCTGCTCCAGCACGGCGGAGGCGGCGAGTGGTGCCACGGTCCCCTGCTGCAGCTCCTCCAGCGCGCCGAGCGCCGCTTCGTGATCGGTCTGGATGCCGAGCACGTCGCGATAAAGCTCGATCGCCCGCTCGACGTCACCCAGGCGCGTCTCGTGCAAACGAGCGACCCGGTACTGATAGCCGACCGACTCCTCGGGATCGGCAGTGAGCTCGGCTTCACGCGTGAGAACGCTCAGGAGCTCCTGCCAATTGCCAGCAGTCTGGTAGAGGACATCCAGGCGCCCGAGAGCGATCAGATCGTCCGGATCCAGCTCGAGCACGCGTTGATACGTGTCGATTGCCCGCTCGACGCTGGCGAGCTCGCGCTCGTAGACGGCGCCGACCTCGTAAAGAACTTGCTTCTTCTCGTCGGCGTCGAAGATGAGATCGACCTTGCGCGTGTAAGCACGCAAGAGGTCCTCCCAACGCGACAGGCCCAGGAAGAGCCCGATCAGCGATTCGACGCTGCGTAGGTCTTCGGCGTCGAGCGCCAGCACCTTCTCGTATACCGAGATGGCGCCCTCGGGCCGCTCGAGCACGTCCTCTTGCAGGCGCGCCGCCTCGTACAGCGCCTTCTTCTGTAGCTCGAGGTCGTCGAGCATCGTGGCCTTCTGCTGCAGGACGGCGGACATCTCCGCGAACTGCTCGGTGGCTTGGTAGAGTCGCTCGAGGGCTTCGGCGGCAGGCACGTGCGAGCTCGAAGCCGCGAGCGCCAGCTTGTAGAGTGCGATCGCGCGCGCAGGATCGCCGACGCTGTCCTCGAGCACCTGCGCCGAGAACATGTAGAGCGAGCACTTGAGCTCGACGTCGGTGACCTGGTCTGCCTGCTCGGCAGTGATGCGCGCCAGGTCCACGAAGCGCTCGGTTGCCGAGGCGAGGCGACTCAGGTTTTCGAGCGTCTTCTCGCTGCTTGGATCGGCAGCGAGAGCGCGCGCCATGGTGTCGAATGCGGCGCTCAGATCGCCGGCGGCGTCCTCGTGCAGCTCGGCAATGGCGCCCAAGAGCTCGACCTTGCGGCCCGCATCTGTGGCACGGCGCACCTGCACCTCGTGCACGCGAATCAACTTCCCGTGGTCGCCTGCGCTCCGGTAGAGCGGCTCCAGAATCTCGGCCACGGTGAGCTCGCAGGCTGGGTTTTCGAACAGCCGCTCGAGTGAGGAAAGGGCGGTCTCCTGCCCTGGATCTCGATCCAGCACGGCCTTGTAGCCTTCGATCGCGGCGTCGACCTGCGACATCTGGGACTCACGCAGACCTGCCAGGCGTAGCGTCAGGCGTACCCAGTCCTCGTCGTCCGCCGCCAGCTCCAGCTGGGATTCGAGGTTTCGTGCCAGGTCGTCGGCGCGACCGAGGCGCGAGAACAGCTCGTCGAGCGAGCGCAGGACGAGCGTGCTGTCGGGCTGCTGCTCGAGCACCTCGCGGTAGGCCTCGATGGCAGCATCCGGCTTCTGGAGCTCCACCTCCAGCACGCGCGCCATCTCCACGTAGAGCCCTTCGGCCACGGTGGGTTCCTCGGCGAGCGCGATACGCCTGCGATAGACCTTGACCAGATCGTCGAAGCGCGAGGCTCCACGGAACAGATCGTCGAGGGCCGTCAGCGCCGGCTGGTGTGCGGGCTCGATGGCAAGCGCCTTCTCGTAGGCTTGTGCAGCGAGGTCGACCTGGCCCTGCTGGCGCTCGAGCTCGGCCAAGCGCACCCAGTAGCCCAGCGCGAGGTCCGAATCCTCGGTTCCGCCAGCGATGGTTTGGAACGTCTCGGCCAGCTTCTTCCAGGCGCCGGAAGCAGCCGCCAATGCTTCGAGCTCCTGCCGAGTCTCGTCGCTGGTTGGATCGGCGTGGAGCGCGCGAGCCTGAGCGTCGAAGGCATCCCCGGCCTTGCCCAAGTTCTCCGAGGTGACACGCGCCAGCTTGCGCAAGAGCTCCACCTTCTCCGCCACGTCTTCGGCGACGGAGGCCCGGACTTCGAGAACGCGCACCAGCGGTGCCCAGTCTTCGCGCGTCTCGAAAACGGCTTCGAGGATCTGAGCCGCTTCACCACGCAAAGCATCGACGTCCAGGAAGGCCTCCAAGGCCTCGCGAGCGCCGCCGTGGTTCAGATCGAGCTGCAATACCTCACGGTAGTTGGCCAGCGCGCCGGCAGCGTTCTTCAGGTGCTTGGACTGAACTTCCGCCAAGCGGAACTTGAGCGTGACCAGCTCTTCGTCGGTGGGCGCGCGCGTGATGCGCTCGCCGATGATCCTGGCCTGGTCCTTGTACTTCTTGGCCTCTTGGTACAGGCCATCCAGGGCTTCCAGCGCGACCATGTCGTCCTCGTCCTCGCCCAGGACTTCTTCGTAGGTAGCGATGGCGAGCTTGAGCTCCCCCATCTGCTCCCGCTGCACCGCAGCAATGCCGTACTGCGTGGCCTTGCGCTCCTGGGGGTCGAGCGGAAGCTCGAGCTTCTGCTGGTAGACCTCGAGCAGCTCCGCCCAGCCCTCCGTCTTCTGATAGAGCGTCTCCAGCGCGCTCAGTGCTGCCTGGTTGTCGGGGTGCTCGTCGTAGACGGTTCGATACTCCGCCAAGGCGTCGTCCACGTTGCCCATCTCTTCGGAGAGCACGCGACCGAGACGCAGGCGCACTTCGACCTCGCTCTCGCTCCCTTCGACCGACGGCAGCACCTTGCGGTACGCATCCACCACTTCCTGCCAAGCTTTGGCAGCCTTCGCGACCGTCTCCGCCTGTTCGAACGTGCTCGCACGAGCTGGGTCGAGCGCGACGCCTTCCAGGAGGTGCGCGAGAGCTTTCGGCTTGTCCCGCAGCCGCTCGTCGTAGAGCGCGGCGGCCCGCAGCAAGAGCGCCAGGCGCTCCTCGACCTCTTCCGTGTGGCCGAGCTTGACCTCGATGGCCGTGACCAAGCCCTTGGGGTTGTTCGCTTCCTCGTAGATGGGGATCAGGCGATCGGCAGCCTCGAGGTTCTTCTCGTCGATGCTCAGGATCTTCTCGAGCGAGCGGGACGCGCGATCGGGCTTGCCCTTCTGCGTCATCCACAGCTCGGCCGCTTTGGCCAGCATGGCGATGCGCTGAGTCACGTTCTCTTCGCGCGCTTCGTTGCTCTCGAGCAGGCGAATGAACTCGTCCCAGTTTCCCGACTCCGCGTAGAACACCTCGAGGTCGTCCCAGCGGCCCAAGGTCACGTAGCGCTTCTTGAGCTGCTCCTGGGCCCGGCGATCGTCCGGACGCAAAGTGAGGAGCATGCGGTAGGCTTCCGCAGCCCGCACATCGTCCTTCAGCCGGTCGCCGACGATCTGGCCCAGCTTGTTCAGATGCTCGACGCGCTGCCCCTCGTCGTAGGTTACGGCCTGCAGCTTCTCGAGCGCATTGGCCAGCTGCTCGTAGTCGCGGCTGCGCTCGTAGAGCTGCACCAGCGCGCCCAGTGCGTCGGCGTCTTCCGCATCCGCAGCCAAAACCAGGTTCCAGAGGTCGATGCAGAGCTCTGGCTTCTTGATGCGTTCGGTCGCCAAGATGGCAACCTGCTTGTAGGCCTCCGCCTGCTCGGGACCGGGCTCGAGCGCCCGCGCCTCGGCCATCATCATGTCGACGAGCTTGTCGTACTTGCGCTGAGCCTCGTAGGCCTCGCGCAGGAAAGCACGCGCGCTCTGATCGGTGGGATCCGCCTCGAACAGCTTTTCGTAGACCTTCGTAGCCTCGGCCTTGTTGCCCTTTTCCGAATAGAGGTTGGCAGCCTCGCGGTACCGCTCCACGCGCTCTCCGCGATCCCCGAGCGCGTCGCCCAGCGCTACCAAGAGCTTCACGTACTCGTGCGGTCTCGCCTGCGATGCCGCGAGCTTCTCGCGCAAGGCAGCGATCTCGGCTTCATCGACGCGACGCGCAGGTGCTTCGCCGATTCCGGAAGGCCTCGACTCTTGCCCTGCAAGGCCGGTTGTCTCTTCCGTCTCGGTGCTGACCTCGGCCGGATCGGTCGTCGTTTCGTCCATCGTTCTATGGCTCCAGGATTTCTTCGGATCGCTTGTGCGACGTACAGTGAGAGCAATTGGAAACCCGAGCCGCACGGGGCGAGGGGCCGACGCGGCCCACCCGGGTATCGCGCTCAAACGCGGAGCGCGCGCAGTTGATATTATTGACGTCTCGCGCAGCCACCAGAGCTACCTTGCCCCTGGGCAGAGAAGCTACGAGAGGATTCGGCAGAGGGTCGCACCCACATCCACTCCCTCGCCCTTCCTGCCTGCCTCGCTTCCGGAAGCCCCTCGACCGGGCCCCGTCACCGCACCTGCATCAGCCCACCCGGGCCGGGGGCCAGCGCCGGAGCGTCACGGACAAGGCACCCGGTCACGCCCGAAACGGATGCTGCCCAAACGCGAGCGGGGCGGAGGAGCTTGTCGCTCCCGCGCCCCGTTGCGATCGGTCGGCGTGTTCTGATCGGACCTCTGATCGGACGGAGCCGCAAAGGCCCCTCCGCTCACGATCGGGCTGTCACGATCGGTAGAGCGAAGATTTCAGGTCCCGAGCTGCTGGATGAAGGAGTTCGCCTGGGCGCACTGCGCCTTGAACTTCTTCGCGCCTTCGCCCTTGCACGCCTTCTTCTGGAAGGACTCGAGCAGCTGCTTGGCCTTTTCCTTCTGCGGAGGATCCATGCTCGCGTACGTACTGCCGAGGTGGAACTTCGCCTCCGGATGCTGCTCGCCCCCGATCTCGTAAGCGCGTTCCACGGATGCCAGCATGCGCGCCTTGTCGCCCGCGTTCTGCGCCACGTTGAAGGTCAGGAGATACATGTTGTAGAGGTGGTCGCGCGACTCTTCGGTCGGCTCGACGTTCCGCGTCCCCTGCTCGAGCACGCTGGCGGCCTCGTTGTAGAAGCGCAGCACCTGATAGAGCTCGGCCAAAGTAACGTAAAAATAGGGGATTCGCGGGTCGTGCTCGATGGCCTGAGTGAAGCTCTGCAGAGCTCCCTGGATGTCGTCCGTCCACCACTGAGCCTCGCCGAGGAGCTCGTAGCACCATGCGCGGTTGGCATCGGCCTCGATGCACTTCTTGAGCGGCTCCTTGGCCTCGTTCCAGGCGTCGGGATTGCCGGCTTCGGCGAGCTTGGTCAGCGCCAGGCCACGCTTCTCCCAGTAGTTGGCGAAGGTCGGTGCCGCGGAGAGCGCCTTGGCCAAGGTCGAAGCCATCTTGTCCCAGTCCTCTCGCTTCTCGTAAGCCTTGGCCAGCTTCCAGATGATGAGATGATTGGTGGGATCGAGCTGAATGGCTTGCTCGTACTTCTGAATGGCGCCGTCGGTGTTGACGGTGACGGCACGATCGCCCTCGTTGGCGAGCTCAATCGCTTCGATGTGGGCTCGACTGCAACCCATGGAGAGCGCCCCGAAGGCGACGGCAAGGGCCAATGCCCCAGTTTTGACGGTCTTGGTCAGAAACATGTTCTCGAAACTCACTCTCTTTGCTTCGGATTGATTCGTGGTACCCGCGCCATCCGAGACTGGGGTTTCTAGCCCCGATGGCTGCCCAACCTGTCCGCGTGCCAAGTGCCGAGTGCGACAGCGCCCGATCGTTGCCCACACTCGGGTCGAACGGGAACATGCCTTTCAGCGCGGGCAGAATAGGCGGACGCCCTCGTGGAAGTAAAGCCGAGTCGGAGGGCCTGCGCGCTTTCCAGAACCGGCACACCCGGCCACCGAGAACGGACACCGGCCAGCGGAGGAGCTCCTCACGCCCCGCTGACAGGCTGCACAAAGCAGGAGGGCCCTCGGCGACTGCCGGGGGCCCTCGAGCGATCGGTTCTTCGCCGGCTCTCGCCGGCAGGATCGAGCGTCAGCCTGGGCTGAACATGATCGGGTAGGTCACCGTGACGATGCCGCCTTCCGGTTGCGGGAAGCTCAGGCCGTAGAAGGCCGAGATCACGCAACTCACGACGCCGCTGTCCGGAATGTCCGACCCGCCGTTGCCGACGTTCGAAACCGCACCATCGCGACCAATCACGAAGCGCACACCGACGCGACCTTCGAGGTTCGGGTTGCGGGCCAGACCCTGCTCGTAGCACATGCGGAAACGGCCGAAGTTCTGGCGCACGATACGCTGAATGACCTCGGGCGGCAGGCGACCGTTCACCTGGGTAGCGCCCATGCGAACCTTGGGGGCCTTGGTCTTGTGCGAGCCACCGAGACGACCGTGTCCGGAGCCGAAGCCCTGACCCGTGCCGGTGCCGGCGCCGTGACCAAGCGTGCCGATGTTGCCGAGGCCGATGCCTTCGCCGCGACCACCACCGCCTTCGCCGATGCCCGAGAGGCCGAGACCGCCGGCGCCGAACGCCTCGCCAATCTCGTCACCCCACATGTTGCCGCGGGCGCTCACTTCATCCATGCCCGACGACGTATCGCGTCCCCAGGGCGCAGTCGGCGCGTCCGGGTCACCCGAGGCACCGGCGTTGAGCAGACCGATCATGCCGAAGTCACGCGCTTCGCGCAGAGCGGCCTGGCGCGCCAGGTGGGGATCCGGGTTATCCGCCGGGCCCTTGACCGCGTAGCGCTTGTTGGTCGCCTTGCTGGTCTCCTTGCCCATCGAGCCTTCTTCGCCCTTGGCGCGGGTACCGGTGCCGCCTTCCTTGTTGTCGGCATTGTCCGCAACGACGTCCTCGGTCTTCTCCTCCTGCTCGCGCTCGGCGGCAGCGTTCAGGTACTGCTGAATCAGGAGAAGCCGATCCTTGTCGATCTCACCCTCGTCCGTGAGGCCGAGCGGCGGAACGAAGTAGGCCATGGCGGCAATCAAACTGCCGAAGGCCGCAAAGGACAGGCCGAAGTACATGGCGACGGTCCAGTCGAAACCGGCTCCGAGGCCCGTCTTCATGTGCTTGCCGGCGTTGACCGGCATCACGGTGAAGGTGAAGCCATTGAGCTCGATTTTGGCCTTCGAACCGTTCGGGAGGGCCAGCTGGTGGGCTCCGGCCAGTGCACCGCTCGGATGTGCCTGTGCGCGCACCTGGTCGAGCGACATGCGGGGCTGACCCGCGAACTGCACGAATCCGGTAGCACCCTGCGGAATCACCACCGAGCAGCTGCCCACGTCGCCGAGCACGATCGGCGTCTTGCGCGCCGGCAGCTTCTCTTCGGGAATGAAGAAGTCGGTTGCGTCCTTGCCCACGCCTTCACCGACGTAGAAGTCACGTGGCGGCGCCAGGTGCGAGATGTGCAGAACGTTCGTGCCCCAGGCGATGCTGACTTCACAGGCGGGCGCGTGCGTCTCGACCTCGTCGGGCGGGACGTCGGGGCCGCTCTTGAGCATCTCGTAGGTGTACGTGCCGGGCGGAGCGTCGTCGGGCACGGCATGGCCGTGGCCGTAGCTCGGCGCCGACTGAGCGGCGAAGGGATTGCTCGGCCCGCTACCGAACGGGTTGGAGCGCGCGGCGGCAAACGGGTTGCTTGCGGGAGCGCCGAACGGATTCGAGCCTGCGGCAACCGCCGCACCGGCAGCAAAGGGATTGGACGATGCCGCCCCGGGGACTGCAGGCTGCGCCTGCGCTCCGGGCGGGTCGATGCGCTCGAGCACGAGCTTCGTTCCACCAATGCGGATCTGGTCACCGACAGCGAGCTTGCGATTGCTCACGGGAGCGCCGTTGACCTGCGTCGCTGGCTCGTTCCCAAGGTCGATCAGGTTCACGTCGTCGAGGCTGCTCACCTCGATCACGGCGTGCATGCGCGAGGCCAGCGGATCGTCGATCTGCAGGTGGCTCTTGGGATCCTTCCCGACTTTGATGATGTCCTGGCTGATCGATTCGCGGCGGAGCAGCTGATCGGCCTGGTAGAGGGCGAATGTGAGGACGGCTTTGGACATTGCGGTTGGGAGAGGGAGCTAGTTGGGGATGACGCTGCCGCGTCGTTCGGGCTGATAGAGCGGTGCCGCTGGCTCTGGCCGCGAGGCCGAGGTCGCAGAGTGGGTGCTATCGAGTGGCAGGAGCGGACCCCACCACCAGGTTCAGACAAGTTCAGGACTCAAAGGTTCTCGACGGACTTGAGCAACTCCGGAATGAAGTGCGTGCGCGGACGAATCAGCGTCGCGCGCTGAGCACCACGCCGAACGCGGATGCGCTCGTCGTTCGGACCGAAGCCGCCGGCTGCCAGCGGATCGTCGTCGAATTCGTAGCCATACCCGTCCGCAGCCTTGGATTCCTTGACGTCCTGGGCTGCAGCGCTGGCAGCCACCGTCAGCACCAGGGCCGACGCGCATAGGGAGATCGCGAGCTTCTTCATGGTTCTAGCCTCACTTCAAATTTACTAGTCGTTACAGCTTTAGTGTAGTCGGACCCCGGAACCGGCGTCAACCGTTCCGGGGTATGCCTCGCAAGTGCTCATTTCTTCGGTGCAGGAGTCGCAGCAGGCGCCGGCTTGGCAGCAGGCGTCGCGCCAGCGGCGGGGGCCTTCTTGGCTTCCTCCGCCTTCTTGGCGTCTTCCGCCTTCTTGGCTTCCTCGGCCTTCTTGGCGTCGGCTTCCGCCTTCTTGGCGGCCTCTTCCTGCTTCTTGAACTCGGCTTCCTGCTTCTTTGCCTCTTCGGCCATGCGCTTCGCTTCGGCCTGCGCCGCCTTGTCTTCGGCCTCGAGACGCTTGGTCTCCTTCATGAAGTCCATCGTGTCCTTCATGTCTTGGATGCGGGCCTCGGAGCGTTTGACGGCTTGCTCGAAGCCAGCCTTGCCCTGGGCCTTCGAGATGAACGACTGGTACTGCGCGATCGCCTTGTTGAACTCGGCGAAGGTGGCTTCGTCGCTGCCAGCCCGCTTGGCCTTGTACTCCTGAGCCAAGATCGCCTCGTTGTAGAAGGCCTCGGGCCGCGAGGGCTCGAGCTTCTTCGCCTCGTCCAGGTGCTTTTGCGCCTCGGTCACGTTCTTCTGGAAGTTCGTGTCGTCGATGGCACCACGCAGCGAAAGAGCGAGGCCGAGGTGAGCTTCGTAGGTGTCGGGCCTCTGCGAGAGGGCCGCGCGGTACGCCTTCTCCGCTTCGCCGAAGCCGCGGAAGGAGAGGTTCACCGCCGCGTAGTTCATCTGCGCCTCGAAGAACTTCGGGTTCAGCCGGGTGGCGTTCTTGAAGGCCTTCACCGCGCCGTTGTAGTTCTCCAGCTCGACCAGGATGAGCCCGGTCGTGTTGTGGATCGGGGCGTAGTTCGGGTTCTTCTTCTGGGCCTGCGAGGCGACGAGCGCCGCCAGGTCGAGCCGCTGCTTGTTGATCTTGCGGCCGGATTGACCCGAGACCACGAGCGTCCCCTTGGTCCGACCGGCGCCACCGCGGGCCTGCTCCAGGTAGTAGAGCGCGAGCTGGTTGAACGCCGGCATGAAGCTGTCGTCCAGAGCCAGGGCGCGCTGCAGGTTCAGGTGCGCGCACGCTAGGTCGTCGTTGCAGCCTTGGCCGCCCGTCTTGGCGCCCCGGACCATCTGCAACGAGGCCAGGGCCACCAGACCTTCCGTGTTCTGGTACTTGGCTTCGCGGATGATGGAGTCGAGCTCGCTGATGGCAGCGTCGATGTTGCCGTTCTTCTTGTACTTGTAGAGCGCCAGCTGCGCTTGCGCGCGGTGGAAGCCCCGATCGACCTGGACGGCCTGCTCGAAGTAGGCAATCGCGTTGGTGTCGTCGCCGCAGCGCTGATGGCTGAGACCCGCGTTGTAGACGGCTTCCGGCAGCTCGTTGCCACCAGCCGAGCGCTGCTCCTTGGATGCCGCGATGAACTTGTCGGCCACGCCTTTGCACTCGGCGGCGGCCCAAGCGCCGCTCTTCTCCTGAGCGGCGAAGGCATCGAGCGCTTCCTTGAAGCCCATGGCGGCCTTCTTGGAAACGACGTTGCCAGCGGTGTCCTTGTGTGAGCTCGGGTCCTTGACCTTCTTGCTCTGCTTGGTTCCGCCGCCGCCTCCACAAGCCGTGGAGGCGAGGACGAGCGCGATGAGTGCGAATTTCGATTTCGTGTTCATGGCTTGTTTCCTCGAGCGGCTCACTTCTTCGCCTCGGCTTCCTTCGCGGCTTCGGCGTCGGCCTTCATCTTGGCCTTCTCCTCTTCCGACATGTCCGCCTGGATGACGAACGGCGTGCCACCGAGCGCCAGCGGGTGTGCCCGCTCGTCCAGCGGGTTGTTCACCTTGTCCGGTGAACCACGGAACTCGTCGACCAAGTGGAACTCGGCCTTGTAGTTCGACGCCAACCACTCCTCACAGGCGCGGCTGTACTGGTCGAAGTACTGGTACTTCACGGAGTAGCCGAGACACACCTGGTAGGCGCCCTTGGCCTGCTGCTTGAAGGGCTCCGAGGCATCGTCGAGCGACCCGTAGTAGGCAGTCCGAATTTCGTAGTCCTTCTCCCATTCCTTCGGGATCGGGGCGGAACGGAACTCCTTGACGAAGGTACCCCACATGTTTCCGACTTCGGAACCTGCGGCAATGACCCAGCGTGGCGGCGGCTCGGGCATCAGGTCGATGACCTTCTTGTACTCACCCGAGGCCGCGATGACTGCGGCCTTCTTCTTGGTGAACCAGTCGGTGACCTTGGTCTGGATGTGCTTGGTGATGCCATCCTTGTCCTTGGTGCCCTTGTATTCCGGGAACTTCAGCCGATCGACCTTGGCGACCTTCTCCTCTTGAGCGAAGTAGAAGAGCGCTTCACCAGCAGCTTCGAGCGCTCGACCGAGCTCACGAGGACCGCCGCCTGCTCCGGTGATGGCCTTCTCCCCAGCAGCCGGATCGCTCCAGAGTGAGATGACCTTCTTGTACTCGGTCTTGGCCGAGGCACCGGTCTTCAGGTTCACGTAGGCGCGCGCCATGAGAGCGTGGGCCTGCATGCGCACGTCCAGGGTGGCGCTCTTGTCGATCAAGCCGAGCGTTGCGCCGTAGAGGGACTTGCGCACGTCGTCCCACTTGCCCTTGTCGCCGTAGTTGGCGGCGATGGCGAACGCGACCTGAGCGGCCTCCTTGGCCTTGGCGCTACCGAACTTGCGCTTGAAGGTATCGGCGTCCTCGAGTGCCTTGGTCTCGTCACCCAGACCCAGTCGAAGCACGACGGCGTCCGAAAGCGCCTGCACGGCCTTGTCACCCTTGTAGGAAACCTTCTCGGCGTACGTTTCGTAGAACTGGGCGGCCTTGTCGTAGACGGCGATTGCCTGATAGTTGCCGCCAATCTCGTAGATCGCCGTCAGCGCCAAGTCGGTCTTGTTCATCCCGTACTTCTCGCTGATGAGGATCATGCGGGCCTGGATCGACTTGGCCAGCAGGCGTCCGGCCTGATAGGCGCGGGCCATGTTGTAGACGATTTCGTGCGCACGCTCGCACTGCTTGCCGGGATCGCCCTTGGCCATCCGTTCTTCGCAGTACTCACGCCAGAGCTTCAGGTAGGCCTCGGCACCCGCGATGTAGTTGTCGCGAGCCTTGAGATACTCACCCTTGTCTGCCTGCGAGTCCGCCAGCTCCACCTTCTTCTGCGCAGCAAGGCGCTGCACGTCGAACTGGATGCGGGTCAAGAGCTCGCACTGTTCCTTGTTCTCCTCGAAGTCTGCTCCTTCGCAGTAGTTCTTGAGGAACGCAGGAACGTCCTGGGCCATCGCATCGAAGCACCCCACCTTGCCGCCCTTGGCGCCCAAGACGTTGACCGCCTCGAGGTAGAGCTGCGCGGCAAAGATGCCCGCATCGTGATCGCTGTGGTTAAGCGCGATGTCGCGGAAACCGAGGGCCGCTTCTTCCCAGTGCTGCGCTTCGAAGTAGGTACGCGCACGGGCGTACTTCACTTCGACGTACTGCTCCTTGGCTTCGGCGTCGCCTTCCTTGGGCGTGATGTAGCAGACGTAGCGATTGAAGGCCTGCACCATGCCCTTTTGCATGCCGGTGAGGTCCTTGGGCTTGAACTTCTCCCACTCCGACTCGCTCGTCTTGCGGTCTTCCTCCGATGCACCCTTCGGACCGAGACCCTTGGTCGCCCGGTCGGACTTCCCCTGGTACATCTGGTCGTACATCTTCTGGTAGCAGAGCACCGCTGCGTATGCGGCTTCGGGAGCATCCGGACCAGTGGGGTTGGCATCGACGACCTGGTCGAATGCAGGACCGCACTCTTCCCAGCGCTTGCGGAAGTAGAGCAAGTCCGCCATCGCGTACCTGATCTTGTAGAGCGTCGGCCAGTCTTCCTTGACGATGCGGGGGAACTCGTACTTGGCGAAGTCTTCCTTCGTGAAGTTGTCGACCACTCGCTTGTAGAGGTCGGCAGCGAGATCCATCGTCTTCTCGTCACCCGTACCGCGGACGCCACCGGTGCCGACGGCTTCCAGGTGCCAGCTCATCGCGGTCTCGGCCAGGAGGCCCGCCGTCTCGTTGTCGCAGGCTAGGATCTTCTCCGCCGGGACCTTCTCCGTCGCAAACTGCTTGCGAGCGCGGATCTGGTTGTCGAGCTCCTTCACGATGCGAGGCTTGTCGCCCGAAAACGCGGCCTGCACGGCCTTCGTGATCTGGGTCTGGTAGCCGCACCAGTGCTCGCCCGGATCCTTGCTCATCAGGTTCTGGTAGAGGCGGATGCCCTGGTCGTAGTGACCGGTGTCGAGATACGAGAAACCGAGGTCTCGCATCATCTCGATGGTCTTGTCGTCGGACCCACCGCTGTCGCCGCTGAGCGGCTTGAAGTAGTTGTAGGCGCGCTCCGGCTGCTCGCTGGCGGCGTAGACCGGAATCAAGTCGCGGCGAGCGGACTTGGCGAGCTGGGTGGCGTTCGGCAGGTTGGCGTAGGTGATGCCGTACTTGATCACCTCTTTGAACTCGTCGAGCGCCTTGTTGTAGACGCCCTGGTTCCAGTAGACGTAGCCGAGCTTGTAGTGCGCGAAGCCCCACAGCTTGTTGTTTGGGGGCGGGTGCTTGAGCACCTCGCGGTACGCCTGCTCCGCCAGCGGCCACTTGGTCGGATCGGCCGTGGCTTCCTGGAAGTAGAGCTCACCGAAGGCCAAGAAGGCGTTCGGGATGTAGGGTGACTTGGGCGCCTTCGAGATGAGCTCGAAGTACGTGGTACGGGCGCTCTTCAGGTCGCCGGCCTGTTCGTACTCGTAGGCCAGGTAGTAGAGCACCTCGTCGATCTTGGAGTAGCTCGAATACCAAGCGGCCATGCGCTTGTAGTACGAGATGGCCTTGCCGCGCGCGGCGGCCTCCATCTGCTTGGCCTTGGCGATCTCCTGGCGCATCGCCGAGGTGTCGCCCTTCTTCTTCTTGATCTCCTGGAGCTTGATGTCCGCCTGGATCTTGTCGCGCTGCGCCGCCTGCTCGAGCTCGGCGTAGCCTTCTGCCAGACGCAGGATCAGCTGCGGGCGATCGGGGGAAGTCTTGGGCGTCTGGGCGTAGAGGCGCTCCAGACCCTGGATCTCCGTGATCAGAAGGGCGCGCGCGCGCGCCTGCATCTTGCCCTTGCGCGTGTCGCGCTGGGCGAACTGATCGAGCTGCGAAACGTCGCCAGGCTTGAAATCCTTCTCCGGACGAGCCTCCCGTGGAGGTGGCTTGCTCTTGAAGGCAGTGCCGGTGCGGCGATGGCCCTCGGACTTCATGGCGCCCTTGGGGCACTCGCTGAGCGCCTTCTTGGCCTCGGGCGAAATGCACTCCGCCGTGGGGGCGGGCGCGCCAGAGCTCGAGCTGGCAGAGCTCGAGCTCGGCGATGGAGCGGCGTTTGCCGCTGGGATACCGAGCGACGTGACGAAAAGCAGCGCCAGCGCAGCGGCAAATGGGGTAGCGAACTTAGAGTGCATGACGATTACCTCCCACAAGCGGATTCGACTTCCTGGCGATAGAACCCTAGTTCATCGCGCCAGTACTCCCCGTCGAACGGCCAAATGAAGTGCTCGTCGTCAGGGTTGACGACGCCGAAAATCTTGGACTCGGTCGCGCTGACCTGTCCCTCCTTGATCGCCTGATCCAAGAGGTTGCGTTGCGCAGCCGTGATGTCGATGAGGATCTTCTCTCCGTTGCGGAGATGCTCGCCCATCTCGTCCACGTACCGTTGGTATCTGGCCTTGGCCAAGGCACCGGCCTTCTTGACCGCGCGCGTGCGCGCCTCGGCCGTCTTGTCCTCGATGTAGCGACCGACACCGGAGCCCTGGAAGGGACCGGGCGACGACTTGAAGTGCTTCTGCTCCTTCTCGAGGTCCTGCACGTAGGTCACGTTGCGGAGCAGCTCGCGGTCGCTCAGCGCCGATTCCACCAGAGGCCGCACCTCTTCGTCGATGTTGGCATCGCCGTCGCGGACCTGAATGAGGAGCTTGTAGAAGGCCTCCTCCTGGTTCTCGCCTTCGTACTTCTTCAGGATCGCCTCGAGCTTCTCCTTGATCGGCGTCGTCTTCGTATTGAAGCGAGCGACGACCGTGGTGGCCGACTCGTAGTCGCAGTTGAAGAAGAAGATGATGGCCTTGAGAATGTCGGCCTCGGGATAGAACGCCTTGGGGAAGTAGGGCGACTTCAGCGTGTGGATGTTGCCCATGGCGCGCGTGTACTGGCCCGCCATGTAGTACGCCCACGCTTCCTCGAAGTGCGCGTCGAGCCAGTACTCGGAGTCCTCTTCGACCGAGTTCCAGTACTTCACTGCCTGCGACAGGGCGTCTTCACGAATGCTCGGCGCGTTGGTTTCCGGATCGAGCTGAATCGAGGCCGAATACATGGTGCGCGCCATCGACAGGTTGGCCAGGTCGCGCATGCGGCGCGCGTCCTCGACCCTGGCGCCCTCGGCCACTGCTTTTTCGACTCGCTGGAACGCCTTCACCGCTTCCACGGACTTGCGCACTTGGATGTAGCTGACGCCGGTGAAGAACTGCGCTGCCACGTAGTCGCGCGACTCGCTGTTCACGAGATTGAACAGGCGCACGGCTTCCGGGTAGTTCTGCTGCCGGTAGTGGTAGCGACCCAGGAGGTAGTTCAGCTTCCAGTAGAGCTCCTTCTGGTTGGCGTTGTCGAAGCGCCGGATCTCGTCGTCCTTGTACTTTCCGACGTGAGAGATGATGTCGGCGGCCTCGTTCATGTCGGTCGCCAGCTTGGCCAACCACATGAGGGACTCTGCGAACTTCAGGTGCGACGGGTTGTCGGCGATCTTGGTGAACCCTTCGAAGCTCGCCTGATAGAACTTCAAGAAGTAGAGCGCCTGCGCCAAGTAGAACTCGGCCAGCTGCTTGTTGCCTTCGTCGTCGCCGGTTTCCCCGGCGGCCACTTCGTAGAGTCCTTCGGCGGCTACCGGCCACTGCTTGCCGTCGAAGGCCTGCTTGGCGCGCGCCATGGCTTCCGAGGGCTGGCCTGCCACGGCCGCGGGCCCACGGGGAGCGTCCGACTCCTCGTCGAGGTCGATCACACCGCCGCCGCTGCTGCCGCCGCCTTTCTTTGCGGGCTTCTCCTCGTCCAGGTCGACGACATCGTCTTCGTCATCGAGGTCCAGGACTTCCGCCGAAGAGGTGGCGGGAGTCAGAACGGTACCGGCCATGGCGACGGCCAGAGCCGCCGCTGCGTAGGTTCGCTTGCGAAACATGTGTCCTCGTTTGACCTTGGTTAGAAGTGGCGCCCGGCTTCAGTGAAACGGCAATTCCCGGCGATCAGACCGGCGCATGGCCGACCCGACGCGGGTCCTTACGTCCCACTTGCAACAATCCATTCTCTAAAAAATCGAGTAACTACGTGCAGATAACCGATTGGGGCCGGTGGGCGATGTTACGGGTAGGCTGGAAGGGTTGTCAAGCCAGGCTGTACGGCGGGGACCGCGAACTCTCCCCTCCCCACCCCAGGCGCCCAGCCCGAAGCGCCCTGCCCGAAGCGCCCTGCCCGAAGCGCCCTGCCCGGAGCACCCAGCCCGAAGCGCGACTCCAGCACGGTTGGACGCCGAGGGCCACCCCCCTTTCGCGAGCCAGGACATGGCCCAGGGATCTGGGCATGGGCCCCGCGGGGGATCTGCCGTCCCGCTCCGCCCTGATTTCAAGCTTCCTCCTCGGTCACACGGGCCCGGAAAAAAAGCCAGGCGCAGCCGAAAAAAAGCCAACCGCGAGCAAATTTGCGGAGTTGATTGCTGTTGACGGCCTAATCTGGGCTTCGCTACCTTCGCGCCGTCCGGCCCGAGGGTGCAGAACCTGCTCGTGGGCCGTGAGGTCCGCGAAGGCCCGCTGCCCGTCGACCCAAGTAGAACGTGATCGAGTCCCTGCCCTGCACCCCTTCCGCCGCCCGTTCATCTGAGACTGGAAGGGTTTCCGTTATCCATGAAATCGCGCTAGCCTAATCGCCAGAGAGCTTCGCAGCCCCGAGACGCACAAGCCCGGCGCTCGACCAACCCCGGACCTCAACCGGATCCTTCAGGAAACACCAAGAATGCGCATCCTCCTTCTGCTGGCCATGGCGGCCGGCGCCTCACTCATCGGTTCCAATTGTGGCGGCAGCGGTGTGGGCGACCCCTGCGTTCCCGAGGACGAGTACCTCACGACCTTCAGCGGTTTCGCGGTGGGCGAGGTAAACGTCGAAAGCCGCTCCTTCCAGTGCCTGACGCGCGTCTGCCTGGTGAATCACTTCCAGGGCCGCGTCAGCTGCCCCTTCGGCCAGACCGAAGACGAATACAACTCCGACTCGGTGATCGCGGCCGGCTGCGGACCGATTGAGGGCTCCGGCCGCTCCAAGTGCGCCGCCCTGAACATCGCCGACCCCGGCGCCCCCCCCAACTTCCAGTGCGCCGACCTCGACGCCGACGGCTGCACGGATGCCGGCAGCCTCTGCTCCGACGCCAGCTGCGCTCCGGGCGGGTTCGAGCACGAGCGCGCCTGCCGCGTCCCCGATCGCGATGGCACCGAGCTCGAGGACCGGGTTCAGGTTCCGGTAGACCCCCAGTTCACCAGCCGCCGCTCGGAGGACACGGTGTACTGCTCCTGTCGATGCGCCGGTCCGGACCCGAGCGCTCGCTACTGCTCCTGCCCGAGCGGCTTCGTCTGTGAGCCCTTGGTGGACGACCTCGGCCTGGGTGAGAAGGGTCAGCTCGCAGGCAGCTACTGCATCCGCTCGGGCACCCGCTACGAGGCCGCCCAGAACCCGGGTGGCTTCTGCGGCGCCGGCCAGTGCGGCGAAGACGTGGAGCGCGTCGTCGGCGGCGTGGCCACCCCGGTGGCGCGCAACAACGGCACGACCTGCGAAGCGGCGGGCACCATCTGCTACGAAGACATCTACTGCTGCGATCCGGCTCAGTCGACGGGCAATGCCAACCAGCCCTGGGGTGTGGGTCGGCAACGCTGCTCGGCGGTGGGCGTGAATGCCCCGCTCAACGACGGCACCTCGGTCCGCGTCTGCCCGGGAACCCCCCCGATGCCCCCGCCCTGATGCGTGACGCTTCCTGCGTCTCCAGCGGCCCTGCTCTCCGAGCGGGGCCGTTCCTTTTTGTCGACGCGCTCGGACGCTCCGGCAACCGAGCCCCGCTCGGTCCGAAGCGCCTGAAGATGGCGCGGCCCGGCACGACACGTTTCGAAGGGGATCGAGCGGAGCGGCTCGTCGCCGACTGGCTCGAGGCGCAGGGCTTCTCGATCGTCGCCCGCAACCTGCGCCTCGGCATGCTCGAACTCGACATCGTGGCTCGGGAAGGTTCCGCGATCGCGGTAGTCGAGGTTCGGAGTCGCTCCCCGGAGTCGCTCACCAGTGCCTTGTCCAGTGTGAGCCAGGCCAAGGTTCTCCGTCTGCGCCGCGCAGGCGAGCGCCTCTGGAATCGGAGATTCCGTCGGGATCCGACCTGCACGCACTTGCGTTTCGACCTCGCAGCAGTCAGCTGGGAAGAGCGCGGCCCGAGGCTCGAGTACGTGCGCGGCGCCTTCTAAATCCGAAAGACTCAGCCGAAAGACTCAGCCCAGAGCGGAAGCGAGCTCATCGCGGAAGCGGCGCAGGGGGGCTAGCTCCTCGTCCGGCACCTTCCCAGCCAGGGCTGCGAGCGCCTCGTCCACCTTGGCAATCTGGTCGCTGCGCTGCTGCCGAAGGGCTTGGATCATTTCCCGCAGGACTTCGAAGAACTCGACCAGCTCGTCACCCTTGCGCAGGCCCCAAGGGATGTCGAGCTTGCCGGCTCCCACGTCGCGCAGGTGCCGCTTCATCTTGAAGATCGGTCCCGCCACTTTGTGGGTGACGACGATGCCCGCCATGCCGATGCCGACGACCAGGGCCGACAAGAGGCCGACCAAGGTCCAGAGCAGCGTGGTGTGGAATGCGCGCAGGTTGTTGGCGTCGGCGATGAGTCGCCCGCGCTGCGCCTGTAGGCTCTTCTTCTGCTCGTCGAGCCGCCGATCCTGGGCCGCCGCGTCGGCGTTGAATGCTTCGAGCAGCTCGGGCTGCGCCTCGTAAATCGGATCGTTGACGATGCTCATGCGCACGACGGCGCTGACCTTGTGCGACTCGGCAACCACTTCACTGCCGAGACGCAGGATCTGTTCCCCGTGCGCCGCGCTGCTTTCGGCCTGGCTGATCACCTGCGCGCTGGTGCGCCAAAGCATGATGCCGAGCACGCCGCTCAGCACGACGGCGATCGCTACCAAGTACGCGGTGTACTTGAGCTGGAAGTGCCGATCGAGCAGCAGATTCCGCAGCTGGCGCTGCTTCCTCCCCGTCGGGGCTTGAGCTAGGTCCGCGTCTCCCATTGTGAAATCGTACGGGCGTCTCCGCCCTTCCAGCAAGTCTCGTGCAGGGGCTGGGCCCCGGGGGTTACATATCGAGGGAGGGCGCAATCTGCAGGAACTTGCGCATCGCCGACTCCGCTGCGGAAAGGACGAGCTCCTCTTCGGCCTTGGGATCGGGGCCCGTCACCCCCGACATGGCCAGGTTTTGAGTGAAACTGCCAACGATCGACTTCTCCGGGTAGCTCAGGATGGCGACCGAGAGCTTCACTTTCAGCTGATCGCCTTCGTAGGTGGGCTTGGCAACGCGGGGAGAGAGCATGAAGCCCTTGGCTGCCGTGTATTTCTTGAGCAGATCCCCAGCTTGCGACGCCGTTTCCCCGGTCGGCGCGATGGCGACGTCCCCCGAGCTCGAGGCCCCGCGTACGAACGCTGCCCGCACCGGTCCGTTCAGGCGCTCCGGTCCAGCCAGCTTGTCGATCGCAATGTACAAGCGCGTCGAGGCAGCGATGGCCGGCTCGGCGGCCCCCGCCCCGAGCAGCTTGGCCAGAGCTTTCTCCAGCGCGGCCTTCACTTGCTCGTCGCCCTCCTTCTCCAGCTGCCGCCGGATGCAGCCGTCCCCACCCTGGCCCAGCCGCGACAGCGCCGTGGCCGAGGCGATGCGGACCACGCGGTTGCTGTCGGCGACCCCCTGACAGAGGGGGACGACGGCTCGCCGGTCACGCGACGCTCCGAGCGCCAGGGCGGCCTGGGTGCGGACGCGGAAGTCGCTGGCCGTGCGCAAGGAGTCGGCGTTCTTCTGCAGGTCGTCGGCGGCCGCCAGTCCGGGCACGAGCAAGAAGAGCGCTGCTACGAGCCAGGCACGGGGGGAGTAGGGCCGCATTCTGTGAGAAGATATCATCGAGGGGTGGCGAGGGAAGGTGGCGACCTTGAGTGATCCGCAGACGGATCGAGGAACCTTCCCTGCGCTCGGGACGTCGGGCGGCGTTCCATGGCAGGACGACGGCGCCCAAAACCTACCTCGTGCGACCTCGCCCTCGATCTCGACCTTGCTGCTCTGCTGGTTCGGAGTGTGCTGCTCCGTACTGTGCTGCGCCGGGGTGGCGTTTGCCGACGAGGGCTCGGGCAATGCGAGCTCGGGCAATGCGAGCTCGGGCAATGCGAGTTCGGACAGTGCGAGCGCCGGCGGTGTCGGCGCCGAGAGCGGCCGGTCGGGCGAGCCCGGTGCGAGCCAGGGGGTAGCGGAGATCCGCATCCTCGGCCGGCTGGACGCCTTGCCTCGGGTCCACTTGGACAGCAGCGGCACGACAGTGCTCGGTGTGCTCACGGACGAGGTGGGCGCAGCCGTGTCGGGGAACCTGCGCGTGCTTGGTCCGGCGGCCCGTGAATGGCAGCCGTGCCTGGGCAGCGCCGTGGGGAAGGCCCAATCCATCCCCATCGATGCAAGCGGGCGCTTCTGCCTGCGCGCGCCACCCCTGCCCCCGGGAAGCCGCGTGGAGCTCGAGCTGTCGAGTGAAAGCCATCGCACGCGGGTGCTCGAGCTCTCGCTTGCCGCGCCCCTGGCACCCCCCCCGCGCATCCTCGCCTCTCCTGAAATCGTCGACCTCGGTGGCGCAGAAGAGCTGGTGGTGACGGCGAGCGCGGAAGGTCTGTCGGACGGGGAGCGAGCGGAGCTCGTGGTCGACTGCCACGGCGAGCGCGTGGTGGTCGCCACGGAAGGAGCGACGGCCGGCCGCTTGCGCTTTGGGGTACCGCCGAGCGCCCTGCCGGGGCCGAATGCCTGCGCGCTCTTGGTTCGCGCGGGTACCGAAAGTAGCCCGCGCCCCGTGGTGCTCCAGGGCCGCGCCACCCTGGCCGCCGGAGCCTGGTTCAGGCAGGGTGGACGGACGCGCGCTTCGATCCGAGCGGAGCTCCGCTGGAAGGGGGGTAGGAGACCTCTCGACGTCGGCGTGTTGGAAGTCAGCCGGCATGGCGAGCACCTCTTCACAGCCCCGATTTCCAGGGGTCTGGCCGCACTCGAGTTCGAGGACGCTCCCAGCCAGCCCCTCACCGTCCGCCTGATCCGGACCCCGCTTTCGGTGCGCCCGCCGGAGGCCCTCACCCTGTCACCCCCGACTCCTTGGGCGGGCTGGCGCGTGCTCGAAGGTGCGGCGCTGGTGGGGCTCGCCCTTTGGCTGGTCCTGAGCTGGCGTAGCTCCCCTCGCCGGGAGCCAGAACGAGCGCCTGCGCCGAGCGGTCCTTCCCGAGGCAAGCCGGGGCAAGGCTCAGTCAGCGGCCACGTGGTCGATGCGCACACCGGACGGCCGCTGGGGGCCCAGGTCCGCCTGCTGCTGGCGGGGCCAACCGCAGAGGAGCCGCTCGGGACCACCGTGGCGGGCCCCGACGGGCAATTCGAGCTACCTGTGGCCCGACCGGGTGGGGTCCTGCGGGTGCACGCAAGTGCGGAGGGCTACCTTCCCTTCCAGGGACCGCTCGGACCCGGCGCGCCCGTCTTGCGCCTGGTCGCCCGGCGCCGCGCCGCCCTGTCCCTGCTCACCGCCTGGTTCCGGAGCAAGAGCCCCCGCGAGCCCGTCCCGACCCCGCTCGAAGCAGGGCGACGGGCGCTCGCCCGAGGGAGCCCAGGTGTGGCGCAGTGGGCGGAGGAAGTTGCACGAGCGGCGTATGCCGCCACCCCCCCGAGCGACGCCGACCTTTCCGCTCTGGCCGAACGAAAGCCAAGTTGACGGGCTGCCGCCTCAGTTCCTATAGTGCTGCACGCCGGGCTTCAGTCGGAGCGGAAACGCCGTGCTGAGACGGCGATGCAAATCATGGAGATCGCTCTCGTCATTCTGCTCGTCCTCGCCGCGGTCGTCGCGGTGTTGGTCCTGCGCAAGAAGAAGGCGCCAGAAGCGACGGAGCTCCGCAGCTCCTCACGGGGGGGCGCGGCAGGTCGCCCGCCCGCGGCCGCCCGGCCCGAGGCCGCTGTTCCCGCAGCACCGGATCCAGCCCGAGGCAAAGCAGCAGAGGCAGCCCCCGTTCGTCCGCCCCGAGTGGAGGCGCCCGAAGAAGGGGGTGAAGCCTCCCCTCCGCCCCCGCCCGTCCGCTCTCCGCCTGCACCGGGAGCAGTTCTTGTCCCCACCGCGGAACCGGTCTCGAGCGCCGTGGAAGGCGACGACTATCCCGTCAGCACCGACGACGCCGACGCGCCCATGGCGCCTGCGCACGGGGTGCAGGCGGTCGTCGACGCGCCGCTCGCTCCCCGTCCGACGGCACGGGTCGAATCCGGCCCGCGCCCGGCCGCGAAGAGCAGGAGCTTTCTCAGCTTGCGCAAGGGGCTCGCAAAGTCTCGAGAGTCGACTGGCTTCTTCGGCCGGCTCAAGGAGCTCTTCGGCGGCAAGCGCGAGCTCGATCCTGATCTCGTCGAGCGCTTGGAGGAGGTGCTCCTCGGCTCGGACGTCGGCATGGCCACTACCGAGCGCATGCTCGCTCGTCTGAAGGATGGTCTCAGTCGGGGTGAGCTGAGCGACGAAGCGCGAGTCCTGGAGTCCCTGCGCCTGGAAGCAGAGCGCATCCTCGTGATCGAGGGCACGAGCGGAGCCATCGACACACGACATCACCCTACGGTGGTGCTCTTCGTGGGCGTCAACGGCGCAGGCAAAACGACCACGATCGGCAAGCTTGCCCAGCAGCTCAGCAGCCAAGGCAAGAAGGTGATGCTGGCAGCAGGTGACACGTTCCGCGCTGCAGCCGTCGATCAGCTGAAGGTTTGGGGCCGCCGCGTCAACTGCGAGGTAGTGACTGGAAAAGAGGGCGCCGACCCGAGCTCAGTGCTCTTCGATGCCATCCAAGCGGCGAAGGCCGCGCGCGTGGATGTTCTGCTGGCCGACACGGCAGGGCGCCTCCACACCAAGGCGAACCTGATGCAGGAGATGACGAAGGTGCAACGAGTCGCGGCGAAGGCGCTCGAGGGTGCGCCGCACGAGACCTTGCTCGTCATCGACTCGACCAACGGCCAGAACGCTCTGGCTCAGGCCCGCGAGTTCAAGGAGGCACTGCCCTTGACTGGGCTCGTCCTGACCAAGCTCGATGGAACGGCGAAGGGCGGCGTGGTGCTCGGCATCTGTGACGCGCTTCGCATCCCGGTTCGCTACGTCGGAGTCGGCGAGCGGGCCGAGGACCTCCACGAGTTCGATCCTTCCGCCTTCGTCGAAGCGCTCCTCGGAGCCGAGACCGAGGTAATTGCTGCGTAGATGGAATTTTACTCCTGTTGATCGAGCGAAAAACCGCATGATATAGTGCCCGTCACGTTTCGGGCTGCTCAAATTCTTCAATAATTTTGAGGGGTTGCGTGTGATTCGCGCCCACCTCCACGCCGGCCAGCTCGACCGACGGCAAGCCAATTCATCGCTGAAGAGCGATCCAGTACGAGAAAAAACGAGGCATCGATGAAACACACTCGTATCGCACTCCTTGCAGCCGCTGCATTGTGGGGGCTCCCGGCAGTCGGGTTTGCGCAGGAGGAAGGCGAGGACGCGGCGGCCGCTGAGGAGGCTCCTGTCGAAGGCGAGGGAGAAGGCGACGTGCCCGCGGAGGGCGGCGAGGGTGGCGAAGAGCTCGACGACTCCGAATTCGAAGAAGGCGGCGAAGGCGTCGGTGACATTTGCGAGATCGACCCTGCCGCATGTCCGACGCTCGACATGGCCAAGGAGGCCGCCAAGCCGCTCGGCGAGACGATCAAGGCGGTGCAGCAGCGGTTCATCATCAAGAAGCATCGCTTCGAGATTCAGCCCTTCTGGGGCGTCACGCTGAACGATCAGTTCGTGCAGCACCCCGGCCCCGGCTTGGCCGCCAACTTCTACATCACGGAAGTCATGGCCGTCGGCATCAACGGTCAGTACTTCGAGCCGTTCAACGTCGAGTCGGCGTTCAACGCTCAGGTGCGGCGAGCCGCACGCGTGGGCGTGCCGCTCACGGAGTACCAGTGGTCTGCGGCAGCCAACTTCAGCTACATGCCTGCGAGCGGCAAGTTCGCAGGCTTCGGCAACTTCATCTTCCACTACGACATGTACGTCGTCGGCGGCATCGGCGCGCTGAGCACCCGACCCATCGCAGTGATCGACCCGGACTACCGTAACTTCAGCTACCAACCGCACGTTGCCTTCAACGTCGGCGTGGGGCTGAAGATCTTCTTCAATCGCTGGTTCGCAGCCGTGCTCGAAGTGCGCGACTACATCTTCATCGATCAGTTGGAAAACCTAGAGGTGCCGGCCCTCCCCGCGGACCGCGCGAATCCCGACAACTGGCTCGGCGACACGTCGCTGACCAACAACGTCCAAGCCCAACTGGGCGTGTCGGTCTTCATCCCGTTCTCGTTCAAGTATCGCCTGCCCAAAGCCGGCGCGGACACGGCAGGAGGTGCGAAGTGAGCACCCAAGCGCGGATCCTCCGAGGACAAGGTCAGAAGCCGATGAAAACCACGATCTTCACCAAGCTCAAAGGGCACCTGCTCGCCATGCTGGCGCTGGCAGCCGTGCTCTCCGTCACCGAGGTCGCCGAGGCCCAGGTGCACGTGACCGGGCCACTGGCAGGAGCTCCAGCCGTCAAGAAGCTGCGCCTCTATCGTGAGGGGCGGTTCGAGATGTCGCCGAACGTCAGCTTCACGCTGCTCGACGAGTTTCGTCGCAACATCTTCTTCGGCCTGCGCCTCAACTACGGCATCACCGACTGGCTCGCGGTCGGCGCGTGGGGTGGCATCGGCAGCTCGATGATGGGCTTCCCGATCAACACGGCCCTGACCGGCGAAATCGAGGAAGTGAACGATTCCCGCGACTGCCGCACGACGGGAGGCCAGACGGGCACGGGCCAGGGCACGCTCGAGTGCAAGCTCACCGAGGTGAACTTGAGCTCGAACTTCCCGAACCAGCTCGCGAGCCTGGACTGGATGGCAGCTCCGCAGCTGACCGCCGTGCCGTTCCGCGGCAAGCTCGGCCTGTTCAACAGCGTCTTCGTCGACGCGGACCTCTACCTGTTCGCGGGCGCGGCCTTCGTAGGTGTTCGTGACCGCGCGGATTGCGAAGGCACTTGCACCGACGACGCCAGCTTCGACACCGAGAGCCGGGTCGCAATTGCACCCACCTTCGGCCTCGGCTTCACCTTCTTCATCAATCGTTGGATGGCAGCTGGCGCCGAGTACCGCGCCATTCCGTTCTCGCTCAGCAACGCTGGCTTCGACGTCGCTGGCCGTGGCCAGAACAACGCCTTCCCCGACGGCGACATCGACGGCGCCGATCGGCAGTTCATGTTCAATCAGATGCTCACCATCAGCTTCAACATGTACCTGCCCATGCAGAACAAGGTCAGCGAGTAATCAGGCAAGCAGGGTGCTTCGGCACCCTGCTGAGCCGGACCCTCCTACCCGGACCCTGCCGAGCTGGCAGACCCGATCGACGAGCGCTCGATCTGGCTGCCCGACCAGATCAGCCCGCTGGATTGGATCAGGCGAGCGGTGCGCCGACCAGCACGTCCGCGGTCAGCTTGAAGCCCGGAGGCAGCTTGGAGCGAACCAGCTCCTGCAGCTCTACTGACACGGGCCAGGCGCGCTCGACGAGCCCCGAGCCGATGCGATTGCGAACGCGCAGGGACTCGTCGTCAGCGAGCGCGATGACCAGGCTCGGTACGGCATCGGGTCCGGCCACGGCGAAGACGGTACTCACCGCCGCGAAGCGCACTGCTTCACTCATGTCGGCCAGAAAGGGCTCGACCGCGATGCGCGTGTCGTCCCCGGGAAACTCTTCGAGCGCCTGCAGGAGCTGCACTTTCGGCTCGGCGTTGCGCACGTACTCGGTGTCGAACTCGTCGAGCAAGGTCAGGAGCTCGTCCCTCAGCGCTTGGCCCGACACGATGCCGCGCAGCGCCTTGATCGGCCAGACCAGGCTCTCGGAGCGCAGGCAATGCCGCCGAATTGGACCGAGCGCCCCCTCCCCTGCGAGCACCACCCCCGAGAGAGCCAGCGCTTTCTCCTCCTGGTCGGTGATGGACGGATCGAGTGTCCAGGTGAAGCGAGTGAGCAGGATCTCGGCCGCTTCGGCCGTCCCCATCTGAGCGAGGCGCTCCAGCGCGTCCTGACGATCGGGATTCTGAGATAGCTTGCTTTGCACCATCTTCTTCAGGCGAAGAAGCTCTCGGTCCGTGCTCTCTGGCGAATCCTTGCGGCGGAAAAGGTCGAAGAGTCCCATGGTGCTTGACTGGCCGAGGCCGAGGCGAAGGTACCGCCAGGGCCCGCGTCCGGCCAGCAGGGCGCCGAAAAAATACCGGCGGGACCTCAGTCTGGACGCCGATCCTCGGGCACGCCGAGCAAGCTGCTGAGCAGGGCGTTGATGCGGGACGTGAGTCCTCCGAGCTCCTCGTGCTCGAGATCGAAGCGCAGATCTCGCTGCCCGTTGATGACGAGCAGGAGCCCTTCTTCCAATTCTGCAATGGGCCGGGACACGTAGTTCCCGAGCATGATTCCGGCCACGATGACCAGAAACAGACCGAGCCCCCCCACCGCGAGCACGGGCCAGAGCACGCCCTCCACGCCACTGATCGCAGACTCCGTCACCGAGCCCACGATGAAGAGGTCGCCGCTCGCGTACTCCGACAGGGGCGCGGCTGCGAAGCGGCGCCCGAGCACGGGTGCCGCAGCGTGCGTGAGCACGCCGGTACCAGCGCCGTGCACGGCCGTGCGAACCTCCTCCGAGTCGTAGCCACGCACGGGCGGACCCCCGACCGCCACCACCTCGCCCTGCCCGGAGACCAGGGCCAAGCTCTCGCCGCTGGTTTGCTCGCTGGTCAGCATCATGCGCTCGTCACTGAGGGGCGTGCCGAGCACGAGGGCGCCGAGCACCTTGCCGCCCTCCCCCACCACCACCGCGTACGTGGTGAGCATCTGCTCCTGGCGCTTGCCGTTGATCCAAATGTCGCTCTCAGTCGCGGCCTGAGCGAGCGCGCGAGCGAGCGCCGGATAGACGCGACCTACGTCGTCGCCCCGCATCGCTTCCGTCCCATTCCGACCGAGCGCGACCCCGCTGGCATCCACGAACAGGAGCAGGGACGGTGTCATGCGCGCAAACTCGGCTCGCGCCACCGCGGCATCACGGAGGCGGTTGGCCTCGCGCGTGGCCGCTTCCTGCCGCGCCTCGGCGGTGCCGGCCAGAAAGACGTCTCGCACCGCGGGGGTGTCGGCTTCCTTGGCCAGCCAGCGCTCGAAGTGCAGCGCATCCAGGGCGAGCTGCGTCGACGCCGAGCGCACCGCGCGCTCCAGCCGCCGCTGCTGCTCAGCAGGATTGTCGACGATCCGCTCGATGCCAGTTTTGAGCAGAAAGTAAGTGAGCAGCGTCAGTACAATGACGATGCCGCCATTGGCGAAAATGGTCCTCCAGCGCATCCCGTTCCCCGGATGAGGGCTACAGCAAGGCTACACCCTGGCGCATTGGCTACGAAAGCGCTTTGTCATCGCCACGGAGGGGCGCTGGGAACCTGCGCGACACTGGGGTGAGTGACGGGGATCGAACCCGCGACAACCGGAGCCACAGTCCAGTGCTCTGCCACTGAGCTACACCCACCAGATGACCTGGGAAGCCGCCGCTGGGCGCCTTTCGAGGACCCGCCGCGTCTAGCAAAGCGCCTGGGTGGGATGCAAGCTCGGAGCCGTTACAATCCCGCTTTACAGGGCGATCTCCGGCGGATACCGTTCCAGTGGCCATGAAGTCCGACCTGCTCGCGCCCCTGGCACTCCCCGTCCTCTTGATGATGGCCCAGTGCAGCCCCGTCGCACCGCCGCTCGCGCGCGGCTCGGCTCACTTCCGCACCAAGGTCCCGCCTGACCCGGAGCCCGGCACCTCGTGCACCGACTCGTACGGCGGCATCGGCAAAGGCACGAACGTGCCCGACCTGCCCAACTCCGCCACCATCACCAACCTGGGTGAGATGGTCGTGGATGGCGAGCACTCGGAAGACAACGTCCCCTACGAAGTCAGCTGTAAGATCACCGGCAGCGGTGAGCTCCGCATCGAAGGCGAGATGGCGGGCACCAACACGAGCCCCTTCTTGTCGTCCGCAGGCTCGAGCACGTACATCGAGATCGACGGCACGATCGGCACCGATGGCCGCGGCTTCGGGCAAGTCAATTTCTTCACGACGGCCACCTTGGCGGTGTCGCCGAAGCCGGACACCAGCTGCACGCTCGCGGCGACCCCAAGCCCCCGCAAGGCGTGCTCCAATTCGGCTTGCGTGGCCAGCGCAGAGGAGCCCGTGGACTACGGCAGCATGGTCGTCACCTTCGACTGCCCCGACATGGACATGGCCGCCGCCGGCATCGCCGCGGACTGTGAAGCGGACGGCACCATCGTGCTCGACCGCTGCACCTACTGACGCCGCACTTCCGGACGCTGCACCTGCGGACGCTGCACCTGCGGACGCTGCACCTGCGGACGCTGCAAGGACCTAGAGCGACGCTCTGCAGGAGCTAGCGGCGCTGCGAGGTCAATGACTGTCCGGCTCAGTGACTGTCCGGAAGTGTGGCGCGCATCTCGTCCGGGGACGCCGCTTCGATACGCACCAAGACGGCGGTGATGTTGTCCTCGCCACCGTGCTCGTTGGCAGCATCCACCAGCCGCCGGCATGCCCCGGGCAGGTCGTCCGTCGATAGCGCCACCGTGCAGAGCTCGTCGTCTTCGAGCATGCCGCTCAGGCCGTCCGAACAGAGCAGGTACAGGTCCTCGGGCTCTGCATCGAAGGCGCCCAGGTCCACCTGCACCTGCTCCTGCATGCCGAGGGCGCGCGTGATGACGTTCTTCGGCAGCTCGCTGCGCTGCTCATCCGACATGTCTGGCATCGCTGCCAAGTAGTCGTTGACGAGCGAGTGGTCCCGAGTGATCTGCTCGATCTTGCCCCGCCGAATGCGGTAGGCGCGACTGTCGCCGACGTGGGCCACGTACAGTCGGCCACGCCGCGGGCTGAACAGCGCGGCGACGACCGTCGTACCCATGCCCTGGTGGTCGAGCGAGCTCTTGCTGAGCTCGTTGATGTGGCGGTTCCCCAGGCGAACCCCCGTGACCAGGCGATTCTCTTCCTCGGTCAAAGTTGGGTCGAAGGAAAACGGCCAGGTCACCTCTTCGCTCAAAACGGTGTCGAAAAAGTCGATGAACGCTTTGGTGGCGAGCTTGCTCGCCACGTCACCCGCCTGATGCCCACCCATGCCGTCGGCCACCACGAACAAGTCGTGCTGCTCGGCCACTGCGAACGAATCCTCGTTGTGTTCGCGTTGGAGGCCGACATCGGTGAGGCCCGCAGCGACTGCGCGCATCACCTTGGGGCTCCTCGCTCCACCCGGGCCAGGCATCCTTCCATCAGCATTGGCGCTTCTCTCATGTTTTCACCAAGGAAATCACCTGTCAAGGCAGCCTACAGTGAGAGCGCAATGCGGGGAGCGTTGCTATTTGGCATGCGGGGAGCGTTGCTATTTGGCATGCGGGGAGCGTTGCTATTTGGCATGCGGGGGCCCGGGGCCCCGCGCGGCGTTCTCTGCCAGGCCTTGCCGAGCCCCGCGCGGCGTTCTCTGCCAGGCCTTGCCGAGCCCCGCGCGGCGTTCTCTGCGAGGCCTTGCCGAGCGCGCGCGGCGTTCTCTGCCAGGCCTTGCCGAGCCCCGCGCGGCGTTCTCTGCAAGGCCTTGCCGAGCCCCGCGTGGCGTTTGCTGGGAGGCCTTGCTGAGCCGCGCGCGGCGTTTGCTGGGAGGCCTTGCTGAGCCGCGCGCGGCGTTTGCTGCGAGGACTTGCCGAGCCCCACCAACGAGCTGGAAAAGAACGTGGCGTGGGGCTCCGGAGCCCCGCATGCCAACAAGCAGAGCCGGCCGGGCATCAGATCTTGAGAATTTCTTCCTCTTTGCTCGAGACCAGCGCGTCGACGGACTTGGTGGTTTCGACCACCACTTCTTCCGCCTTTTTCTTGGCGCGCTCCACCTGATCCTCGCCTGCGTCGCCGTTCTTCTTGATTTCGGCGAGAAGGTCGATGGCGTCGTGGCGCGCCTTGCGGACCGCGATCTTGCAGTCCTCACCCGTCTTGCGAGCAATCTTGCTCAAGTCGCGGCGCCTTTCTTCGCTGAGCGGAGGCACCGGCACGCGGATCAGGTCACCGTCCACCTGGGGATTCAGGCCCAGGTTGCTCTCCCGCAGCGCTTTGTCGATGGCCTGGACTTGGCCCTTCTCCCAGGGCTTGACGGTGAGCATGCGCGGCTCCGGCACCGCCACGGCCGCCATCTGAGCGATCGGGGTCGGTGTGCCGTAGTAGTCGACGCGGACCGAATCGATCATGCCCGGGTGCGCGCGCCCGGTGCGCAACTTGCCGAGCTCGCGCTTCAGCGATTCGACTGCCTTATCGAGGTCGGCCTTCAGGGAGCTCAGAACTTCATCGATCATGACGGCTGGGCTAGCATGCATGTCCACCGGCCCTCCTGCCAGAGCAAAAGGCCCGGGCGCACCAAATGCAGGTCCGGATCCTGACTTGGAACATCCACAAGGGGGTGGGCGGCGTCGATCGGCGCTACCGCCTCGATCGCATTGCGGCGCTGATCAGACACTACGAGCCAGACATCGCTCTGCTCCAGGAAGTGGCGGAAGGTTGGCCGAAGGGACGCTTCGAGCATCAGCTCGACGAGCTGCGTGAGCAGCTCGACTATCCACACGTCGCCTTCGCCGATGAACACCGCTTCCAGCGCGGTGGGTACGGCAATGCCATCCTCTCTCGCTTTCCGTTGCACGACCCTCATCGCATCGACCTCACCATCGGCTGGCGCAAGCGTCGCGGTGCGCTGCAGGCCCGAGCCATTTTGCGCGACGGGGGACACCAGCGAACCTTGGTTCTGCACAACCTGCACTTGGGTCTGGCCGGCAGCGAACGCGACCAGCAACTCGCTCGCTTCCTCGCCCACGAAGCCAAACGCGTGCTGCACGCCGAGACACCGAGCATCATCGGCGGCGACTTCAACGACCTCTGGGGCACGCTCGGCCAGAGGTTCCTCGAGCCTGCAGGATATCGGCGGGCAGTCGCCTCCGTAAGCACGTTCCCTGCGGCCATGCCGCTCAGGCCGCTCGACGGCCTGTACTTTCGCGGGCGAGCCGAGCTCAAGCACGGCCACGTCGGTCGGGGCGAGCTGGCGCGGGTCGCCTCCGATCACTTGCCCCTGTTCGCGGACTTCGAGATCGCGCTTGGTAACGAGTGAGGGCTCAGCCCACGCTGGCCAGCAGGGACTCTAGGGCACGCTCGGGCTCGCTCCAGGTGAGATCGAAGGCGAGTCCGTGGTCCAAGCCTCCGCTGTAACTGCGCCCGCCGACCAAGGTTGCAGCATGCAGACAGGACAGCCGCTCCAAGGCCGGTAGCGTGGACAGCTCGTTTTGCGCACCACGGCGCAAGCGGAGCAAGACCACGCGCAGCCCCGAGAGCTGGACCGGGCCGCGTCCTCGGTAGTTGGCGCGGACGACGGGCACGCGCAGGGCGCCGAGCGGAAATCCCCCAGCAGGGTAGTCCACGAGGGCACAATCGGCGAAATGAGCGGGAACGGTCGAGTCCGTGAGCGCGTCGAACTGGATGCTCCGAGCTGCGCCGTCCAGCGTATCCCCGCCCAGAGCCAACAGATCATCGCTGAGGTACGCGGCACCGCGCAGGACGAGGTAACGCATGAACGTGCTCTTGCCGGCACCAGAGGGACCGACGAAGACGTAGAGCACGCCGTCCAGACAGGCGGCACCAGCGTGCAGCAGGCAGGTCTCGCGCCCGGCGTCGACCAACGTGTCGAGCAAGTGGCGCTCGAAGCCAGAAAGCAGCTCGCTCTCGCGCTCGGCTCGAGCCACGATTTCTCCGCGGAAGTAGAGGCGGTCGGCCTCGAACACGTAGTCGAAGCGGCGTTTCCTGATCTCGGGAGTGCTCGGGGCGTGGGAAATGGCGGGCTGCCAAAAGAGCGCAATGGCCTTGCCCACGGTCTCGTCCTGCGTGGTCACCCGGACCGGATGACCGAGCACGCAAAGATCAATCTGCACGGCGCAGCTCCTCGATGGCGCCCCGCTCGCCGAGGACCAGCGCAAAATCGATCACTTCGCGCAGAGCGTCGGCCGGCGCCGTCTGCACGACTTCCACCATGAAGTGTGCGACCTGGGCGAGCGTGCGCTGTCCATCCAAGAGGTGCCACACGGCGGCGCCAGTCGCGCTGAGCACCAGAAGCTCGCTGTGTTCCTCGTCGAACAGCACCGTCTCGTCGGTGTCGGGAAGTTCGTGCGCTACCCGCCACACGCGCCCACAGACGCTGCTCGGGCCGAGGTCCGGCTTCGGCATGCCGAGCCAGCGTACACCAAACCCGCGCGAGTCTCAGCGCTCGGAGAGGACTCGCATCGCGTGCCGGACGAGAAGCCAAGGGCGCGACCCGGGCCCGTACTGCTCCTCCAGGTAGGAGCTGGGCGGGAAGGCCGACCCCCAGATGCCCGGCAGCAGGCGACCGGGAGCGGTGAGGTAGAGGGCCAGAAACTTGCGCGCCACCCCGGGTGGGATGCCCTCGAACGACGCCAAGATGCGGGCTACGTCCCGGGCGCGACGCCCTCCGGCTGCCGACGGCAGGGGCTGCCTGCTCGAGTCGGCCGCGCGGTGCAAGGCCAGCGCCGCTGCGGGGCGACCGCAGGTGCGCTCGACGAGTTCGAGCAAGCCGGGATCGGCAGCAGAGAGCTCGAGCGGCCCCCGCCCGTCCATCCCCTCGGCCCCGATGCAGAGCAGCCAGAGGCGCCGTACCATGTCCAGCCGCTGGTCTTCGAAGTGGTGCTGCACGTAGTGCGCCACGGCGTGACAGAACGAAAGCCCGAGGTCGAACGTTTGCACTGCCCGCCCGCTCGATAGGTCCGTCTCCAGATGCTCGAGCAGGACCGCCTCTTCCACGTCGAAGTAGGGCCGTGCAAACGGCCGCTGGTGAAGGTCGATCGAGACGCCGCTCGGGTCCCGAGCGGGCCACAGTGCGACTTGGCCCCGGAAGCGCAGGGCATCCTGCGGATCGATGGGCCCCGACGGCGCGTAGCCGGCCTCGAGCAAGCGCTGGAGCGCTTCGAGCGCGGCGTGAGCGGGAAGCCAGAGATCACAATCGGCCGACGCGCGCGCACCCAGCTGGCCGTATGCACGCAAGGTCCAGATCGGTCCCTTGAACACCACCACCGGGAGCCCGGACAGGACGTCGAGGGCGCGATGGAGCGCCGCGAGCACACGCAAGTTCGTGGCGATCGTCTCGGCGTAGGGCCCTTCCTGCATGGTCACCCCGGCCAATTGCCGCGCTCAGGCGCGAAGGCGACCACGCGAGCCGCGAGAGCTTCCGGCAGTCGCTGCGAAAGAATGCGATGGACCTCGGCCGGCTGGTGCGTCTGGCTGAAGTGCATGAGCACGAGCGCGGTCGAGCGAAATGTCTCGGCCCGCTCGATGATCTCGTCCAGGTGCACGTGCATCTTCTCACGCGCCTCCTGCCGGCTCTTGCGCTCGTCGATGAAGGTGCACTCCAAGATGAGCACGCGGGCGTCGAGCAGCCAGGGCTCGCTGTCGAGCACGTCGATCAAGCTGTCGGTGACGTACGCCAGCTCGACCCGATCTTCCACGCGGAACAAATCCTGCCCAGCCGCTTTGCGGGCCTGAATCTCGGCGGGACTTTCGCCGAGAAACTGCTGCTTCAGCTTGTGGACCTTGCGCAGGAGCGCGTAGCCGAGCGACGGCACGCTGTGGAGCGTCCGAAACGGCCGAATCCAAAGGTCGCCGCGCGCCACGTCGACGCCGGGCCGCATGGGGACGAAGGGCACCTCGAGCGGACGCCTTTGCGTCCGTGACAAGGCCCGGATCGCTTCCTCCACGTCGTCCTTGATCTCCTCTGGCAAGTAGACGGTAGGCGCTGGCAGCCGCGCCAGACCACGCAGTCCGATCAGCGAGCCGAGCGAGCCGACGTGGTCGGCGTGGCCGTGACTGATGAGCACATTCGAGGCGCCGACGAAGGAGCGTGGAGCGATGCCTACGTCGAAAATGGTGTCCAGCTCGGGCACGAGCAGGCTCGTGTAGACGCCGCCTACCGACACGCCGACCACCGACACCGGTCCAGCGCTGACCTTGGTCAACATTTCGGCTTGCGCGCGGACAGCACCATCACCTCGCTGTCGGCTTCGAGCGCCCCTCCCTCAAAGTCCCCATACAAGCGCACACGCTCGAATCCCGCGTAATGAAGGTGCATGCAGAGCTCTTGGGGCTGGAACAAGCGCAGCGTCAGGAGCTCCGGCCCCCCAGCTCCGTCCATCTCGCTCACCATGACCTGCGCAGCCCCGTCGTAGCCCGGGAGGTCGAGGTTAGGCAGCGGCAGATCGAGCAGGAGCTCCCCATCCGGCAAGAGATGCCGATGCGCTCTTTCGAAGAAGGTCGCCACGTCGCTATGGGAATAGAGGTGACCAAGCGCGTGAAAGCCCACGATCACTTGATCGAAGCGTCGCCGCGTGGAGAAGGTCCGCATGTCCGCGAGATGGCTTTCGAGCCGCTTCCGGGCGGACCCGGGCAGCGCCTCGACTCGCGCGGACAGTGCGTCCAGCATCGCGCGCGAGACGTCCACGGCGCAGACCTGCTTGCCAGCAACCAGGAGCGGCAAGGTCAGGCGCCCGTTACCGGCGCCGTACTCGAGGATCGACCGCATACCCTGTGCCCGCCGCAGGTAGAAATCGCGGTCCTCGGTGCGGGCCCCATACAGCCGGTCGTAGTTGGTCGGATCCTGATAGTGGTCGACCGCGCCAGCGTTCAGGGCGAGGCTCTTGGGGCTGGCCCCAGGTCGGGGGGAGGCGGCGGCGGTCACGGGGGAAAGCTGGTGGCCAGGGGCGCGGCCGTGGGCTAGACGCCCGCCAGCGTGGACGATTTCCTCAGGCGAGTCCAAGCCGCTTCCCTGCCCGGCGTCTGGTCGCTCGGTGTGCGGCTGGCTCAGAGTGGAGGCGTGCGCCTCGAACAGGAGGACGCAGGCGAGGCAGTCTTCCGCGTGAAGAGCCCCGGCCGACCGATTGCTCCGAGCGCCGTCCTTTACCTGGCAGACGCCGAGTGGAGCTGCGACTGTGGGTCGGATCAGGATCCCTGTGAGCATGTGATCGCGGCCGCCATTTGGCGCAAGGAGGCCGGGAGCGTCGGCGCCCCATCACCCGCCGAGACGGCGCCTGGTCCATGGCTCGCCTATCGCCTGACCCGAGCGACGGGACCCAGCTTGCTCATCGAACGCGCCTTCGTTCACGCCGACGGACGCGAGGAAGTGCTGCGCGTCAGCTTGGCCAGCCTGGTCGCGAAGCGGCGCTGCCCGGTCGAGCCCACCCACGAGGACTTGGCGCTCGATCCCGTGCTGACGCGAGCCGCCTCCTTCTCCGCCGACAGAGCCAGGAGCCAAGGCCTGGCGCCCGAGATGGCTCTGCGCTTGATTCGAGTCCTCGAAGGGTCGAAGGACGTGAGGCTCGATGGCCAGCCGATCTCGGCCGACTCGAGGCCCCTCTTGCCCCGCGCAGTCTTGGAAGATCGGTCGGGAGGCGTCGAGCTCCGGGTCGAGGCACCCAGCGAGCTTGAAGCCATTCTGGACCGCGGCGTAGCACTGGCGGGCGGCCAGCTCAGGCCGCTCGGTGCGCTGCCGCTTTCTGGACCACGGCTGGAAAAGCTCCCGCTCGTTCGCCAGGTGGGTCAGAGGGACATCGCCACGCTGGTGCTCGAAGTCTTGCCCGAAATCGAGCGCCACGTGAGCGTGGACGTGCGCTCCTCGCAGATGCCCGGAAGGACGCGCGACGTCCCGCCGCGCATTCATTTCCAGCTGCCCGACCAGGGGCACACCCTGAGCGTGCTGCCCACGCTGGTCTACGGGGATCCACCCGCGATTCGCATCGACGGTGACGAGCTGGTGCATCTTTCGGGAGCCGTTCCACGTCGGCGACCCGGAGAGGAGCGCGAGCTCCTGGTTCGCCTGAAGGACGAGCTCAACCTCGTGCCCGGCCGTGTCGTCCACTTCGACGGCCACGACGCCGCTCGCTTCGTGGAGCGCTTGCGCGCATTCGAGAAGGTGCACAGCGCGCATCTGCCCGCTCGAGCTCTCGAGGGCGCCCCTCTCCTTCCCCGGGTGACGTTCAAGGGCGAGCGCCTGGTCATCGAGTTTTCGACCGAGGCGAGCCCCGCTGGACCGAGCCGCCACGTGGACGCCAGCCAGGTCCTGCGCGCACATCAAGATGGACTTTCCTTGGTGCCGCTCGAGGGCGGCGGTTGGGCGCCCCTACCCAGCGATTTCCTCTCACGCTTCGGCCACCTGCTCTCGGACCTCTTGGCCGCACGGCGTGCGGACGGGACACTGCCCCCCTTCGCGGCGCCGCGCCTGGGGACGCTCCTCTCGGAGCTGGGCCAGCCGCCTCCGCCCGTCCTCGATCGGCTCTTGCCCTTGTTCTCCGATTTCAGTGGCCTGCCTCGGGCAGAACTGCCCCCTGACCTGACTGCGGAGCTCCGCACCTACCAGCGCGTGGGCGTGGACTTCCTGTCCTTCTTGCGCGACGCCGAGCTCGGCGCAGTCCTTGCCGACGACATGGGCCTCGGCAAGACGCTGCAAACACTCTGCGCCCTGCGGGGCAAGACACTCGTGGTCTGCCCGCGCTCGCTGCTTTTCAACTGGGCAGCAGAGGCAGCGCGCTTTCGACCGGATCTGCGGGTGGAGATCCACCATGGCGCCAAGCGCGAGCTCGGAAGCGCCGACCTCACCATCACGACCTACGCGCTCTTGCGCCTCGATCAGGAGGCACTCTTGGCCCACGGCTGGGACACGGTGATCCTCGACGAGGCCCAAACCATCAAGAGTGCGGACAGCCAAGCAGCTCGTGCCGCGTTTGCCCTGTCGGACGCCATGAAGGCAGGCTCCTTTCGCCTCGCCTTGTCGGGCACGCCGGTCGAGAATCGGCTCGAAGAGCTGTGGAGCATTCTTCGCTTCACTCACCCGGGATTGCTCGGAACGAAGGCCGATTTCCAGGAGCGCTACGTCCAGCCCATCGAGCGCGGCGACGACGGCGCTGCCCTTCGCCTGCGCCAGCTGATCCGCCCCTTCCTGCTCAGGCGTCTCAAGCGTGACGTGGCCGCCGATCTGCCGCCGCGCCAAGAT
>Ga0315912_10000266_pt1 | contig 107610 bp, 87 predicted proteins | sample VfabasoilMG_FD_204469 | JGI IMG/M metagenome (GOLD analysis project Ga0315912, IMG submission 204469) | Garden soil microbial communities collected in Santa Monica, California, United States - V. faba soil | ecosystem: Environmental > Terrestrial > Soil > Garden | place: USA: California... | reverse complement strand
CCGGGATGCCGTCGGGCACGCAGGTGCTGACGCCGTAGACGTCCGCCGCGCCGGCGAGGATCTCGCACGCGTTCGGGATCCCGTCGTTGTCGCAGTCGGGCCGCGGCTGACAGCTGTCCGGGATGCCGTCGGCGTTGCAGCCGCTCGGGCTGTAGACGTCGGCGGCGCCCGCGGCGATCTCGCACGCGTCGGGGATGCCGTCCGTGTCGCAGTCCGGCCGCGGCTGGCAGCTGTCCGGGATGCCGTCGGGCACGCAGGTGCTGACGCCGTAGACGTCCGCCGCGCCGGCGAGGATCTCGCACGCGTTCGGGATGCCGTCGGTGTCGCAGTCGGGGCGCGGCTGGCAGCTGTCGGGGATGCCGTCGGGCACGCACGTGCTGACGCCGTAGACGTCCGCCGCGCCGGCGAGGATCTCGCAAGCGTCCGGGATGCCGTCCGTGTCGCAGTCGGGGCGCGGCTGGCAGCTGTCGGGGATGCCGTCGGACACGCAGGTGCTGGCGCCGTAGACGTCTGCCGCGCCCGCGGCGATCTCGCACGCGTCGGGGATGCCGTCGGCGTCGCAGTCGGGCCGCGGCTGGCAGCTGTCGGGGATGCCGTCGGGCACGCAGGTGCTGACGCCGTAGACGTCCGCCGCGCCGGCGAGGATCTCGCACGCGTTCGGGATCCCGTCGTTGTCGCAGTCGGGCCGCGGCTGGCAGCTGTCCGGAATGCCGTCCGCGTTGCAGCCGCTCGGGCTGTAGACGTCGGCCGCACCGGCGGCGAGCTCGCAGGCGTCCGGGATGCCGTCGCTGTCGCAGTCAGGCCGCGGCTGGCAGCTGTCGGGGATGCCGTCGGGCACACAGGTGCTGACGCCGTAGACGTCCGCCGCGCCGGCGAGGATCTCGCAGGCGTTCGGGATACCATCCGTGTCGCAGTCGGGCTGCGGCTGGCAGCTGTCCGGGATGCCGTCCGGCACGCAGGTGCTGACGCCGTAGACGTCCGCCGCACCGGCGAGGATCTCGCAGGCGTTCGGGATGCCGTCGGTGTCGCAGTCCGGTCGCGGCTGGCAGCTGTCCGGGATGCCGTCGGGCACGCACGTGCTCGCGCCGTAGGCGTCCGCCGCACCGGCGAGGATCTCGCACGCATCGGGGATGCCGTCCGTGTCGCAGTCCGGCCGCGGCTGGCAGCTGTCGGGGATGCCGTCGGACACGCAGGTGCTGGCGCCGTAGACGTCCGCCGCTCCCGCGGCGATCTCGCAGGCATCGGGGATGCCGTCGGTGTCGCAGTCGGGCCGCGGCTGGCAGCTGTCCGGGATGCCGTCGGCGTTGCAGCCGTTCGGGCTGTACACGTCGGCCGCACCCGCGGCGAGTTCGCAGGCGTCGGGGATGCCGTCGGCGTCGCAGTCGGGGCGCGGCTGGCAGCTGTCCGGGATGCCGTCCGGCGCACACGTGCTGACGCCGTGGACGTCCGGTGCACCGGCGAGGATCTCGCAGAAGTTGGGCGTGCCGTCGCCGTCGCAGTCCGGCGCGGGCTGGCAGCTGTCGGGGATGCCGTCGGGCGCGCAGCCGTTGGGCGCGACACCGTGCGTGTCGACCGCGCCCGCCTGGATCTCGCAGAAGTTCGGCTGGCCGTCGGCGTCGCAGTCGGCGGCCGGCTGGCAGCTGTCGGGGATGCCGTCCGGCGCGCAGCTGTTCGGGCTGGTGCCGTAGACGTCCGCCGCGCCCGCCAGGATGTCCTGGTCGTCCGGGATGCCGTTCTGGTTGCAGTCGGGCTGGTACAGGTAGCAGACCGTGACGACGGCCGAGGCGCTCTGCAGGAAGTTGAAGACCGCGTTGCCCGGGCCGCTGCCGTTCGAGGCGCCGGCCGCCGTCACCGGCAGCACGACGGTGCCGGGATTGCCGGCCGGCCCGGTGAAGAGCACCAGGTCCGACGCCGGCGGCGGCAGGCTGGTCGAGACGCTCTGGTTGACCAGGATCTGGGCGTGCGTGACGCCCGACGCGCCGCCGAAGTCGAGCGTGCCGTCGTAGGCCGCGACCGGATCGGTGAACGCCTGGGCCGGCTGGGCCTGGAGGTACGTTCCGCCTCCGGGGCGCTGCACGCGCAGGATCGCCGAGAAGTTGAGCTGGATCACGCTCGGCTGCTGGTCGAGGCTCTCGGCGCGCGCCTGGCCTTCGATGTGCGCCGCCAAGGTCAACTGCACGGCGGTCAGCACGCCCAGCGCCGGGTCGAAGCGCGGGAAGGTGGCCGACTGGTTCCAGGCCGTCGGCTGCAGCGGGATCGACTGCGTGTGGCATTGCGTCAGCGGCGGCGGCGGCGGAGGCGCGAGCAGCGCGGCGCTGCCGCTCCCGCGACCGGTGGTCTGCGAGAAGGCGGGCAGGCTGACGACCACCAGGCTCGCCAGAGACCAGAGCAGCGGCCGGCGGAGGACGGGGGCGGGACCGCTCGGGTTCGAGCGGGCGGGCACATTGGGTTTTCCTGCAGGCTGCGGCATCTCGGCTTTCCACGTCGCGATACCCGGGGGCGGCGCGCTGCGCGACGCCCGGGGGTGGGATCCCGGTCGGGAGGGAAATCCCTTCCACCCCAGGATCTCTAGGAAAGCCCAAAATGCAAACTAGAAAATCGCTTTTCGGACGCGAAGCTGCAAACAGGCCCGGAAGCGAGGCTTCGCACGTCGCGGGTACACGACCCGGTGCTGGGACGGGGCGTCCGGGGCCGCCTAGAACGGGCGCTCGGCGCCCGGGGACCGGCAATCGGGGCTCAGCGGCCGGCCAGGTCCTTGTGCTCGGCCATGAACTCGTCGACGTCCTGGGCGCGCAGGAAGTACCAGTCGTCGCCGTCCCAGCGCCAGGTCTCGACCATCGGCAGCTCCTGCGTCAGGGCCGCACCCTGCTGGTCGGCGGGCAGGGACTTCATCGCCGGGTGGTCGGGCGTCCAGAAGGCGCGCACGCTCAGGTAGCCCAGCGAGCCCTGTTGGCCGAGCACGCGCTCGACGGTCGGCGAGGCGTACTTGTGGATCTCCTTGCCGTTGAGGTACTGCGAGAGCGTCAGCCGCAGGCGCTGGTCGCCGCTGAGGAACTCGTAGGCCGAGATCCAGTCCGCGCGCGCGATCAGCTCCCAGCGCTCGCGCCCGCGCTGCATCAGCCGCTCGTCCGTGCGCTCGGGCTTGGCCGTCACCGCGGGCGGAGCCGCCACGACCTCGCGGGTCGCCGCCTGGTCGCAGGCCGCCACGAGGAGCAGAGAGAGCGGGAGGAGACGCGCGGCGGACGTGAGCTTGGACATGGTGGGGCGTTCGAAGGAGGGCGAAGGAGGGCGAAGGAGGGCGAGTGGAGCAGCGATCCTAGCCGGGATCGCGGAGTCGTGAGCAGCGAGCTGGGTGGGGAAACAGCGAAGGCCAGCACACCTTGCGGTGCCTGGCCTTCGCCGAGGTCTGCGAGATCAGCCGAGCCAGGTCAGGCTCACTGGTCGTCGTCGTTGGTGCCCGAGGGGTCGCCGAAGATCCCGCGCGGGAGCAGGTCGCCGTTCGACTGGGTCAGCACCGACTCGAAGGGCAGGTCGGCCGCGCCGTACGAGCCGATGCGCTCGATCAGCACCGCCAGCGTCGCCGGGTCGTTGATCGACTCGGCCGTCGAGAAGGCCGTGCCGCCGTAGACGCGGATCCAGCCCGACTCGGTGGTGTTGGCGCCGACGATCTCGTCGATGTCGTGGTTGGTCGTCTTCAGGAAGTTCTGGGTGAAGACGCCGTTGATGTTGTGGAGCTTGACGCGATCCCAGCAGCGGAACTGGTACTGGGCCGAGAAGGCTTCTTCGTTGTCGTTGTAGACCCAGAAGTTGACGATCGAGTCGAAGGCCGTGCCGCCCGACAGGTTGATCAGGATCAACTCGCTGTCGTAGCTCTGGCCGTTCGAGAAGTTGCGACCGTAGTTGCCGCTCGAGCCGATGAAGCGCGGGATGTAGATCTCGTCCGGAACGGGCTCATACTCCTCGCCGTCGAGGTCGCGGATCCCGTCGTTGTCGAGGTCCGTCTCGCCTTCGAGGTTGCCGATGCCCTTGAACGCGAAGGGGTTCATCGAGTACTCGAGCGCCGTGATGCCTTCCATGGTCACGACGTTGCCGATCAGGTAGTTGAAGGCGATGGCTCGGCCGGTGACCGGATCCTGCGCGAACACGTACAGGTAGCCCTGCGCGTGGTTCGGGTTGTGGAAGGAGGTGACGACCGTGTACGTGTCGTTGGCCGTCAGGACCTCCGAGCGGTCCGTCTCCAGGCACGCGAGCGTCTGGTAGTTCTGGTTGTAGCGGCCGATGTAGATGAAGTGCACCTTCACCGAGCCGTCCGTGCCGTCGCCGTTCACGCCCGTGTGCGTGTTCGTGACGGTGACCAGCGTCAGGTCCGAGTTGCGGTTGTCGAACTCGGGGTAGAGGAGCAGGCTGCCCGGATTGCGTCCGTTGGCGAGCGCGCTGGAGGTGAGCCCGAACGTGGCGCAGAGTGCGGCGGCCAGAAGGGCAAACTTGGGGAGTCTCATGTTGCTGTCTCGCAGGTGTGGTGTGACCTTGGGACGCGCGGCTCGGAAGGAACTCGCGCCGGGGAGTTGGCGTCTCCCCGCCCCCGCCAGGCCGGCCCTCGAACCGATCGAGAACCTCCGGGCAAGTGGCTTCCTAAGGAAAATGCATATCATCCGGCGCTTCCCCGCCGCAAGCAGAATCTTCCAAATCGACTCCCTCGGCCCCCCCCAGAGCCCCGGCCGCGGGACGGATGCACCCCCAGCCGCCCCCGCCTCTTACGAGGTCGCATCGCGCGAAGCGCGGCCGGCCCGGCCCCTGCCAAGCAAGGAGCCCGGCCTGAGCCGGGCTCCTGGACGGTCTCGCCGGGGTCGCGCTCGACCCTACTTGGGCGCCGGGGCGGCTTCGCCGACCTTCTCGCGCGCGCGCAGGAGCTCCGGGTGCTCCTGGAAGAAGTCTTCGGCGCGCTGGGCGCGCATGTAGAGCCAGTCGCCGTCGGCGAAGCGCCAGCTCTCGTACATCTCGACGTGCTGGGTCAGGGTCTGGCCCGGCTCGAGCTCGGCTTCCTTGAGCAGCGGGTGCACCGGCGTCCAGTAGGCCGAGACGCGCAGCAGGGCGAGCTTGCCGTCGTTCTGCAGCACCTCGTGCACCTCGGGCGACTCGTACTTGTGATGGTCCTTGGACGAGATGTACTGGCCCAGCGAGACCGAGCGCTTCTGCTCCGGCGTCTGGTAGTCGTAGGCCGCGATCCAGTCGCCCTTGGCGACCTTGCCCCAGCGCTCGCGCGCGCGTTCGAACAGGCGCGCGTCGGTCGGCTCGCGCACGGCCGCGGTCTGCGCGGGCGCGGCCGCGGCCTGGCGGTCGTTGCAGGCGGGAAGGAACAGGGAGCCGCCGGCCAGCAGGGCCAGGGCGAGGAGGGAGTGAGTGTGCTTCATGGTGCGGAGTTCGAAGGTGCGGGGCGGACGCGATCCCTGCCGGTGCCGGATCGGGCGCGGGGCCTACGGCTCCGTTCGCGGGATCGCAGCGTTTTCCGGCGCTTTTCCGGGCACCGCGCGAGGGGCCGGGAAAGCAGCGAGGGGCCGGGGGTTCACCCCGGCCCCTCAAGACTAGCCCGTGATCGGGTGGCAGGTCGTCAGACCCGCCCCGAGATCACTGGTTGTCGCCGTTGCCGCCCGAGGGATCACCGAAGATCCCGCGCGCCAGCAGGTCGCCGTTGTTCTGCGTGGCGACCGACTCGAACGGCAGGTCGGCGGCACCGTAGCCACCGATGCGCTCGATCAGCACCGCGTAGATCGCGGGGTTCAGGATCTGCTCGGCGGTCGAGTAGGCCGTGCCGCCGTAGACGCGCATCCAGCCCGACTCGACGTCGTTCGCGCCGACGATCTCGTCGACGTCCTGGTTCGTGTTGTACGCCAGGAAGTCCTGGGTGAACACGCCGTTCAGCTCGCCGAGCTTGACGCGATCCCAGCAGCGGAACTGGTACTGGGCCGAGAAGGCCTCTTCGTTGTCGTTGTAGACCCAGAAGTCGGCGATCGTCTCGAAGGCCGCGCCGCCGGACAGGCCGATGAGGATCAGTTCGCTGTCGAACTGCTCGCCGGTGCCGATGAAGCGCGGGATCAGGACTTCCTCGGGAACGGCTTCGTACTCGACGCCGTCGAGGTCGCGCACGTTGTCGCTGTCGAGGTCGGTGTCACCCGTCCCCGCGTTGCCGATGCCCTTGAAGGAGACCGGGTTCATCGAGTACTCGAGGGCTTCGATGCTCTCGAGGGTCATCAGGTTGCCGATCAGGTGGTTGAACACCTTGGCCCGGCCGGGGACCTTGTCCTTGGCGAAGACGTAGACGTAGCCCTGCTCCTGCTGCGGGTTGTGGACGTGCGTGAGCACCGACAGCGTGTCGTTCGCGGTCAGCGTCTCCGTGCGGTTGAACTCGAGGCAGTTGAGGGAGTAGTTGTCGTGGCCGTAGCGACCGATGTAGATGAACTCGACCTTGATCGAGCCATCGGATCCATCGGCGTTGACGCCGGTGTTGGAGTTCGTGACCGTCAGCAGCGTCAGGTGGCCGCCGCGGTTGTCGAACTCGGGGTAGAGGAGGAGGCTGCCGGGGTGGCGACCGCCGGCCAGGGCCGCGGAAGCGAGGCCCAGGCTGGCCAGGGCCGTCAGGGCGAAGTTGTTGAGGCTCATGATGCAGGACGTGTTGAAGTGGGTTGCCTGGGTCGTCGGGAGGACCGCGGCCGTGAGGCCGTACCCGGGGCGTAGTCGAAGGGAACGCCACCCGTCGCCGGGGACCGCTCCGGGGTGGAGCGGCACGGGAACGAGGGACACGGGTGAAGGATGTCGCAAATTCGGGCCGGCGTCCAAGCGCTCGCGCTGAATTCCGAACTTGTAGAAATCACGGGAAAGAAATGCGCGGCTCAGGGTTCGCAGCCGTCGGCGCCGCGCGTACCGTTTTGGCCCTCTGAACGGAAAAACCCTCCGGTCCGGCGCGACGTCCGCCGATGCAGGCCCTGCCTCGGCCGACCCCGGCCCCCCTCCTCCGAGCACGCCATGAAGCTGACCACGGTCCTCGTTCCCTTCGCCCTCCTCGCCGGCCTGGCGGCAGCCTCGCTGCACGTCGCCTGCCAGCCCAGCCCCGAGCCGGCTCCGGTGCCGCCGAGCGCCGGCACGGCCACGCCCGCCGGCGGCCGCCCGCCGGCGTTCCCGCCGCCCAAGACCGCGGGGGAGCCGACCGATCCGGCCGCGCTGTTCCAGGACCCCGCACCGGACAAGCCGCGCATCCGTTTCGAGCCGCGCGAGCCCGAGCTGGCTTTCACGGAGTGGTCGACCGGCTTGCCGGGCGCCGGCACGTGGCGCGGCTACCCGCTGCTCTACGACTTCGACCAGGACGGCCGCGACGACCTGGTGGCCTCGAACCGCGAAGAGGACGGCTACAACGTCTGGCTGGCCTCGAAGAGCGACCGGCCGGAGAGCGCGACCTGGCGGCGCTGCATCGGCGGCCCGAACAAGGACGACGTCGGCTTGCCGCGCGACCTGGGCTACGGTCCCTCGCTGGGCCTGGACCTCGACGGCGACGGCGACCGCGACCTGCTGGTGTCCGCGCACAAGGAGGCCCTGCGCGCCTTCCTGAACGTGCCCGGGGAGAACCCCGAGAGCGAGCTGCGCTGGGTCGAGCGCACGCCGGCCTACGAGAACCCCTACCTGATGATCGACATCGCGCTGGGCAACCTCGACGGCGACGCGCACCCCGACGTGGTCGGCGTCAGCCACTTCAAGGGCGGCCTGGCGATCTACTCGGGCGACGGCAAGGGTGGCTTCCGCCGCCGGCCGGAGTCGTCGGAGATCCTGGACCTGCGCGCCTTCGGCCAGCACGTCGAGGCGGTGGACCTCGACGGCAACGGCCTCGACGACATCGTCGCGGCCACGAATCGCGGCCTGAAGGCCTACCTGAACAAGCCGGGCGCCAAGCTGGCCTTCGACGACATCTCGACCGGTCTGCCCAACCCCAAGATCGGCAACTCGATCAACGGCATGGCGGTCGGGCGCTTCCGCAACAAGCCGATGCCCGAGATCGCGATGTGCCTGGTGCCCGACCCGATGCTCAAGCCCGACGAGATCGATTCGCTCGGCGTCTTCGGCTGGAACGCGGAGAAGCGCAGCTGGGAGCACGTCGACAGCGGCCTGCGGCGCGACGAGATCTACCGCGAGCTCGGCGCGGCCGACCTCAACGCCGACGGCAACCTCGACCTCCTCGCCGCCAGCCTGACGACCGGCATCGTCGTGTACCTCGGCGACGGCACGGGCGCCTTCAAGCCCTACGGCCGCCTGCCGGGCCTGTTCGGCATCGCGCGCCTGGCCTTCGGCGACGTCAACGCCGACGGTCTGGTCGACATCGCCGTCTCGATCCCGGCCACCAAGGAGCGCCCGGACGTCGGCGGTCTGCGCGTGCTGGTCAACCGCAAGGACCTGTGGAAGTGAACGCGCCGCGGCCCCGCTGAGCGGAACCGCGGCGCGCCTGGACACGGAGCGCGACTACTGGCCCTCGGCCAGGGCCGTGCCGAACAGCCCTTCGACCGAGGTGCCGGAGTAGGTCACGTCGGCCGTCGAGACCACGTGCTGACCCGAGGCCGGCGAGAGGAACAGGTACACGCGACCGCGACCGAGCGAGTTGCGCGCGGCCGAGAGCACGAGGTCCGCGATGTGGTCGGCGTTGATGTCGACCACCGACAGCGACGTTCCGAGCTGGTCGTCCTGCGAGTTCTCGCCGTGGAAGATCGCGTCGGCCTGCACCGCGACGCTGTGGGCCAGCGTCGGACCGCCGTAGAACAGGTAGCTGCGACCGTTGCCGTCGTTGAAGTGGTCGGCATGCGGCGCTCCGATCAAGAGGTCGAAGGCCCCGTCGCCGTTGAGGTCGGTGACGCGCAGCGCCTGACCGAAGGAGTCGTGCGTGGGCATGCCGGAGAGCTTGATGTCCGCGCTCGTCGCCAGCCCCGACGCCAGGCCCGGTCCGCCCTTGAAGACGTACACGCGCCCGCCGTTGGTCTCGAAGTAGTCGTTGCCCGGCGCGCTGGCGATCAAGTCGTCGACGCCGTCGCCGTCGATGTCGCCGACCGACACGGTCGAGCCGAACAGGTCGTCGGCGGCCTCGCCGGCGATCGCGATCGGAGCCGTGTCGACGATGCGGTTCGTGAAGTACATCCCGCAGTGCAGCACGAACACCGCGCCAGCGTTCTGCTGGAGCGTCGGCGTCCACGGATCCTGCTGCGGGCAGCCGATGACCATCTCCCCGACGCCGTCGCCGTCGAGGTCACCGAAGCCCATGCTGGTGCCCAGCCGGTCGTTGCGACGCGAGCCGTCGACCTTGTAGTCCGCGTCGGCCGCAGAGCGGCTGGCCAGCGTCGGGCCGCCCTCGAAGACGTAGACGCAACCGGTGTCCTGCGAGTTGGGGTCCTGGCCGGCCAGGCCCTGGTCGTGGTTGGGCGCCGAGACGCACACGTCGTCGCGGCCGTCGCCGTCGACATCGCCGAGCTCGACGAAGGTGCCGAAGCGGTCGTTGGGCAGGCGCGTCTCGCCGGTCAGGCGGATGTCGGCGGCCAGCGCCGGCAGCGTCGTGCCGCTGACGAAGGGACCGCAGAACACGTAGGCGGCGCCGGCGTCGGGCACGGAGGCGATGTCCACCTGCGGGGCGCCGATCACGAGGTCGTCCTTGCCGTCGCCGTCGACGTCACCGGCGCACAGGCTGACGCCCAGGGCGTCACCCGCGTTGTGCGCCAGGATGCGCACATCGGCGTTGGCCGCGGTGCGGTCGATCAGGCCGCTCGGCTCGCGGCTGCCGAAGAACACCAGCACCGCACCGGCGTTCAGGCCGGCGGCGTCGTCGAGCGGGGCCGCGATCACGAGGTCGGCGACGCCGTCCCCCGAGAGGTCGCTCGAGATCTCCAGCGCGTCGAAGTAGCGGTAGCCGTCGCGCAGGCGACCGTTGCCGCGCGTCAGGCGCACCTCGACGTCGGCCGCCAGGCCGGGCGTGCCGGCGGGCGTGACGCAGGTGATCGTCTGGTCGTCGAGCACGACCACGTCCGTGCAGGGCTGTCCGCCGATCAGGACCGTCGCGCTGCCCGAGCCGTCGGACAGCTTCGTGCCGCGCAGGGTCACGCTGGTGCCGCCGATGAACGGACCCGTCGCGGGCGCGATCGAGTTGACCCGCAGGCCGCTGCCGCCCCCACCGCCGCCGCCGCAAGCTGCGGCGCACAGCGCAATGAGGACCAGGAGCGAGCCGAGCCACGGGCCGAGCAGGCTCGTCTTCGGTGCGTTCCGGCTGGTGATGTTCGTCATGATGCAACCACTCTCGTGCTGGCGTGAGGGAACTGGGGCGGTGGTCCTGGTCGCGGGGAACTCGGGATCCGCGGGTCGCGCAGGCTGGACAGGGCGTCCGGGCCGGAACGAGGGACGGATCCCGGCGGACCGGGAACTTCCACTCGAAACGTATCCCGGGTTCCGAGGGCGTGAGAAACCGGGAGCACCGAAGTTTTCTGCAGTGCGACTCGAGCAGGAGCACGGCGACGCACGGCGCGGGCCGAAGCGGAAACTGTTTCCGCCACCGGCCGGGAAAAGACTGCGCTACTCCTGCTTGCCCGGCGCAGCGGCCTCGGCCGCCTCGGCCTTCGCCTGCTGCTTGCGCTCTTTCAGCTTGAGCGCGGCGATGCGGTACTTCTCCTCGACCGCCTTGGGATTCTGGCCCAGGCGCAGGGCATCGGTGTAGCACTGCAGCGCGGCGTTGAAGTCGCCGAGCAGCATCCACGCGTCCCCCATGTACTCGAAGACGCGGTGGTCCTTGGGCAGCTTGTCCTTGAGCGTCATCAAGGTGTCGAGCGCGCGATTCGCCGAGGCGACGTCGGCGCCGGCCAGCATCTCGGCCCGCGCGTGCTCGCGGCGGGCTTCCAGGTACTCGGGCGCGGCGGCCAGCGCCTGCTCCAGGCGCTGCTTGGCACGCGCGAACTGGTTGCGCTGCAGGTCGATCAGCGCCAAGTTGTAGTCGACCACGCCCGCCTCGGCGCCCGCGGCACGCGCGCGCTCGAACTCGGCGACCGCCTCGTCGAGCTTGCCGAGCTGGCCCAGGGACGAGCCGAGCAGCATCGCCACGTCGCGCTCGGACGCCTTGTTCGCGCGGGCGCGCTCCAGTTCCGTGCAGGCCAGTTCGTGCTGCTGCAGGCGGGCGTACAGGCGCGCCAGGCTGTAGGAGAGCCGGCCGTTGTCGGGGTGCTTCGCCAGGCCGTCGCGCAGCACGAGCACGCCCTTGGAGTAGTCCTCCAGGTGCGTGTAGGCCTCGGCCAGCCGCTGGAACACGAGCGCGTCGGCATCCGGTCGGGCGGCGAGCTCCTTGAGCATCTCCAGCGCCGGCTCGAACTGCCGTTGCTTCATGTGCTCCTCGGCGGCCTGCAGGGTCGCGACCGGAGCCGCGGGACCGGCGGACGGACCGCAGGAGCAGCCCGCTCCCAGGGCGGCAGTCAGGAGCAGGGCGGTGAACAGCTGGCGGTGCGGAAGGAAATGCATGGTGTCTGGGCCTGCGGGGGCGCGGTCTACGGGTGCTCTGCGTGCGCTGCGAGTGCGGCCTGCCGCCGAGCTGCGGGAAGCCGTGCAAGTCTACGACCCGTGCCCCCCGCAGGCGGCCGCCAGCCCGGTGAAGGCGCGCGCGGCAGCCCATGCAAGTCGCATTGTCGTTTCCGTGCCTCCGCGCCGCGTCCCCGGCGGCCCCCCGCAGACCCCTTGCGGGAGCGAGGGCGGCCCGGGAGGGCCCCCGGCCTTCTTGCGCGACACCGCCAAAGATCGCTTGATTCGGGCCTTTTTCTCCTAAGACATTGCACTCGCAGGAGGCCGCGTGGCGGGTCCGGACGGCGTCCTGCCCCCCCGCTCCGCGTGGCGGGCCGGGCCTGACGTGCCCGCCTAGGAAGTTTTATTTCCGCCAGCGCTTGACGGCCTGCAGCCCGACTGCGAGCATGCAATCTCTTCGCGGCCCCCTTCCCCGGCGGCCCCGGGGAACACCACTCGACTCCGCGGGCGACACCACCGCCCGACGCACCACGATCTCCAACTGGGACTTGCCATGCTCTCGAACCCCATTCACGCCCGGGTGCTGCCGGCCCTGTTCGCCACGCTCGGCTTCGGCGCCACGGCCCTCGCCGGCCAGGTCAGCTTCCAAGGCAACGTGCCGTTGACCACCACGAACTGGCAGCAGTCCGTGAGCCTCACCAAGTTCGACCCCGCGCTGGGAGACCTGCTGGGCGTGGTCGTATCGCTCGAGGCCCACAACGAGGGCACGGCCGCCTTCGAGAACCAGGACGCCGCGTCGGCGACGGTGACGATGACGTTCTCGACGCGCATCGAGGTGCTCCGGCCCGACAACAGCCTGATCCTGTTCGCCCAGCCCTCGGTCAACACCTCGGACGACGCGACGGCCTTCGACGGCGTGCTCGACTTCGCCGGCCCCTCGGGTCGTGCGTACAACAACCTGAGCCAGACCGTCAACCAGGCCTACAACGCCGTCCCGCCCTCGCCGGACCTGGCGCTGTTCACCGGTCCCGCGGGCAACCCCGGCACGATCACGCTGCCGGTGACGGCCGTGGGCCTCTCGACCGGCACGGGTGCCGGCAACCTGACGCTGGCCTTCACCAGCCAAGCCTCGGCCGTGGTCACGGTGCAGTACCTCTACGCGCCGGACTGCAACAACAACGACGTGCCGGACGATCAGGACATCCAGACCGGCACCAGCGCCGACTGCGACAGCAACGAGGTGCCCGACGAGTGCCAGCCGGACTGCAACCTCGACGGCACGATCGACGCCTGCGAAGCCGACTGCGACCACGACGGCACGCCGGACGAGTGCGACAAGACGCCCTGCCCCGAGTGCCGCGAGATCAACCGCCAGACCCCGGGCAGCCTGCTCCTGTTCCCCGAGTTCGACAACCGCCGCGGTCAGGTGACGCTGTTCACCGTCACGAACACCAACTGCGACTCGGTCGAGGGCAGCGTGTGGGTCGAGTTCGTCTACATCGGCCGCTTCGGCCCGAACGGCCAGGAGCTCAACTGCACCGAGTTCAACCGCACGCGCCAGCTGACGCCCTGCGACACGATCACGCTGTGGACCACGGCGGACAACCCGAACCAGCGCCAGGGCTACATGTACGCCTTCGCCAAGGACGCCCAGACCGGCGCGGCGATCTCCTTCAACCACCTGATCGGCGAGTCCTTCTTCCTGAGCCCGACGGACGCGCTCGACGACGGCCTGAGCGCCCTGGTGTTCAAGGCCTTCGGCGCCGACGGCACGCCGACCGACACGGACGACGACGGGATCCGCGACCTCGACGGCCGCGAGTACGACGAGGCGCCGGCGGAGCTGCTGATCCCGCGCTTCCTCGGCCAGGACGACGTGTTCGACAGCCGCCTGATCCTGATCGGCCTGTCGGGCGGCACGGCCTTCACCACCACCGTGTCCTTCCTGATCTACAACGACAACGAAGAGCCGACCTCGGCCGAGTACCAGTTCTTCTGCTGGGAGGATCCGCGCCTCGTCGACATCAACCAGGCCTTCGCCCAGGACTACCTGGTCTCGACCACGCACGACGTCGACGAGATCGCCGGCGCCTCGTACCACGAGAGCGGCTGGATCCGCGTCAACGGCAAGGTCGCGCAGTCCTCGCAGGCCGAGATCGCCGACCCGGCGGTCTACGCCGTGCTGGTCGAGCGCGCCGGGAGCTACTCGGTCGCCGACCTGCCGTGGGAACTGTGCACCCAGGCCAACGGCGACCTGCTGCCGGTCGGCCTGTTCGGCGACACCGACGACAACTGAGCCCCAGGGCTGCCGGTAGAGGCTCCGGCAGGCTCTCGAGCGGCGGGCGGGTCCGCGGGGGCCCGCCCGCCGCTGCTCGTTTCCGGCGGCCTCCGCGCTGCCCCACCCGGAAAGGATTTCGTTCTTTTCGATGTTGCAATTGCGGGCGGACGCCCGGCGTGCGATCCTCGTGCCCGGCGCGCCGCCCGCTGGCGCGCCCCGGCCGCCGCGCGGCCGCACACCCGGAGGAGACACCATGCTGCGGCTCACCGGCGCGCCCGCTGCGCGCTCCCTCGCCCTCGTCCTGCTGACCGCCGCCGGCCTCGCCCCGCTGCAGGCGGATCAGCTCAGCTACAGCGCCAACGTGCCGCTGCAGACCACGGCCTGGACCCAGGTCGCGCCGCTGCCGCGCTTCAACCCCGGCCTGGGCACCTTGCAGGCGGTGTCGGTGACGCTCGAGGCGCACATCGAGGGCACGGCGCGCTTCGAGAACCGCGCCCCATCCGCGGCCACGATCGTCACGAACTTCTCGGCCAGCATGACGCTCAAGCGGCCGGACACGAACGCCGTGGTGCTGACCGCCACCCCGGTGCACAACCAGAGCGAGGCGGTCAGCGCCTTCGACGGCGTGATCGACTTCGGCGGCACCTCGGGGCGCACGATCCCCGGCATCAACGTCACGCAGAGTTCGAGCTTCGGCCCCAATTTCCCGCTCGGCCCGCTCGATCACGCGCTGTTCGTCGGCGGCGGCAACATCCTGTTCAGCGTCCAGGCCTCGGGCACCTCGAACGTGTCGGGTTCGGGCAACCTGGTGGTCAACTTCACGCAGCAGGCCTCGGCGGTCGTGCGCGTCACCTACGTCTACGAGGTGCCCTTCTTCCCCGACTGCAACCACAACGGGATCCTCGACGCCAGCGACGTGGCCAGCGGCCACAGCGACGACTGCGACGGCAACGGCCTGCCCGACGAATGCCAGATCGTCGGCGGCGACTGCAACGACAACGGCATCCCCGACCTGTGCGACTTCGCCAGCGGTGTCCTGACCGACAACGACGCCAACGGCGTCCCCGACCAGTGCCTGTGCGTGCAGGTCGACCGCACGCACGGGGGCAGCCTGCTGGTCTACCCGGAGTTCGACCAGCGCCAGGGCTCGATCACCCTGCTGAGCATCACCAACACCTCCTGCGGCATCGGCGGCGGCGGGATCGACGTCGAGTTCGTGGCGATCGAATCCGAAGACTGCCTGGAGACCAACCGCACCGAGCGCCTGACGCCGTGCGACACGCTGACGATCCTGACCCACGCCTTCCTGCCCGGCGAGAAGCGCGGCTACGTGTACGCCTTCGCCAAGTCGTCGACCACCGGCCAACCCGTCAGCTTCAACTGGCTGATCGGCTCGAGCCTGACCATGGAGGCCTTCACGAACTTCGGCTACGGCCTGAACGCCGTGAACTTCCGCGCCATCCCGCAGCCCGATGGGGCGCTGACCGACCTGGACGCCGACGGCCTGCGCGACCTGAACGACGCCGAGTACGACCCTGCTCCGGACGTGCTGTACGTGCCGCGCTTCCTGGGCCAGGCGAGCCAGGGCCTGCAGCAGAGCCAGCTGGTGCTCGTGGCGCTGACCGGCGGACGCGCCTTCAGCACCACCGTCGGCTTGCAGGTCTTCAACGACAACGAGGAGGCGCTCTACGCCCAGCACACCTTCGACTGCTGGGACAAGCCCAACCTGACCGAGATCAACGGCGCCTTCCGCAACAGCGTGCTGCTCGACAGCGGCCACTCGCCCAGCGAGACGCAGGGCCTGGGCGGCCGCGAAACCGGCTGGATGCGCGTCGACGGCGTGCTCGCCAGCTCGGTGGCGCTGGACATCGTCGACCCGGCCGTGTTGTGCGTGCTGATCGAGCGCGGCCGCAGCTACGCCGTCGCCGACCTGCCCTGGGAGGGCTGCTCGCAGACCAACGGCGACCTGCTGCCCAGCGGCATCTTCGGCGACCCGTCGCCCTGAGCACGCACGCAGGAAGCGGGGACGGCCCCGCTTCCTTCACGAACTCCGCCTCACGCAGCCCACTCACGATCCCCGGGGGCGATCCCCGGGGGCGAACCCCGGGGGCGCGCGCTCACCAGGTCAGCCTCCAGCCGTTGGTGACGTTGGCCGTGGCGGGCGGACAGAAGGTCGTCGAGGCGTTGCGGTACCAGCCGGCGTAGTAGCGCACGTCGCCGCTGCCGACCGTGACCTGCCCGCGCTGCGAGAGGGTCATCGAGTCGTTGGCGAAGTTCGAGTCGGGGAAGGCCGCCTGACCGCCGACGGCGCCGCGGCCGCGCAGGCGGATCAGCGTGCCCCCCGCGCACAGCGTGCCGTCGTGGAACACGCGGTCGTCGAGCGCGTCGTGCTGCATGAAGAGCGTGAAGGACGTCGCCGGCGTGCCCTCGGTGCGCAGCACCACGTTGTCGAGCGCCACGACGCCCAGCGCGCCCAGCGCGGCCCCGTTCGCGTCGAAGGAGTGCGCGCAGCCGCGCCCGGCACCGCCGGTGTTGCCGCACGGGCAGGCCGTGGTGTGGTCGGTCAGCGAGCCGTCGCCGGCGCAGAACGACGCGCCGGGGATCGGCAGCTCGATGGCGAAGGTCGCGAGGTCGATGCTGAAGAAGGCGCCGACGCCGTACACGGTGAAGTCGTAGGCGCTGTAGAAGGGGCCCGACCACGAACCCAGGTTCTGCAGCGGGTCGGTCGAGGTGAACAGGTTCGGCGAGGCGCTCGAGAACGAGAAGTCGACGCGGTTGCCGCCCGCCAGGAAGACCGTGCTGCCGAGGATCCCGTCGACCGAAGGGTCGGCGTTGCGCATCAGGACCGTGGGCGTGCCGCTGCCGAGGCCGGCCGAGGCCGCGCCCATCTCGAGCGTCAGCGTCGGGCCGTCGATCGCGAAGGAGCGCTGGCTGGCGGTGATGAACGAGCCGGGCAGGTCGACCTCGTAGCTCAGTCGCACCGGCGCACCGGCGCCGATTCCGGCGAAGGGGCCGCTGGGGGCCGAGCCGCTCGCCACGGTGCCGGTGGCGACGAAACGCGCACCGCCGGCCTGGGCGGCGGGGGCCAGCAGGGCCAGCAGAGCCAGGGGAAGGACGGACAGGACGCGGTGGAGTCGTTGCATGCGCTTACCTCGTCCCCATCAGTACGCGATGTCCGGGGCGCCCCGTCAGTGTCCCTTGGTGCATCCCCCCCCTGGAAATGAACCGGGGCCGGCCGCCTGCGCGCCAGCCCCGGGTTCGTCAGCGGACTTCGAACCCCTACCAGACGATGCGGTAGCCGTTGGTCACGTTGGCCGTGGCCGGCGGGCAGAAGGTCGTCGACGCGTTGCGGTACCAGCCCGCGTAGTAGCGCGTCGCGCCGCTGCCGACCGTCACCAACCCGCGCTGCGAGAGCGTCAGCGTCGAGTCGTTGGCGAAGTTCGAGTTCGGGAAGAAGGCCTGGCCGGCGGCGGCGTTGCGGCCGCGCAGGCGGATCAGCGTGCCGTTGGCGCACAGCGTGCCGTCGTGGAAGGTACGGTCGTCGAGCGCGTCGTGCTGCATGAACAGCGTGAACGCGGCCGCCGGCGAGTTGGTGGTGTGCAGCACGACCTGGCTCGGGTTGGGAACCGAATCCGTGGCCACGATGCCGTAGGCGGAGATGTTGGCCCCCGCCGCGCTGAACGAGTGCGCACAGCCGTTGCCGGGCGCGCCGTTGTTGCCGCACGGGCAGGCGGTGGTGTGGTCGGTCAGCGTGCCGTCGCCGAAGCAGAACGGCGTGCCGGGGATCTCGCCGTCGTCGGGCACGTCGTTGCCGTTGCCGTCGACCGCCGAAGAGAAGTACAGCAGCACGTTGTAGTCCTCGTCGGGGCTGCCCGGCACGGGCGGCGTGGCGCCCGAGCCGAGCTCGAACAGGCCGTTGTTGTCGACGTCGTAGATGATGCGCGCGTGCAGGATCAGGCCGCCCAGCGTGGCCGAATCCGAAGTCGCCATCCCGACCGTGCTCTGGCCCTTGAACGCCTGCGAGCTGACGTTGCCCGACCAGGCCGCGCTGGAGGAGATCGAGTCGCCGTCCTTGAGGTCGAGGTCGAGGATCTGGTACGCGGTGGCCGAGTTGCGGCCCTGCAGGGTCTGGCCTTCGCGCGCGACCAGCTCGAGCTTGTAGCTGAAGGTGGGCTCGTCGTAGACCGCGCGCAGCAGTGCCGTGTGCGTCGTCGCCGGCGCGCCGGAGAGCTCGATGTTGCCGACGAACCAAACATTGCCCACGGAGTCGATCATCGGCGCCGACATCGCCGGGCCGAACAGGGCGCCGGTCAGGCGGCCGATCGGCGTGACGCCGTTCTGGTAGACGATCTTGCCGTCCGAGAAGGCCGGCGTGGTGGTCTCCTGCGTCCAGGCCGCGACGCTCCAGCTGGTGGTCGTGCCGCTGGGATCGACGCGCGCGACGGCCAGGTAGTTGTTGGCCGCGGCGAGGTGCGAGGCGATCGCCGGCGGCGTCGCATAGCTCAGGCCGTAGTAGACGCAGGCCGCCGCCAGGAGGTTGCCGGACTGGTCCGCGCCGATCGCGACCTGGCCGTTGCCGCCCTGGAACACCGTCTGGCTGTGGTAGTGGTCGAACTCCGAGGGACCCGGGACGTTCGAGCTCGACCAGGTCGGCTGGTCGGGGTCGGTGATCGCGGCCGGCACGGCCGCCTCGGGCGGCAGCTCGAGCGCGATCGTCCCCGTGACGTCGCCGTTGCTGTCGATGCCCCACAGGTTCATCAGCGGCGCGCCCTCGGCGCTGGCGGCGGTGTCCTTGCCGACCACGCCGCAGGTGGCGACGGCGCCGGCACCCAGGAAGGGGAAGCCGATCGCGGTCAGACCGAAGGAGCCGCGCTGCTGCAGCGTCCCCGGCGCGCGGTGCGTGGTCACCGAGCTCAGCGTCATCGCCGAGCTCTCGTAGACGTAGGTGTTGCCGAAGTCCGCGCCGACCAGCGCCGGGTAGCCGGCGATCGAGTTGGGCAGGTTGTTGGGGCAGTTCTGCGTCGTGCCCGAGGCCACGATCAGGTGGTCGGTGGCGGTGACGTCGACCGGGCCGGTGCTCTCGATCGAGTTGACCACGCCCGGCGTGCGCGACAGCGCGCGCACTCGGTAGATGTTGTTGGCCAGGATCGTGGTGCCCAGCTGCGGCAGCGGGCAGTTGCCCGAGAGCGCGCCGTTGTTGTCACCGCGGAAGTAGATGTTCCCGTCGGCGTCGACCGAGCCCAGGTGCAGCGAGCCGAAGTCGCAGTCGTCGGCCAAGTTGTCGATCGCCGCCATCACGCGCGCCACGTACAGGCGCGAGGGCCGCGCGTCGGTGAAGTTGACCACCGCGCTGGTGATGCGGTGCAGCGTCGGCGGCGCCGTCCCGGCGGCACCCGTGCCGCCTTCGGAGAAGCCCGCGCCGAACTGGAAGCCGGTCAGGCCCGCCGCGCTGAGCGCGGCCGGCGCGCTGTTGCGCGCGGGGTCGTCGTTGACGCCGAAGCCGGTCGCGTTCCACACGCCGTAGCTCGAGCGCGCGAAGGCCGGCACGCTGAGCAGGTCGCGCGACAGGTGCTGCGCGATCAGGAAGCCCGAGTAGTTGACCGGCAGCGTCGCGCGCTGCTGCGTGGCCTTGACCAGCGGCGCCACGCCGAAGACCGTGCCCCACGAGCCGCGCACGATGGTCTGGTCGACGACGTAGGTATTCTCCTGCTCGCCGACCGCGCGCGCGTCGATCGCGTCGCCGCCCGTGCCGGGGTTGTTGACCAGGGAGACGCTGTCTTGCGCGAGCGCGGTGCTGGCGAGGGCGCCGACCGACACGCAACCGAGGAGAGTCGAATGGAATCGCATGGGGAGGTCTCGCTTTCCTGAAGAGGCGCGGGGTCGGACTGCGACCCGGTCAGGATCCTGAGCACCGTGGCCGACCGTCCCCGCACGCGAGAGCGTATTGTTCCCCGCCAAGGCCGCGCTGGCGAGGGACGAAGGCTCTGAAAAGCTGCGTAGCTCGCGCGCGCGACGGTTCAGCGACCCGGGCCGTGGAGATCGACGTAAGCGCCGTCCGGCGCAGGGCCTCGGGGCGCGTTCTCGAGCGGCTCGCGGAGTTCTCCACAGAATGCGGCGCGGTAGTCCGCGTCCTGGAAGCGCTGCGGGCTCCAGTAGCCGTCGCGCTCGCTCGCGAGCCAGCCCCGCCGGCCGTCGCGGAAAGTCTGCTGCTCGGCCTCGAGCGCCTCGTGCTCGCCCGGCTCCGCCAGGCACGGGATCAGCGCCACCACGGCCAGCACCAGGGCACTCAGGGAGATGCGGTTGTCCATGACTTCGCTCCTCGTCGGCACCTTCAGGGCACGTGCAACGCACCGCCCGCGACGCGCCGGTTGTTGGTCTCGTCGCCCTCGTCGACGACCGCCGCGTCGTCGACCAGCGCGGCGATCGTGTAGTCGCCCGGCGCGGTGCCGGCCGGCAGCGCCGCCTGGAAGCTGGCGGCGAAGCTCTGCGCCGGCGCCAGGCCGTTGATCAGCTGCGAGCCGAGCAAGAGGTCCGTGGTGTCGACCGTCGCGTCGACCGAGGCGTAGAACGCGACGCGGAAGGTCGCGCAACCCAGGTCGCCGGCGTTGCGCACGGTGGTCGAGAGCTGCAACACCTGGCCCGGCGCCGCGCTCCCGGGCGTGAAGGCCGCGGCGTCGACCACGAGATCGGGCCGCGGCGGCGGCGGGATCACGACGGTCAGGATCCCGCTGGCGCGCTTGCCGTTGTTGGCCTCGTTCAGCTCCGCGACCTGCGACGCGTCGTCGGCCAGCGCGCCGACGTGGTAGGTCCCCGCGGCGAGCCCCGCCGGCACGACGAAGGGCGCGCTGGAGGCCGAGCCGAACTGGATGCCGAGTTGCAGCACCTGGCGCGCGCCGATGCGCAGGTCGTCGGCCGTGATCTGGTCGTCCGTCGAGAGGTAGATCCCGACCTGGAAGCTCGTGGCGCTGAGCGTGCCCTGGTTGCGCACCTCGCTCTGCACCTGCACGACGGCCCCCGGGTTGACCTGCGCCGGCGTGAAGCCGACGCTCTGCATCACCAGGTCCGGCAGGGGTGCCGGCGAGGCGATCACGTCGAGCGTCGCCGGCGCGAGCAGCGCGTTGTTCGACTCGCGCAGCTCGAGCAGCGCCCCCAGGTCGTCGACGAAGGTGCCGAGGTAGTACGTGCCCGCGCTGACGCCCGGCGGGACCTGGACGTCGACCACCGCGCCCGAGCTGGCGCCGACCGCCAGGCCCGCGACCTCGCGCGAGGCCAGCAGCGTGTCGGAGGGCGAGACGACGTTGTTCGACGAGAGGTAGATCCCGACCCGGAACGGCCCGCTGGGCAGGACGCCGATGTTCGTGACGCTCTCGGTGACGTGCAGCACCTCGCCGAAGGTCGTGTCGACCGCGTTGGGCGTGAAGGAGACGCCGGTCGGCGCGAGATCCGGCCGCGGCGGCACCGTGACCACCAGCGTGCCGCTGGCGACGCGCGTGTTGTCCGACTCGTCGGTCTCGGGCACGTCGAGCCCCGGGTCGACCAGCGCGCCGACGAAGTACGTGCCGCCCGGCAGCTCGAGCGGCACCTCGAGCGTGCCCGTCGAGGACTGCGAGGCGCCGCTGGCGAGCGCGGCGAGCGTGCGCGTGCCGAGCAGCGTGTCCTGGGCGGTGATCACGGCGTCGCTCGACAGGTAGACCGCGACCTCGACGCCCAGCGCCGCGCCGGGCCCGATGTTGGCGACCGTGTCGGCGACGTCGATCGGCAGGCCCGAGTCGACGCCCGCCGGCGCGAAGGAGAAGTCCTGCACGACCAGGTTCGGCCGCGGCAGGCCGATCACGGTCAGCGTGGTCGGCGTGCTGCGCGCGTTGTCGGACTCGTCGCTCTCGGGCACCGCGTTCTGCACGTCCGCCAGGGCGCCGACGTACCAGGTGCCCGGCGCGAGGCTGGCGGGCAGGAGCAGCGTGTCCGAAGCGCTCGAGCTCGCGCCGCGCGCCAGTTCCGGCACGGCGCGCAGGCCGAGCAGCGTGTCAGCGGCCGTGATCGTGGCGTCGCTCGAGAGGTAGATCCCGACCTGGAAGGCCGCGGCACCCGTCGCGCCCGAGTTCGTGACCGTGTCGGAGACCTCGAGCTCCTCGCCCGCCGCCAGCGCGTTCGGCGCGGCGCTGACGGCCGAGATCTCGAGGTCGGCCAGCGGCACGACCGCGACGCTGACCAGCGTGGTCGCCGTGCGCGTGTTGTTGGCCTCGTCGCGCTCCGCGACCGCCGACTGGTCGTCGACGCGCACGCCGACGTGCCACGTGCCGGCCGCGGTGCCGACCGGGATCGTCAGCGTGCCGCCGCCCGTGTCGCTGCTGCCCGCGTCGAGCCGCGCCAGGCCGCGGAAGCCGAGCAGCGTGTCCTGCGCCGTGATCGCCGCGTCGCTCGACAGGTAGACGCCGATGCGGAAATCGTCCGCCGGCCGCGGCCCGAGGTTGCGCACCGTGTCGCTGACGGAGAGCGTGCCGCCCGCCACGGCGCTGGACGCCCCGACCGCGACCGCTTCGACGACCAGGTCGGTCAAGGTCGAGCTGCCGCCCGAGCCGCCGCCTCCCCCACCGCCGCCGCCGCCGCAGCCGACGGCGAGCACGGCGCCGGCCGCGAACAGAACCCCGAACGTGTGCTGCGTGCGCATGCTCCCCTCCGGAAAGCGCGACCAGGAACGGCCGGATTCCGCTGCGGAGGGGCGGAGCGGGGCGGAAAAGCCCGCAAGACGAGGCGGTCTCGGATCCGGGCCGGGGCCCTACTTGCCGCTCGCCCGCTTGGCTTCCCACTCCGCGCGGCGGCGGGCGCGCTCGGCGCGCTCGTCCTCGCCGGGCAGGCCGGTGTAGTCGAGCGTCAGCTCGACGGTCTCGGCCCCGCGCTGCACGCGCAGCTTCTTCTGGGACGCGCCGCGCTGCAGCGCGTTGGTCATCTCGGTGCGCGTCGCGAGCGTCGCGCCGTCGAGTGCCACGAGCACGTCGCCGACGAGGACGCCGGACTTCTCCGCGACGCCCTTGGGGGTCAGCGAAGTGACCTTCAAGCCGTCGAGCTCGACGCCCATGCGGCGGCGCTGGATCGGGCGCATGTCCTCGCGGTCGATCAGGTTCGGCAGGTTGGCGAAGCCCAGGGCCGCGACGGCGACGACGCGCGCCGACTGCATCTGCTGGTCGGGGTCGACGGTCTCGAACTTGTCGTACTGGGTGTGGTGCACGTGCTCGTAGCCCTCCTCGGTCTGCTCCCAGAAGAAGCCCGGGACGCCGGCGGAGATGAAGGGCGCGTGGTCGCTGTCGCCCGAGTTGACCAGCGCGTCGACCTCGTGGAGTTCGAACGGGAAGCGCGCGTCCGTGCCCGCCAGGGGCGCGAAGACCTGCTCGAAGTCGGCCAGCATGCGGTAGGTCGGCGCCAGGCCGCGCAGCACCGTGCCGCCGCCGTCGTGGATCAGCGCCACGCTGTGCTGCGCGAGCTCGTCGGCGTGGTCCTTGACGTACTGCTGCGAGCCGTAGAGCCCTTGCTCCTCGCCGCCGAAGAGCACGAAGCGGATCGTGCGCCGCGGCTGGATGCCGCAGGCCGCCAGCAGGCGCGCCGCCTCCATCGCCGTCGAGACGCCCGTGCCGTTGTCCTGCGCGCCCTCGGCGCCGTCCCAGGTGTCGAGGTGGCCGCCGATCAGCACGACCTGCTCGGGGAACTCGCGGCCGCGCAGCTCGGCGATCACGTTGAAGCACGGCACCGGGCCGGGGGTGAAGAGGTTCTCGCTCTCGAACTCGACTTCGACCGTCTCGCCGCGCTCGAGGCGCGCCAGCAGGCCGTCGAAATGGTCGGCGCGCAGGTCGATGCGCACCAGTTTCGGCAGCTTGGCGAGGTCGACGCGGTGGTCGCCGCTCATGATCAGCCGCTCGCCGGCCATCGAGCGCGCGATCGTGCCGTGGCCGCCGTCCTTCTCGAGCGCCTCGTCGAGCGCCTTGCGCGTCTTGGCGTTGGTGCGCTCCTTGCGGCGCAGCACCCAGGCGTCGGCGAGCTGGCCGGCGAGCGCCGCGACGCCCTCGACGTCGGCCGGCTCGAGCACCAGCTTGCCGCGCTGCGCGCCCTGCGTGCCGCGCGTCCACGAGCGCGTGTGGAAGTCGAGCTCCTGCACCTCGGGCGCGACCAGGCGTCCGCGCTGCACGCCGCGGTCGAAGGCGACCTCGAACTCGCCCCATTTCTCCAGGCGGGCGTCGAGGCCCCAGCTGCGGAACTGCTGCAGGCACCATTCCGCCGCGCGGTCGAAGTTCTTCGAGCCCGTCAGGCGCGGGCCGATCTCCTTGGACAGGTGGCGCAGGTGCTCCTGCACGCGGTTGTCGCGCAGCGAGAGCTCGATCACGCGCTCCGCGTCGGTCTTGGGCTCGGCCTCGCGCACCGGCGCCAGCTCGCGCGTCGGGCTGCCGCTCGGGTCGGGAGCGCTCGCGCAGGCCATCAGCGGCGCCAGGGCCAGGGCCAGCCAACGGGGCCAACGGGAAGACGGGTTGCGCAGCGGGGAGTGCATCGAGCTCATGGGGATCCTCGCCGAGCAAGGTAGCAGACCCCCCTGCGGTCGCCGGTACCGATCCTGTTCAAGGGCTCCCGGCTTCGAGGACCGCGGCGCGCCGTTGAAGCGCCGGCGGCCGGGCGCGACACTCGCGCGCCGATGAAACCGTGCACCGGTGCCGCGACCTTGATCCTCGTGCCCACGGAGCTCGAGCGCGCGCGGCTCTCCGACCAGGGCGGCTTCCCGCCCGGGATCGGTCAGCTCGCGATCGCGGGCTTCGGACCGGTCGCGGCCGCGGCGCGCACCAGCGCGCTGCTCGCCGAGCTGACGCCCGGGCGCGTGATCCTGATCGGCATCGCCGGCAGCTACGACACGGCGCGCCATCCGGTCGGCACCGCCAGCGACTTCGACGCGGTCGCGATCGAGGGCGTCGGCGTCGGCGAGGGCGCGCGCCTGATCGCCCCGCCCGCGCTCGGTTTCCCGCAGTGGCCCGGCGCGGACGGCCGCAGCGCGATCCACGACCGGCTGGCGCTGCAGCCGCTGCGCGCGGGCCCCGGCGGCCCCGGCGGCCCCGGCGGCCCCGGCGGGAACGGCGGCCCCGTCGAGAACGGCGCGCGCCTGCTCCTGACCACCTGCGCCGCCTCGGATTCGAGCGCGCAGGCCGCGCTGCGCCGCGCGCGCTTCCCCGGCGCGCTGGGCGAGGACATGGAGGGCTTCGGCGTCGCGCTCGCCTGCGCGCTGTTCGACACGCCGCTCTCGATCGTGCGCGGCTTCTCGAACGAGGTCGGCGTGCGCGACCCGGCCCAGTGGCGCATCCCCTCGGCGCTGTGCGCGGCGCGCGAGCTCGTGCTCGCGGAACTCGATCGGCGGAGCTCGTGATGCGCCTCGAGATCGGCCTGTCGCCCTGCCCGAACGACACCTTCACCTTCCACGGCCTGTTGACCGGCGCGGTGCAGGTCGAGGGCGCGGAAGCGCAGCTGGTGCTGGCCGACGTGCAGGAGCTCAACGCCGGGCTGGTCGCCGGCCGCTTCGACGTCGCCAAGGCCAGCACCGCCGCCGCGCTGCGCCTGGCGCCCGACACGGTCTTCCTGCGCAGCGGAGCGGCGCTCGGCTTCGGCGTCGGGCCGCTGTTGCTCGCCGCGCCCGGGCGCGCGCAGTCGCTCGGGCCGCGCGGCTTGCTGCCGGCCGACGCGCGCGTGCTGTGCCCGGGCGAGCACACGACGGCGCACCTCCTGTACCGCCTGTTCCACACCGGCGAGGGCCGCGTCGAGCAGGTGCCCTTCCACACGATCCTGCCGGCGCTGGCGCGCGGCGAGGCCGACTTCGGCATCTGCATCCACGAGGGCCGCTTCACCTGGCAGCGCTACCAGCTCGAGTTCGTGCAGGACCTCGGCGCGGCCTGGGAACGCCACGCCAGCTCGCCCTTGCCGCTGGGCGGGATCCTGGCGCGCCGGCGGCTGGGGCACACGCTGCAGCTGGCGGTCGAGCGCGCGATCCGCGCCTCGCTCGACCACGCGCGCGCGCATCCCGCCGAGGCCTTCACCACGATGCGCCAGCACGCGCAGGAGCTCGAGGACGAGGCGCTGTGGAAGCACGTCGAGCTGTACGTCAACGCCTGGACGCGCGACCTCGGCACCGAGGGCAGCGAGGCGCTGCGCCGCATCGCGAGCTGCGCGCGCGTCTCGGGCTGGATCCGCGACGACGCGCCGGGGATCGAAGTGCTCGCCGACTAGCGGCGGCTCGACAGCAGCAGCGTCGTCACCGCCAGCCGGGAGCGCAGCTCCGGCGGCGGGATCGTCAGCACGTAGACGCGGTCGTAGACGTCCTCGGGCATCGCGCTCGCCTGGCCGCCCAGGCGCTTGACGAGCTCGGGCACGGTGTTCGAGTGGCCGGCGACGACCGCCACCGAGCCCTCGGGCAGGGCCTCGAGGCGCTGGACGAGCTGCGCGGGGTCGCGGCCGGGGACGCTCTGCACCTCGAGCTTCAGGGCCTGCGCCAGCGGCGCGAGCGTCGCCTTGGTGCGCAGGTACTCGGTGGCGAAGAGCGCCGTCGGGCCGCTGGGCGCCAGCCACTCCGCGAGGCGCGCCGCGCGCTCGCGGCCGGCGCCGGAGAGGTCGGGGTCGGCCACCTCGCCGACCGCTTCCTTCTCCGCATGGCGCAGCAGGATCACCGTGCGCGCGCGCGCGGGCTCCGGCGCCGGGGCCTGCGGCGCGGCCTCGGCAGGCTTGGGCGCTTCGGCCGGCGGCACCTGGCGCCCGGCGAGCGTCACGGGCAAGAGCGCTGCGAGGACCAGGGCCGCGAGGGCCCCGCCGAGCGCGGAACGACGAGCGAGGGCACTGCGGTTCATGTCACGGCTCCCGAAAATGCCGCCGTCCGCCTGCCGGAGCGAGCGGACGGGGTCTGGGTGGTCCTGGATCGACGGGGGACGCCCCTGGGGCGCCTGCTCAGGCCTTGCCGCCCGAATCCCGCACCTCGAGCATCTCCTTGCGGATGTCCTGGGCGAGGTTCTTGACGTCCTGCATCGCCTTGCGGACGCGCGTCTGCGCGGCCTTGTTGCCGGCTGCGGCCTTTTCCATGTCCTCGCGGACAGCGGTCACCATCTGCACCAGGCGCTCGTAGTTCTGGCTCATCGACAGCCCTTTCGCTGAGGGGCGGGCGCCCCGGAGTATCGCGGATCGTGCCTCACCGGGCCTCCTGGGCGCGGCGGGGCCTATTGGTAGGCCACATCGGACGCCCGTTCGTCAAGCGGCTGGCGCGGGTCGGGGATCCGGGACGGGGCCCGGGGCGGCCCGGGCGCGAGCCCGCGGACCGCGCCGAGCTCCCTGCGGCGCAAGGCCTTAGGGACGCGCCCCGGACTTCCTACGCGGCTCGCGCACACCCGCGCGCTGCAGGATCGCGAGCCACTCCGCCGGCGTGACCGGCAGGATCGAGAGGCGCTGGCCGTGCTGCAGCACCGCCAGCGTCGCCAGCTCGGGAGCGGCGCGCAGCTCCGCCAGCGTCAGCACCTGCGGCAGCGCCGCGACGGCCTCGACCTCGACCTCGTACCAGCGGGGCTCGGCGCGCGTCGAGGCCGGGTCGTAGCCCGGCGAGCGCGGGTCGAACTGCGTCGGATCGGGCCGCGCGGCCGCGCTGACGCGCGCCAGGCCCGCGATGCCGGTCGGCTCGGCCGACGAGTGGTAGAGCAGCACGCCGTCCCCCACCGCGACGGTGTCGCGCAGCCAGTTGCGCACCTGGTAGTTGCGGACGCCGTTCCAGCCCGTGCGGCGCCCGGGGGCGGCTTCGAGGTCGGCGTAGGAGAAGACGGAGGGCTCGGTCTTGAACAGCCAGAAGCCTCGGGGGCGTGCGGGGGACATGCCTCGGAGCCTACCGCGCGAGGGTCCCCAACGGTTCCGGGTCCCCGCCTGCCGAGGAAGGACTCGGGGAGTTCCCGGCCGGCGTCCGACCGGCTAGCCTGAGAAGGTCCCCAGCGGACACCCGAACCATGAAGCTCCTCCTGATCGTCGGCCTGCTGAGCCTGGCGGCGCCCGCGCGCCGCGACGACCCTCCGCCCGAACCGCTCGACTGCCCGCTGTGCGGCGGCAACGCCGACGTGCACGTGCGCGTGCTGTTCCAGGTCGAGCGCGTGTCGACCACGATCCTGTTCCGCGCGCTGCCCTGAGCTCAGGCGAGGTCGAGCTCGCCGAGCCCGTACCACCAGTGCTCGCGCAGCCAGCTCGCGTCGTGGCGCGGGTGGAAGGTGCGCACCGCCAGCGCGATGTCTGCGGGCCGTACGAGCCACCCCGCCGTCTGCAAGCACGTGAACCACTTCGACCAGGGCGGCACGAGCAGCACCGCGTGCCCGAGTCCCCGCGCCGCGGCGCGCCGCGCGAGCGCGGCGTCGAGTCGCGCAGCGACCTCGGGTTCAGCGTCGGGCACCAGCCACTCGAGCACCAACGCCAGCGCTTCGCCCCCCAGACGCGCCGCGCGCCACACGACCAGCCCGCGCAGCACGCCCTCGGCATCGAAGCAGCCGAGCGCCTCGTAGGGGGCCTCCGGCGCATCGGCGTAGCGCGCGTTCAGATAGGCGGCGTCGCGCACGACGCTCGCGCCCCAGGCACCGCAGCAGCGCTCGTCGAGCCACAGCGCCTGATGGTCGAAGTGCTCGACGACGCGCACGGTCTGACCGGGCTCGTCCGCGCCGCGCACCGTCGGCAGCGCGCGCACCAGCACCAGGCCGGGCCGCAGCAGCTCGTAGCCGAGTTGGCCGACGCCCGCGCGCCAACTGCGTTCGACCGGCGTGCCAAAATGCACCAGGTCGCGCTCGGATCCGCCGAAGTGCTCGAAGAAGGCGCCCAGCAGCTCGACGTACGGGCTGGCGCGCGCCAGGCCACCGCGCAGCGCGCGCGCGACGCACAGGTCGCTGATCAGCGTGAAGGTGCGCACCCGGTCGCCGAGGCGCACCGCCGTCGCGCGGCCGAGCACCGCGCCGACCAGCTCCGCGCCGCGCCAGGCACCCAGGCAGCGCGGCGGGCCGAGCGCCTGCTGCCAGGCCTGCTCGCGCGGCGTGCGCGGGGCGCCGAGCTCCGCGCGCACGAAGGCCAGCAGCGGCTCGCGCTCGTGTTCGTGCGGCGCGCGGATCGTCAGCGCGCTCATCAGACGAGGTCCGTGTCGCCGAGGCTCGGCTCGTGCCGGCCCGCCAGCGCGCGCACCGGCCAGCGCGGCCAGGCCGAGCGCGCGGCCCACGGGTTGCCGAGCCGCTCGACGCGCCAGCCCAGGCGCTGGTCGGCGACGAACTCGGGCTGCGCCGGCGCGACGCAGGCGAGCAGCCGGTCGAGCCCGGCCGCGCGCGAGCACTCCGCCAGCCAGGCCTGCAGCGCGGCGCGCGCCGGCGCGTCGTCCGGCGCCGTGACCAGCTCGCACACCAGCCCCGCGCGGCGGCCGCCGTACACGCCGTCGCGCCAGACGGCGAAGCCGCGCAGCCGGCCGTCGCGCACCAGGCGCGCGCGGCGGTAGGCGCGCGACGGGCAGGCGACGTAGCGCCACTCGAGGTACGCGGCGTCGCGCACCAGGCGCAGCGCGCGCCCGGTGCGCAGCGTCTCGTAGCCGCCGGGCCGCTCGTCGAAGTGCGCCAGCTCCTCGGCTTCGAGGCCGGGCGCGGCGCGCAGCGTCTCGCGCGCGGCCCCCGCGCTCAGCACCAGGTTCTCGTGCAACAACTCGTAGCCCAGCAGCCCCGCGCCGACGCGCCAGGCGCGCTCGACCGGCAGGCCGTAGACGAAAGCGTGCCGGCCGGGGCCGGTGCCGAAGTGGAGCTCCGCCCAGGCCGCACCGCAGGCGCCGAACCCGCCGCGCCGCGCCAGGCCGCCGGGCGCGCCGCGCAGCGCGAAGGAGTCGATCGCCTGGGCGCAGCGCAGCGCGACGCCGTCGAATTCGGCGCGCAGCGAGAGCGCGGCGTAGTGCGCCAGCACGCAGCCCGCCTCGTCGACCGCGACGACCGCGGGCGCGGCGTGCCCCGCCTGGGGTCGGTACAGCCACTCCCACTCGGCCGCCGTGCGCGCCCGGAAACCCGCGTCGACCGCCGCGAAGGCGCGCTGGAACGCCTCCCGGATCGCGGGCGCATCCGCGGCCGTGGCGGGCCGCACGCTGACGACGACGGGGACGGGCACGGCGCAGATCCCTGGCGGGAGCGCATGGGAATCGAACCCACCGGCCCCGCTGTTCACGAAGCCCAACCGGCTTTGAAGGCCGGGCGGCACACCAGCACCGATCCGCTCCCCTGAGGGCCGGGACATTCCATCCGCTGCGCAGCCCGCACGCAACCTCGCAGCGCGCGCGCTCAACCGTCGAGACGGATCTGCGGGAAGCAGGTGGGACACAATCCCGCGCTCTCGCCACGCGGCACGGTGCGCACCAGGCCGCAGGAATCGCAGCGCACCTCGCCGCCGGTGCTGGCGACCGGCGCGAGCGGCGGGGGCGGCGGGGGTGGCGGTGCGAGCGCGCTCGGAACTTGTACGGCGACCACGGGCGGCGGCGGCCGGACCTGCGGTGGCGGACGTGCCGGCGGCGGCGCGGGGACGTGCACCTTGCGCGGCGGCGCCGCGTGCGGTGCGCGCTCGGTGTGCGGCGGGCGCGGCGGCTCGGGCGGCGGCGGCCGCGGCGGCGGAGCTTCGACGCGGCGCTCGGGCGTGAGCGCCGGCGGCGGGGGCAGCCAGGGCTCCTGCGTCGCGTCGGCGGAGGCCTTGGACGGCGCCGGCGTCCGCGGCGTCAGCGCGCGCAAGAGGCTGGCCGCGGCCTTGCTCTGCGGCGTCGACGGCCCCTGCGGGTTGGCGCGCTTGCTCAAGTACGCGAACAGCGCCTGACGCCGCGTGCGGTCCATGTCGCGGAAGGTCTTCTGGTAGTCCTCGAGCGACTGGCGCACCGCGCGCTTGCCGGCGAGCACCACGCCGACGAAGAAGCTCAGCACGATCAGCACGAAGCCGAGGCCCGAACCGAGCTGGCCGAGCGCGGCCATCAACACCGCCATGCCGATCGCGGCCGAACACCCGACGCCGCCGGCCGACTTGGCGCGCGCCTCGGCGCGCCGCAGCAGCTGGCCGGCGTCGCGCTGCAGCGCCTCGAACTGCTCCTCCGACAGCGTGGGGTCCACGGCCCGCGAGCGTAGCAGCCCGGGAATCGGCGCCGCCAGCGTGCGCCCTGCGTCCGCAGCGCGTCGGTCAGGCGCGCGCGTCCGCGACCAGCCGTCCGGGCGCGCCCGGATCGCCCGCGCCGGGGTCGCCTTCCACGGGCCAGCCGCCCGACCAGCGCCGCAGCACGGGCCGGCCGTCGAGGCGGCCCTCGAAACCGCAGCAGAACTCGAGCCCCTCGGCGCGCTGGTCGAAGTCGCGCGGCAGCCGGACGCGCACGCCGCGCGCGCCATGGTGGAGCTGGCCCTCGAGCAGCACGTGCGTGCGCAGGCCGGCGATCGCCGCGCCGCGTTCGACCGAGACCAGCAGCGAGCCGCGGTGACGGCGCACGAGCATCGTCGCCGGCGCCGCCCCGGGCGCTTCGCGCAAGAGCGGCACGCGCAGCGCGTGCGAGCCGAGTTCGAGGCGCCGCACGCGCTCCAGCGGCGCGTCGAGCAGCAGCCGCCCCGCCGGACGGCCCGGCCCCGCGCGCCAGCGCAGGCTGAGCCAGGCCAGCGGATCACCGCCCGGGCTCCAGGCGCCGCCGACCAGCCGGAAGGGCACGCGCCGCGTCTCGCCCGGCTCGAGCTCGAAGGCCTGCGGCAGGTCGGTCACTTCGAAGGCGCCGCGCCGCGGCAACACGCCGGCCGCCGCGCGCACCGCGAAGGGACAGGGGTTGGCGAGCGCCAATTCCGCGCTCCAGCTCCCCCACCAGGCGCCGCGCACACCGGGCGCGTCCAGCGGTTCGAGCGCCAGGCGCGGCGCGATCAGCGGCGCGACAGCGTGCGCGGGCGCGAGCTGGCGCAGCGCGCGCTGCGCCAGCGCGCGCAGCGGTTCGCGCGTCCACAGGCCGTGGAAGCGCTGCTCCGCGGCCCAGGCCAGCTCGTCCGGCGCGTCCGCCGCCGCCAGCCAGCGCTCGCAGTCCCAGCTGGCGCGCGTCGCGCGCCAGGCCGCGGCGCGCGCGGCGACCGCGCCCGTGCGCGTGCGTCCGACCCAGGCGCGCGTCTCCTCGTCGAGCGCGTCGGCCAGCAGCAGGCCTTCGAAGCCCGCGTCGCGCGCCTCGAGCAGGAACTCGCGGTCGCGGCTGCCGAGGCGGATCGACGAGTGGCGCGCGTGCTCGTCGACCAGCGCGCGCAGCCGCCCCAGCGCGATGCGCTCGGGGCACAGCAACACGAACTGCGGCGCGCCGCGCTCGGCCGGGCCGGGCAGGGCCAGCGCCTCCTCGAGCAGCGCCAGCGGCGTGCCGCGGAAACGCGCGCCGAAGGAGCTGCCCGCGTCGAGCTCGGCCAGCTCGCGCCAGCTGCGCTCGGCCAGCAGCCCGCGGCCGTCGGTGGTGCGCTCGAGCGTCGCGTCGGCGTGCAGCACGAGCTCGCCGCTGGCGCAGGTGCGCAGCTCGCAGGCCAGGCCATCGAGGCCGAGCTCCAGCGCGCGCGCGAGCCCCGCGCGCGTGTGCTCGGGCGCCTCGCGCGGCGAGCCGCGCCAACCGAGGATCCAGGGCGGGCCCTCGACGCGCCGGCCGAAGTCGGCCGCGCTCCAGGCGGCGTCCGCGGGCGCCGCGTGGCCGCCGCCAGGTCCGCGCCCGCTCATCTCAGGCGAGCTCGATCAGCGCCGGTCCGGCCGGCAGCGCCGATCCGACGCGCGACCAGGCGACCGAGCGCGCGTCGAGCTCGCGCTCGAGCTCGGGCCCGCGCGCCGCGGGCAGGACGATCAGCAGGCCGCCGGAGGTCTCGGCGTCGAACACCAGGTTGACCAGCGCCGCATCGAGGCCCGCGCCGAGCGCGACCACCTCGCGCAACGCCGCCTGGCCGCGTTTCGAAGCGCCCGAGCAGTGACCCTGGCGCGCCAGCTCGAGCGCGCCGGGGAAGAGCGGGCAGCGCGCCAGCTCCAGCCGCAGCGTGACGCCGCTGGCCTTGGCGATGTTGCGCGCGTGGCCGACCAGCCCGAAGCCGGTGACGTCGGTGCAGGCGTGCACGCCGACGGCGTTCATCGCGGCCGCGGCGCGCTCGTTGAGCGTCGCCATCTGGCGCGCGGCGGGGAGCATCGTCTCCCAGGGGATCGCGCCCTTCTTGGCGGCGGTGGTCAGGCTGCCCATGCCGAGCGACTTGGTCAGGTAGACCAGGTCGCCGGCCTGCGCGCCGGAGTTGGCCGCGACGCGGCGGCGGTCGACCAGGCCGGTGACCGCGAAGCCGAAGAAGGCCTCGTCGGACTGCACCGTGTGGCCGCCGGCGACCAGCGCCCCCGCCTCGCGCATCTTCTCGAAGCCGCCGCGGAAGATCTCGGCCGTCCACGCGGGCGGGAAGTCGCGCGGGATGCCGGCCAGGTTGAGCGCGCTGAACGGCGTCCCGCCCATCGCGTAGACGTCCGACAGCGAGTTGGCCGCGGCGATCGCGCCGAACCAGTACGGCTCGTCGACCACGGGCGGGAAGTAGTCGATCGTCTGCACCAGCGCGACCGGGCTGTCCGCGGGCAGACCGGGGGCGCCCGCCAGGGAGACGATCCCGGCGTCGTCGAAGGTGTCCGGCCCGATCAAGAGCCGGCCACCCGAGGTCGCGTGGACGTCGCGCAGGACCTGCGCGAGCTGCCCCATGGGCATCTTCGCCGCTCAGCCGGCGCAGTCCGCGTAGTCGACCAGTCGTTTCGAGGGTTGGGCGTTCACGCGCGCGAAGATACCCCGCCCAAGTCGGTGCTCCAAAGAGAGCTGTGCTCGCGACTCGAGAAAAGCGCCGCGCGCGCGGTCACCGCCGCGCCGGCCGCGCGTCGTCCTCGTGCCGCGCGGCACGGGGCCGTGCGGCGGGTGCTGAGGTCGCCGTACGGCGACAGGAGGTCCGACATGCTGCTTGCGTCCCTGTCCCTGGCTCTGGTCGCGTTCGATTCGGGAGGCGGTGCGACGCACTGCCCCGACGTCAAGGCCTGCCTGACCGACGCGCGCGTCGACCGGCAGAACTCGCTGGGCAACTGCGGCTTCGGCCTGAGCCTGTTCGGGCTCGACCTCAGCCTGGGCGGGCCGGAGTGCTTCGGGACCGTCTACACCTACCCGGCGCACGAGATCTGCCACGGCCACGCCAACCCCGGCACGCTGTGCCTGTACGAGCAGCGGCTGGTGATCACCGCCGAGAAGTGCGAGTGCTCGCGCGCCACGCTGCTCGGTACGGGGATCTTCCTGCCCGAGTGCGAGTGCGAGTTCGCCGGCAACGTCGGCACGCTCGAGGACTTCCAGACCGCCAACTGCGCGTCGCTGGGACAGCCCGAGCCCGGGGTTCGCCCGACACCTCCCGCCGCGGGGGGCGCGCGGTGAAGCGGACGCGGCTCGCGGGCGCGGCCGCCGGGGGCGGCGCGGTCGTCCTCGTCGCCGCGCTCGCGCTGCGCGCGGGCTGCGACGGAGGCGGCGCGCGGCAGCCCTCCGCGCCGGAGTTGCGCGCGCCGCCAGCCGCCGCGCCCGGCGTCGACGCGGCGGCCGGCGCTCCCGCGCTGCGCAGCGCGGCCGCCCCCGCGGACGAGGCGGGAGCGACTGTGCCCGCCGCGCTGGCGGAGCGCCTGGCGCGCGCGGCCCGCGCCGTCGAGTCCGGCGATCGCGCCGCGGCCGAGCTCGAGCTCGCCGGGCTCGTCGCCACGCGCGCGAGGGTCCTCGAGATCCTCGCCTGGCTGCGCCAGCAGCCCGCGCCGCCGCCGGAGCCGGCGACCTCGGGCGCGCTGCTCGCGCTGCAGGCCGGTCTGCTGCTGGCGGCGCAGGACAGCGCGCAGCCGGGCTTCAGCTCGCTCGAGTTCGTCGAGCTCGTGCTGCGCGAGCTGGCGCTGCTCGACCCGGGGCTGCGCCGGCGCCTGATCGCGCTGCTCGCCGGCGCGCGCACCGCGGCGGGCCCCGCCCTCGACGCGCGCCACCTGCGCTGCGTGCTCGAGCTGCGGCGCACGCACCCCGAGCTGGCGGAGGAGCTCGGGCCGCTCTTGGAACAGATCGGCTCGGCCCTGGGCGGCAGCGCGCGCGACCAGGACCTGCGCCGGCTGTTCCTGGAGGGCGAGGACGATCCGGCGCTGGTCAAGGCGGCGCTGGCCTCGCTGCTGGCCAGCGAGCCGCAGCTGTTCCTGGCGCTGGCCGAGGAGCTCTTCGCGCTGAACAAGGACGACGCGCGGCTGCGCTCGGCGATCGTGCAGGCGATCGTCAGCGCCGCCCCCGTCGACGACGCCGCGGCCATGCTGGCGCGCACGGGCTCGGTGCAGTTCCTGACCCAGGCGCACGTCCTCGGCACGCGTCCGGGCGGGCTGGAAGCCCTGGCGCGCGAGTACGACCGGCTGCTGCAGGCCGACGGCAACGCGCGCGGCCGCGAGCTGCTCGTCGCGGGCATGCTGGCGGAGAGCGAACCGGTGCTGCGTGGCATCGCGCGCCTCGACCCCGATCCCCAGGTGCGGGTGCAGTCGCTCCTGACCTTGAGCGCGCGCGGAGCGGTCGAAGCTTCGCTGATCGACGAGCTGCGCGCGCTGCGCGCCAGCGGCGGGCCGGCGCAGGGCGGGATCTCGACGCTGTCGAGCATGTGGGTCGCCGAGAACGTGCTCGCGCGCTCGCCCGGCGCGGCGCGCGACGCGGCGCGCGAGTACCTGTCCGAGCTCGTGCGCGACGCGAGCCTGCCGGAATCCGAGCGCTGGGAGGCCTGGCGCCGCGTGCGCGCCTGGCTCGCGCCGGGGGCGCTGCGCGGCGTCACGATCGGGACGCAGGTGCTGCCGTGAGCCGCGCGCTGCGCTCCTCAGGCTCGGACGTAGCGTGCGTCCCCCGCCATCCGCTCGGCCAGCGCGTGGCGCGTGTCGACCACCAGGCGCGCGTGGCGCGCGATCGACTCCCAGTCGAAGGCCGCGTGGTGCGTCGCGACCAGCACCGCGTCGTGGCGCGCGATCTCGGCCGCCGTCAGCTCGACCGAGCGCGAACCCGCCAGCCCGGCGCCGGCCGCGGGCGGTGCGCAGGCGACGTGCGGATCGCTCCAGCAGGCCTCGGCTCCGCGCTCGCGCAGGATCGAGATCAACTGGATCGAGGGCGACTCCGTGACGATGTCGACCTCGGGCTTGAAGGCCAGGCCCAGCACCAGGACGCGCGCCCCCGCCAGCGGCCGGCCGCGCGCCTCGAGCGCCTGTTGCAGGCGCTCGACCACCCAGTGCGGCATGCGGCGGTTGATCTCGCCGGCCAGCTCGACGAACTCGGCCCGTCCGCCGTGTTGGCGCGCGATCCAGGCCAGGTACCAGGGGTCGACCGGGATGCAGTGGCCGCCCATGCCCGGGCCGGGCGTGAAGCGCATGAACCCGAAGGGTTTGGTCGCGGCGGCATCGAGCACCTGCCACACGTCGAGGCCCATGCGCTCCAGTTCGACCTTGAGCTCGTTGACCAGCGCGATGTTGACCGCGCGGAAGACGTTCTCGAACAGCTTGGCCGCCTCGGCGACCTCGGCCGACGCGACGCGGTGCACGCGCGCGATCGCCGTCGCGTAGAGCGCCGCGGCCAGCGCGCCCGAGTCCTCGCAGGTGCCGCCGACCAGCTTGTCGATGTCGCGCGTGCGCGGCGCGTCCGGCCCGGGGTTCTCGCGCTCGGGCGAGTAGGCCAGGAACACATCGCTGCCCGGCGCGCGGCCCGCGCGCGCGAAGAGCGCCCCGAGTTCCCCGCGCGTCGTGCCCGGGTAGGTGGTCGACTCGAGCACGACCAGCGCCCCGCGCGGCAGCAGGCGCGCCAGCTCCTCGCCCGCCGCACGCACGTCGGAGAGGTCCGGCGCGTGTCCCGGGCCGAGCGGCGTCGCCACGCAGATCAGCGCCACGTCGAGCTCCGCCTGCCGCTCGACGTCGGCGGCCAGCGTGAAGCGCCCCGAGCCGCACAACTCGCGCACGAAGCCCGCTCCCAGGTGGCGCAGCACGTCCTCGCCGCGCTCCAGCGCCGCGCGCTTGGCGACGTCGCGCTCGAAGCCCAGCACCTGGAAGCCGGCCTCGACGAAAGCACGCGCCAGCGGCAGCCCGACGCTGCCCAGCCCGACGATCCCGATGCGCGCCGAACGGTCGGCGATGCGCTGGTGGAGCCGCTCTGAGCTGGTGTTCATGCCGCGACGAGGCGCACCGACGACCGGCCGGCGCTCAGCTTCCCGCCAGGGCCGCCCGGAATCCCGCGACCAAGAGGTCGGCGTCCCCGGGCAGCAGCGTGCGCGGATCGAGCAGCAGGCAGCCGTCGTGCACGCGCGTGAAGACCGGCACCGTCGCCTGGCGCAGCGCGGCGGCCAGCGCGCCCGGCGAAGGGCTCGCGCAGCGCACGCGCACCACCCAGGTCGGCAGCAGCACACCCGGCGCGCTGCCGCTGCCCGGCTGGGAACCGTCCTCGACCAGCTCCGTGCTCAGGCCCGGCAGCGCGGCGAGCTGGCGCGCCAGCGCCTCGGCCCGCGGGCGCAGCTCGTCGGCGGAGAGGGCCAGCATCGCGCGCGCCGGCAGTTCGCCGCCGCGCCCGGCCAGCGCCAGCTCGAGCGTGCGCTCCAGGCCGGCGAGCGCCACCTTGTCGAGCCGCAGCGCGCGGTACAGCGGGTTCTTGCGCAGCGCCGCGATCGCCGCGCGCCGGCCGACCAGCAGTCCGCCCTGCGGACCGCCGAGCAGCTTGTCGCCCGAGAAGCTGACCACGTCGACGCCGCTCTGCACCGCGTCGAGCACCAGCGGCTCGCCGCCGAGCTGCGGGCCGAGCGCGGCGCAACCCTCGTACTCGACCAGGCCCGAGCCGAGGTCGAAGGCGGTCGTCACGCCGCGCTCGCGTCCCAGGCCGGCCAGCTCCTCCGCGCTGCACTCCTCGGTGAAGCCGACGACGCGGAAGTTGCTCGTGTGCACCTTGATGATCAAACCGCACTCGTCGGTCAGCGCCGCCGCGTAGTCGCCGAGGCGCGTGCGGTTGGTCGTGCCGACCTCGATCAGCCGCACGCCCGCGCGCTCCATCACGCTCGGCACGCGGAACGAGCCGCCGATCTCGACCAGCTCGCCGCGGCTGACCAGCGCGGCGCGTCCGCCCGCGAAGGTGTTGAACATCAGCAGCACGGCGGCCGCGTTGTTGTTGACGCCGATGCCCGCTTCCGCGCCGGTCAGGCGGCGCAAGAGATCCGAGAGGTAGTCGTCGCGCTGGTTGCGCTCGCCGCTGGCGCGGTCGACCTCCAGGACGCAGTAGCGCTCGGCCGCTTGGCGCATCGCCTCGGCGACCTCGGGGTGCACGGGCGCGCGCCCGAGCCCGGTGTTGAGCACCACGCCCGTGGCGTTGACCGCGCGCACCACGCCGCGGCCGCGCTCGCGCCGCGCGCGCTGCTCCAGGTCGTCGAACAGCGCCCCCGCCGCCAGGCGCTCGGCCAGGCCGGCCAGCTCCAGGCGCCCTTCGCGGATCTCGTTGCGCCAGCGCTGCAGGATCTCGGCCACGAACTCCTGGCACAGCGCGCGCGAGAGGCCGCTGCGCGCCAGGCGCGGGTCGCGCAGGACCTCGTCCATCGCGGGCAGCGCGCGGTAGGCCTGTTCGCGATCGGAAGTCGAGCGGGGCACCTCCAGAGTCTGGGCTGGGTGCGCGCCCGGGGGCAAGGGGCGGCCGCGCCCCCGGGCGCGCCCCAGGGCCGGGGACGGCGGGCCCGGGCGGGCCGCCCGGCCGCGCGGCGGGCTCACAATGAAAGTTTGTAAGAGGCCGCCTGATCCGTGGCGAGTTTCCGCCTCATCGGGTACAGGAAAGGCGAAGCGCGGCCCGGAATCGCACCCTGACCACCACCCGCGGGGACCGGCCCCTCCGGCCCCCGGCCCGGTCGCAAGGCGACCGGCCTGGACCGCGCTTCCCTGATCCACCCGCGGACCGCCTGCAGCGGTCCGCGCGCGTTCGCCGTAGGCTCTCCCCCCCGATGCCGAACGCCCTGACGGAGTGGCCGGGCGCGCGCAGCGAATGGCGCCTCCACCGCCCCGACGCGGCGCGCGTCGCGGAGCTGGCGCGCGTCCACGGCCTGTCGCACGCCGCGGCCGGCCTGCTGGTCGTGCGCGGTTTCGCCGACACCGAGGCGGCGCGCGACCACCTGACGCCGCGCTTCTCGATGCTGCACGATCCCGCGCGCCTGCCGGGCATGGCGGCCGCGACGCGCCGCCTGGCGCGCGCGCTCGAGCGCGGCGAGACGATCCTGGTGCACGGCGACTACGACGTCGACGGCGTCACGGGCACCACGCTCCTGATGCGCCTCTTGCGCCTGCTCGGCGCGCGCGCGGAGTGGCACATCCCCAACCGCTTCACCGACGGCTACTCCTTCGGTGCCCACTCGGTCGCGCGCGCGCGAGCGACCGGCGCGACGCTGGTGATCAGCGTCGACAACGGGACCTCGGCCGTCGCGACGATCGCCGAGCTCGCGCAGCTCGGCATCGACACGATCGTCACCGACCACCACGAGCCGCCTCCCGGGCCGCTCCCGGCGGCGGTCGCGATCGTCAACCCGAAGCTCGCCGACACGGACTACCCCTTCCGCGAGCTGTGCGGCGGCGCGGTGGCCTTCAAGCTGGCTTGGGGCCTGTGCCAGGAGCTGAGCGGCGCCGCGCGCGTGCGCGACGACCTGCGCGAGTTCCTGGTCGACGCCCTGGCCTACGTCGCGATCGCCACCGTGTGCGACGTGGTCCCGCTGGTCGACGAGAACCGCGTCCTGGCGCATTTCGGCCTGCGCGCGCTGCAGAACTCGAAGGACCCGGGCCTGGTGGCGCTGCGGCGCGTGGCGCGCCTGGAGAACCCGCGCCTGGAGGCCGACGACGTCGCCTTCCGCATCGGACCGCGGCTCAACGCCGCCGGGCGGCTGGGCAGCGCGCACAAGGCGGTCGAGCTCCTGCTCGCGCCCGACGCCGCGAGCGCCGACGCGGCCGCGGCCGAGCTCGACCGGCTCAACGAGGAGCGCAAGGCGCTCGAGGCCGCGCTGCTGCAGGAGGTGCTGCGCGCCGCCGAGCCCTTCCGCGACGCACGCGAGCACCCGGTGCTGGTGCTCGCCGGCCAGGGTTGGCACCAGGGTGTGGTCGGCATCGTCGCGGCGCGCCTGGTCGAGCGCTTCGCGCGGCCCGCGCTGGTGATCGGCCTCGACGGCGCGCAGGGCCGCGGCAGCGCGCGCTCGCTGCCGGGCTTCGACGTGCTGGCGGCGCTGGCGGGCGGCGCTCCGCACCTGTTGCGCTACGGCGGCCATGCGCAGGCCGCCGGCTGCGAGGTGGCCAGCGACGCGATCCCCGCCTTGCGCAGCGCGGTCAACGCGCGCGCGCACGAGCTGCTCGAGCGCCAGGCGCTCAGCGCGCCCGCGACCTGGATCGACGCCGAGCTGCCCTTCGGCCAGATGAACGAGCAGCTGATGCGCGAGCTCGACCGGCTCAAGCCCTTCGGCGAGCGCAACGAGCGGCCGCTGTTCCTGTCGAGCGGCGTGCGCCTGTGCGAGGCGCCGCGCGTGATCGGCGCGGACGGCACGCACCTGTCGCTGCGGCTGCGCTCGGGCGCGCACGAGCTGCGCGCGGTGGGCTTCGGCCTGGCCGAGCGCGCCGCGGAGCTCCGGCTGGGCGTCGACGTGCACGCGCTCTACACGCCGCGCTGGAACACCTTCCGCGGCACGACGAAGCTCGAACTGGAACTGCTCGACTTCCAGAGCGGCGCGCGGCCCGCCGTGTGAGCGGCGCGGCTCAGAAGCGCAGCGTGTAGCTGAGCTTGAAGGCCGCCTCCTGGAAGGTCGGCACCAGGCCGTCGTCCTGGCGCTCCCAGGTCTCGTTCCAGACCAGGAACAGCTCGTGGCCCGGCCGCACGATCCAGCGCAGGCGGCTGTTCCAGCCCAGCGAGTCCGAGCCGTTGTCGGCCTGCAGGAAATTGAACCAGTCGAGGTCGGGCGAGAAGGACAGGTTGGCGCGCAGGCGGCCGACGTGCACCTGGAAGTCGCCCTGCGGCAGGTCGACGTCGTTGACGCTCCACTCGCACGAGCCCTGGAAGCGCGCGCTGGGCCGCCACGACAGCTCGCCGAGCAGGTCGGTGCGCCGGCCGTCGAAGAAGCCGCCGCCCTCGAGCGCCAGGCGCGTGGAGACGGGACGCTTGAGCGCGCTCTCGAAGGCCAGCCGCAGGCGCAGCTCGTCGTAGTCGCCGGCGGGGATGGTGATCCCGGGTTGGATCTCGAAGCCGGCGTCGAGCTGTTCGGACTGCTGGAGCAGCTCGAGGTCCAGCCGGTCGCCGGAATCCCACTCGACGCCGACGGGCCGCAACACGCCGCGGAAGGTGTCGAAGTCGCCGGCCGCGTCGAGCGTCAGGTCGGCGCTGGCCAGGAAGTGCAGCTGGCGCACGTCGCCGCCGAGGCGCGGGTCGTACTCGACGCGCGCCGCGACGTTCTTGACGCCCGTGCGCTGCACGAAGCCCAGCGCGGGCGCGAAGTTCTCGCCGACCTCGTAGGCGCCCGCGCGCCAGCTGAACTCGTCGGAGCGCACGCTGGTCGCGGCTCCGGCGGCGTGGTCGCGGCCGGACAGGCCCTCGGTCTCGGTGCGCAGGCCCCACAGGTTGGCGCTGAGCACCTTGGAACCGCGGAAGTTCGAGTCGCGGTAGTTGTAGTCGAGGCCGTACAGCCGGTTCGACGGCCCGCCCGCCGGGTCGCCCTGCGTGTAGATCCCGCCCAGCGTCGACTGCTCGCCCAGGTTGCGCGCCAGGCGCGCGACGAAGAGATCCTGCTCTTCGAGCTCGTCCACCGCGCCCGTGCGCACGCCCAAGGCACCGATGTTCCAGTCGTCGTGCCGGCCGGTCAGCTTGCCGCCGAAGTCGATCGGCACCTCCTGGCCGTTGTCGTCGAGGCCGATGCGGCGGCTGAAGAACGGCACCAGCGTCTGCGCGTTCTCGGAGTCGGCGAAGGCGAAGATGCCCGCGTCCTGCAGGAAGAAGTCGCGCTTCTCGGGGAAGAACAGCGGGAAGCGCGTCAGGTTGACGCGCCGCTCGTCGACCTCGGTCTCGGCGAAGTCGGTGTTGACCGTCAGGCTGGCCTGCAACCCGGGCGTCAGCTTGTAGAACGCGTCGAAGCCCGGCTGGCCGAGCAGCGTGCGCTGGGCGTCCTCGCGCTCGTAGGTCCAGTCGGCGTGGAAGAAGGGCACGAAATCGAGGCCCAGGCCCTGCTCGAGCCCGGCCAGCCCGTGCAGCTCGCCGGCCTCGGAGATCTGGAACACGGAGTGGTCGGGGCTCGGATCGTTCCAGCGCGCGACCTCGTTGCGGCGCTTGATGTGGCGCACGCAGTTGAAGCCCCAGGTCGCGCCGCCGGGCGCGAAGTTCAGCGTCTGGAACGGCAGCGCCAGCTCGAAGCTCCAACCCTGGTCGTCGATCGCGCTGCGGCCCTCCCAGATGCCGTCCCAGGGCTTGTTGAAGTCGCGCCCGTTGCCCGAGATCAGCGCGTCGCCCTTCGAACCGGCCGGACTCATCTGGAAGAAGAAGGCGTTGCGGCGGTCGAGGTAGGTGTCGAACACCAGCTCGACGCGGTCGTCGGGATCGAGCACGGCGTCGCGCGCCGCCTGCGTGGCGACGATGCGCGCCGGATCGCGGTCGAAACAGCGCACGGCGACGTACAGGTGGCGCGCGTCGTACAGGAAGCGGATCTCGGTGGCCTCGCTGGGCGCCTGACCGGCGCGCGGCTCGATCTGCAACAGCTCGCCGATCGGCGTCGCCAGCGCCCAGACCGCGTCGTCGAGCCGGCCGTCGACCACCGGCGGCTCGCTGGTGCGCGCCACCTGCGCGCTGCGGCGCTGCGCCAGCGCGGGCCCGGCCAGCACCAGGGCCAGCGCGCAGCCCAGGCCCGGGTTCACCGCTCGAACTCCACGAACACCGGCGCGTGGTCGCTCAAGCCGGCCCGCGGCTCGATCCACGCGCCGCGCACGCGCGCCGCGAAGGCCGGCGAGGCCAGGACGTGGTCGAGCCGCCAGCCGATGTCCTTCTCGCGCGCGCGCCCGCGGTTGGACCACCACGAGTACAGGTTGGCGCGGCCGGGATGCTGCTCGCGCACCACGTCGACCCAGCCGCGCTCGAGCTGGCGCGCGAACCAGGCGCGCTCCTCGGGCAGGAAGCCCGAGTTCTTCTCGTTGGCCTTGGGCCGCGCCAGGTCGAGCGCGGTCGGCGCGATGTTGAGGTCGCCCGTGACCGCCACCGCGCGGCCCTCGGCCAGCAGCGCCGCCAGGCAGCGCTCGAGGCCCTCGAGGAAGGCGAACTTGGCGCGCTGGCGCTCGGGGCTCGACGAACCCGAGGGCACGTAGACGCTGAGCACGCTCAGGTCGTGCCAGTCGGCGCGCAACACGCGGCCTTCGCCGGGGCAGCGCGCGAGCGTCACGCCCGTCGGCCAGGCGGCCTCGTCGGCGCGCCAGGCGTCGGGGCTCTCGCGCACGTAGCAGGCGACGCCCGAGTAGCCCTTCTTGAGCGCCGGTCGCCAGCGCGTGCTGTAGCCGGCCGGCGCGCGCAGCTCGTCCTCGACGTCTTCGGGCACGGCGCGCAGCTCCTGCAGGCACAGGATGTCCGGCTTCGCGCGCGCGAGCCAGCGCGCGAAGCCGCGCCGGCCCGCCGAGCGGATGCCGTTGAGGTTCAAGGTGCACAGGGTGGCGCGCATGGGGCGGGGATTGTCCGCGCCGCGCGCGCGCTGGCAAGCGCCGACGCTATCCTCTGCGCGCCATGCCGCGGCTCTTCCTCCTGGACGGGACGGCGCTCGCCTACCGCGCCCACTTCGCGCTGCAGCGCTCGGGGCTCTCGACGCCCGAGGGCAAGCCCAGCGGCGCGACCTACGGCTTCACGATGACGCTGCGCAAGCTGCTCGAGGGCGAGGCGCCCGACGCGATCGTGGTGGCCTTCGACCCGCCGGGCGACACCTTCCGCCACGCGCGCTACGCCGAGTACAAGGCCACGCGCGAGAAGATGGCCGACGAGCTGGTGGTGCAGATCGACTGGCTGCACGAGGTGGTGCGCGCGCACGGCATCCCGATCGTCGAGCTGCCCGGCTTCGAGGCCGACGACGTGATCGGCACGCTCTCGACGCGCGCCGCCGCGGCCGGCTGGGAGGTGCTGATCGTCAGCGGCGACAAGGACATGATGCAGCTCGTCGGGCCGCAGGTGCGGCTGTACAACGTGTTCAAGCCCGGTGTCGACCTGGTGATCGAGGCCGAGGAGGCGGTGCGCGAGAAGTTCGGCACGACGCCCGAGCACGTGATCGACGTCTTGGCGATCATGGGCGACTCCTCGGACAACGTGCCGGGCGTCGGCGGCATCGGCGAGAAGGGCGCGATCAAGCTGATCCAGGAGCACGGCTCGGTGGCGGCGATCCTCGAGAACCTGGAGCGCATCCCGGGCAAGGCCGGGGAGCACCTGCGGCGCGACGTCGAGAACCTGAAGCTCTCGCTCGAGCTGGTGACCATCGACCGCGACGTGCCCTTCGACCTCGACCTGGCGCAGCTCGGCCCCGCGCGACCCGATCCCAAGGCGCTGGCGCACGTGTTCGCCAAGCTGGGCTTCCAGAGCCTGCTCAAGAAGGTCGCCGAGGGCACGCGCGCGGTCGAGGCGCGCGAGTACAGGATCGTGCGCGGCGCGCAGGACCTGGCGGCGCTGCTCGAGGAGTTGCGCGGCGCCGGCGCCTACGCCATCGACACCGAGACCACCGGACTGGAAGCGCTCGAGGTGCGGCTGGTCGGCATCTCGTTCAGCACGCGCGCGCAGCACGCCTGGTACGTGCCCTTCAACCTCGAGCCGCCGGTGCTGTCCGGTGGCCGGGCAGCGCTGCTCGAGGCGCTGCGGCCGGTGCTGACCGACCCGCAGCTGAAGCGCGTGGGCCAGAACACGAAGTACGACTGGCTGGTGCTGCACGCCGCCGGCGTCGACCTGCCGCCGCCGGAATTCGACACGATGCTGGCCAGCTACTGCAGCGCGGGCGCGACGCGCCGGCACGGCATCGACGACCTGGCGCTGCGCTACTTCGACCTGAAGAAGATCCCGACCAGCGAGCTGATCGGCACGGGCAAGAACCAGGTCACGATGGAGCAGGTGCCGGTCGAGAAGGTCGGCGAGTACGCCTGCGAGGACGCCGACGTCGCCTGGCGCCTGTACGAGGTGCTCTCGCGCGAGCTGGTGGAGACGGGCGCGGAAGCGCTGTTCCGCCAGCTCGAGCTGCCGCTGGTTCCGGTGCTGACCGCCATGGAGATCCGCGGCATCCGCGTCGACCGCACCGTGCTCGACGAGCTGCGCAGCGGCCTCGAGCAGGACCTGGCCGCGGCCACGGCCGAGATCCACGCGCTGGCCGGCACGGAGTTCAACGTCAACAGCACCAAGGCGCTGGGCGAGGTGCTGTTCGAGCGGCTCAAGATCCACGAAGCCGCCGGGCTCAAGCGCGTCAAGAAGACCCAGACCGGCTACGCCACCGACGCCGAGACGCTCGAGACGCACTACGCCGACGTGCCGATCGTGCAGCGCCTGCTGGCCTACCGCGAGGCGCAGAAGCTGCTCTCGACCTACGTCGACGCGCTGCCCGAGTACGTCAGCGCGCGCAGCGGCCGCATCCACTGCTCGTTCAGCCAGGTGGCGGCCGCGACCGGCCGCCTCGCGTCCAGCGAGCCCAACCTGCAGAACATCCCGATCCGCACCGAGCGCGGCCGGCAGCTGCGCAAGGCCTTCGTGCCGCGCGAGGCCGACGCGCAGGGCGAATGGGTGTTGCTCTCGGCCGACTACTCGCAGATCGAGCTGCGCGTGATGGCGCACTTCGCCGGCGACGAGGCGCTGCGGCAGGCCTTCGTCGCGGGCAAGGACATCCACGCCGAGACGGCGGCGATCGTGTTCGGCGTGCTGCCCGGCCTGGTGTCGCGCGAGATGCGCAGCCGCGCCAAGGCCATCAACTTCGGCCTGTTGTACGGCATGGGCCCGGCGCGCCTGGCGCGCGAGACCGGCTTGAGCGTGCCCGAGGCGCGCCAGTTCATCGAGCGCTATTTCGCCAGCTTCCCGCGCGTGCGCGGCTGGATCGACGCCACGCTGGCCAGCGCGCGCGAGAAGGGCTACGTGGAGACGCTGCTGGGCCGCAAGCGGCGCTTCCCGGACATCAACTCCGAGGACAGCCGCGTGCGCAGCTTCGCCGAGAACGCGGCGGTCAACACGCCGATCCAGGGCTCGGCCGCCGACCTGATCAAGAAGGCGATGATCGACCTCGACCGCGAATTGCGCGCCTCGGGCCTGGCGGCGGGACTCCTGCTGCAGGTGCACGACGAACTGCTGCTCGAGCTGCCCGAGCGCGAGCTCGAGCCCACGCGCGAGCTGGTGCGCCGCTGCATGGAGCACGCCGTCGAGCTCAGCGTGCCGCTCAAGGTCGACTTCGGCCACGGCCGCAACTGGCTCGAGGCGCACTGAGGCCGCTCACGGCCCCCAGGTGATCTCCCAGCCGTTGCTCAGGTTGGCCGTGCCGGCGGTGCAGTAGCTGGCCGCGTTGCGGTAGAAGACCTGGTACGTGCGCGTGCCCGGCGCGAGCACCTGGCCGCGCACGGAGACCGGCTGCGAGACGCCGCTCGGATAGCTCGACGCGCCGCCCGCGTTGGTGCGCGAGCCCAGGCGGATGATGCCGCCGCCGGTGCAGTCGAGACCGTCGTAGAGCACGATGCCGAGCCCCTGGTTCTCGCGGTTGGCGCCCTGCACGTAGATCGCCAGCGAGGCGCTGGTCATCTGGTCGCCCCACAGTTCGATCGTGTCGCCCGACAACGAGGCCGTGCCCGTGGCGCGCAGCCGCGCGCCGAGGCCCAGCGAGTTCAGGCAGCCGAGCTGCGCCGCGCTCGCGCTGTGGTTGCCGCACGGGCAGTCCGTGCCGTGGCCGTCGCCCAGGCAGAAAGCCCGGCCCGCGCCGCCGGGGAAGCTCTGGGCATCGGCCGGGTCGCTGCCGACGTCGAGCTCGTCGCGGTCGAAGACCCCGTCGCGGTCCTGGTCGATGCCCGCGCGCCGCTGCGTGCCGATCGGCACGACCGTGAAGGTCCGCTCGCTGCCGAGCGCGGCGCCGGACAGAAGCGCCGCGATGGTCGTGGTCTCGGCCGCGCGGTCCGACTGCAGGTTGTTCGCTCCCAGGTACTGCCAACCGCGCGCCAGCCCGGCGCTGCGGCCCTTGGCGATCAGGCCGACCTTGCCGAGGTTGGCCTGCGTCAGCATCTGGTTGAGCAGCGTGTTCTGCTGCATGGTCGGCGCCGCCCTGAGGGTCAGCTGCCAGCCCACCGCGGCGTGCGTGTCCTGCGAAGGCGTGCCCGGCGGCTCGATCGGCGTGGTGGTCGAGCCCTGCGGCAGGTCGGAACCGGCGAAGGCCAGCATGAAGGCCACCATGTTGGCGGTGTCCTGGTTGCTGGTCAGGGTGAAGACCGGCTCGTTCACGAAGCGCGCGATCGAGTCGACGCTGCCGTCGTGGAGGAAGCCGAAGCCGAAGCGGTTCGAGACCTGCGTCGTGTCGAAGCCGACCTTGTCGTAGAGGTTGCGCAGCTGCGGCACCTTGATCGAGACGTTGGTCGAGCCGTCGACCGAGACCAGCGCATGGTGGCGCTCGCCGTTGGGACCGACCGGGAAGGGCTGGTAGACCGCGCCGACCAGCGTGTAGTCCGGGCCCAGGCCGGTCGGCAGCGTGTGGCAGGTGACGCAGTTGACCGCGCCTCCGTCGAGCAGCGCCGTGCGGTAGCGCGTCAGTCCGGTCTGCGCGTTGCCATTGGGCAGCGTCTGGCCGGCCGGGCCGAAGCGCCCCGTGGTGAAGTGGCCGGTCAGCGGCAAGCTGGTGGGCAGCGTGTTGTCGAAGTTGCGGAAGGGGTTGGGCGGGAAGGTGATCGTCGCCAGGAAGTCCTCGAACTCCTGCATCTCCGCCGGCGTCAGCTGCGCGTCGTCGCCCTGCAGGCCGCTGAAGGCGCCGTTGAACTCCTCGATCCCGTCGCGGTCGCCGCGCCAGTGCAGCGGTTCCTTGCCGATGATGTCCTGCAAGGTCTGCGTGGTCATCGGGCCCTTCATCGGGTGGAAGTCCTCGAAGGTCCCGCCGAGGAAGGTGATGCCCGCGGCCTGGTTCTGGCCGGTGAAGGACTTCATGTCGCCCGCCGGATCGCCGAGGTCCCAGGCCAGCGCGTCGAGCCGCGCGTCGACGTGGCAGCTGGCGCAGGCCAACTGGCCGAGACCCGAGTTCTTGCGCGTGTCGTAGAGGTGCTTGCGCCCGGCGCGGATCGCGGCCGGCGAGGGGTCGAAGAACGGGATGCGCGCGGTCTCGAGCTCGCTGGCCAGCGCGACCACCGAGAGCGCGGCGCCGAAGCGTGCGAGCACATAGAGCTGGCCGCGCGCCTCGTCGAGCACGATGCCGGTCGGGCCCTCGCCCACCTCGATCGCCGGCGCCAACCCGGCGCGCGCGCCCAGCGCGTCGAGCACGACCACGTTGTTCGAGCCCATGCCGGTCACGTAGGCGCGCGAGCCATCGGCGCGCCAGGCGATGCCGCGCGGGTCGCCCAGCGACTTGTCGCGCTCGGACTGCGGCAGCGTCGCGTTCAGGTAGTCGAGGTGCGGGTTGAGGTCGACCACGGAGACCGTCGTCGGGCCGACCGGCTGCACGCGGGCGAGCAGCACGCGCAGGAAGCGCCCGCGCAGACGCGGCTCGAAGCGCAGCTCGTTGGTCGCGTCGGTGCCGACCAGCGTGATCTCGCCGCTGACGGGGTGGACCGCCAGCGCCATGCCGATGTTCATCAGCCGGCGCGCGTAGGTGATCGCGTTGCCCGCGCTGGTGTCGACGATCGCGATGTCCTTGTCGACCAGGTCCCAGCCGACCGGCCGGCCCGAGAGGCCGGCGTTGGCGCCGCTGACCAGGCTGGTCCAGTTGCCGGTGAAGTCGTCGCGCCACTGGCCGGCGGCGTTCTTCTTGACGATCAGGCCCACCGCCGGTGCCGGCGGATTGACGGGGTTGCGCGGCGGGTCGAAGCCGCCCGGGTTGGCGGAGTTGGGCGGCGGGTTCTGGCCGGCGTAGGGACCCGCGGGATGGCTGACGACGTTGGGCGGGAAGCCGTTGGTCATCGTCGAGCCGCCGCCCAGGATCGTCGAGCTGTTGCCCGAGGTGAAGATCGCCACGTAGACCTTGCTGCCGTCGGGCGAGACCGCCAGCGCGCGCGGGTCCTCGCCGTCGATGTTCAGGCGCGTCGGCGCGCCCGCCAGGTTGGCGGGATCGAAGACCAGCACCGTGTTCGACTGCGAGCACGACACGTACGCGCGCTGCGGCGCGCCGGCGAAGACCACGTCGCAGGGCTCGTCATCCGTGCGCAGGCTGGCGATCACGTTGCCCGTCGCGAGGTCGACCACGCTGACGCTGTCGGAGATGTGGTTGACGACCCAGGCCTCGCTGCTCGTGCGCGCGCGCACGCTGACGGGGTCGAGGCCGACCGGCACGTCGAAGGCGTGCACGGGCTGGCCGCTGGCGAGGTCGAAGACCATCAGGCGCGCGTCGGGCGTGTTGACCGCCAGCAGCCGGCTGCCGTCGGGGGTGCGCTCGAGCGGGTGGACGTGGGGGTCCTCCCAGTTGACGAGCCCGTCCTGGGCGTGGACGAGCGGACCGAGCGCGGCGAGGGCGCAGACGAAGAACGAGGGACGTGCGATCAAGCGGACCTTCCTGTCGGCGGCAGCCCGATCGGGCGACGCACGCGGACCCTGGAAAGGCTACCCTTCCAGGCGGGCTTCCGCGGCCCCCCATCCGGGCCTCCGCGGTCCCCCGGCGGCTTCCCGGACCTCCGCAGCCGCTCCCAGCACCCAGCGCGACATGAACGAGCCCCGCGAGCGACCCGAGATCGACTACCCCTGCCCCTGGACCTACATCCTGGTCGGCAGCGACGCGCAGGGCCTGCTGGCCTGGATCGAGCGGGTGCTCAGCCCGACGCCGCACGAGAAGCACCTCTCGCGCACCAGCTCGGGCGGAAAGTACTGCTCGGTCGAGGTCACGGTCGTGGTCCACGACGAGCAGCGCCGGCTGGAGATCTTCCGCGCGCTGGGCTCGCACCCCGACGTGCGCTACGTGCTCTGAGCCTCAGTCGCGCGTCGAAGGGTCGGGCCGGCCGTCGGAGCCGTCGCGCCCGGCCAGGCGCTCGCGCCCCAGCAGGCTGGCCGGCACCACCGTGCGCTCGCCGTACTTCTTGCGCAGCTTGTCCAGCGATTCCGTCGCGCGCTCGAGCTTGAGACGCGTCTCGTAGCTCGAGCCGCCGGGGCCGCCGGGGCCGCCGGACGCGGCTCCCTCGCGCGCGTCGCCGAAGAGCGTCTCCTGCACCGGCGCGCGCACGTCGGTCAGGCCCGCGACCTGCACGCCGACCAGCCGCAGCGGCCCGGGCGGGATGCGCTCGAGCAGCTCGCGCGCCACGGAGTAGATGCGCGGCCCGAGGTTGGTCGCGTGCTCGAGCGTCTTGGTGCGCGTCAGCGTGGTGAAGTCGGCGTAGCGCGCCTTGAGCGTGATCGTGCGGCCGCGCAGGCCCTTGTCGCGCAGGCCGAAGGCCACCTCCTCGCAGAACGACAGCAGCGAGAGCCGCAGCTCCTCGCGGTCGGCGACGTCCTGCGGGAACGTGCGCTCCATGCCGTGCGACTTCTCCTCGCGCCGCGGGTTGACGCGCCGCGTGTCGATGCCGTGCGCCAGGTCGTGGATCCACACGCCGGTCGCGCCGAACTCGCGCGCCACTTCGGCCTTGTCGCGCCGCGCCAGGTCGCCGATCGTGCGCACGCCCAGCGCTTCGAGGCGCAGCGCGGCGCGCGGGCCGACGCCGTAGACCTTCGAGACCGGCAGCGGATCGAGCAGGCCGCGCACTTCCTCGGCCTGCACGACCATGAAGCCGTCGGGCTTCGACAGGTCGCTGGCGAGCTTGGCCAGGAACTTGGACGGCGCCACCCCCACCGAGGCCACCAGGCCGGTCTGGCGCAGGATCTGCCGCTTGATCGCGCGCGCCACCTCGGGTGCGGCGCCGAACAAGCGCTCGGTGCCGGCGACGTCGAGGAAGGCCTCGTCGAGCGAGAGCGGCTCGACCAGCGGCGTGAACTGGCGGAAGATCGCCATGATCTCGCGCGAGACCGCGGTGTAGCGGTCGAAGTCCGGCGGCAAGAGCACCAGGTTGGGGCAGCGCCGGCGCGCCTCGGCGGTCGGCATCGCCGAGTGCACGCCGTACTCGCGCGCCTTGTAGCTGGCGGCGGCGATCACGCCGCGCTCGTCCGACGGGCCTCCGACCGCGACCGGCTCGCCGGCCAACGCCGGGTTGTCGCGGATCTCGATGGACGCGTAGAACGCGTCCATGTCCACGTGCAGGATCGTGGGCGGGGGGACGGTCATGAGATGGGGGCCCACAGCATGCACCAGGGCTGGTTTTCCGCCAAGCCGCGGCACGACGGGGCAGGAGACTTGCGAGCGCGGGCGCGGACGGGCGTTGTCGCCGCGTGCTTAGTCCTTATCCTGTTGCGGCTTGCAGCCCGCTGACGACACGCGCGACACACGCCACGGGCCGCGCTTCCGCTCGGTCAGCCTCGACGCGCTGGCCCACGTGCTGCCCGAGCGCGTGGTGACGTCGGTCGAACTCGAAGAGCGCCTGGCGCCGCTCTACGCGCGGCTCAACCTCTCGGTCGGCCGGCTCGAGCTGATGAGCGGCATCCGCGAGCGGCGCTTCTTCGAGCCGGGCACGCGGCCGAGCGCGATCGCGACGCGCGCCGGCGAGCTGGCGCTCGAGCGCGCCTCGGTCGAGCGCGCCGAGATCGACCTCGTGATCCACGCCTCGGTGTGCCGCGACTTCCTCGAACCGGCGACGGCCTCGGTCGTGCACCACCGCCTCGGCCTGGGTGCGCAGTGCGCCGCCTTCGACCTCTCGAACGCCTGCCTCGGCTTCGCCAACGCGCTGCTGCTCGCGGCCGGCGCGATCGAACGCGGCGAGCTGCGCGCCGCGCTCGTCGTGGCGGGCGAGGACGGCGGCGCGCTGGTCGAGGAGACGCTGCGCTACCTGACCAGCGATCCGCGCGCGGGACGTGCCGAGCTCAAGCGCGCGCACGCCTCGCTGACCATCGGTGCCGGCGGCGCGGCCTGCGTGCTGGCCCACGTCGAGCGCTCGCGCGCCGCGCGCCGGCTGCAGGGCGGCGTGACGCTGGCCGACACCGCGAGCCACGTGTTGTGCCAGGGCGAGCTGGCCAGCGGCGCCGCCGGGCCGCTGATGCAGACCGAGTCCGAGGCGCTGCTGCAGGCCGGCAACGCGCTGGCGGCGCGCACCTGGCCGCGCTTCCTGGCGACGCTCGGCTGGCGCGCCGAGGAGATCGAGCGCATCGTCACGCACCAGGTCGGCAGCGCGCACCGGCGGCTCTTGTTCGAGACGCTCGGCCTCGGGCTGGACCGCGACTTCCCGACGGTCGAGACGCTGGGCAACATCGGCTCGGTCTCGCTGCCGCTCTCGCTCTCGCTGGCCGAGGAGCGCGGTTTCGTGCGGCCGGGCCAGCGCGTCGCGCTGCTCGGCATCGGCAGCGGCCTGCACTGCGCCATGCTCGGCGTGCAGGCCTGAAACAGCGCGAAGGCGCGCCGCTCAGGGCGCGAACGGCACTTCGTACGAGTTCGAGATGTTGCCGCCCATGCCGCAGTTGAAGGGCGCGGGCAGCTCGCGGTACCAGGCCTGGAAGGTCCAGGTCTGCCCCGCGCTGAACGGGGCATAGGTCGCCTGAGACGCCGCCGCCAACCCCGGGCCGAAGCTGACCAGCCCGCCGGCGCTCGACGTGACGCGCCCGGCGCGCACGAAGGTCGCGGACAGGCAGGAGTAGCCGTCGAGGAAGGGCAGCGGAGCGCTGCTGCCCTGGCTGCGCAGGAGGATCGTCAGCGCGCCGGCCGGCAGCGTGTCGACGTTCAACACCAGGTCGTCGGCGGTCAGGCTGGCGCTGCCTGCGCCGAGAAGGCGTGCACCGCGGAACACGCTCGCGGCGTTCGGGCAACCCGCGCCGGCATCGACGTTGACGCCCAGGCACGGCGCGTCCGGATAGCAGAAGCAGCCGGGCGTGCCGGGTCCCGTGTCGACCGTGATCGAGCCGCGCATCGAACCGCTGTGCGGGATGCACAGGTAGCGGTAGACGTTCCCCGCGCGCGGGAAGGCGGCCAGGAAGGTCGCGTCGAAGGTGACCTCGAAGGGCGGCGGGTTCTGCGAGGCCGAGGGGAACGGATGGTGGAACGCGTCGCTGGCGGTGATCACCGTGTCCGTGCCCTCGGTGACGGTGTGGACCGTCGTGTCGAGGTTGCGCCAGCGCACCGTGTCGCCGAGCCGGATCGTCAGGTGCGGCCCGTTGAAGGTGAAGCCCTGGATGTCGACGTCGATGATGCCCGCCTGCGCGCGCTCGCCCGTGGCGACGACAGCGGCCAGCAGCACGGCCCCGATCAGAATGCGCATTCGTGAGAGCATGAGAGCAGGTTCCTCGATGACGCTCGCGCCCGCAAGCCGCGCCGGGGCCCGAATGGGTTTTCCGGCGGCAGCGTTGGACATCCGGGTTCGAGCATGCCATCACATGCGGCGCGCGGATATCTGAAAAACTTGAACTCCGCGAAGCGCCCGTCCCGCGCCTCCTTCTATATGGAGCCGGGCCCCCCCTGCCCATGCCCCCCAAGCCCGCCAGCGTGTCCGTGCCCGAGTTCGCGGGCCTCGACGAGGAACTCGCGCGCGAGCTCCCGACCTTCGAGCTGTTCTTCAAGACCTTCGGCTTCAAGCGCGTGCACGGCCGGGTGTGGGGCCTGTTGGTGCTCGCCGGCCAGCCGCTCTCGTCGCGCGAGATCGGCACCAGCCTGGCGCTCTCGCAGGGTGCGACCAGCACGACGCTCAACGAGCTGACCGAATGGGGTGCCGTGCGCTCCGAGTTCGACGGCCAGCGCCGCTGCCACCTGCACGCGCCGGTCGGCAACACGCTCTCGATCGTGGCCACGGTCTTCCGCCGCCGCGAGCAGGTGGTGATGGGCAAGCTGCGCCGCACCACCGAGACCACGCTGGCCTACGTCAAGCGCCGCTACGGCCCCAAGGACCGCCGCGTGCTGACGCTGCGCTCGATCCTGGCCTCGCTCGACATCGCCGAGTCGGTGATGCAGCTGGTGTTCAGCTCGGTCGAGCGCGCGCTGGGCGACAGCGAGAGCATCCTGTCGCGCGCCGTGCACGCCGCGCTGCGCGTCGGCCTGCGCGGACCGGCGCGGGCCAACGGGGATCCGGCGGGCGATCCGGACGCGGCTTCCGACAGGGTGCCGCTGCTGGTCGACGAGGAGAGCGACGAGCTCGAGAGCCCCGAACCCGAAGAGCGCGAGGCGCGCCGTGCCTGAGCTGCCGCGCATCGTGATCACCGGCGTCGGACTCGCGAGCCCCAACGGCAGCTCGCTGCCGGAATTCCGCCAGGCGCTGCTCTCCGGCCGCTCGGGGGTGCGGCGCTACAGCGTGCGCCACGTCGGCGAGACCCTGGCCGGCGTGTGCGAATTCGACGCGTTGCGCTGGCAGAAGCGCAAGGAGCTGCGCCGCGGCACGCGCGCCGGCTCGCTGGGGATCTACTGCGCCGGCGAGGCGCTGCGCGACGCGGGACTCGAGCTGGCCGCGCTGCCGCGCGCGCGCACGGGCGTCTACATCGGCACGACCGAGCACGGCAACGTCGAGACCGAGAACCAGATCCACGAGGTCGCGCAGTACCAGTTCGACCTGAGCTACTGGTCGCACCACCACAACCCGCGCACGGTGGCCAACAACCCGGCCGGCGAGGTCTCGCTGGCCTTCGGCTTGACCGGTCCGGCCTACTGCATCGGCGCGGCCTGCGCCGCGGGCAACCTGGGACTGATCCACGCCGCGCAGATGCTGCAGCTGGGCGAGATCGACCTGGCGCTGGGCGGCGGCGTCTCGGAGAGCATCCACACCTTCGGCATCTTCGCCAGCTTCCGCGCCCAGGGTGCGCTGGCGTCGCACGCCGACCCGGCGCGCGCTTCGCGGCCCTTCGACAAGGCGCGCAACGGCATCGTGGTCAGCGAAGGCGGCTGCCTGTACGTCGTCGAGCGCCTCGAGGACGCGCGCCGCCGCGGCGCGCGCGTGCTGGCCGAGCTGATCGGCTGGGCGGTCAACTCCGACGCCGCCGACTTCGTGCTGCCGCTGGCCGAGCGCCAGAACGAGTGCATGCGCGCCGCCCTCGCTCGCGCGCGCCTCGAGCCGGGCGAGATCGACATCGTCTCCAGCCACGCCACGGCGACGCCGCTGGGCGATCAGCAGGAGTGCGAGGCGCTGCGCGCGGTCTTCGGCGACAGCGCGCGCACGCGCGTCAACAACACCAAGAGCTTCATCGGCCACACCATGGGCGCCGCCGGCGCGCTGGAGCTGGCCGGCAACCTGCCCTCGTTCCAGGACGGCCTCGTGCACCCGACGATCAACGTCGACGAGCTCGATCCGGCCTGCGAGGTGCGCAATCTCGTGCTCGGCCGGCCGCAGGAGCTGGGCCGCGTCGACACGCTCCTCAACCTGTCCTTCGGCATGCTCGGCATCAACTCCGCCGTCGTCGTGCGGCGCGCCGGGAGCTGAGACCCACGACCCCCAAGACCTCGAGACATGAATCGCGAAGAGATCATCACCGCCGTCAAGGACATCATCCACACCATCGCGCCGGACGAGGAGCTCTCGAACCTGGCCGCCGATGTCCGCCTGCGCGACCAGATCGAGCTCGACTCCATGGACTTCCTCGACATCGTGATGGAGCTGCGCAAGCGCTACGGCGTGCAGATCCCCGAGGAGGACTACAAGGAGCTCGCCACGCTCGACGGCTGCGTCAGCTACCTCGGCCCCAAGCTGCAGGGCAAGGCGCTCAAAGTCGGCGTCTGAGGCCCCCGGCCCGCGCGCGGGCCCTCCCCGCACCATGCACACCGGCCGCTACGACGCGCTCGTGATCGGGGCCGGATTCTCCGGCCTCGCGGCGGCGATCCGTCTGGCGCAGTTCGAGCGGCGCGTGGTGCTGCTCGAGCGCCACGCGCTGTGGGGCGGGCTGAACTCCTTCTTCAAGCGCGGCGGCCGGCGGCTCGACACCGGCCTGCACGCGCTGACCAACTTCACGCCGCCGGGGGTCAAGCACTCGCCGCTGGCCAAGATCCTGCGCCAGCTGCGGCTCGAGCGCGACCAGCTGCGGCTGGGCGAGCAGAGCCACTCCGAGATCGTCTTCCCCGGCGCGCGCCTGGAGTTCGCCAACGGCGGGGCGCGGCTGGAAGAGAGCGTGGCGCAGGCCTTCCCGGCCGCGCTCGAGCGCTTCCGCGCGCTGCTGCGCGAGGTGCGCGCCGCCGAGCCCTTCGCCGCCGACGCCGTCCGCGGCTCGGCGCGCGCGCGGCTGGCGGCCCAGCTGCAGGAGCCCTTGCTCGAGGACATGCTGCTGTGCGCCGTGTGCTACTACGGCAGCGCGCTCGAGGACGACGTCGACTGGAACGACTTCGTGATCCTGTTCCGCGCCATCTTCCTCGAGGGCTTCGCGCGCCCCGAGGGCGGGGTCAAGACGCTGCTCGACCTCCTGGTGCGGCGTTTCAAGGAAGCCGGCGGCGAGCTGCGCACGCACGCCGGCGTGCGCCGCATCCGCCACGACGCGCGCGGCGTCACGGGCGTCGAGCTCGACGACGGCACGGAGCTCGAGGCCGAGCGCGTGTTCTCCTCGGCCGGCGCGGTCGAGACGCTGGCGCTCGCCGGCCGGCCCGAGCCCGACCGCCGGCCGCGGCTCTCGTTCCTGGAGTCGACCTGGATCACGCGCCAGCCGACGCGCCAGCGCGGGCACGCGGCGACGATCACCTTCTTCAGCACGCGCGAGCGCTGGCGCTACGCGCAGCCCGCCGAACTGGTCGACGTCGAGAGCGGCGTGATCTGCTGCAGCGACAACTACGCCAGCGCGACCGCGCCCGCCGAGGGCATCGTGCGCGTCACCGTCCCCGCGCACGGCCCGCGCTGGTGCGCGTTGCAGGGCGAGGAGTACGAGCGCGCCAAGGCGGCCGCCGTGGCCCAGGCGCTCGACGCCGCGCGGCGCTTCGTGCCCGATCCGCGCCCCGACGGAGCGCTGGCCGACGCCTTCACGCCGCGCACGATCGTGCACTACACCGGCCACGTCGACGGCGCGATCTACGGCAGCCCGACCAAGCGCCGCGACGGCCGCACCGCGATCCCCAACCTGTTCCTGATCGGCACCGACCAGGGGCTGGTGGGCATCGTCGGGGCGCTCCTGTCGGGCATCACCATGGCCAATCTGCACGCCCTGCAGGCCAGCCGCGCATGAGCCCCGACGCGCGCTACCACAAGGGCTCGACCGACGGCAAGGCGCCGCACGCGCGCGATCCGCTGGCCGGCGCGCGCGCGCGCTACGACCTGATCGTGGTCGGCTCGGGCCTGGGCGGGTTGACCGCGGCCAACGTGCTGGCGCGCGCGGGCTACTCGGTCGCGCTGCTCGAGCAGCACTACAACTTCGGGGGCCTGGCGACCTGGTTCAAGCGCCGCGGCGGGCACGTGTTCGACGTCTCGCTGCACGGCTTCCCGGTCGGGATGAAGAAGACCTGCCGCAAGTACTGGAACGCGACGATCGCCGACTCGATCGTGCGCCTGGACGGCATCCGCTTCGACAACCCGCAGTTCCAGCTCGACACCGAGTTCACGCGCGACGACTTCACCGCCCTGCTCGTGCAGCGCTTCGGCGTCGAGCCGGCGCGCGTGGCCGCCTTCTACGACGAGCTGGCGCGCATGAACTTCTACGACGACCCGGGCGAGACCACGGCGCAGCTCTTCGAGCGCCATTTCCCGGGCCGCAACGACGTGCACCGCCTGCTGCTCGAGCCGATCAGCTACGCCAACGGCTCGACGCTCGACGACCCGGCGATCACCTACGGCATCGTGTTCTCGAACTTCATGAGCCAGGGCGTCTTCACCTTCGCGGGCGGGACCGACCGCTTGGTGCGCGAGATGCGCCGCGAGCTCGAGGCGCGCGGCGTCGAGCTCTTCAACCGCGTGCAGGTCGAACGCATCGTGGTCGAGAACGGCCGCGTGCGCGGCGTGCTGGCCGAGGGCCGCTTCCTGGCCGCGCAGGCGGTGATCAGCAACGCCAACCTGCGCAGCACGATCGAGACGCTGGTCGGCGGCGAGCACTTCGACCCCACGTTCGTCGCCGGCGTGCGCGACGTGCGGCTCAACAACTCGAGCACGCAGGTCTACCTGGGCCTGCGCGCGGGCAGCTCGATCCCCTGGCTGACCGACCTGCTGTTCACCTCGACGCGCGAGCGCTTCTCCTCCGAGGCCCTGTGCGACTTCCAGGGCCAGAGCCGGACCTTCAGCTTCTACTACCCGAAGACGCGGCCCGGCTCCGAGCGCTACACGATCGTCTCCTCGACCAACGCGCGCTGGCAGGACTGGGCCGGCCTCGCCGACGCCGACTACGCGCGCGCCAAGGAGCGCCTGGTCGCGGACACCTTGACGGCGCTGGAACGCTACCTGCCCGGCGTGCGCGCGCTGATCGACCACGCCGAGGCCGCCACGCCGCGCACCTTCCACTTCTACACCCAGCACCCGCAGGGCACGTCCTTCGGCACGAAGTTCGAGGGCCTGCGCTACAGTCTGGACCTGCACAAGGAAGTGCAGGGCCTGTACCACGCCGGCTCGGTGGGCATCATCATGTCCGGCTGGCTCGGGGCCGCGAACTACGGGGTCATCACCGCCAGCAAGGCCGACGCCTTCCTGCGCTCGGAGATGGAGGTCCAGGCATGAGCTTCGCGGGCGTGTTCGAGGGCCAGACCGCGGTCGTCACCGGCGGCACGCGCGGCCTGGGCGCCGCCATCGCGCGCGGCCTGCTGGACGGCGGCGCGCGCGTGTTCGCCAGCTACGCGGGCAACGAGGACGCCGCGCAGCGCTTCGCCGAGAGCTGCGGCGCCGCGCGCGGGCGGCTGGTGCTCGAGCGCTTCGACGTCGGCGACCACGCCGCCTGCGAGCGCTTCTGGAGTGCGCGGGCCGAGGACGCCGCCGGCGTCCAGATCCTGGTCAACAACGCCGGCATCCGGCGCGACGCGATCGCCGGCGCGATGCGCGTCGAGGACTGGGACGCGGTGCTCGCCACCAACCTCTCGGGCTCGTTCCACATGTCGAAATTCGCCGTCCAGCAGATGAGCCGCGCGCGCTACGGCCGGATCGTGTTCGTCAGCTCGCCCGCCGGCCTGCACGGCTTCGCCGGCCAGGCCAACTACGGTGCCTCGAAGGCCGGCCAGATCGGCCTGATGCGCGCGCTGGCGCGCGAGGTCGGCAAGCGCAAGATCACGGTCAACTGCGTCTCGCCGGGCTTCGTCGACACCGAGCTGCTGGCCGACCTCGATCCGGCCGTGCGCGCGCAGCACCTGGCGGGCGTGCCGCTCGGACGCTTCGGCCGGCCCGAGGAGGTGGCCTTCGCCGTGCTCAGCCTGTGCCATCCGGACGCCACCTACATCCACGGGTCCGTGCTGGAGGTGACCGGTGGCCTCTGAGCAGCGCGCGCGCATCGAGCGGCTGATCCCCCACCGCGAGCCGTTCCTGTTCGTCGACCGCATCGTCGAGCTGACGGCCGGCCGCATCGTCACCGAGTGGGACGTGCACGCCGAGCTGCCCGCGCTGCGCGGCCACTACCCCGGCCGGCCGATCCTGCCCGGCGTGCTGGCCAGCGAGTTCTGCTTCCAGAGCGCCGCACTCTTGTTCGCCAGCGAGGGCGGCGACGCGCCCCCCGCGGACCGGCGCGGCGCGCTGCCGGTGCTGACGCGCATCGAGAACGCGCGCTTCAAGCAGCTGGTCGGGCCGGGCGAGACACTGCGCGCCGAATTGAGCGTCAGCGACGCGCTCGACAACGTGCGCTGGCTCGACGCGCAGGTCAGCTCGGCCGGCAAGACCGTGCTGCGCCTGCGCTTCGCCGTGGCGCTGGTCGTGCCGAGTGCCGCGGCCACGGAGGGCGCGTGAACGACTGGCTCGGACTGCGCGACCGCTGCGTGCTCGTCACCGGGCTGGCGAACAAGAAGAGCGTCGCCTGGCACGTCGGCGAGAACCTGCGCGCCGCCGGGGCGCGCGTGCTGTGGAGCGTGCACCGCGAGGAGCGCCGCGAGGAGTTGCGCAAGCTGACCGGCGACGACCCGCTGTTCGTGTGCGACGTCGCCGACGAGGCCGCGATCGAGCGCCTGGCGGCCGACATCGCCGCGCGCGGCGTCGCGCTGCACGGGCTGGTGCACTCGATCGCCTTCGCCAACTACTCGGGCGGGCCGCGGCCCTTCCACGCCACCAGCAAGGCCGACTTCCTCAACGCGGTCGACGTCTCGTGCTACTCGCTGCTGCGGCTGTCCGGCGCGCTGGAGGCGCAGCTGGCGCCCGGCGGCTCGGTGGTGGCGCTCTCGATCTCGACCACGCGCATGGCGGCCGAGAACTACGGCTTCATGGCGCCCGCCAAGGCCGCGCTCGATTCCTCGGTCGCCTTCCTGGCCAAGAGCTTCGCGCCGCGCGGCGTGCGCTTCAACACGGTCGCGGCGGGCCTGTTGAAGACCAGCTCCTCGGCCGGCATCCCCGGCTACCTCGACAGCTACCTGTACGCCGAGGGCGCGACGCTGCGCCGCAAGAACCTCGAGACGCGCGAGGTCGCCGACGCGGTGGTCTACCTGCTCAGCCCGCGCTCCTCGGGCGTCAACGCCCAGGGCCTGGTCGTCGACGCGGGCATGAGCGTCAACTACTTCGACCGCGACCTGGTGCGGCGCGCGACGCGCCCGGAGGCCGGGACGTGAGCCCCACCCGCGAGCTGCCGGCCCCAACGCTGCCGCCCGAGCTGCGCGCCGAGTACCCCTTCGCGTCGCGGCATCTGCGCGTGCCGGCCGGCCGGCTGCACTACCTCGACGAGGGACCGCGCGCGGCGCGCGTCGTGCTGTGCCTGCACGGCAACCCGACCTGGTCCTTCGCCTGGCGCGCGCTGGTGCGCGGGCTCTCCGACCGCTGGCGCGTCGTCGCGCCCGACCACATCGGCTGCGGGTTGTCCGACAAGCCGCAGGACTGGAGCTACCGCCTGGCCGACCACGTCGCCAACGCCGAGGCGCTGGTGCGCGAGCTCGGGCTCGAGCGCGTCACGCTCGCGCTGCACGACTGGGGCGGGGCGATCGGCATGGGCCTCGCACGCCGCCTGCCCGAGCGCATCGAGCGCCTGGTGGTGCTCAACACCGCCGCCTTCCGCTCGGCGCGCATGCCCTGGCGCATCCGCGCCTGCCGCACGCCGCTGGTCGGCGAGTTCCTGGTGCGGCGGCTCAACGCCTTCGCGGGCCTCGCGCCGCGCATGGCGAGCTCGCGGCCGGGCGGGTTGCGCGGCGCGGCGCGGCGCGGGCTGCTCTTCCCCTACGACTCCTACGCCAACCGCATCGCGGTCGCGCGCTTCGTGCAGGACATCCCGCTCGGGCCGCGCGACGCGTCCTATGACGAACTGTGCGCGATCGAGGCCGCCCTGCCGCGCTTCGCCGCGCTGCCGACCTGCCTGATCTGGGGCACGCGCGACTGGTGCTTCTCGGCGGCCTTCCTGGAGGAGTGGATGCGCCGCTTCCCGGCCGCCGAGGTGCGGCGCCTGGAGGCGGCCGGACACTACGTCTTCGAGGATGCCCCGGACGAGGTGGTCGCGACCGCGCGCAGCTTCCTCGAGCGCACGGAGGCCGGCCCGTGAGCGAACACGAACTCGAACCCGCGCTGCGCGCCAGCCAGGCCGAGACCCGCCGGCTGGAGCTCAACGTCGCGGAGTTCCTGGCGCGCCAGGCGTGCGAGCGGCCCGACGCGCCGGCGCTGCACGCCGCGCGCGCCTTCCGCGGCGGCCGGACGCAGTGGGACACGATCTCCTGGCTGGAGCTCGACCGGCGCGCCACGGCGCTGGCGCGCGGCCTGTCGGCGCAGGGCCTGGCGCGCGGCGATCGCGCCGGCGTCTTCGTGCGGCCGGGCGCCGACCTCCTGGCGATCGTGTTCGCGCTGTTCAAGCTCGGCGCGGTGCCGGTGCTGCTCGACCCGGGCCTGGGTGCGCGCGCGCTGGTGGCCTCGCTGGCGCGCATGGAGCCGCGCGCCTTCCTGGGCGTGCCGGTGGCGCACGTGCTGCGCGTGGTGCACTCGCGCGCGCTGTCCTCGATCCGCATCGCGGTCACGGTCGGCGGCCGCTGGTTCCCGCGCACCGTGCCGCTCGACGAGCTGGCGCGCACGAGCGAAGGCCCCGACCCGACGGTGGCGGTCGCGCCCGACGACGAGGCGGCGATCCTGTTCACCTCGGGCAGCACCGGGCCGGCCAAGGGCGTGGTCGTCACGCACGGCATGATCGCCGCGCAGGTCGAGGCGCTGCGCGCGCTGTACGGCTTCCAGCCGGGCGAGACCGACCTGGCCTGCTTCCCGCTCTTCGCGCTGCTCGACGCGGCCTTCGGCATGACCAGCGTCTTCCCGCTGATGGACGTGGCCCGGCCGGGCCGCTGCGACCCGGCGCGCATCGCCGAAGCGCTCGAGCAGTTCCGCTGCACGAGCTCCTTCGGCTCGCCCGCGATCTGGCGGCGCGTCGCGCCGTGGTGTCGCGCGCGGGGCGTGTTCTTCCCCGAGCTGCGGCGCGTGATCGTCGCCGGGGCTCCCGTGCCGCCCGAGCTGGTCGAGCAGCTCGGGGCGATCCTCGACGAGCGCGGCGACGTGTTCACGCCCTACGGCGCGACCGAGGGTCTGCCGGTGACCTCGATCCGCGGGCGCGAGATCCTGGCCGCGCGCGAGCGCATGGAGCGCGGCCACGGCACCTGCGTCGGACTGCCGGCACCCGGCGTCGACGTGCGCGTCGTCACCCCGCGCGACGAGCCGATCGAGCGCTGGGACGAGGCGCTGTGCTCGCCGCCCTTCGTGCTGGGCGAGGTGTGCGTGCGCGGCCCGAACATCACGCGCCGCTACGCGCGCGAGAACGAGGCCACGCGCGCGGCCAAGATCGAAGAGGGCGAGCAGGTCTGGCACCGCATGGGCGACCTGGGCTACCTCGACGACGACGGGCGCCTCTGGTTCTGCGGCCGCAAGGCGCACCGCCTGGAGACGCCGCAGGGCCTGATCGCGCCCGTGCCGACCGAGAACGTGGTCGAGACGCACGCGCGCGTGCGGCGCGCCGCGCTGGTCGGCATCGGGGCGCGCGGGGCGCAGCGGGCGGTGCTGATCGTCGAACCCAAGCGCGGCGAGTTCCCGCGCAGCAAGGCGGCGCGCGCCGAGTTCGAGCGCTCGGTGCTCGAGCACCTCGCCGCGCGCCGCGCACCCGCCCCGATCGCCGCTCCGGCGTCGATCGAGCGCGTGCTGTTCCACCCGCGCTTTCCGCTGGACGCGCGGCACAACGCCAAGAAGAAGAGCGAGCTGCTCCAGCGCTGGGCCGCGGCGCGCTGCAAATGAAGGCGCTGGTCACCGGCGGCGGCGGCTTCCTGGGGCTGGCGCTCGTGCGCCGGCTGCGTCTGCGCGGCGACGAGGTGCGCTCGTACTCGCGCCACGCGCACCTGGCCGTGGAAGCCGCCGGCGCGCAGTCCGTGCGCGGCGACCTGGGCGACGTGCGCGCGCTGCGCGAGGCCTGCCGCGGCGTCGACGTCGTGTTCCACACCGCCGCCAAGGCCGGGATCGCCGGCGCGCCCGAGGAGTTCCGGCGCACGAACCACGAGGGCACGCTCAACGTGCTCGCCGCGGCCCTCGAGGCGCGCGTCGGCCGGCTGGTGTTCACCAGTTCCCCGAGCGTGTGCTTCGACGGCCGCGACCACCTGGCGGCCGGCAACGACCTGCCGCTCTCGGGGCGCTTCCTGGCCGAGTACCCGCGCAGCAAGGCCGCGGCCGAGGCGGCGGTGCTCGGGGCCAACGGCCGGCAGGGCTTGGCGACCTGCGCCCTGCGCCCGCACCTGATCGTCGGGCCGGGCGATCCGCATCTCCTGCCGCGCATCGTGGCGCGCGCGCGGCGCGGCCGGCTGGCGATCGTCGGCAGCGGCCGCAACCGGGTCTCGATCACCGACGTCGAGAACGCCGCGCACGCGCACGTGCTGGCGGCCGACCGTCTGGCGCTCGGCGCGCCGCACGCGGGCCGGGCCTATTTCCTGGGCCAGGCCGAGCCGATCGCGCTGTGGCCGTGGATCGCGGAGGTGCTCGGGCGCCTGGGCATCGACTTCCGGCCGCGGCGCATCCCGCTCGGGCTGGCGTACACGCTCGGGTTGGCCTGCGAGGCCTGGGCGGGGCTGACGCGCAGCGTCGAGGAGCCGCGCATGACGCGCTTCCTCGCGCTGCAGCTGGCGCGCTCGCACACCTACGACCTCGGCCCCGCGCAGCGCGACTTCGGCTACGCCGAGGAGATCACGCTGGCGCAGTGCACCGAGCGCGTGGTCGCGGACCTGGCGGCGCGCACGGAGCTGCTCACGCGCTGAGCGGCGGCGGCTCGGGCACCGGAGGCACCGGCGGCGGCACGGGCGGCGGCGGCGGCGCTGCGGGCGGCGTGATCGGCCGGTTCTCGTCGCGCGTCAGCTCGAGGAAGGCCTCGACCCAGCTGGTGACGGCCAGCGAGCCGGTCAGCAAGATGCCGACCCCGCAGCAGCACAGGCCGAGCAGCGTGAACAGCAGGTTGACCAGGAACAGCACCAGCGTCGCCAGCCGCCGCCCGGAGCTCAGCTGCCAGGAGCGGCGCAGCGCGTCGATCGCCGGCCGGTTCTCCAGCGCGACGGCCGGCCCGGCCCAGACCAGGCCGAGCATCACGTACAGGAAGAACGGCAGGTAGAGCAGGCTGCCGAGCAGGCCGACCAGGACCGCCAGCTCCTCGGGCGCGTCCGCGAACTCGTGCAGCGCGGCGCCGAACAGCCAGGCGGCCGCGAAGGGCAGGCTGAGCACGAACTCGACCACCAGCACGAGCAGGCCGGCGAGCAGCATGTCGCCGTAGCGCTGGCGCGCGTCGAAGAGGGTCGGGAAGCCCGAGCTCCCGGTGTTGCGCACCTCGTCGACGACGTTGGCGAAGCCGATGCCCAGCCAGGAGCTGACCAGCAGGCCGAGCAGGCCGCAGCAACCCCCGACCAACAGCAGGCCGAAGGTCGACTGCAGGATCTCCTCGAGGTCCTCGCCCGCCCCGAGGTGCAGGCCGGCGCTCGGATGGAAGAGCAGCAGCAGGATCCCCCCGACCAGGATCGGACCGGGCGCCTGGGTCAGGATGCGCCAGGAGGCCTGGAGGGAGCGGATCGGGTCGAGGGCCGGGGGGAATTGCATGGGCACCGCCTGGGCTGGGGAGGCGGCCGGCTACGCAGGCGGGGGCGGGTCCATTTCCGGGCCCGCCCCGGCTTCGATCGACTTCAGACCAGCTCGAGCGAGCGCGTCGTCCGCAGACGGCGGGCGAGCTCGAGGAACTGCTCGAAGGGCATCGCGACCTGCTCGCGCGTGTCGCGCCGGCGCACGGCGACCGTGCCCTCCTGGGCCTCGCGCTCGCCGGCGATCAGCATGAACGGGATCTTGAGGCGCTGGGCCTCCTTGATCTTGTTGTTCATGTGGCCGGGGTCGAGCATCGCGTCGACGCGGAAGAGCTCGTCCTGCAGCCGGCGCTCGAGGCGCTGGCAGTACTCGGCGTGCTCCTCGCGGATCGGGATCAGCGCCACCTGCTGCGGCGCGCACCAGAACGGGAAGCGCCCGCCGAAGTGCTCGATCAGGGCGCCGACGAAGCGCTCCATCGAGCCGAGGATCGCGCGGTGCACCATGATCGGCCGCTTCTGGCGGCCGTCGTGGTCGGTGAAGGTCAGGTCGAAGCGCTCGGGCAGGTTGAAGTCGCACTGGATCGTGCTGTTCTGCCACTCGCGGCCGAGCGCGTCCTTGATCTTGAAGTCGATCTTCGGCCCGTAGAAGGCGCCGCCGCCCTCGTCGAGCACCAGCGGCAGGTTGGCGCGCTGCGCGGCGGCTTCGAGCGCCTTGGTCGCCAGCTCCCACACCTCCGGCGAACCGATGGCCTTGGCCGGACGGGTCGCGAGGTAGGCGGTGTACTGGAAGCCGAAGGCCGAGAGGATCGTGTGCACCAGCTCGCACACGCCCGCGATCTCGTCCGCCAGTTGTTCGGGCGTGCAGAAGATGTGCGCGTCGTCCTGGGTGAAGCCGCGCACGCGCAGCATGCCGTGCAGCACCCCCGAGCGCTCGTAGCGGTAGACCGTGCCGAGCTCGGCCCAGCGCAGCGGCAGCTCGCGGTACGAGCGGCCGCGCGTCTTGTAGATCATGATGTGGCCGGGGCAGTTCATCGGCTTGACCCGATAGGGCTGCTCCTCGATCTCCATCGGCGCGTACATCATGTCCGCGTAGTTCTCGAGGTGGCCGGAGACGGCGAAGAGCGTCTCGCGCGCGACGTGCGGCGTGTAGACCGCCTTGTAGCCGCGGCGCTGGTGCTCGTTCCACCAGAACTCCTCCAGGCAGCGCCGCAGCGCGCCGAGGTTGGGGTGCCAGAAGATGAAGCCGCCGCCGACGTCGCCGTGCGTGCTGAAGAGATCGAGATCGGTGCCGATGCGGCGGTGGTCGCGCTCCTTGACGTCTTCCAGCCACTTCAGGTGCGCGTCGAGCGCCTCTTGCGTCCAGAAGGCCGTGCCGTAGATGCGCTGCAGCGCCGGGCGCTTCTCGTCGCCGCGCCAGTAGGAGCCGGAGATGTGCTGCAGCTTGAAGGCGAAGTTGCGGTCGAGCCGGTCGACGTGCGGGCCCTCGCAGAGGTCCTCCCAGTCGCCGTGGCGATAGAACGTGATCTTCTCGCCTTCGGGGATCAGGTCGATCGCCTCGACCTTGTAGGTCTGGTTGAGCGCCGCCAGGCGCGCCTTGGCCTCGGCGCGCGTGACCTCGAGGCACTCGAGCTTGGGCGAGCGCTTGGCGATGCGCGCCATCTCCTTCTCGATCTTGCGCAGGTCGCCTTCCGTCAGCGGCTCGGGCAGGTCGAAGTCGTAGTAGAAGCCGTGCTCGATCGCCGGGCCGAAGCCGAAGCGCGCGCCGGGGTAGAGCTTGGCGACGGCCGAAGCCATCAAGTGCGAGACGGAGTGGCGCAGCGTCGACAGCGGAAAGGGCTCCACGACCTGCGGAGCATCCTTGGCCTGTTGCATGGTGATCCTCGCGGGAGTTCGTGCGCCGACACGCGACCTGCGCCCCGGCGCCCCGCCGCGCTCCCGAGGGCGCGGGGGAAGCCCGGGAGCATAGCTCGGCCGCGCGGGGTCAGGAAGCGCGCGCGGGCAGGCGCTACACTCCGGCCGCCCCGTCGTCCCCCACCGGAGTCGCACCGTCATGAAGCTCCTGCTCCTCTCCGCCCTGCTCGCCCTGCAAGTCCCCGCGCCCGCGCCGGTGCAGACGCCGGCCGAGAAGCCCAAGGAGAAGCCGGCCGAGAAGCCGGTCTACGACGAGCAGGCCGATGCGCGTGCGCAGGTCCAGGCGGCGCTGGCGCGCGCGAAGCGCGACTCGAAGCGCGTGCTGGTGCAGTGGGGCGCCAACTGGTGCGGCTGGTGCGTCAAGCTCGACGGTGCCTGCAAGAAGGACAAGGACCTCAGCCGCGCGCTGCTCTACGAGTACGAGCTGGTCAAGGTCGACGTCGGCAGGTTCGACAAGCACATGGACCTCGCCGAGAAGTACGGCGCGAAGCTCAAGGACAGCGGCATCCCCTACCTGACCGTGCTCGACGGCGACGGCAAGGTGCTCGCCAACCAGGAGACCGGCGCGCTCGAGGTGCAGGGCGAGGGCAAGCACGACGTCGCCAAGGTGCTGGCCTTCTTCAAGCAGCACGAAGCCGCCAAGCCGGACGGCGCGAAGCTGTGGGACGCCGCACTCGCGCGCGCCAAGGCCGAGGGCAAGCGCGTGTTCCTGCACTTCGGCGCGCCCTGGTGCGGCTGGTGCCACAGGCTCGAGGACTGGATGGCGCAACCGGAGATCGCGGCGCTGCTGGCCAAGGACTTCGTCGACCTCAAGCTCGACGTCGACCGCGCGACGGGGGCCAAGGAGATCCAGGCGCGCTTCCCGCGCAGCGAGAAGCAGGGCATCCCGTGGTTCGTGTTCCTCGACGGGGAGGGGCGCGAGCTGATCGACAGCAGCGGCCCCAAGGGCAACACCGGCTTCCCGCAAGCCGACGAAGAGCGGGCGCACTTCCGGACGATGCTGGAGAAGGCGCGCCAGAAGCTGACGGCGGAAGAGATCGGCAAGCTGGTCGACTCGCTCGCGCCGCCGAAGAAGTGACGGCAAGGTCGCGACCCGCTCCCCGGTTTCACACCGCCGGCCGCAGGCTCGCGAACACCGGCAGTTCGAGCTCCTCGCCCTGCATCAGCCGGCGCGAGTACGCGTGCACTTCCAATCCCTCGATCTCGCTCGATTCGGGGTGCATGCGGGCGATCACGTACTCCGAGAGCTCCTCGAGCTCCTGTTCGGCGTAGGGTGCCACGCGATCGATGTGGAGGATGTCCCCCACGCGGTCGTAGTGAAAGGTCAGCTTCTTCTCCATGCGACGCGTCCTCCGCCCAGCCTGCGGGCGACATAGGCCGTGACGATCCAAGCTCGACGCGCGGTCCAACGCTCGTCGACGACGATCACGACCACGTGCCGACCCTGCAGTTCACGAGGATAGCACCGCGAGAGCTGCCAGGAGTCCGGCGGCCGGGAACGGACCAAGTCTGGAGCGTGGAGTGCCTTCCGGAGGAGCCCCTCGTGCGCCGGCAGGAGCTCAGGGTGACGTGCTCGGATGTGGGCCTCCCGCTCCGAGCTCAGGTCTACGTCGCAGGCTAGGTGCGGGCACGAGAAGCGCTTCATCCCGACGGGAGATGCTCGGGCGTCCCGGCGGTCGCAGGGAATCCACCCAGATCGTGCGAAGGGCACGGGAGCCGGTCGTCAGACTGGTGAGGTGCCGCGCTCGCGATCGCTGCACTTCCCGGACGACGGCTAACATTCACTCCTGCCGTTCGTCGGGTGCGCGCGGCGCCCCTGCGGAGCCTTGTCCTGATGTGGCGACACTCCTTCGTCCTGACGTGCGCGCTCGTCGCGGTCGCCTGTTCGTCTCAGGAACCAAGCGTGCCTGCGGAGCGTAGGCCTGCCGTCCAAGTCCCTCCCCTGCCTTCGCCACGCCACGGCCATCGCGTCGAGCGCGTCGGCGACGAGCTCTACGGCTTCGGCGGCTTCGACGACGCTTCCTCGGCCGACGACCGCGGCTCGCGCGACACGCTGCGGCTGAAGCTCGGCGACAGCGCTTGGACGCGCGCGGCGTCGATGCAGGCCGAGCACGCCTTCTTCGGCTCCGGCGTGATCGACGGGCAGGTCTACGCCGTCGGCGAGTCGATCGAGCGCTACGACCGCGCGGCCGACCGCTGGGAGACCGTCGCGCCCGCCGGCTCGATGCCGCGCTCGCACTTCGGTTGCGCGGTGCTCGGACGTCGCATCGTCGTGCTCGGCGGGTTCCCGGCCCAGCTCGGGGGCGCGCTGGCCTTCGACGTCGACACGCGCGCCCTGATCGACCTGCCCCAACCGCCGGGCTTCGAGATCGGAGATCACTTCCACATGCTGGTCGAACTCGGCGGAGCCTTGCACGCGATCGGCGGCATCGACAGCGAGCCGAGCTTCGAGATCACGGCGCAGCACTGGGTGCTCGAGGGCGAGCACTGGGTCGCCGCGCCCCCGCCGCCGCGCCCGACCTGGGCCAAGTTCACCGTGCAACAGCGCGTCGGCGCGCGCTTCTACGTCTTCGACGAGGAGGGCGGCCTGTGCTACGACGCCGCGAGCGCGAGCTGGAGCGAGCCGGCGGCTCCGGGCGTGATGCTGGTGATGCCCGCCTCGGTCGAACTCGACGGCCGCATCCACGTGCTCGGCGGCGAGTTCCCGGCGCGCGAGCGCGCGCTGCGCGTCTACGATCCCGCGCGCGACGCGTGGGAGCGCTCGGGCGCCCCTACGCCCGCCAGACCTTGACCTCGCGCACGAGGTCGACGCCCGTCTTCTCCAGCACCCGGTCGTGCACGTCTTCGATCAGCGTCAAGACGTCGACCGCCGTCGCGTGGCCGCGGTTGACGATGAAGTTGCCGTGCGAGGGCGAGACGATCGCGTCGCCGCGCGTCAGGCCCTTCAGGCCGCAGTGTTCGATCAGCTGGCCGGCGCTGCGGCCGTCGGACTGCTCCTTGGGCGGGTTCTTGAACACGCAGCCGGCCGACCAGTCGGTGACGGGCTGGATCTTGTTCTTGGTCAGCAGGTACTCGCGCCCGCGCTCCTTGACCGCGGCCGGCGTGTCGAGCTCGAAGCGCAGCACCGCGCTGGCGACGACGCAGTCCCCGACGTTGCCGTTGCGGTAGCCGGGTTGCACCTCGGCCTTGGTGCGCTCGACGAAGCGGCCCTCGGGGTCGACCAGCAGTACGCGCTCGATCACGTCCCAGAAATCGCCCCAGCGGCCGCCGGCGTTCATCGCCACGCCGCCGCCGGCCTGGCCCGGCACGCCCGCCAGGCCCTCGACCCCCGACCAGCCCAGGCGCGCGGCGGTGTTGACGATCTTGGGCAGCGAGACGCCGGCCCAGGTGACGAGCTGCGTCTCGCTCTCGCGCGGCATGGCCGCGGTGCGCGTCGTCATGCTCTCGGTCTGGCCTTCGACGACGTGTTCGCCGCCGCCGGAGTCGACGCGGAACAGGCGCTGCATGCGCGCGGTGGTGATCACGACGCCGGGCAGGATGCCGTCGTCGACGATCAGGTTGGCGCCTCCGCCAAGAAGGCGCGGCACGTGCCCTTCCTCGCGCGCGGCGACGATCGCGGCGCGCAGCTCCTCGGGCGTCGCCGGCTCGAGCAGCCACTGCGCCGCACCGCCGACGCGCATCGTGGTGCGGATCGAGAGGTCGGCGTTCGCCAGGGCAGCGCAGGGCCAGCGGGTCACGGTCGGCATGCAGGCACAGAGTGCACGCTCGCGCCGCGCGCGACAAGCCCGCGCGGCGCAGGAGGGACGCGCGCCGAGGAGGCCGGCGCCTCGCGCCGCCCCGCCGCCTGGACCGATGTCCCTCGCGGAAGGGCCGCAGCGACGCGGCCGAACCCCCTCAGCGCTGCGTGGATCTCGTCGCGGCGAGCCGCGCGGCGAGGGCCGCGATCAGCTCGTCCTTGTGCATGTCGATGTCGCCGGCGCCCAGCACCAGCGCCGCCGATCCGGCGGCCGCCTTCTCGGCCAGGAGCTGCACGCTCTGCGCGCCGCTGCCGCCGAACGCGGCGTCGATGCCCGCGCGGCGCAAGCGCACCACCAGGTCCTCCGCCCCCGCCCCCATGCGGTCGATGTGCGCGCGCGCCCCGTAGACCTCGGCCACCACCACGCGGTCGGCCGCGCGCAAGCTCTCGACGAAGTCGTCGATGAAGCGCGCCGTGCGGCTGTGCTGGTGCGGCTGGAACAGCACGTGCAGCGGCTTGCCCGGCAGCGCGCGCCGCGCCGCCTCGAGCGTCGCGCGCACCTCGGTCGGATGGTGCGCGTAGTCGTGCACCACCTCGACGCCGCCGTGCGTGCCCCACGGCTCGAAGCGCCGCTCCGCGCCGTGGTAGCGGTGGATCGAGCGCGCAGCGGCGTCGGCCGCCTGGTCGAGGTCGAGGTGCCAGTGCCGGCCGACGAGACCGGTGGAGAGCGCCAGCGCGAGCGCGGCGTTCTCGACGTTGAAGGCGCCCGGGATCTCGAGCGCCACCTCGGGCGTCGCCCAACCCGGCGCGCGCAACCGGAAGCGGAAGTAGCCGTGCTGCTCGCCCAGGAGATCGACGTGGATCTCGCGGCCCAGGCGCCAGACCGGGCAGGGTGCGGCGGCGACGATGCGCTCCGGCACGTCGCGGCCGACGACCAGCAGGCCGTCGGGATGGATGCGGTCGACGAAGCGCGCGAAGGCCTCCTCGATCGCCGCCAGGTCGCCGTAGTAGTCGAGGTGGTCGGGCTCGACGTTGGTGATGATCGCGCCCTCGGGCGCGAGCTGCAGGAACGAGCGGTCGTACTCGCAGGCCTCGACCGCGAACCAGCCGCCGGGTTGCGGCGGCACCGCGTTCGAGGACAGGTTGCGGCAGGCGCCGCCGATCAGCGCGCCCGGCGTCGGCGCGCCGCGGCCCGCGGCCTCGCCCAAGCCGCGTAGCGCGTAGTAGGTCAGCCACGAGGTGGTCGTCTTGCCGTGCGTGCCCGCGACCGCCAGCGTGCGGCGCGGCGGGGCGAGCCGGCCGAGCAGCTCGGCGTACTTGATCACCGGCAGGCCGCGGCGCAGCGCCTCGCGCACCTGCGGATCGTCGTTCGAGACCGCCGCCGAGCGCGCGACCAGGCCGACGTCGGCCGGCAGCGACTCCGTGCGGCTCTCGCCGAGCTCGATCGGCATGCCGAGCACGCGCAGCGAGCGCACGAAGCGCGAGTCGGCGCGGTCGTGGCCCGAGAGCTTGTGGCCGCGCTGGTGCAGCACCAGCGCCGCGCCGGACAGGCCCGCGCCGCCGGCGCCGAGCAGGTGCAGGCGTTCGGGCAGGCCGCCGACGAGGCGCCGGGTCTCGCCGTGGCGCGCCAGGGCGCGTGCGGAACGGGTCGCGGTCTCGGGCTGCGGTTCAGGTGCGGGCATGGGCTCTCCTCGGTCGACGTTCAACGGATCTTCGCGCGGCGCGTGCGCGCCAGCGCGGCGAGTTCCTCGAAGATGCGCGCGCCGGCGTCGAGCGGCACGGCCTGGGCCAGTGCGGCCCGGCGCGTTGCGCGCTGCGCCTGTCCGGCGGGTGCGCACAGCGCCGCGAGCTCGTCGCGCACCGCCGGGCCGAGCTCCTGCTCGGGGACGATGCGCACGCCCGCGCCGAGCTGGCGCGCGTTGAGCTCCTGGTGGCGGTCGGCGTGGTGCGGGTAGGGCACGACCAGCGCCGGCACGCGCGCGGCCGCGACCTCCGCCAGCGTCGACGCACCGCCGCGGCACAGGACGGCCGTCGCGCCGTGCAGCGCGCGCCAGACCGGGTCGACGTACTCCTGCGCCAGGTAACCGCGGAACGGCGCGCAACCTTCGCTCGCGCGGCCCGGACCGGTCTGGTGCAGCACCTGCAGTCCCTGCGCCACGAGGGCGGGGGCCGCGGACTGCACGAAGCGGTTGAGGCCGCCGGCGCCCTGGCTGCCGCCCAGCACGACCAGCAGCGGCCGCGCGCCCTCGAAGCCCAGCGCGACGCGCGCCGCAGACTGTGCGCGCTCGTCCTGCGCGCCGTGGTACTCGGCGGACAGCGGCGGGCCGGTGAACACGTGGCGCTCGCCCGCGCCCGCCTCGGCACCCGCGCGCCAGGCGTGGCACACGCGCGAGGCGAAGCGCGCCAACCAGCGCGTCGCCGCGCCGGGCGTCGCGTTGACTTCCAGCAGCACCACCGGGATGCCCAGCGAGCGCGCCGCGAGCACCGCCGGGAGCGCGGTGAAGCCGCCCAGGCCGAGCAGCACCTGCGTGCGGTGGCGCGCCAGGGTGCGGCGCGCGCGCGCGACCGCGCGCGGCGTGCGCAGCACCAGCGCCGAGCGCGAGGGCGCGCCGCCGCCCTCGGGCTCGAGCGGCAGGGCGACGCGCTCGACCGGCACCGGCGCGAGGCGCGCCTCGAGGCCCGCCAGCACGCGCTCCTCGACCGCGCGTCCGCTGGTGAACCACACCAGGTCCGCCAGCGGTTCGGCGCACAGCTCGCGCGCCGCCGCGAGCAGGTGCAACCCGGGCACGAGGTGTCCGCCCGTCCCGCCGCCGGCCAGGGCCAGGCGCAGCGGGACGAGGGCCTCGGCGGGCGCGCGCTCGTCAGTTGCGCTCGTCGCCGTCCGGGCCGGCGCGGGTCGCGGCTCCGTCATCGTCTTCAACGCGGGCCTCGAAGTCGTCGATGCTCGTCAGGGCCAGGTCGGATGCGTGGAAGCCGTCGCCGGGCGCGGCTTCCGCTGTCGAGGAGCTGCCGAGGGCGCAGTACGGAGCTCCGAGATCCTGCGCCAGCACCTCGGCCCCGCGCGGCAGCTCGAGCGCTGCCACGACGAGGCATCCGAGGACCAGCGTGAGGCGTGCGGGGGTGTTCATCGCACGCGCGGCTTGCCCGAACGGTCGGAGGTCGAGGCGGTCGCGACCAGCGGCGCGCGCTCGCTGCTCGCGCCGCCGCCCGGCAGCACGATCGAGCGGCCGACGACCAGGTTGCGCGCGTCGAGGCCCGGGTTGAGCGCCAGGATCTCCTTGATCTTGGACTTGCTGCCGCACTTCTTGGACGCGATCGAGTAGAGCGTGTCGCCCTTCTGGACCGTGTAGCGGTTGCCGCCGCTCGACTTGGTCGCGCCCGGCTTGGGCGGCGTCGACTTGGCGGCCGCGGTCTTGGTGGAGCCGGCGCCCGCCGTGTTCGGCGTGCTCGCCGTGCGCGCGGGCGCGGCCTTGGCGTCGGCCGGCAGCGCGAGCTTCATGCCGACCTTGAGGCTCTTGGGTTGCAGGCCGTTGTTGAGCGCCTGGATCTCGGTCCAGCGCTGCTCGCTGCCCAGCGTGCGACGCGCGATCAGCGCCATGCTGTCGCCCTTCTGCACCACGTACTCGTTGGACGGCGGGGTGCCGAGCGGCGCGTGCACCGCGGGTTGCAGCGGCGCGAGCTCCAGCGGCGCGTTGGCGATGCCGCCGGCCGGCGGGGTCGACAGCGTGCCCGGCGCGGGCTGCTGCAGCGGCTGGCCGTCGAGCCCGCGCGCCAGCGGATCGACGGGCGCGCCGCCCAGACCGGTCGTCGGCGCGCTGACCGGCTGCGCCAGCGGTGCGGGCACCGGGTTGAGCGGGGCTTCGGTCAGCAGGGCCTGCTCCGCCGTCGCGGGCGGCGCCTCGGTCTTCGCGACCTCTTCCTTCTTCGACTTGCCGGTCAGCCGCGACCAGAAGCCGGGCGACTTGTTGTCGCCCCAGAAGGACACGGCGACGATGGTGACGAGCAGGAAGACCAGGGCGATCACGCCGTAGCGTTCGATCTGTTGCATGGGGAATTACCGGCGAAGAAGGGTGGTTCGAGAGCGAGCCCGGCGGGTCAGCCGGGACTCGTGGACGGGGACGGGACGACCGCCGGCTCGGCGCGGCGCGCGGCGCCGAGAGCCAGACCGACGGCCAGCGAGGAGACGACCAGCGCCGTCCCTCCGTGCGAGATGAAGGGCAGCGGCATGCCCTTGGGCGGCGCGAGGCGCGTCACGACCTGCATGTGCACCATCGCCTGCACGCAGACCGAGAGCAGCAACCCGAAGGCGCACAGTGCGGCGTAGCGATCGCGCACCGAGAGCACGTAGCGCAGCCCGTACCAGGCGAAGGCCACGAACAGGCCGAGCAGCACCAGCATGCCGAACAGGCCGAGCTCCTCGCCGACCAGCGCGAAGACGTAGTCGGTGTCGAGGTACGGCACGCGCGCATTGCGGTACAGCCCCTGGCCCAGCCCGACGCCGAACAGGTCGCCGCTGGCGATCGCGTCGGCCGAGCGCTCGACCTGGTGGTTCGTGGCGGCGCCGAACCACATCAGGAGCCGGTGGCGGATGTAGCTGACGCAGGTGATCACCAGCAGCACGGCCGTGCCGCCGATGCCGGCCACCGGGCCGACGACCTTGGCCAGGTCCGCGCCGCCGACCCACATGGTCGAGACGAAGCACACCATGAAGAGCAGCGAGCCCCCCAGGTCGGTCTCGATCAGGATCAGGAAGAAGAACAGGAAGCCCGCCGCCAGCATCGGCAGCACGCCGCGCCGCATGTCGCTGACCGCCGGACCGAGGCGGATGCAGCGGTCGGCGACCCACAGGATCATCACGATGCGCGCCAGCTCGGAGGGCTGGAACGAGATCCCGACCAGCGGCAGCTCGATCCAGCGGTTGGCGCCGTTCTTCGAGGCCGCGAAGCCCGGCACGAACACCAACACCAGCAGCAGCGCCGAGAGCACGGTCAGCGCCGGGATCATGCGCCGCAAGCCCTGCGGGCCGAGGCGCACGCCGGCGATCAAGGCGCCCAGCGCCGCCAGGCGGAAGAACATCTGGCCCGAGAACAGGCCCCAGAAGTCCCCCGCCGGCTGCGTGGTCGCGGCGTGGTTGACCTGCATCACCAGGCCGAAGGCCAAGAGCGCCAGCACGATCAGGAACAGGCGGTTGGCGAGTGCGGCCGGATCGGGTGTCTCGATCGAGCGCGTGAAGTCCGAGAGCCGGTCGAACAGCGAATGCTGCTGCTCGCGCGGCAGCGCCGCGCCTTCGGCCGTCACGGGTTTGCGCCAGAAGCGGGCCATCTCAGCGCACCTTCAGCAGGGCCAGGGCGAACAGGGCGCCGATCGCCGCGACGATCCAGGCGCGCACGACCACGGTCACCTCGTGCCAGGGGGCCGCGGCGGGCGCGAAGATGCCGCCCTTGAGCTGCAGCCCGTGGTGGATCGGCGCGCAGGTGAACAGGCGCTTGCCGCCCGTCCACTTGAAGTAGCGCGTCTGCAGCGCGCTCGAGCCGAGCTCCAGGAAGAACACCAGCCCGATCAGCGGCAGCACCAGCTCCTGCTTGGAGACCAGCGCCATCCAGGCCAGCAACCCGCCCAGCGGGAGCGAACCCGAGTCGCCCATGAAGACCTTGGCCGGGAAGGCGTTGTACCAGAGGAAACCCAGGCACGCGCCGCACAAGGCACCGCCGACGACCGCCATCTCCGAGGCCGCCGTCACGTGCGGCAGGTTGAGGTAGGCGGTCCAGTCCGCGCGGCCCGTGACGTAGCAGAAGATCGCCAGCGCCAGGCCGGAGATGATCATGCAGCCGGCCGCCAGCCCGTCCATGCCGTCGGTGATGTTGCAGGCGTTCGAGGTGCCGACGACGACCAGCCACTGGAAGGCGACGAAGATCACGATGCCCGTCAAGCCCAGCGTCGCCAGCTGGATCTCCGACTCCTTGAAGAACGGCGGGTACAGCGCGAGCAGCGTGAAGCGTCCGGTCGAGTGCGCGTAGTAGGCGAAAGCCGCCAGCGCCGAGAGGCTCACCACCGTCAGGCCGACCATCTTGGCGCGCGGCGTCAGGCCCTTGCAGCCGGGGATGGTCAGCTTCTTGTAGTCGTCGACGAAGCCGACCGCGGCGAAGCCGGCGGTGACGAGGACGCCGAGCACCACGTGCAGGTTGTCGAGCCGGCACCACAGCAGCACCGAGGCGAGCAGGGCGCCGACCAGGAAGCTCCCGCCCATCGTCGGCGTGTTCTTCTTCCCCATCTTCTCGGACAGGGCCGCCAGCTCCTTCTGGTCGGTCTTGCTGACGTCCTCGCCGAACCTGTGGCGCTTGAGCCAGGCGATCGTCGGACGACCGAACCACAAGGCGAGCGCGAAGGCCGTGGCCGCCGCCATCGCCATGCGGAACGAGATGTAGCCGAAGAGCTGCACCCCCAGCAGGTCGTCGAACACGCCCGGGAACATCAGGCGGCGTCCCCGCGCAGCGCCGGCGCGCTCAGCTGGGCCGTGTAAGCGGTCACGAAGCGGTCGAGCCCGGTGCGGCGGCTGCCCTTGACCAGCACGCAGTCGCCGGCGGCCAGCAGCGCGGGCACGCGCCGGATGGCCTCGTCGACGTCGGCGCACACGACGATGCGCTCGGCCGCCAGGCCCGCTTCCATCGCGCCCGCGGCGCTGGCGCGCACCAGGTCGCCGACGAACACGCACAGGTCGATGCCCGCGCGCGCCGCCTCGGCGCCGATCGCGTGGTGCAGCTCGCCCGCCAGGTTGCCGAGCTCCGCCATGTCGCCCAGCACCAGCACGCGCCGCGCGTGGCCGTGCAGGCCGCTGAGCACGCGCACGCTGGCGCGCGCCGACTCGGGGTTGGCGTTGTAGCTGTCGTCGATCAGCGTCAGGCCGCGCACGTGCTGGCGCTCGAGCCGCCGGTGCGCCGGCTTGAGGCGCGAGATCGCCGGCAGGACCTCGTCGAGCGTCAGCCCGAGTCCGCGGCAGCAGGCCAGCGCGGCGATCAGGTTCTGCACGTTGTGCAGGCCGAGCAGCGGCGAGGTGATCTCGCGACCCTCGAGCTTGAAGGTCGTGCCGCCGGCGTGGAACCAGATCTCGCTGGCGTTCAGGTCGCCCTCGCCCTCGACGCTGAAGGTGATCACGCGCGCGGCAGTGATGCTCTTCATGTAGGGCGTCCAGCGGCAGTCGGCGTTGAGCACGCACAGGCCGTCGGCCGGCAGCGTCGCGGCCAGGGCGCTCTTCTCGCGCGCCACGCCCTCGATCGAGTGCAGGCCCTCGAGGTGCGAGGCGCCGACGCAGGTGATGATCCCGGCCGTCGGCCGCGCGGTGCGGCACAAGGCCGCGATCTCACCCGGGTGGTTGGTGCCCATCTCGACCACCACCGCCTGCGTGGCGGGGTCGGCCAGGAACAGCGTGTGCGGCACGCCGATGTCGTTGTTGAACGAATTGGGCGAGCCGACGACGCGCGCGCGCGTCGCCAGGAGCTCGATCAGGATGTTCTTGGTGGTGGTCTTGCCGCAGCTGCCGGTGATCCCGATCACCGGCGCGCTCAACTGCTCCCGGTGCCACGAGGCCAGCGCCGAGAGCGCGCTGCGCGGCGAACGGTGCAGCAGCACGGGCGTGTCGCAGGACAGGTCGCCGAGCGAGGGCGGGGGTGCGCCGTCCTCGCTCGCGACCATCAGTCCCGCGGCACCCCGCTGTGCAGCCTGCCGGGCGAAGTGCGCGCCGTCGAAGTTCGGCCCGGCGAGCGCGAAGAAGAACTGGCCCTCGGTCAGCTCGCGCGTGTCGGTGCTGACGCCGGCGAGTTGGCGCAGCGGGTCGCCGCGCAGCAGCGTGGCGCCGGTGGCCTGGAGCACGTCGCGGATCTGGAAGCGGATCATCGCAGGATCTCGGCGGCGACCGCGCGGTCGTCGAAAGGGTGGACTCGGGTGCCGATGGTCTGGGTGGTCTCGTGGCCCTTGCCGGCGATCAGCACCACGTCGCCGGGGGCCGCGAGCGCGACGGCGCGCGCGATCGCCGCGCGCCGGTCGGGCTCGACCAGGCGCTCGGCCTGGGCCGGCTCCATGCCGGTGACGATGTCGGCGATGATGCGCTCGGGGTCCTCGCTGCGCGGGTTGTCGCTGGTGACGACCGCGACGTCCGCCAGCTGGTTGACGACGCGGCCCATCGGACCGCGCTTGCCCTGGTCGCGGTCGCCGCCGCAGCCGAAGACCACGATCAGCCGGCCTTCGCTGGCCGCCTCGGCGCGGGCACCGGCCCGCGGGGCGAGGGGCGGCGCGGGCACGGTCGAGCCGACCGCGGCGCGCTCGCGCACCAGGCTCGAGCGCACCACGCGGCACACGTTCTCCAGCGCCGCCTCGCTGTGCGCGTAGTCGACCAGCACCGCGATGCCGCGGTCGTTGGGCACCGCTTCGAGCCGCCCGGGCGCCGAGGTCGCCGTCGCGAGGCCCTCGAGCAGCCGCGCCGGGTTGCCGCCGGCGAGCAGCGCCGCCGCGAGCGCGCCCAGGGCGTTCTCGACGTTGTACCGACCGGCCAGCGGGAGCCACAGTCTGGTCCTCGAGATCCCCATCCCATGGAGGAAGAGCTGTGTGCCCCGCAGGCCGGTCTGAACGTGGGAAGCGCACAGGTCGCCGTGCGACCGCGCGCTGAAGGTGAAGACGCGCGCCCCGACGCCGCGCGCGACGCGCGCCATGCGTTCGGAGGCCGGGTCGTCGGCGTGCAGCACGGCCGCGCCGCCCGGCTTGAGCTGCGCGAAGAGGCGCTGCTTGGCTTCGCAGTAGCGCTCGAGGTCGACGTGGTAGTCGAGGTGATCGCGCGTGAGATTGGTGAACACCGCGACGTCGAAGCGCGTGCCGGCCGTGCGCTCCTGGTCGAGCGCGTGCGAGCTGACCTCCATCGCCACCGCGTCGCCGCCCATCTCGCGGTGGCGCACCAGCAGGGCCTGCAACGCCGGCGCGTCGGGCGTGGTGTGCGTCGCCGCCACCAGCGTGCCGTCGGCCAGCCGGTTGCCGGCCGTGCCCAGCACCGCCGGCTTGCGCCCGGCGGCGCGCAGCAGCTGGCCGGCCAGGTGCGCGGTGGTGGTCTTGCCGTTGGTGCCGGTGATGCCGACCATGAACAGCGCCTCGGCCGGCGCGCCGCTGACCAGCGCCGCGGCGGCACCCGCGACGCGGCGCGCCTCGGGATGCACCCACTGCACCAGCGGCCGGTCGCCGAGCATCAGCTTGCGCGGCGTCAGGATCGCGGCCGCCCCGCGCCGCAGCGCCTCGAGCGCGTGGCTCGCGCCCTCGTCGCGCCGGCCCGGCAGGGCGGCGAAGAGCTCGCCGGCGCCCACCTGGCGGCTGTCGAGGCGGACGCCGGCGATCTCCGGTCCCGTGCCCAGCGAGGCAGGCGACAGGGACCCCCCCAATCGTTCCACGAGTTCAACGAGCCGCACGGTCGACCTCCATCCACGGCTGTTCGGAGAGGGTGATGCCCGGGGCCTCGAAGCTGACGAAGCCCGGCGGCGCGTCGCCCTTGGGCCGCACGCCGCCGTGCGTCCGGCCCAGCGCCTCGGCCAGGATCGCGTAGGCGGCCGGGCCGGCGACGTCGGCGCCGAACTTGCGGCCCTTGCGCGGCTCCTCGACCACGACCAGCACCAGGACCTCGCGCTCGGAGTCCGGCAGCCGGCCGAAGATGCACATCGAGGACGTGTAGCACAGGCCGCGGTGCGGCTTCTGGCCGACCAGCTTCTGGCGGCAGGCGCGCGAGCCCGTGCAGCCGGCGTGGTGCAGGTGGTGTTCGGCCTCGACGTGCAGGCAGACCTCGTCCCCCACCTTCTGTGCGGTGCCGGTCTTCGTGCCCATCACGATGCTCGGGTCGTACACCTTCGCGCCCGTCCCCTCTCGAGCGCCGAGCTTCATCATTTCGCGCACCTGTTCGCAAGCCTCTGCACCGAACACCCGGCGCGGAAGCGCACTTGCGATCGGCCAGTTGCGACCCTCCTGTTCGACCGCATCGAACAGCGAGAGCGGCAGGTACTCGCCGCCGCGCACGACCGTCGCCAGCGCGGCGGCGTGCTGCCAGAGCGTGACGAAGAGCTCGTGACCGAAACTGATCGAGGCGTGCGACCAAGCCTCGCGCCAGGGCAGCGGCGGGAGCATGCCGCAGCGCTCGCCGCCCAGCCCCGAGAGCGGGTAGCGCGCGTAGCCCAGGTCGACCAGCCGCTGGCGCAGTCGTTCGGCCGGCACCTTGGTCCCGATCTGGACCAGCACCCCGTTGATCGAGTAGGCCAAGCCCTGGGCGGCGGTCAGGTAGGGCAGCTCCTTCTTCTGGCCCTCGGCCTCGCGGATCGCGCGCGGCCCGATCTTGTAGTTCCCGCCGTAGGTCGGGAAGCTGTCGCCCGGCTCGACCACGCCCTCGTCGAGCGCCGAGGCCATCACCACGACCTTGAGCGTCGAGCCCGGCGTGAAGGTGTGCATCGTCGGCAGGAAGCCCGAGAGCTGGTAGTTGTCGACCGCGTCGACCGCCAGCACCCGGCCGCTCGCCAGCTCGACCGCGATCGCCATCGCCAGCACCGGGTCGTTGTCCGCCAGGGTGCGCTCGAGCTCCAGGCGCATCAGGCGTTGCAGCCCGAGGTCGAGCGAGGTGACCACGCGCGGCGTCTCGCTGGCGGGCGTCAGCTCCTTGAAGTAGCGCGCTGCCGGCTGGCGCGGGACCTGGTTGGCGAGGAACAGGTACTGCTCGCTGCGGCGCACCAGGCGCTGGTTCCAGAGCGGGTCTTCGAGCAGCCGCTGGGCGGCCAGTTCCAGGCCCCACATCGGGCTGGGCTGGTAGACCTTGGCGCGCGTCAGGTCGCCGAGCGCCTCGAGTTCCTCGGCCGTGCAGTCGCCGTCGTCGGGCAGCAGCAGCTCGCTGCGCGCGCGCTTGCGCGCCTGCTCCGGCTCGAGCGTGCCCCAGCGGCCGAGCACGGCCACGGGCGGGTCCTGGTCCGGGGCCTCGTCGCCGCCCTGCACCGGGTACAGGCGCTGCTTGTTGCGCACGAGCTCCATCTGGTGCTTCTGCACGCGCTCGGCCTTGAGCAGCGCGAAGACGCCCAGCGCGGCCTCGGGCGAGACCTCCTTGACCACGCTCTTGAACTGCGTCGGCACCAGCGCGTCCCAGATGCGCTTGCGCTCGGCGGTCAGCTCCTCCTCCGTGTCGGTGCGCTCCTCGGCCGCCTCGCCGTGCAGCGCCGCGATCAGGCCGTCGGCCAGCTTGCGCGTCCAGTCGATCGTGCTCTTGGCCTTGTGCGCCTTGCGCTGCGCCTCGGAGAGCAGCACCAGCGGGTCCCACAAGAGCTCGAACTCGCCGTCGACGCCCGTGGCCTGCACGTGCAGGCCCTCGATGCGTAGGTCGGGCTCCTCGGGATCGAGGCTGCCGTGGCGGATCCAGGCGTGGACGCGCCGGGCCTGTTCCAGGTCGAAGCGCAGCGGGTCGCGCTCGACGCGCACCCAGCCGTCGACGCGGCGCGGCAGCATGCGCTCGAGCAGCGCGTGGGCGGTGTGCGGCGGTCCGAGCGCGGCGGCGAGCCCGGCCGCCAGGCGGTCGGGCGTGTGCGCCTGCCACATCGCGTTGGGCGACATCACCAGCTCGAGGCCGTCGACCGAGACGGCCAGCGGCACGCCGCTGCGGTCGACCAGGTCGAAGGTCACGGGCGGCATCGGCAGCTGCGTCAGGTTGCGCGGCTGCTCGCCGGCGTCGACCACCGCGGTCTTGGCGGCGCGCAGGGCGACGACCGCCAGCACGGCGCCGATCAGCACGAAGGCCGAGGCCGGCCGCAGGCCCGAAGCCGAGGCGAAGGTCGTGCCGCTCACGCGTCGCCTCGGGCTGCCGGCGCCCCGGCCGCGGACGAGCGCGGCGGCTGGTTGGCGGGATCGCGCGGCGTGACGGGCAGCGGGCCCCAGTCCTGCTCGAGGATCTGCTCCAGGCGGTCGCCCTGGATCGCCTCGAGCATGCTGCACTCCTCCTTGAGCGCGTCGAGCTCGAGCCCGCGCTGGCGGTTGTCGTTCTGCACCAGCGCCGTCAACAGGGCCAGCACCACGCACAAGCCGCACAACGAGGCGCTCAGGACCGAGCGGATCACGGCGCACCCCCTTCGACGCTCTCGTCCTCGACCGGCGCCTCGTCGCCCGGACCGCGCAGCCGCTCGGCCGCGCGCAGGCGCGCCGAGCGCGAGCGCGGGTTGGCGCGCTGCTCGTCGCGCGCGGCGCTGACCGGCTTCTTGGTCAGGAGGCGCCACGCTCCCGCGCGGGCGCCGTCGGCCAGCGCGCGCTTGACCTCGACGTCCTCGAGCGAATGGAAGGAGATGACGACGAGCCGCCCCCCCGCCGCGAGCCAGTGCCTGGCCGCGGCGAGCCCCTCGAGCAGCTCGTCGCCCTCCTCGTTCACGGCCCGCCGCAGCGCCTGGAAGACGCGCGTCGCGGGATGGATCTTCTGGTGGCCGCCGCCCAGCGTGCGCGCGACCAGGTCGGCCAGCGCCAGCGTGCGCAGGAAGGGCGCGCGCGTGCGCGCGGCGACGATCGCGCGCGCGATGGCGCGCGAGTGGCGCTCCTCGCCCTCGTAGTAGAAGAGATCGGCCAGGTCGGACTCGTCCCAGTGGTTGACGATCTCGGCCGCCGTGCGCGCGCGCCGGCGGTCCATGCGCATGTCGAGCGGCCCGTCCTGCTGGAACGAGAAGCCGCGCGTCGCCTCGTCGAGCTGCAGCGAGGACACGCCCAGGTCGAACAGGAACGCGGCCGGCAGGCCGATGCGCTCCTTGCGCACCAGGCGCGCCAGCTCCGAGATGCGACCCTGGCGCAGGCGCACGCGGCGCGCGAAGCGCTCCAACCGCGTGCGCGCGTGCCCCAGCGCCTGCTCGTCCTGGTCGACACCCAGGACGTTGAGCGCGGGCAGGGCGTCGAGGAGATGCTCGGTATGACCCCCCATCCCGAGCGTCCCATCGACGACCCAGCCCGTTTGCAATTCGGACGGCAGCCCGCGCAGGAAGTCGACCACCTCGCGCGCCAGCACGGGGACGTGCAGCGGCTCGTCCTGGCCGTGTTGCGCTCGGCTGGTCATGCTCCCCACCTCCGTCCAGACCATGTCCCCCCCTTTTTTCTGCCGTGAACGGCTAGGTTCCCGGCCCCGGAGAGGCGGGTGGCTCACCCGCGATGCGATTCAATTTGCCCAGCACGTCGCGGTGCTTGGCCCTGTACTTCTTCCACTCCTCGGCCGGCCAGATCTCGGCGCGGTCCTCGACGCCGACGATCACCACCTCGCGCCCCATGCCGACCAGCTCGCGCAACTCCTCGGGGATCAGGATGCGCCCGGAGCTGTCGAGCTCGACCGGCAGCGCGGAGCCGAAGAAGAAGCGCTTGGCCGCGCGCGCCTGGTCGTCGGCGAAGGGCCGCGTCGAGAGGGCGGCCGCGGCGGTGTGGAAGCTCTCGATCGTGAACAGGTACAGGCAGGCGTCCTCGCCCGGCGTCAGGTACCCCTGGAGACCGCCCGTCGGGGTGCGGGTCAGGTGGTCCTGGATGCGCTTGGGCACGAAGACCCGGGACTTGGGGTCCAGGACGTGGGGGGAGGCGCCACAGAACATCAGCCCGGCCCCCGAAAGAGGTCGTAGCGTCGCTCCCCATGCCACCGGCTCCCACCCGACTGCATGGACCCCAGTCTTCACTGCCACCTGATGCCACGCAACAGGGTCCGGGCGCCCGCGCGCGCTCCTTAGAGGCGACGGCGGCGCAGGGAGAGCGGCAGGTGGTGCGGGGGCCCTCCACCGCTTGAGGTGGAATGCAACCTGGAACACCAGGGATGGGGGGTGCTGGAGCTGAGCTCGAGCTCCGCACGCGGGCCTCCGAAGCCCGCGAAAAACCTGTCCCATCCGCGAGAAAAGGGGTCGTCGGCGGGGCTCGCTCGGAGGCTGGCGGAGCCCTCGGACTTGACGCCGCGTGCGGGCCGCGGCCAGAGCTCGGCGGATCAGCCCTGCGCCAGGCTCGGAACAGGCTCTTCGGCCGGCCCGGCGAGGGCGGCCTCGCTGCCGCCCAGGAGCTCGGTCAGGCGCGTGCGCAGCGCGTCCATGCGCGCGGCGTCGAAGTCGAAGACGAAGACCTCGTGCGTCTCCTTGCGGCGCGGACGGCGCAGCAGCATCGACTCGCCTTCGCCGCCGCGCTGGACGCGCACGAGCTTCAGGCGCCGCTTGCGCATCAGCAGGAGGGCCACCAGGTAGCGCAGCTCGCGCACCGGGCGTTCCGTGCGGCCTTCGAGCTGGAGGAAGAGCTGTTCGAGCAGCACGAGATCGAGCACCAGCCCCTGTTTCCCGGCCCGGCGGCGCGTGAACCAATAGAAGAGCTCGGCGCCCGCCGCGCGCTGGTCGAAGCAGCTCGGGCACAGGTCCTCGCGCTGCACCTCGTCGCCGACCACCGACAAGAGCGAGGCATGGCGGGCGCTCTCGGGAAACTCGGCCGCGCAGCTGCCGCAGCGCGCTTCGCGGCGGCGGAACTTCCATTCGCTGGTCATCGAGGGGCAGAGTCTACGCGACGGACCGGAGCCCCGGTCAACCGCCGCCCAGGCCTTTCAGCGGCGGCGGCGGGTGAGCGTCGTACCAGTCGAGCCACTGCTCCGGCGTCAGCGCGCGCTGCACGCCGGTCAGCGCCGCCAGGGCGGACTGCATGGCGCTCAGCCCGGACACGTCGCCGCGCTGTGAAGCCGGCCGCAGGGCGCGCGCCAGGCCCGGCACGGCGCGCCGTTCGCCGAGCGCCACCAGGCCCTCGCAGGCGCGCCGCACGACCTCGCCGTCGGGGTCGCCCAGCGCGCGCGTCAGGACGCCCAGCGCGAAGCCCTTGTGCTCGTGGCGCGCCCCGCGCCGGCCGAGCGCGCGCGCCGCCTCGGCGCGCACGATCCAGGCCGGATCCTCGGCGACGCGCGCCGCCAGGCGCAGCTGCAGCTCGGTCTCGGCCGCACCGGCGTGGCCGAGCTCGCCGCACAGCTCCGCCGCGCGCCGGCGCGTCTCGGGCTCGCGGTCGTCGAGCAGCTGCCCCACCGCCGGAGCAGCGCTCGCGCCGATGCGTTTCAGCACGTCGGCGGCGAGGAAGGCGACGATCCCGTCGCGTACGCCGAGCAGGCCGGCGAGCACCGGCGTCGCGGCTGCGGGGAACTGCGCCAGCTCGCTCGCGGCGCGCTCGAAGGGCCCGCCCTGCTGGCCGGCGCTGGCCAGGGCCGAGCGGTCGTAGCTGCGCACCAGCGTGCGCACCAGGTTGTCGACCAGGAAGGCGGTCAGTTCGGGATCGCCGCGCACGCGCTCGCGCTCGAGCTCCCAGCGCGCGCCGCCGCGCTGCCAGCTCTCCCACACCTCGCGGTGGCGCGCGGGCAGCTCCTCGAGCGCGATCACGCGGCCGGGCTCGGAGCCGCCCGAGCCGGAGCCCGTCGAACCGCAGCCGCACGGAGCGCACAGGGCCCACAGAGCCCACGGAGTCGCGGCCAGCACGAGCGCTGCGCGCATGCGCGCCACGCTACTCGAAGGCCTGGCGCTGCGCGAGCGGCCGCGGGCGCGCGCGCGTGTAGAGCGCCACGAGCCGCTCCGCGACCTCGTCGACCGCGACACAGCGCGGACGGTCGCGGCACAGGCGCTCGTAGAGCTGCGCGTCGGCGAGCAGCTGTTCCAGGCAGCGCGCCAGCGCGCGCGCGTCCCCGGCGGGGAACAGCAGGCCGCTGATGCCGTCCTGCACGCCCTCCTCCAGGCCGCCGAGGCGGCTGGCGACCACGCACATCCCGTGGCGGAACGCGTCCTGGATCGTCAGCGGGTGGTTCTCGTACCACAGGCTCGGCACGACCAAGAGGTCGAAGCCGGCGTAGACCTGGTCGACGTGGCGCGGGTCGAAGCGGCCGTGGAAGCGCACGTCGAGGCCCGCGGCCCGCGCGCGCAGGTCGGCGACGTAGTCGGGGAACCACTCGAGCACGCCGTGCACGTGCAGCTCGAGGCGCGCGCCGCGCACCGCGCGCAGCGCGTCGATCAGCACGTGGCAACCCTTCTCGGGATACAGCCCGCCGACGAAACCCAGGCGCAGCTTGCCCGGGCGGCGCGCGCGCGGCTTGTACACCAGGCCCTGCGTGCCGGGCGAGAGGATCTCGACCGGCGTGCCGGCCAGGAAGCCGGCCTGCGTGAAGGTGCGCGCCAGGAAGCGCGAGGGCGCGACGACCATGTGCGCGGCCGCCAACCCGCGCCGGAAGGCCTCGCGGCGCTCCTGGCGCGCGGCCGCCAGGCGCTCGGCGCGCGCCGCGCCCTCGGCGGCCGGCAGCAGCGGATGGCGCTCGAGGCAGCGCGTGCAGTCGAGCCCGCCGCGCGCGCACAAGGTCCCCGTGTCGTCGATCAGCATGCCGCGGTCGCACAGCGCGTGGTAGTCGTGCAGTGTCACCACGACCGCCGAGCCGAACTGACGCGCGAGCTCGACGCAGCGCGGTCCCCAGGTCGCGAGGTGCTGGACGTGCACGACGTCCGGGCGCTCGCGCTGCAGGAGCTCGGCGAAGTCGGCCGCGGCGGCGTCCTCGGTCCAGGTCTCGCGCACGTCGGCGTACTCGCGCGGGTGCATGCGCTCCAGCGTGCGCACGCCGTCGAGCTGGCCGGCGCGCCAGCTCCCGGGCGCGCGCGTCAGGTCGCGCTCGCTGAACACGGCCAGCACCTCGTGGCGGCGCTTCTGCAGCGCGAGCGCGAGCTGGTGCGCGTGGACCTCCGTGCCGCCGGCGTGCTCGGGCAGGTAGTCGTGCAGCAGCTGGAGGATCTTCACCGGGGCTCGAGACCGAGTTCGCGCGGGGCGGTCGCGGAGAGCGAACGATCCCACTGCTCCACGGCGAACTCGGCGAGGCGCTCACTGTACCAGTCGCCGCCCGCCCCGCCCGCCCCGGCGCCAGCGGCGGGCACGGCCGGCGCGCCCGCGGCGATCGCGGCGGCGTAGCGCGCCTCCCAGGCCGCGGCCAGCGCGCCCGGCGAGCGCGCCGCCTCGCGCGGCACGCGCGCCGCCAGCGTGCTCCACAGCTCCGGCTCGTGCCACAGGCGGCGCAGCGCCTGGGCCAGGCTGGCGGCCGAGCCCGGTTCGTAGAGCAGGGCACCGCGCGCCTCGTCGGCGCGCTCGGCGAAGGCCCCCGCGCGCGGCAGCACGCTGACCAGCCCGAGCGCGCGCGCCTCGTCGAGCACGCGGCCCCACGATTCGGCGGCGCGGCTGCCCGAGACGAAAACTTGTGCGCGAGAGAGCGGGTGCTCGGCCAGCCGCTCGGCGTCGTAGGCGCCGTGGAAGCGCACGGCGAGGCCGGCGCAGCGCTGGCGCAGCTCGGCCGCGTGGCGCGCGTCGGACTCGTCGCCTGCCAGCTCGAGCTCGACCGGGAGCTCCGCGGCGAGCGCGCGCAGCGCGTCGCACACGAGGTCGACGCCCTTGATCGGCGTCAGCGCGCCGAAGCTCGCCAGGACCAGCCGGCCGAGCGCGCGCGGCGGGCGCCGCTCGAAGCTGACGGCGCTCGGCTGCGGACCGGCCGGCGACTCGACCTCGATCGTCCACGGCGGCTCGGCCAGGCCCAGGTGACGGCGCAGCGCGTCGGCGTGCGCGCGGCTGGGTGCGACGACCGCGCGCGCCAGCGTCAGCTCGCGCAGGAGGTCGCGCTGGCGCTCGGCGAGCAGCATGTACTGCGCCTCGACCGGCACCCAGGGCGTGAACGGCGGCACGCGGCCGGCGCAGCGGACGCAGGGGTGCGGCCCGACCTGCGCGTCGCAGGCGGCCTGCGTGTCGGGGCGCACGCGGAAGGTCAGGGGACAGCTGGTCCAGGCGTCGTGCAGGCTGACCAGCGCCGGCACGCGCGCCTGCGCGGCCAGGAACACCAGCTCGCGCGTCAGCCGCAGCCAGTGGTGCACGTGCAGCACGTCGGGTCGCTCGCGCGCCAGGAGCTCGCGCACGGCGCGCTGCACCGCCGGCGAGCTCGACTTGTGCCAGTGGTCGAAGTACAGGTCCCCGCGCGCCAGGCGCAGCACGCGCACGCCGTCCTGCTGCGACTCCGCCAGCCCGGCCTGCGTGCGCAGCGTGCCGGCGAGCACCGTCACCGCGTGCCCGCGCGCCTGGAGCTCGCGCGCCAGCTGCGCGACCTCGCGCTCCGTCCCGCCGGCGAGCTCGGGCGGGTAGCCGTGGGCGGCGAGCAGGATCTTCACGCGCCGGGCTCACCGCGTGTGCCGGGCCCGCCGCGTGTGCGCAGTGCGGCATAGCGGCGCTCGAGCTCGTCGACGTGCTCCGCGACGCTGGGCAGGCGCGGCGGCGAAGCGAACAGGCGCGTCAGGCGCTCGGGGTGCGCCAGGAGGTCGTCGAGCTTGGCCGCCAGCTCGCGCGCGTCGCCCATGCGGAAGTGGAAGCCGGTGCGGCCGCCTTCGACCAGCTCCGCCATGCCGCCCTGATCGCTTACAAGAAGCGGCGTGCGCGCCGCGAGGGCCTCGAGGATCACCAGCGGCGAGTTCTCGTACCACACGCTGGGCACGACCAAGAGGTCGGTGCGCGCCAGCTCCTCGCCGACGCGCTCGCGCGGCAGGCGTCCGCCGAGCGTGGCGCCTACGCTGCGCGCCTGCTCGGCGAGGCGCAGCTGGTACGCGGGCTCGTAGTGGCCCGGACCGAAGAGCACCAGCTCGGCCGCCGCACGGCGCTCGGGGGCCAGCCGTCCCCAGGCCTCGAGCAGCACGTGCGGGCCCTTCATGCGCGTCAGCGTGCCGACGAAGGCCACGCGCAGCTTCGAGCCGCGCGTGCGGCGCGGGCGCGGGCGCGAGACGAGGTCGACGCCCAGCGGCAGGTGCTCGACGCGGGCGTCGGGCAGGCCGAACTCGCGCACCAGCCGCTCGCGCAGGAAGCGGCTGGGGGCCAGGAACAGGTCGACGTGCTGCAGCACCGCGCTGCGCAGCGCCGTCGAGCGCTCGACGACCTCGAGTTCGAGCGCCGCCGCGCGCCGCGGGTCGTGATCGGCGCCCCGCAGCTCCCCCGCGTCCCTCGACGTCTGGCGCGCCAGCCGCGCCGCGGCGCCGCGCGCGATCGGCGCGAGGTTGACGCCCGTGGCGCGCCGCACGCGCGAGATCACGCTGCCCATCGTGCGCTGCACGCGCGACTGCGAGAACTTGAAGCTCGCCAGGCAGGTGCCGCAGCGCGCCGGCACGATCGTCTCGCACAGGCCGCCGTCGGCGTGCACGCGCTGGCCGAAGCGCGGACACTGCAACCAATAGTCGTGCAGCGTGAAGACCACCGCGGCGCGCGCGTGCGCCAGCGCCAGGCAGCCCCCGGACAGGTACATCAGGTGCTGGAAGTGCACCAGGTCGGGCTGGAAGCGCTCGAGCACGGCGCGGAAGCGCTGCTCGATGCCGGGGTGGCGCCAGGTGTCGCGGAACTGCTCGTAGTAGAGGTTGTTGACGACCTCGTGCACGGCGAGGCCGCGGTACTCGCGCTGGCGCAGCTTCAAGTCGGGCTCGGCGATGTCCTTGACCGAGCTGAAGACCTCGACCGTGTGCCCGCGCGCCAGGAGCCGCTCGCCGATCTCCGCCGTGTAGGTCTCGGTGCCAGCCGCGGTGTGCGGCGGGAAGTTGTGGCTGACGAGCAGGAGCTTCACGCGCGCGCGAGCGTAGCGCGGCGGGGCGCGCGGGCAAGCCGCGGCCGGCCGGCGCGCGCGCGAGGTTGTGCCGCCGGCCGCGGCGCGGTATCCCTGGCGCCACGATGAACGCCAAGCAGGCCCCCAGGTTCAAGTTCCTCAAGCGCGTCCTGTTGGTCCTCGCGCTGGCCTTCGTCGGCATCCAGTTCGTGCCGGTCGAGCGCTCGAACCCGCCGGTCGCGTCGGACTTCGACGGCGCGCCGGAGATCGAGGCGATCCTGCGCCGCTCGTGCTACGACTGCCACTCGAACGAGACGGTCTGGCCCTGGTACGCCTACGTCGCGCCGGTCAGCTGGTTGGTCGCCGAGGACGTCGAGCACGGCCGGCGCGAGCTCAACTTCTCGATCTGGGGCAGCTACTCCGAGACGCAGCAGATCTCGAAGAGCAGCGAAGCCGTCGAGGAGGTCGAGAAAGGCGCGATGCCGCTCCCGAAGTACCTGAAGCTGCACGCCGACGCCGCGATCAGCGCGGCGGAGCTGGCGCTCCTGAAGAAGTGGGCGGACGGCTGAGGCATACGGGAGCAGACCCGGCATGCAGCAGCAGACGATCGACCGCTTCCTGACCGGTGGCCTCGCGGGGCTGCTCGTGCTGGCTGTCGTCTGGCCGGGCGTCGCCTATCTGGTTCGCGACGTCGGCCCCCCTCGCGATGTGCCGAGCGCGACCGTCACGATCCTGCCGGAGCCCGCGCGCGTCGGCGTCAACGAGGTGCGCATCGACCTGCCCGGCGAGGACCACGTCGCCGTCGAGGGCGGGATCGAGTACGGCTTCACAGTGGAAGGCCACGCCATCGAGCTGCTCGATGCACCGCGGTTCGATGCCCAACTCGGTGTCTACACTGCGGCCGTCCGGCTCACTTCCCCGGGACGGCTCCACGGCCGGTTGATCTGGAGCCGGCTGGCAGGCATGAGCGACACGCAGACCGAGCCCTTCTCGGTCACGGTCTTGCCCTGAGCGCGAGGTCTACGCACCTAGCGCGGGTTCAAGCTGTTGAGTTGGCAGCCCGCGCGGCACAAACCTGTCAGGGTGACCGTCCCGGTGCGTCCCGAGCCCGTCGGCGCAGGTGGAGCGGCGCGGCACGGGCCTTGCCAAAGCGGGCGGCATCGGTGGACGGCAGAGTCCGCCGCCAACCCAAGAGGCAAACCATGTTCAGCATCACTCCCTGGAAGCGTCCTTTGACCACCGCGCTCGCAAGCCGGCAGGTGCCGGCGGCCTACCTCCGCAACGACTTCGACCAGCTCTTCGAGCATCTCTTCGCCGACGAGGGCCGAGCGGCCGATCCGCTGCGCCTCGACGTGCAGGAAACGGCCGAGGCCCTGGTGATCCGCGCCGAGGTCCCGGGCGTCGAGCCCGACGACATCAAGATCGAGCTCAGCGGCGACCTGCTGACGATCTCCGGCGAGAAGCGCCAGCAGCACGACGGCGCGCAGGGCGCGCTGACTTACTCGGAACGGCGCTACGGCGGCTTCCAGCGCGTGCTGCGCCTGGCGACGCCGGTCGACACCGAGAAGGTGCGCGCCGAGCACAAGCACGGGGTCGTGACGATCACGCTCGACAAGGCGCAGTCGACGCGGCCGCGGCGCATCGAAGTGCGGCCGAGCTGAAGTCGCACAGGCGGAGCAACGCCCCGGGCGGTCGAACGGCCGTCCGGGGCGCTCCGTTGGGGCGTCAGCCGGCGAACGCGCGGCCGACGAGCCACCAGGCGCGCAGCAGGCCCTCGATCCCGGCCGCGAGCCAGCGCCTGGGTCCGCGCGCCACGGCAGGCGTCAGGGCCAGCGGACCACCGACCAGGAGCCGGCCGTCGCGCACCACGCGCTGCGCGCGCTCGGCGGCGTGTTCGCGGCGCAGCGCGGGCCACAGCGCGCGCGCTTCGCGTTTGCCGCGGAACCACTCGCCCGCGGCACCGGCGGTGAGGGCGAAGGCGAGGCTGACGAGTTCGTACAGCAGCAGTCCGGGTGCGGCGGCGACGAGCGTGCGCGTCGAGAGGTTCTTGGCCAGGAAGATCCATCGGTTGCGCGCGTGCAGGAAGACGCGCGAGCGCGGGTAGACCGGGCCCTCGCGGAAGCTCAGGCCGCTGGTGCCGCCGAGGTGGCGCACGAGCGCGTCCTCGACCGAGCGGATGCGCAGGCCGCGCGCGCGCAGGCGGTAGGAGAGGTCGAGGTCCTCGAAGAGAAGGAAGTAGCGCTCGTCGTAGCCGCCGAGCGCGAGCAGCGCGTCGCGGTCGACCAGCAGCGCCACGGACACGGCGCAGTCGACCTCGACGACACCCTGGCCCGCGGCTTGGGCCAGCGGCGTGTAGAAGTTGCGCAGCGCGATCAGGCCGACGTAGTGGAAGCCGCCGCCGTCGTAGTGCACGCGCGCGGGCTCGGCGGCGAAGACGCTGCGCGGCTGCACGATCGCGACGCCCTCGGCGCGCGCCGCCAGGAGCTTTTCGAGCGTGTCCGGTTCGACCAGCGCGTCGTTGTCGAGCGCCAGCACCCAGCGGTTTTGCGCCGCGCGCATCCCGGCGTTGCGCGCCGGGCACGGCCCGGCGTTGGTGTCGAGCCCGATCCAGCGCACCTCGGGGAACTTCTGCGCCACCAGCTCGCGGCTGCCGTCGGTCGAGGCGTTGTCGACGACCAGCACCTCCCCCACCGCGCCGCGCAGCGCGCGCACGGCGCCCAGGCACTGCTGGAGGTACGCCGCACCGTTCCAGTTGACGACGACGACGCTGACCGGCTCGCTCATGCGCGGCTCACGACAGCGGCAGGTCGAAATCGGGGTGGCGCACGGGCGCGCGGTGCTTCAAGCAGTACGGCAGGTTGGCGAGCACCGAGCACGCCGCCTTGAACACGATCCACGTCGCGCCCGGCGTCTCGCGCAGGCTGCGGCCGATGCCAATCGTGCCGGTCGCGTCGGCGACCTCGCCCGCCGCCTCCTTCTTCGAACCGCGCAGCACGACGCGCGTCAGCACCAGCCACGGCAGGCGCACGAGATCGCCCAGCGGCGCGTACTTGAGCATCGAGAGCCAGGCGTTGCGCGCGTGGTAGTACAAGCTGCGCTTGCCCATCTTGATGCCGAAGGGCGTCTTGTGGAACACGCCGCAGCCGGGGTACTGCAGCACGCGGTAGCCGAGGTTCAGCATGCGGCAGGTCAGGTCGCGCTCGTTGCCGTAGATGAACAAGCGCTCGTCGTAGAAGCCCGCGCGGCGCAGGACCTCGGTGCGCGCCAGCGACGCGCAGCCGCGGAAGGTCGAGAGGTAGCGCTCCTGGTTGTGGCGCGCGCTGGTGAGGTAGCCCGCGGGCATGCCCGGCTCCGTCACCTGCGTCGAGACGACGCCGGTCGTCTCCGGCTCGGCCACCAGGCGCGCCACGGCCTTCTCGAGCCAGTCGGGCGGCATCACGATGTCGTCGTCGAGGATCGCGGTCAGCTCGGTGCGGCTCGAGGCGAAGCCGATGTTGAAGGTCTCGCAGGCGCCGTAGCGCTCGTGCGGCATCACGATCAGGCGCACCTCGGGGTACTGCGCGCGCACGAGGTCGGCCGTTCCGTCGCGGCTGGCGTTGTCGACCACCACGATGTCGTCGAAGGGCCGCGTCTGGGCGCGCAGCGCGTCGAGGTTGGCGCACAGGTCGTCCTTCTTGTTCCAGGTCGAGACCACCGCGGTCGTGCGCGGTCCGGGTGCGCGCTCGGCGTGCGGCACGCGCAGCGTCTCGGCGCGTCGCGTCCAGGCCAGCAGCTCGCGGCCTGCCAGCGCGACGAAGCCCTCGAGGCGCTCGACGCGCGGATCGTCGAGCGTCGCCGTGCGCGCCCGTCCCGCCGCCTCGGCCTGCGCCACCAGGTCCTTGCGCCCGTTCTGGCTCGCGAAGCAGCGCAGGGCCGCGCGCTGCGCGTCCCAGACCGCGCCGACGTCGTAGAGCACGTTGGCCGTCACCGCCGCGTCGACGCCGTAGAGCAGGACGCGCAGTTCCGGCGCGCGCGCGCAAGCCGCGGCACAGGCGTGCGCGGCAGCGCGGTGGTCGGGGTGGTGCTCGAGCGCCCAGGGCGCCAGCAGCAGCTCGGCGCCCGCGCCCTCGATCTCGCGCCGGAGGCGCTCGACCAGCTCGAACACGCCGCCCAGGCCCTGGTCGGGCAGGCGCCAGAAGGCGTAGTCCTCGACGCCCAGCGCGCGCCCCGCCGCGCGCGCCTCGTCCTCGCGGCGCGCGACGAGATCCGCTCCCTCGCCGCCGCGCGCGCCGTCGGTCAGCACCACGACGCGCACGCGCGCACCCTGGCGCGCGAGGAGCGCCAGGAGACCGCCGCAGCCGAGCACGTCGTCGTCGGCGTGCGGCGCGAAGACCAGCACGCGGCGCGGCAGCTCGGCCGGGTTCGAGAGCACGGGGTAGGAGTCGTTCACGCGGCGCGGGGGGCGGGGATGCGGGGAGTCGGCGCGAGCTCGGCGTAGTGGCGCGCGAGCTCCGCCGCGCTGTCGGCGGCGCTGCGCACGCGCTCGGGCAGCGCGGCGCGCTGGAAGCCGAGCATCTTGGGAAACGCGAGCAGCTCCTGGAAGGCTCGGGTCCAGGCCGACGGGTCGCCGGCCGGCAGCACGCGGCCCGCGCCGCAGGCGAGGTGCTCCGGCAGCGCGCCGCGCTCCGCGACCCAGGCCGGCAGGCCGAGCGCCAGGGCTTCCTCGACCACCAGGCCGTAGCTCTCCGTCAGGCGCGAGGGGAAGGCCGCCAGGTCCGCGGCCGCGGCGAGCTCGGCGAGCCCGGCCGTGTCGTAGCTCGCGACCCGCCGCAGCGCCAGCGCGCCGCGCGCCAGGTCGAGCTCGGCCTCGAGGCCGGGCTCGACCGCCGGCCCCGCGAGCGTCAGCCGCGCCGCACCGGCCGGCAGCGCCGCCAGCGCGCGGACGAGGTCGAGCGTGCCCTTGGCGCGCGCGAGGTTGCCGAAGTGCAGCACCTCGAGCGGGCGCGCGCCGTCCCAGGGCGCCCGGACCGGAGTCCGCGGCAGCGCGCGCGTCAGGCCATGGCGCACGACGTGCAGCCGCTCCGCCGGCACGTGCAGGACGCGCTGCAGCTCGGCCGCGAAGTGCGCGCTGGGCACGAAGACGCGCGCCGCGGCCGCCAGTTCGGCCTCGAACTCGGCGCGCCGCAGCCCGAGCGCGCGCTCCAGTTCCTCCGGCGTGCGCTCGGGGCAATCCGTCCCGACGCAGCGCGCGCAGGCGGACAGCGAACGGTCCGTGGGACAGGCGGCGACGCCCCCTGTCGGCGCGCGGAAGAAGCGTGCGCAGCTCGCCAGGTGATCGTGCAGCGTGACGCACACCGGCACCTCGCGCGCCAGCGCGCGCACCAGGCCGCTCGAGAGCGTCTCGAAGCCGTGCACGTGCGCGAGCGAGGCGTCGCGCAGCTCCGCGCGCGCCAGGAGCTCCAGCCGCGGCCGGCGCAGGTCGAGCGCGTAGCCCTCGTGCGCGGCGCGCGGCAGCATCGTCAGCGCGAAGTCGCCCTGGCGTTCCGCGAGCGGCGCGTCGCCTGGCCGATCGGTGCCGGCGAGCAGGCGCACCTCGTGCCCGAGCTCCGCCAGCGCGCGCGCCTGCGCGTCGACGACGCGCTCGGTCCCGCCCTGGAACTCGCCCAGCGCGCGCGCGGCGCACAGCACGAGCTTCACGCCGCCTCCCGCGGTCCGAGCGGCGCGAAGGCCTCGGCGAAGCGCCCGCAGCCGAGCGCCTGGGCGCGCCAGGCGTTGAGCGTCAGCACGCGCCGCGCGAGGTCGCCGTAAGCCTGCTGCGTCGCGTGCCGCAGCAGTGCGGCGTGCTTCTTCTCGGCGACGGCGGTGATGTCGACCACCGTGCCCGGCGCGAGCGGCGACCAGACCTCGTAGCCCAGCGCCAACCCGCGGTAGCCGCACAGCTCGAAGGCGCGCAGCGCGGCGCGCGCGACGCTCCGGTGGTCGACGTGCGCTTCGCCGCACCAGGGCGCGTAGACCAGGTCGGGCCGCCAGCGCTCGATCTCGTCCGCCAGCTGGCGCGCGCCGAGCGCGAGCTCGGCCTCGGCCAGCTCGTGTCCCTCGGGATGGCCGAGGAAGGCGTAGGACGCGAGGCCGAGCAGCGCTCCGCCCGCGCGCGCCTCGGCCTGGCGCAGGCGCGCGAGGTCGGCGTCGGCGAAGCGGCCCGCGGGATCGCCCGCCGCGCCGTCGAAGGCGACGACCACGCGCACCGGATCGCCCTGCTCCGCGTGCAGCGCCAGCGTGCCGCCGGGCCCGCAGACCTCGTCGTCGGGGTGCGGCGCGAAGACCAGCACGCGGCCGGGCGGCGGCCAGCGCTGCACGATCCGTTCCGGCTGCACGGGGCTCACGCGGCCCGCCGATCGGCGTCCGGCGCATCCTCGGCGTCGCGCGCGGCGCTGGTCTTGGTCGCGCTCCACACGCCGAGTTCCGCGAGGCTCTCGCGCTCGAGCACGCGCAGGTAGAGGCGCCCGGGGTGCATCCAGCGCCACGCGCCGGCGGGCAGCGCGAGCTCCTGCCCGGCGCCGAAGCACCCGGCCGCCAGGCCGAAGGTCGGCGAGAGCGCGACCTGCAGCACGTGCTCGCAGGGCGCTTCGAGCCGCCAGCGCGGCGCCGTCGCGTGCTCGCCGAGCTCGTGGACCTCGCGCCAGGCGCGTCCGCGCCTCGCAGGGCCGGCGCGCACGAAGAGCTGCGCCAGCCGTCGGTCGCGCGCGAGTCCGAGTTGGCCGAAGTGCTGCGCGAGGTAGAGCGCGCGCGACACGCCGTAGCGCCGCGCGGGATCGCCGCTGGCGCCCGCACCCGGGCCGACCGAGCGCGACCAGTGGTGCGCGACCTCGGCGCGCGGCTCGAGCACCAGGCGCAGCCCGCGCGCGCGCAAGCGGCGAGACAGGTCGGCGTCCTCGAAGTACAGCGGGTAGCGCGGGTCGAGCAGGCGCGGCAGCGCGTCGGCCACGGCGCGCCGCAGGAAGACACACGCGCCGGAGAGCATCTCGGTCTCGAACGGCCCGCGCGCGCTCCACGCCGCGACCGCGCGCCGCGCGCGCGCGTCCGCTCGCCCGCGGGCGCGCGCGGGGCACAGCTCGGCCAGCGCGTCGAGCGCGTGCTCGCGCGGCGCGGGCAGCGGGATCGGGGGCAGCTGGAGGCCGCGCTGCTCGTCGAGCCAGGTGCGCGGGCCGACGGCGCCGACGTCGCGCTCCCGGCCGAGCGCCGCGAGCAGCGCGGCGACGCTGCCGGGCAGGAACAGCAGGTCGGGGTTGAGCAGCGCCACCGCGTCGCTGGCGCTCGCGCGCGCGCGCGCCAGCTCGATCCCCGCCGCGTAGCCGCCGTTCCGGCCCGCGTGCAGCACGCGCGCGCCCTCGGCCTGCAGCGCAGCGAGCCAGGTCGTCTGGTCGTCGGGCGAGGCGTTGTCGACCACCAGGATCTCCAGCGCGCCGTCGGCGCGTCCGGCCGCCGCCCACTCGCGGCGCAGCGAGCGCGCGCAGCGCAACGCGTAGGCGCCGGACTGGTAGTTGACGATCCAGGCCGAGAGCCGCTCGAGTCGGGCTGCGCTCACGCCGCCTCCCGTTCCGCGCTCGCGCAAGACTCGAGGCGCCAGCGGTGCTCGAGGCGCACCAGCCCCTCCTCGTGGCGCGTGCCGACGACGACCAGCGGCGCGTCGAGCGGCCGTTCCTCGAAGCGCTGCAAGCCCTGCTCGTCGAACAGGTACAGCACGACCTCGTAGCGGCCCGAGAGCAGCTCGAGCGCCGGCAGCTCGAGCACCGCGCGCCCCGCCGCGCCGCGCAGCGTCAGGCCGTCGAGGTGCGTCGCGGCGGCCGCGACCAGCAGCTGGTCCTGGCGCACGAAGCCGATCCCGAGCTGCAGGGCACCGCCGGGGCGCGGATCGCTCCACTCGACGGCGATCTCCAGCGCCGCGCCGCTCTCGACGTGCTCCAGCGGCTCGCGCGAGCCGCGTCGCGAGCAGCGCGCCGACACGATGCGCGGCTGGCCAATGCACGGCGAACCGGGGCACGCGGGGACCGGCCCGAGCGTCGACCGCGCGCGCTGCGCCGCCGCGTAGGCGTTGGTGACCTCGAGCGCCGGCCCGAGCTGCACCGGCCGGCCGTCGGCGAGCCACAGCACGCGCTCGCACATCTGCCGCAGGTCGTACAAGCCGTGGCTGACGAAGAGCAGCGTGCGCCCGTCGCGGCGGTGCGCGCGCAGGCGCTCGAGGCACTTCGACTGGAAGTACTGGTCGCCGACCGCGTAGACCTCGTCGAGGATCAGGAGCTCGGGCTCGAAGCCCAGCGCGGCGGCGAAGGCCAGGCGCAGGCCCATGCCGCTCGAGTAGGTGCGCACCGGATCGTCGACCGCGCGGCCGATCTCGGCGAAGTCGAGGATCGCGCCGAGGCGCGCGCGCACCTCGCGCGCGCTCCAGCCGGCGAGGATCCCGGCGTGCAGCACGTTCTCGCGGCCGGTGAAGTCGGGATGGAAGCCCGTGCCGAGCTCCAGGAGGCTCGTGACGCGCCCGGCGACCGCGGCGCGGCCCTCGCTCGGCAGCGTGACGCCCGCCAGCAGCTTGAGCAGCGTCGACTTGCCCGCGCCGTTGGCGCCGCACACGCCGAGCGCCTCGCCGCGCGCGATCGCGAAGTCGACGCCCCGCAGCGCCCACTGCTGGTCGTGACGGCGCAGCAGGCCGCAGCTGGCGAGCTCGAGCGCGCGGTCGCGCGGCCGCGCGTAGCGCCGGTAGGCCTTGCCGAGGTTCTCGGCCCGCACCACCCACTCGTCCTGGACGTGCACTTCCATCTCAGGCCTCGTCCGCGAAGCGGCCGCGCAGCGCGCCGAAGACCGCGGCACCGCCGACCAGCGCCGCGGCACTCCAGGGCGCGAGGCGCAGCACGAGCGCCAGGATCTCGCCCGGCGGCGCCGCGAAGAGCACGCCGCGCCAGGCCTCGACCAGCGACGCGAAGGGGTTGGCCGCGACGAGCGCCGCGAGCGCGGGGTCGAGCTCCAGCGCGCGCGCCGACCAGAACACCGGCGTCGCGAAGAGCCCGAAGGTCAGCGCGATCGCCAGCGCGTGCTGCACGTCGCGCACCAGCGCGTTGAGCGCCGCGAACGCCAGCGCGAGGCCGTAGAGCAGCGCGGCTTGCACCACGAGCAGCGGCACGGCGCAGGCCAGCGACGGGAGCGCGGGCGCGGCCCCGCCGAAGGCACTCCAGGCCACGCGTCCGACGGCGAGACCCGCCAGCGACAGCACCAGGCTCGCCAGCACCGGCACCAGCGGCAGCAGCCCCGCCGGGTAGGCGACCTTCTGGATCAGGCCGCGCTGCTCGAGCACCGACTGCGCCGCGCGCGCCAGCGCCTCGCTGCAACCGCTCCACACCAGGACGCCGCTGACGACGTACGCCGCCGACTCCGCCGCACTGCTCGCGCGCACCGGATCGAGCCCGAAGACGCGCGTGAAGAGCAACCCGTACCCCAAGGCCAAGGCCAGCGGCGCGAGGAAGGGCCACAGCGGCCCGAGCAGCGTCCCCGAGAGCCGCGCCGCGAGCTCGCGCCGCAGCGCCGCGCCGAGCAGCTCGCGGCCGGCGCACAACTCGCGCGGCAACAGCGCGACGCGCGCCGCCAACGACGGCTGCGCCACGATCCAACGCGGCGCAGGCCGCGCTTCGGTCACGGGGAGGGAGGACACGCGGGGACGCGCGAGCGGGGACGAGCGCGCGTGTCCCGTTCATCGACCTCGCCTGCGCCCCGGCTGGAACGCGAGTCGCGCCGGGCGGAACTTCTTTCCGGCGGCCCTCAGGGCGCCGAGCGCACGGGCTGCAGGACCTCGTCGCCGGTGCTCAAGAGCGACTGGATGAAGCGCAGCACCACGCGCGCGCGGTCGACGTTGTCGGCACCGTCCTCCCACTGCGCGTAGGACAGGTCCATCGGGTGCGTCATGTCCTCGTTGGTCTCGCGCTTGACGCGCACCTCGGCCTTGAAGCGCTGTCCGTCGAGGCGCGTGTACTGCACCGTCGCCTGCTCGCGCCAACCCTTGCTCTTGAAGGGGGCCAGCGAGATCTTCCAGCCCGAGGTCGCCGTCAGGTGCGCCGGGTCGAGGCCCGCGCCGACCGGGAAGCCGGTCTTGCGCAGCGCCATGTCGGTCACCTCGAGCAGCAGCCGCTCGTTGCCGGCGACGACCGCCGCGCTGACCCACTGCGCGGGCGGCGCGGTCGAGCAGCCGGATTCCGCGAACAAGGCCAGCAGCACACACACCCCGAGCAGCAGCTTTCTCACGACGAGCCCTCCGCCGCGCGCGCCTCGGGACCCCCGCGGTCGCGCAGCACCAGCCGCACCGGGACCTCCTCGAACTCGAGCTCCTCGCGCAGACGGTTGCCGAGGTAGCGCAGGAAGTCCTTGTTGAAGTGCTTCTTCTCGTTGACGAACAGCACGATCGTCGGCGGACCGACGTCGGTCTGCGTGGCGTAGAAGATGCGCGCCGCATGCCCGCCCGCGCTGGGCGGACGCGAGGACATCGCCTTGTCGAGCACGCGGTTGAGCTCGCCGGTCGGGATGCGCAGCTGCGCCTGCGCGTAGAGCTCCTGCGCCAGCGACAGGAGCGCCTCGACGCCTTGGCCTTCCTTGCCCGACAGGAACACGATCGGCGCGTAGGTCAGCGCCGGCAGCGTGTCGCCGATGTAGGCGCGGAAGTCCTCGGGCGTCAGGTCCTCGACCAGGTCCCACTTGTTGGCGCCCAGGATCACCGGCTTGTGGTGCTCGATCACGTAGCGCGCAAGCTCCTTGTCGATGCCGGTCAGCTTCTCGGTCACGTCGAAGAGCAGCACCACCACGTCCGCGCGGCGCATCGACTTGTGCGAGCGCGCGTCGGAGTAGAAGTCGATCGCGTCCTCGTGGCTCTTCTTCTTGCGCACGCCGGCGGTGTCGATGGCGACGAAGGTCTTGCCGTCGCGCTCGAAGATCACGTCGACCGCGTCGCGCGTGGTGCCCGGCACCTCGGAGACGATCATGCGCTCCTCGCGCGCCAGGGCGTTGATCAGCGTCGACTTGCCGGCGTTGCGCTGGCCGACCACCGCCAGGCGCATCACCGGCAACTGCGGCGGCGTGTCGGCCTCCTCGAGCGGGCCCTCGGCCCGGCCCAGGTGCTCGAAGATGCGCTCGTAGAGCGCTTCCAGACCCGTGCCGTTCTGGGCGCTGATCGCGAAGGGACCGTCGAAGCGGCCGAGCTGCCGGAACGTGTCGATGTCCCACTCGAGCTTCTGGCCCTCGACCTTGTTGACCACCAGCAGCACCGGCAACGTCAGGCTGCGCAGGCGGCGCGCGACTTCCTGGTCGAGCGGCGTGATGCCCTCGCGCACGTCGACCAGCCACAGCACCAGGTCGGCGGTCAACAGCGCCAGGCGGATCTGCTCCTCGACCTGCGGGCCGAGGTCGTGGCGGTCGACGATGCCGATGCCGCCCGTGTCGACCACCTCGACCCAGCGCTCGCCGCTGTCGGTCCACAGCCGCGCCGGCACGGCGACGCGGTCGCGCGTGACGCCCGCGGTCGGTTCGACGATCGAGACGCGGCTGCCGCACATGCGGTTGAGCAGCGTCGACTTGCCGACGTTGGGCCGCCCGACGATGGCGATGCGCGGCAGGCGCTTGACGATGGCGGAGTCCATGGGCAGAGAACGGGGCGAACAGGGTACGCGAGCGGCGCGGAGCCGACAACCGCGGTGGCCGCGCCCCCCCGCCGGCGCTACCGTGCGGCCGCATGAGCGAGCCCGAGCCGCCGCGCGCGCCGAGCCCCTGGCGCTTCGTGCCGCCGCTCTACGTGCAGCAGGGCACGCAGTACTTCCTGGTCAACACCGCCACCAGCACCTTCCTCAAGAGCATGGGGGCCGGCGAGGCGCTGATCGGCCACGTGGCGAGCTTGATCACGCTGCCCTGGCAGGCCAAGGCGCTGTGGAGCCCGCTGGTCGACCTGTACGGGCACCGGCGGCGCTGGATCCTGGGCTCGCAGCTGGCGGTCTTGCTCGGCGCGCTGCTCCTGGCCTGGGCGCCGGGCGAGGCGCGCTGGTTCCTGTGGACCATCGCGGCCTGCGGCCTGATCGGCGTCGCGGCGGCGACGCACGACATCGCCGCCGACGGCTTCTACCTGCGCGCGCTGAGCGAGAGCGAGCAGTCGGCCTTCGTCGGCGTGCGCAACGCCTGCTTCCGCCTGGGACGGCTGGTGGCCAGCGGGGCGCTGGTCTACGCCGCGGGCGTGTTCGAGGAGCAGGGCCTGGCGCGCAGCGCCGCCTGGCGCTGGGCCTTCGCCGGCGGAGCGGTGTGCTACGCGCTGCTCGTGCTGCACTGCGCGCTGGTGCTGCCGCGCCCGGTCGACGACCGCGCGCTGGCGCCGGCCGGCCAGCGCTCGCTCGGCCTGTTCGGCGCAGCGCTCGCCAGCTACTTCGCGCAGCCGCAGCTCGCCGCGCTGCTGGCCTTCATCTTCTTGTACCGCTTCGGCGAGTCGATGCTGATGCCGATGCTCTCGCCCTTCCTGCTCGCCAGCGCGGAGCAGGGCGGCCTGGCGCTCGGCACGCGCGCGGTCGGCCTGGCGTACGGCACGGTCGGCGTGATCGCCTTGTTGAGCGGCGGGTTGCTGGGCGGCTTCGCGCTCGCGCGCCAGGGGCTGCGGCGCTGGCTCTGGCCGATGGCCTTGACCATGCACCTGCCCAACCTGGCCCTGTGGTGGCTGGCGAGCGCGCGCCCCGGCGTGGCGGCGGCCTACGGCGTCGTCGCGCTCGAGCAGTTCGCCTACGGCTTCGGCTTCTCGGCCTACATGGTGGTGCTGATGCAGGTGGCGCGGCGCTCGGCCTGGTCGACCAGCCACTACGCGATCTCGACCGGCTTGATGGGCGTCGCGGCACTCCTGGCGGGCTACTGGAGCGGCGAGCTGGTCGAGGCTCTGGGCTACGCGCACTTCTTCGCGCTGGTCTCGGCCGCGGCGCTGCCGAGCCTCTTGGTCCTGCCCTTCGTGCCGCTTGGCGACGAGCGCGCGGCCAGCGCGGCCTGACGCCGCTGTGGATCCGGCCCGCGCCGCGGGCACAATGAGCCGCCCCGGATGCTGTTCAGCTCGGCCCTCTTCCTGTTCTGGTTCCTGCCGGTCGTGCTGCTCGTGTACTTCACGGTGCGGCCGAGCCTGCGCAACACCTGGCTGCTGCTGGTCAGCCTCTTGTTCTACGCCTGGGGCGAGAAGCTCCTGGTCGCGATCATGCTGGTCTCGATCGCGGCCAACTACGGCTTCGGCCTGTGGATCGAGCGGGTGCGCGGGCGCGGCGGCAGCGGCCGGTCGGTGGTGGCGTGGGCGGTGGTGTTCAACATCGGCCTGCTGCTGCTCTTCAAGTACGCCGACTGGCTGTGGAGGGGTTTCGGCTACGCCTGCGTGCTCGCCGGACTGCGCGAGGAGTACTTCGAGCCCTTGGGCAGCTTCATCCCCGCGGAGTCCGCCTGGCGCACGATCCTGCTCGACCAGAACGGCTGGATCCGGCTCCCCATCGGCATCTCCTTCTTCACCTTCCAGGCTTTCTCGTACGTGGTCGACGTCTACCGGCGCGACACGCCGGTGCAGAGGAAGCTCGGCGACTTCGCGCTCTACGTCGCGCTCTTCCCGCAGCTGATCGCCGGCCCGATCGTGCGCTACAAGGACGTCGCGCAGCAGCTGGTCGAGCGCGTCGTGACGCGCGAGGGCTTCGCCTCCGGCATCCGGCGCTTCACCATCGGCCTGGCGAAGAAGATGCTGATCGCCAATCCGGCGGCGGAGTGCTGCGACCGCATCTTCGACGGCATCCCGCTCGAGGAGCTGCCGCCCGGCGTGGCTTGGCTGGGGATCACCTGCTACACGCTGCAGATCTACTTCGACTTCTCGGGCTACTCGGACATGGCGATCGGGCTGGGCCGCATGTTCGGCTTCGAGTTCCTCGAGAACTTCCGCCATCCCTACGTGTCGCGCTCGGTCACCGAGTTCTGGCGCCGCTGGCACATCTCGCTCTCGACCTGGTTCCGCGACTACCTCTACGTGCCACTCGGCGGCAACCGCGCCGGCGCGGCGCGCACCTACTTCAACCTCTTGACGGTCTTCGTGCTGTGCGGGATGTGGCACGGCGCCAGCCAGACCTTCCTGGTGTGGGGCCTGTTCCACGGCTTGTTCCTGGTGCTCGAGCGCGCCTTCCTCGGCAAGTGGTTGGAGCGCTCGCCGGCGCTGCTCGGCCACGTCTACCTGCTGTTGGTCGTGGTGGTCGGCTGGGTGTTCTTCCGCGCCCACGACCTGAACCAGGCCTTCGGCTACCTCGCGGCGCTGTTCGGCCTCTCGGCGGGCGACGCGGCGCGCTGGCCGCTGGCCACGGCGGCCAACCCGCTGGTGTGGACCGTCGTCGGCTGCGGCATCGTCGGTTCGATGCCCTGGCTGGCGCGCGTGGTGCGCTGGCGCGACGCCCTCGAAGCGCGCCGCCAGGTGGCGGCCGTGTGGGTGCTCGAGGGTGCCGGCCTCGCGGCGCTGGCGGTGCTGTTCGTGCTCAGCGCGGCCGAGCTGGCGGCCCGGGGCTACAACCCGTTCATCTACTTCCGCTTCTGACGCGCGGCGCATGTCCACCGCTCACGCATCCGCTGGACGTGGCGCACCGGGCACACCGGGCCGCCTGCGCGCCGCCTTCGACCGCGCGCTGATCGGCCTGTTCCTGCTGGGCCTCGGCGCGCCGCTGGCCGACGAGCTGCTGCGCGATCCCGAGGCGCGCGATCCCTCGGGCTACGAGCAGCGCGCGCCGGCCGCGCAGCCGCGGCTGCACTTCGACGTCGAGGAACTCGGCCGCTACCCGCGGCGCTACGAGGACTGGTACCTCGACCGCTTCGGCCTGCGCGACCGGCTGCTGCGGCTGTCCAGCTGCATCCGCCTGTTCGGCTTCGGCGTCTCGCCGACGCCGTTGGTCGAGATCGGTCGCGGCGGCTGGCTGTTCTACACCGGCGACTCGTCGCGCGCGGTCTTCAACGGCGAGCGTCCGTTCCGGCTCGAGCAGCTCGAGTCGTGGAAATCGATGCTCGCCAACCACGAGGCCGCGTTCGCCGCGCGCGGCATCGCGCACGTGTACGTGTTCGGCCCCAACAAGGAGACGCTCTACCCGGAAGAGGTCCCGCCCGGCTGGAGTCGCGGCGGGCCCACGCGCTACGAGCAGCTCTTGGCGCACCTGGCGGCCGACCCGCACGGGCCGCGCACCTTCGACCTGCGGCCGGCGCTGCAGGCGGCGCGCGCGCAGGACCGGCCCGGCGACCCGGTGTACTACCCGCACGGCACGCACTGGAGCGGCCGCGGCGGCTATGCCGCCTACCGCGCGATCCTCGAGGAGCTCGGCCGCCAGCGGCCGGGGCTCGCGCCGCTCGAGTGGGAGCAGATGTCGCGCATCGAGACCGGCGGCAACGGCGACACCTGGGCGCGCGCGATGTACATCGAAGACCTGATGCCGCAGTACGACCTGTTCGTCGCGCCGCCGCGCATGCCTCGCATCCTGAGCAGCGACAAGCGCAACGGCGTCGTGCAGGTCGTGTTCGAGGGCCCCGACCGCAACGCACCGCGCGCGGTGATGTTCCACGACTCGTTCGGGCAGTCGATCCAGCTCCTGCTCGCCGCGCATTTCTCGCGCCTGACCTGCCTGTGGACGCCGCAGATCGACAGCGAGCTCCTGGCCCAGGAAGAGCCCGACGTCGTGCTGGAGGTCTTCGTCGAGCGCGCGCTCTGGCACATGGTGCCCGACCAGGCGCTGATCTACAGCGCGGCGCTCAACCGCGGGCTGTTCGAGCGCTCGGACCAGTCGCTGCTGGCCCTCGGCCCGCACAACCGCGCGCAGTGCCTGACCCAGGGCGCCGCGCAGACCGCGCCCGCACCCGACGGTGCGGGCACGACGCTCGAGCTGGCCGACGGCACGGGCTACCTGGTGCTGCCGCCGCTCGAACTCCCGCCCAGCGGCGACCTGCTCGTGCACCTCTCGGTCGAAGCCTCGCGCGCCACGGACCTGGTGCTGATGCCCGTGCGCGCGGGCGAAGACGAGCCGCGCAGGCGCCGCATCGTGCGCAGCAAGCTGGCCGCCGGACCGAACGAGCTCTTCCTCGTCATGCCGCGCTCCGAGAACCTCGAACGCATCGCCTTCCGCCCGATGTCCGCCCCGGGCCAGTACACCCTGCACAGCTTCGAAGTGCGCGCGATGAAGCTCGACTGAACCGGCGCGCAACGAAACCACGCGGCGCAACAGGGCCTCGCCACGCACCGGGGCCGCGACGCGCACCGAAGCCACACCACGCACCGGAGCCGCACCGCGCACCGAGGCCGCGCACCGGAGCCGCGCCACGCGCCGCGGACGCGCCACGCACCGCGGACGCGCCACGCAGCGAGGCCGCGCCGCGCTCGCGCGAAGACCCCACCTGTCCCGAATCAAATTCGAGCGAGGGATTTCGACCGTTCGTGACGCAGGACCGACGCCGCGCACCTCACGCACCCGGAAACTCGGCCCTTTCAAGTCTGGGACTCGCCAACGCCGCGCGCCGCGTGCTCGACACCACGATCGATCGCGCCACCGTGCCAGGCCCGACCCCTCACCTCTCCACACCCTTCCGCGCACTCACCACCCACCCACCGCGCCAACCACACCGAATCCAACTCTCCTGCTCCGCCCCGTTGGCTCCCACCTCCCTCTCCGCCCTTCAAGACCCCGCGATCGGGCTGGGCCGTCCTCGGCCCAGCCCGGTCGCGGGGTACGCGCTGCGAAGCACGCGCCGAATGCCGTTGCTCCCCTCCCTCCACGCGCTGCCCTTCCGCCTCGCGGCTCCCTCCCGTCGAACAGAGTCGGGCCGATTCGTGCGTCCTCCTGCTCCCGATCACCCCCATCGCCTCCACCGCCTCCATCGCCGGCGACGGACGCGACCCTCTCCGCCCCTCCACAAACCACACCCGCACGCAAAGCCCGGGTGTCCCGAATCAAGTCCGAGCGCAGGTCCGCACTCGCTCGTCACGCGGCAGGCGCCGCGCGCATCCACGCACCCGCGAACTCGGCACATTCAACTCCGGCACCCGCTCGCGCTCCGCACGGCGCCTCCGACACCACCGCGCAGTCCGCACCGCTCAGTCCAACTTGATTCGGGATCTGTAGAGGCGGCAGGCCCGTCAAGAGCCCTTTCTTCTTTCCCTCATGGTGTTCTGGTCTCTGGTATCCACCGTCCGGTACCCGCAGGCATCTGTTCGCAC